>CAJHYI010000415.1_pt1 | contig 20075 bp, 20 predicted proteins | sample 9198771 | NCBI WGS metagenome assembly CAJHYI01 (sample SAMEA7708367, study PRJEB35096) | sediment metagenome | biome: marine neritic benthic zone biome [ENVO:01000025]; feature: sediment [ENVO:00002007]; material: shallow marine sediment [ENVO:03000034] sea grass bed [ENVO_01000059] ...
CTCAAAGATGGAAAGTCGGGCAGCGCAGATCTGGAAAAGGAGGTAATCAATCAATTCCTTTCCCATGAAGGCAAGGGCAAGGAATTAAGAAAAGCGCTGGGCAAAGCGGTAAGCCATTTGAGTATAAGATACGGACGTTAGTTTTTCAAGATTAGCATAGTTCGAACTTGACCGAGTGTCCATTCTGAACTGATCCCTACCCTCACGCGCAGTAACTTGAACAATTATAGAGAACTCTAATTCTGGTTCGCAAGAGACATGCTCGCTTCCACATCCAACAGCAGCCGATAAGCCTCCAGATTGCGAAATGATGCTCCTCCGAACTTGATAAGTGCAAACCGGGACTTTTTACGTCATCATTAAAAGTAAATTGCAGACATTAAACAGCGAGGGGGTTTAGGTATGGGAGAAGAAAAAATCGGATTTGTTTCCAATTACTTTAGCAAAATTTCAGTCGCTGCGGTTGAGATAACGGACGGAACCGTGTCGGTGGGCGATACACTCCATTTTTTGGGGCACACGACAGATTGTGAATCCAGGGTAAACTCAATGCAGATCGAGCACAAATCAGTAACAGAGGCAAATAAGGGTGATAGCGTAGGCATAAAGGTCTCTGAAAAAGTAAGAGAAAACGACAAGGTCTATAAAGTAGTCTCGGATTAAGCGCTACGGGTAGAGCGAAAAAAGCGGGACGTCCATGAAATTATAACTTTCTTACCGACTGCAGGACGAATGCGGGTCATTGCAGCGCCAGGATCAGCTCCCGACAGTAATCCGGAATGTCTGCCACCACACGTCCCCACACCATGTTTCCCTCCCGGAAGGCAGGCTGGTCTACCCAGATGGCACCTGCGTTTTCCAGATCATCTTTGATACCGGTGCTGCCGGTTGCCCGTTTGCCTCTGCAAATTCCGGCACTTACCGCAACCCAACCGGCGTGACAGATGAATCCGAGGATTTTGCCCTGGGCATTCATCTCCCGGACCAGCTGCAGGATTTTTGGATCCCGCCGCAGCTTGTCCGGAGCCCATCCGCCCGGCACCAGCAACGCGTCCAGCTGATCGGCAGCGATCTCGTTGGCAGCCACTTGACTTTCGACGGTCAGCCCGCCGCTTTTGCTGGTATAGGTTTCACCGCCCCTGGTTGCAATAACTTTGACTTCTGCGCCCTCTTCTTTGATGCGCATGTAGGGTACCCAAAATTCAAGATCTTCGTATCCGGGACCGACGAGAATACCAGCAGTTTTTCCTTTAAGCCGCATCTTGGCCTCCTTTGCCTGTGATTTAGGCAAGCCGGTGCAAGTTAGTATTTAATAAAAAAGATACGATCAAAATTTGTAACGTCAACTAGCCCAAAGATTGGATAAATTGAGTGAATGTTGCAACTTTAGAATTTGTGCACATCTTGAGAAATAAGCATTATAAGATGAACTGTTTAATTAATATTCCCACCCTGTGAGTTAGGATGAATGCGGATGAATGCCATATCGGATAAACTCGACACCGAATTGATAGCGGACCTGACGGCCATCCGGTCCGCGGTGGGAAAGCTGCCCGATGCCCGACTTCCCTGGAATGCCCAAGAACCGGTTGATTTAATCGATCAGGGGAACCGCATGATAGACTGCTTTGAGAATTGGCTGCTGGATGATGAACAAAGGCAAATATTGAGCGTGCAGCCAAGGCACCTGTTTATCCTTTATGCATCGGCTTATTTGGGCGACATCGGGCTGACGGATGGTGCTGGGCTGGCGAAGACCTCCTTAAGCGAGTCCATTTATACCCGGTCCGGTGAGCTGATCCGCACGAACTGGCAGGACCTGGGTATTGCCGACGCGACCCTGGCCGACGTCATTTCCCGAGTCTGCCTGCAGGCGGGAAACCATGACGGCGCCGATCCTGCGGCGGCCAAATCCAAAGCGGCCGTAATGGATGGTGTGGCGGTAAACCTTCCGCTGCTGGCCGCATGCCTCACGCTGGGCCGGGCGCTGAATCCAAATTCCGCGACGACCCTTTCGCAAATATATGATCATTTGCCGGCAAAAGCCCGCGTTGCAAAAGACCGCCTGGAAGACCATTTCAGCGTTTCCGATATCGGGCCCCACCCGTATTTAAACGGCACGATTCGACTCAAAATCCAGTGCACCGATCCTGAAGCCCACAGGGCCCTGAAACATCATGAACGTAGCGTGCAGCAACTGCTAGAAACCATGAATCAGCGGGTGCGCCCGCGCTTTTTATATTCCGAAGTTATCTATGAAATCGAGCCGCAGAGATACACACCGATTGATCTGAAGTTTACCGTCGATTCCTCAGCCGGTCTGCAACTGTTCATGGGCAACCGGTTGTATTCGGACAAGCGCGTTTTTTTGCGCGAACTGATTCAAAACGCCGTGGATGCCTGCAACTACCGCAAGCTGTTCGATAAGCACTATTCGCCGGCCATTTCGATTGAATTCAGCGATGACATCAGCATCATCAAGATGCGCGACAACGGTATCGGAATGACCCGCCAGTGGATCGAAAAGTATTTCCTGGCCATCGGCATCTCCTTTTACCAATCCAACGAGATCAGAGATATCAATCGGAACACGCGTATTGACTTCGGTTTTATCAGCCAGTTCGGCATCGGATTTCTTTCCAGCTTTCTGGTGGCCGAAAAGATCGTCATCAAGACGCGCAAAGAAACGTTTCCGGGGCTGATGATCACCATCAGTGGCCTGAGGGATTATTTCGATGTCAGAGTTTTAAAAGAAGATTTTCCGGTGGGCACCGAGGTATCCCTGCATCTGAAAGCGTCGAAAATAAAATACTGCCGCAGCCTTGAATTTGCCGGATATCTCAAGACCAATATCCGTTTCCTGAAGATCCCGGTCCGGCTCAAAGACGAGCGGGGCAACACACTTACCATCGGCCAGGAGCAGCTGGCCTACGATACCGCTAAAAGCGCCGGCCCGGTTTTCCTGGCACGCCTGAATTTTCAAGATTCTGAGGGATACGTGCGCCTGGGCACCAAGAATCTTGGCGACCATATCCATGCCTTAGAAACAGCCAGCGGCGGGGTTTCGGTGTTCCAGGACGGTATTTTTGTCACCCAGATCGCTACCCTGCTCCCCGAAGGCGCCCGGCAGCATGTCGTCACCAGAATCAACCTGATGGGGCAGGATAAATGCGAGCTGAGCATGGACCGCAACCGCATGTTCTGGACAGCCGATCAGCTGCAGCACATTAAAAAAGTCATCCGCTACGGTCTGGTGGATGTGGCCAACCAGCTGATGACGATGGTTCAAACCCAGGATGTGCCGGCGAACACCTTGCAAAGCATCGTCAACAACCTGGCGATATTTTTTGACTTCAGCGATGTCGACGACGGCATGTACGATCAGCTGTGCGAACCGCTCCGCAGAATGGTTGAAAAACGATTCAGGGATTTTGTTCGCATCAGCTTTGCCCAGAGGCAACGTGCAAACGGCACTGTCGAAGCTGACGGCTATAACGAAGCCTGGCAACGGAAGGTTCTCGAATCTTTTGCGAAGGATTAGTCAAGCGGATTGCAGAATTAAAATTAGCCACGCCAGTGGAATCCTCCTGAAGGAGGGCAGCAAAGCTGCATTCCAGGGAGAGGCAGACCCACACGGCACGCCGGAATATTTTATAAGCAGCCAAAGTTGTCAGAGGTGCATAAATATGCTTTACTTCTGAGAATCAATGAAAGGGGTGAAATGCCGCCATGCTTAAAGCAAAAGATATCATGACCAGGGAGATCATTACGGTTTCCCCTGAAACGGAGATAGCAAATGCCGCCAGAATTCTATTGGAAAAGCGGATTAACGGGCTGCCTGTAGTCGATGCGTTCGGCCGGCTTGTCGGCATTCTCTGCCAGAGCGATCTTGTCGCCCAGCAAAAAAGTATTCCCATTCCGTCCGTGTTCACTTTGCTCGAGAGTTTTATACCGTTAACATCCATAAAACGGATCGACAAAGAGGTGGAAAAAATTGCGGCCTTAACGGTGAAACAAGCAATGACAGTCAACCCGGTAACCGTCAGCCCGGAAACCGATATCGAAGATGTCGCCAAATTAATGGTCGACAACAAATATCACACGCTGCCCGTCATGAAGGGTGACAAGGTTGTTGGAGTTGTCGGCAAAGAGGATGTGCTGAGGACATTGCTATCCAAACCGCAAACTAATGAAAGAATCTAGGGAGCGGAATTATTAAATGCCAACTATCTGCTCTATGATACGTTCTAAAATATAGGGGCGTTCTTAACTATTTTGTTGATTTCAAATAGTTCCCGTGACCCCCACCCCCTGGACGCCTTCCATCAAAATATGCCGCCTTTCAGATGTTTCCGTATCCCTGTTTTCGCCGATTCTATTTCCTAAAAAAGGCAGCTTTCAGACGGCGATAGAGCGTGCTGAGTCTCCGGCATGATTTCACGCTGAAAATTCGGATCAGGCTTAGACTGCGCAATGGGTCTATGGAAATCATTTTAGGTTTTTGCTTGAATGTCGTCAGATAAATCTGGTAAATGGCTTCATGATCAGTTCATCGCCAGGCAGATGAATTCGACGAATGCATTCTGTGACAGAGTTTTGCGATCAGCCCGCGTGGATAACATACGAGAGGATGGGAGCAACCGTTTATGGCTGCAGAAATAGGTTTCAGGCGAAATATGGGCTTGTTCATGGCGGTGATGATCGGCATTGGCGCCACGATGGGGCCGGGAATTTTTGCCCTGCCGGGCGAACTGGCGCATATGATCGGGCCGCTGGGCGTTCTCGTCTATCTGGCGATGGGTTTTTTAACCCTATTTACCGCCTTAAATTACAGCGAGCTCAGTGCTGCCATACCGTTAGCCGGTGGCGGATATTCTTTTACCAACAGAACACTCAACAGACCCGTGGCGTTTTTTACCGGTTGGTTTTTCTGGATCGGCAACACGCTCGCCTGTTCGATGTACGCCCTTATCTTTGCCCTGACGATCCGAGCCTACTTTTTACCGGAAGCCAGCATTGCCCTCCTCACCCTGCTCACCACAGTCGTATTCACCATCGTCAACTTCATGGGAATGCGGGAAGCAATTATCGTTATTACCATAATGAATCTGGTAGAGTTGGCGGTTCTGGTCGGAGTTGCTGCGCTCGGTTTTACTGATATTGAGCCGCGTAATCTAGAGCCTTTAGCGCCAATGGGATGGGGCCCCTTCATTCCGGCGATGGCCTTGATCTATATCTCCTATGTCGGTTTCGAACTTATTTCGAATGCGGCTGAAGAGATCATTCGACCGGGAAAAAACATTCCACGAGCTATTTTGATCACATTGGGCGTGAGCACGGCCATTTACGTTTTCGTGGTCGGCGTAATGATGGGCACTGTCAATTATACCGAACTCGCCCAAAGCGACATTCCGTTCATTTTCGCCGCTGAGCGGCTTCTCGGCCCCTGGGGACGTTGGGCCGGAGTTATTGCGACGATAATGGCGAGTCTTTCCGCATTCAGTGTGACATTGGGCGCCAGTGCCCGCATTTTATACGCATTGGGGCGCGATAAACATTTTCCCTACTTTTTCTCCAAGTTGCATCCGAAATTCCAAACGCCACATATCGCGCTCATTATTTGCGCCCTGATTGTGATTGTCTTCAGCTCCTCCGGCATAGTGAAATTTGTGGCTTCTTTGAGTGATTTTGGCTACCTGATGGGGCTCGGGATAATAAACTATGCGGTGATTCCATTGCACAAAAAAATGCCGAATTTGAGACGCCCATTTCAAACCCTATTTTTCCCCTGGATACCTATCCTGGGCGTTATTACGACCTGGATGTTCGTTCCGGCATTAGAATTCAGAAGTTTTGTTCTTGGCGGGATACTGACACTGGTTGGAAGCGCCATATATTTCTTCAATTCCGATAACCGCGCTGAAGTTTCCAAACTGTTGAAAGTTTATGTAAAATCCTTGAAATTGTTTATTTATAAATTAAGGAGAATGCGTATGCGAGTACTTATATTAAGTGGAGAAAAACAGGGCCAAAATATCGCTGATCGACTCCTGGCAAAAGATGAGTATCAGATGATGTTTCGCTCAGCGGAACATCAGGTAACCTTCATTGAAGAAAACGAGGCGCTATGCAAGGAGCTTGAACAACGCTACAATGTTCCCATTTACCAGGGAGACGGCACGAAGAAAGAATTACTCGGACAGGTAGGCATCGATAATATTGATGTTGTTATTGCTGCCTTTGAAGATGACGGCCGGAATGTAATTGCGGCCCTCCAGGCCAGACAGCTAAATCTTGAAAAAGTCATCGCAATTGTACAGAACCATGAGTACACTCATCTCCTTGAGAAAAACAAAGTCGTGGTGGTAAACGCACCCTGGGCGACGGCAGCTATGGTTGAAAATATTCTCGACAACCCCGTTTTAGCGCAACTTTTCGAATTTGGAATCGGAGCAGCAAGTCTTTTGGAAGTGAGCGTACCTGAAAATGCAATTGTAAAGGGAAATTTCATCCGGGATATTGATATACCAAAAGGTTGCTTGGTAGCCGCGATAATAAGGGATAACCAATTTGTGGTTCCGCGCGGCAATACAAAAATCGAGGTTGATGATCGCGTAATTTTTATTGGACCGGCCTCGGCCATAAAAAAAGCATTCGATATATTTAAGCTCAAAAAATAAAGAGCTCAAGGCTGCAAAGTTGCCGGGCGGCCATGCGGCAGTGAATCGTATTGTTGCTGGTCTTTTAAGGATTCATGCATATCATTGAAAAGTACTATCCTGATAAATAGTAGAACTGTTTCCAAAAACGCCAGCTCCAAAAATGAGACATGGAGTTTTTGACTTTTGGGAATATCAGCGGATCTAATGCAGATAATTAAGCGCTTGTTTTAGAACTCTTTTAATAAAAAATCCGGATTCTAAATTGCATTTTTTATCCACTTTAGATTTTGCACCACATTTTGGGCAGTGGATGTCGTCCCATTCAGCTCTAATGGTTATTTTCTCAAACTCGCCATGCTTTTTACAGATAAATTGATAAACAGGCATGCTGGTCTCCCTGGCGCGATAAATTTATCCGGAACATCGCCTCTTATCTGTATCATCGGCCTAAAGAAAAAATTACTTTAGTTTATTCAGTTGGTTAGAAAAGCAATCAGGCCCGGATAATTGCGTAAAGCAAGATACTCCCGCGTTCCCCCCAGCCTGTTCATACCCCCCATTAGCTTTAATACCGCTTGTCATAATAATGTTCCGAAAAAAGGATGGCGGCATAAGTGTTGCGGCAAAAAAACGTCCCGCAATCGGAACGTTTTTTTGACAACCACTATAAAGGGCCGCTCGCATTGCTCACCATTCTTTATCCCTGCTCAAGTTAGACCCTTAATCTGCCGATATAATTGTACATAAGCCAAATTGCGCTTTTGGGCATACGGCCACACCGGATTGAACGAAAAGCAGTGCCGACCACATATGAAAATAAGATCGTTGGTATGTTGAACGATCAGCGGGACAGGAATACAAATGATTGAAAAACATTTTGATAAGGCAAAAACTTCAGCACAATTAATGGACTCTTTGCGACAGGAGTATGCCGGCAACCATGAGGATGCGCTTGACGGGTGCCCGTTCTCCGAACAAGCCATCGCCTATGCATTCGAAGAACTGGCACCGGATGTGCAGCAAACAATGGAGGATCACCTCGGGAACTGCCGCCCCTGCAAGGACCTGGTCCTTTATGCCCGTGCAGCTGAAGTCGAATCTCAGGCGCAGGCCAAGCTATCCCCGGAGGTGTTGCCCGCGCTGGCGGGCGCCGTCAGCCGCCCCCCGCAACTTTCCTTAATCAAAAAAATAGTGGGCGGCGCCTTTATGGTGCTAAGGATCATTGCCGCGCCTGCGGCAGTTGTGTGTTTTATGCTCATTATTTCCAGACTCGACGTGTTGGACAACCTTAATTTCACCGTCAAAAAGGCAGCGCTGGCTGAATGGTCTCAGTCCATTTCAAATAAGGTATCCAATGACCCGGCTGCCAGGAAAAAGTGGGCCGGGTTATCAGGCACGCATTCTCAAGAAGATCCATCGGCCGTCAGTTTCTTTTCGATGCATGCGGGCTGGTCGACAGACCCTTTTGAGCCGGCCTTGGGAGGCAAACCCACGCGGGCTGTCAGGCAGAAATCAAAACCCCGCACCCCGCTTGAGGCACTGGACTCGAGTCAGCTCAAGCTGGTGGGCGTGATGCTTTCCGAAAAAGGAAACAAAGCTCTGGTTGAAGATGCCTCCGGCAAAGGGCATGTTATCCGCGAAGGCACCTATATCGGCACGAACGCCGGCAGGGTCAGCCGGATCTTAAAAGACCGGGTGATCATCGAAGAAGAAATCGAAGACGTACAAGGTAGAATCAGAACTCAGAAAAGGATCATTAAACTTAACAAGCCTTAAAAATCACCCGGCACCCAGCCTGAATTATCAGCCGGCTTTTTTGCATGGTGACCATCCTTTAGGATTGGGATATCAGCGCCTTGGGAATAAATAACTGTAATAACTTCTCGAAAAAGAAAAGGCATTCCCCCCCATCACGGGTAGGAATGCCTTTTATATTTAGCAATAAAATACTAGACTACCGTTACATTTGCAGCGGCAGGGCCTTTTTGACCCTGCTCGATATCAAAGGTAACCCGGTCGCCTTCATTGAGAGATTTGAAACCGCTCGCATTGATGGCGGAATGATGGACAAACACATCCGGTCCGTCTTCCTGCTCAATAAAGCCAAATCCTTTACGATCATTAAACCATTTAACAGTTCCGTTGGCCATGAAAACATCCTCCTTTCTTCAAAATTATCAACGTCTCTAACTGGAGGATGCCAAGATGGCAAAAAGATACTTCCTTCAGAACGAAACTATCCCGCAAATTATTGGCGGGACTTTATTGACGAACCTGATAATAACCGCCATCGGGACTAAAATCAAGCATTTTCTTAAAAAGAGTAAATAGAAGGACGTCCCGAATAAAAGTTGATTCGTTAAATCCTAATAACCGGGGATGAGGACCCGCATTCGCTGCGACTAGAATAAATCCTGCTTGAAGTCCGATTTTTGCAGTATTGACAAGGCTCACCACCATAACCAACTTTTGACAAATCCCAGGATACACCTCCTGTTTGGTAAAAAAGAATAGAATACTTGTTAGTGCAAATCATTATTTTAACCTCTTGACCGGTCTGGCATGGGCTTCAGGGCCATCGCTGAGCCGGAAATGAAAAAGGGAGGAATGAATCATGAAGAGGATGGTATTTATCATTCTGAGTTTGCTGATTACCGGTTTCTCGGTGCAAGCACAAGAGATGGTCATTCCAATGCAAGCGATCAATAGTGCGGGTGTCGGCAGTTTGATCGGCACGGTCAAGGCAACAGCAAGCCACTATGGAACGGTTTTTACGCCCGATTTAAAAAATCTCAGCCCTGGATTACATGGATTCCACGTCCATCAAAATCCGGATTGCAACCCTGGCGAAAAGGGCGGTAAAAAGGTACCCGGACTGGCTGCCGGCGGTCACTATGATCCTTCCGGTAGCGGCAGACACGAAGGCCCCTATGGAAATGGCCACCTCGGTGATTTGCCGGCCCTGTATGTTGACGCCAAGGGTCAGGCCAGTCATCCTGTACTTGCTCCCCGCCTTAAGTTGCCCGATCTCAAAGGCCGGTCGCTGATGATTCATGCCGGAGGCGACAACTACTCAGATAATCCCAAAAAACTGGGCGGGGGCGGCGCCCGGATGGCATGCGGGACGGTTAAATAGGTATTATGGAAAGCGGTATAAATCTGGATTATGGCCAGATATGCAGCACGAACTGCCTTTTAATCTATTGTGTTTTTACATTGGAAAGCTCGATTTCCACGCGTCGGTTCATCCGTCTGCCCTCGAGCGTTTTGTTGGAACCAATAAATTTTTGTGCCCCATGACCGAATGTCTGTATTTTAACGGTCTGGATGCCTTTGCCCACCAGATAGGACTTGACCATGCTGGCGCGCACCTCGGCGATCATTTCATTGTAGGACTTGGCGCCGTATGAATCGGTATAGCCGTTGAGTGTAATTTCAGCAGCAGGGTTATTGCGGATGATTTCAACAACCCGATCCAGTTTCCCCTTGGCTTTATCTGTAAGCTCGTTTGAATTCTGTCTGAAATAAATGATGAAAAGCGAGTCGTTAAGCATCTCAGCGACTTTTGCCGGGCTGCGGTTCCAGGCCTGATCACCGGCTTCGGCGGCAGGCGCTGCACCGGCTATTTGCTGATCGGCGCTGTCATCAAGGTTTTCTTCGGTAAATCCGAGCCGGGAAGCAGCTTTTATGCTCGGATCCAGCCGCTCATGGATAAAATCATTGATCTGGGTTGCAACCCGGCTGTCTCCAAAACCCACGCTACCGGCCCTGACAGAAACTTCTGTAGAATTCTGGCTAATTCGCACCACTTCGACGACAACCGGTGTGCCATCCGGACGCTGGGCTTTGAGGGTGGTTTTTAGGCCATCTGCTATGGTTTCGGTTACGGGTATTTTTAATTCTTCCAATGTGTCACTGCTGGCCTGCACGGTGGTATGATATTCTGATGGATACGTCTTTATCGATCCGCCCGGCAGACCGGCACATCCTGCCAGGACAAAGAGGCACAAAAAAACAGACAAAACGACAGATTTAAATTCGGGATGAACCGCTAATTTTTTGGATAATAGTTTCATTTTAAATTTCCCTATCGAAGTCAATTCGTTTAATTTGATATGGGCTGAATCAAATCGCTCGCCACAATATTGATTATAATTTCACTGCCGGTAAAAATTCAACTATTTTAAGTGGAAACCATCCCGGCAGGTCATAAAACCGTGGATCGGTTAAAAACGGGTTGATCCGTTCCAGAAGCCAATCACTACGGGCTCATAATTAAATATATATAATGATACCGAGACTATAAAAGCGTTATGGGCTATCCGAATCTTGACGAAAACCGCTAATTTTTATATGATAAAGGGGCTCGCTGAAACAACGTAGCAATTTAAATATTTCGCCCAGTAAAAACAAATTTCGCGGACATAAACAGATGCCGACGCTAACGCTGAAACTAAAAAATAACGCACTCGCCGAATACCAGGTTAAAAAGGGCACTGCTCTGACGATCGGCCGGCGGGAGACCAATGACATTGTCATCGATGACCCGGCTGTTTCAGGGCACCACGCCAAGCTAGATTTTTTGGGAGACCGACTCGTGCTCACCGATCTGCATAGCAAAAATGGTTCCTTCGTCAATGAGCAGCTTGTGCACTCGCACTGGTTAAAGGATGCGGACGTCATCACCATCGGCGGGCATTCACTGGTCTTGAAATTAGATTCAAAAGAACAGGCGCCGGCGGATGATGTAGATGGTTTTGATGAAACCCAGGCGATGAATACCACGCAGCACCGCAGGATGATGATAAAGAGCAACCCTACCAAAAGCATTAATGTGGTTAGATTCTGGGACCAGAGTCAGAATCGCGGCACGGTCAGAGATGTGGAACCCTCTGCTTCCGGGTCTCCCATCGAAAGCCAAATAACAGAACCGGCGGCCACCCTGGACTATTTAGCCGGCGGGAGCGGTCAGATTAGACTCACCCGCAAAATTACGACCATTGGAACAGATCCCACATCCGACGTCGTGCTCAAAGGCCTGCTTATGGATCCAACTTCAGCCACTATCAACAAAACCCCTGAGGGCTTCTGCTTCAATTATATCGGCGGGCGGCCCCGGCCCAAAATCAATGATGAGCCGGTTAAAGGCTCAACCTTCCTGGAGATCTCCGACATTATTCAGATCGGTTCGGCCCGGCTGCAATTTTCTGTCGAAGAATAATAAATAGGGTGTAAAGGTTCAGCGTTCCCGTCTTCGTTCTGTCGAGTATCCGCCTACACATCAGTAAGCTACGCCGCGGCAAGCAGGTTTCGGGGTTCCCGTCCGTTTATCCGTTAAAGCGAACGCCTGCATGTGCTCGTCTTTAATTCTGCAATACCCCCGACATCGGTGATTCGAAGAAGAAATCGGCTTGGGAGAGTTGTTAAAATTATTGCATTCCGGCTAAAAAAAATATAACCCATTAGCAATGATTTTGGTCAGGCCATCGTATTTTTATAGTTTCAGCAATGCTTGATAGGGAGGTGTCCGTATGGATTTACACCGCATAAGGTATAGGGGCGATAAGGAGGATGTTGAACTGCTTTTCAAGGATTACAATCTTGAAGGCATTATTTCCACCTCAGAAGAACGGCAAAAGCTGGAAGAGTCTAATTTTCGGAATCAACTGCTAAAAGACGGCGCTTTTTTGCTGAGCCAGCCGATTTCGCCTCGTATCTTCAATATCATCACGGAAACAAAGCAAAAACTCGGCCTGGAAGGTGAATATGAAGTTTTTTGTCTGAATTCGAGCAGCATAAACGCATTTGCTTATGTTCAACCGGCTGAAGAAACGAATTTCTTTATTATCGGCATTACGTCCGCAGCCCTGGAAGATTTGGAAGATCTGGAAATTCAATTTATTCTCGGACACGAACTCGGCCATTTTTTGTACGAACACAACCGCATGAACTATTTAATTAATCCCAATCCGGCCAGCCAGGGCGTCACACTGCTGCCCAGTATGGGGGAAAGTATTTTTTTAAGGTGGCGCAAAAAATGTGAGATCAGCACGGATCGTATCGGGCTGATCGCCTGCGGTGATTTTGAAAATGCCGCACGGGCCATGTTAAAAACAGCATACGGCCTAACCGGGAAAAATTTAAATTTAGACGTGGATTCACTGCTACAACAAATAGATGCGCTTAAAGAGGAACCCGAGGCGCTCGAGGTTAACTATCGCTCCCACCCGCTGATGCCGCTGCGGCTGAAAGTCATGCAGATGTTCGCCGAGTCGCCTATTTTTACCCATATCATAAATGGCACATCGGATTTTTCTGAAAAGGAATTGAACGACCTCGAAGATCACACGGATCAATGGGTTAACTGGATTAAACGATATCCGCGCCGCCCGCTGGATTTGGCTGCTATGAAATTAGTGACGGCCGCCGGTATCAAACTCATCATGACCGAAGCCGTTATTATGGATGAGGAAATTAAAGTCATCATTCAGATATTGCATAAATATTTTGTCGATGAGCCCGGCGACGTTATCCATGAAGTCATGCAAGACACCGAAAATCTCGATAAATTAATCCGTACGACCGTAAAAGAAATTTCGGAAAAAGGCGATGACCGGCATAAAACCTTTGTTCTTTCGCGTCTGGCTGATATCGCCATCGCCGATGGAAAATTGGCGAAACCGGAAGCCGGAATCATTTTTGACATTGCCAAGAACTTTGGCATTCAGGAAAAAGCGGCCTATTCCATCGTGGTCGGCGGCATGAGTGCGGTGGGCTTGAATATTGATCGGAAAATGAACAGCCTTGTGCGTGAAATAAAAGCACAATTACAGAAAAAATATTGATACACGCTTTGGTTCTTTGCAGGCTCAAGCAGCCGGTGCCCTGCCCGCTGCCGCATATATCACGATCCGGTCAGCCCTGTTTTAAAATCACCGGCCCAGATCGGATGGGCCGCCCGCTTCCGCACCATCGATCTGGTCACCCCCCGCAAGCTTAAAGGACCGGAGCTGCTCATGCACACGCGCGGCTGGTGGACGGTCGAACCGTCCGAAGTTCTCGAGACCGTCGAGGCCCACGGCAAGCTGGTGCTGGGCGACAATGGCGAGCTGATGGTGGAGTTTACCGACCAAAAGGCCGTTGCTGCCCTTACATCTTCACTGGCAGAAAGATTTGCGGATCAGGTCCTCCTGGCACCGTAATCGGAGAAAGGCGGGGCTTTTTTTGATCGATTTATAAAATATCTAGTGCTTTTCAGGCAGCAATTTTACTGAATTTACTGCGATAAGCGGCTTCTATGCGGGCGGTGGGAATGCGACCATTGTTAAAGCATTGCTGGCACAGCGTATAGTAAAGAACAGGCGCTTTATCTTCCCCTTTCGAGAAGGCCGATGGTTCTTCAGGTGTATAACTGCCCAGAACATACATGTAGGGATCCCCGCATACGACGCAGGGCTCATCCCGCAAGTCATTGTAAAGTTTTTCTTTCGCCTCAACTAACATCTCATTTGTCATCATGACCCCCTTTATCTTTTCAAGGGTAATGCCGGTTGGCGATAATTCAGGTATGACGAACAGAGCTTGCGATGCGAACACTGCTTGCAAATAACGATGTGCTTTTTATTATTTGCCTTGCTTTTCGGACAGGAAAGGTAACTCATATGATTAATTTACCCGCATGATTGGTTTTAAAGGTTTGAGACGCTCCCTTTAAGTGTAAGAAAGTGTTCCCGCGGTCACTCGAATTTATTTAATATACAACAATATCTAGATTTTTGTCAATTAAATTATACTACATATAGTGTAATCGGAATCCAGGCTAGCGGGTTCATCGTTTCTGCATGTTGCTTGATGCAACTGAAATACGATCAATTGGATGGTTGATCCGGCCGGAAAATAGAGTTAGCAGGAAAAAAAGCGCGATCATTATGTCCCACTGCCGGCTAACTGTGGCGCCCTGAGCCATGTGACCAGTATCAGGCCGCTTACCGCCAGCCCGATGAGCACCCAAAAAACGGTCTGGTAGCTGCCGCTGACGTCAAACATGCGACCGGCCAACACCGGACCGACCGCACCGCCGATCGTGCCGCTGAACAGGATGATCCCGAAGAGCAGTCCGTGTGAGCGGGTGCCGAACAGTTCCGCCACTGTGGGCGACATGACGGTGAAAAAACCGCCGTGGCTGAAACCGTAGACAACGGCAAAGAGAAAAAGCATCCAGGCCTTTCCGGCAATCTGCAGCCAGCACAAACCGCAGAGCAAAATGATAAAACAAATAATCAGCGAGCGCTTCCCGCCTATTTTGTCGTTGGCAGTGCCCATCGAAATCCGGCCCACCATGCTGACGCCGCCAATGGTGGCGAGGACACCTGCTGCGGTCCCCGGGGGTAGCCCCAGATCGGTTGCGTGCGGCACGATGTGAACAATCATGGTCAGCAGGCAAAAAAAGATGGTAAACTCCGCAATACACAGAATCCAGAACGGGCCCGTGCGGAAGGCTTTTTTAAGGGAGAAGCTGCGCTCTGAGGCTACCGCCGAAGGTCCGCCGACGGTGGCGCTTTTGCCGTCGGGCAACTGCCCCTTCTCCCGGGGGTCGCGGCGCAGCACCAGAGCCGCCATAACTAGAATCACAAGGGCTGTGGCACCGATGATAGAATAAGCATTCCGCCAGCCATAGGCTGCAATAAGCGCTGCGGCAACCAGGGGGACCAGGAGCTGGCCGGCCCCCGTGCCGACCTTGACGATACCCGACATCATTCCCCGGCGCTCTGTAAACCAGCGCGCCACCGTGGACAGCGTAATAACGTCATGGGTGCTGAAACCGATACCCACCATAAGGCCATACAGCAGATACAGCTGCCACGGGGCCTGCATGTAGGCCATAAACATGTAGCCCAGACCTAACGACGTGCCGGAGACGACCATGATGATTTTCGGACCGATGCGGTCATTCAGTCGGCCGGCAATGATCCCCCCTGCTCCCATTATAAAGAAAGCCAGCGACGAGGCGCCCGATATGAGCGCCCGCGACCAGCCCAGTTCCACCTGAAACTGCTTGAAGAAAACACCGTAGGTAAACAGCGGGCCGATGCACACCGCCTGGATGATGAAACCGGCCGCCACAATATGATAACCGTAAAAATACTTTGATTTCACAATTGCTGCCTGTCGATGGGTTTTGCACTGTTAAAGCAGAGTAAATGCCCGCACGGGTGAAAGTTTCCGCGGCTTCTGATTTCAGCGAAGGGGGAGTATAGAGAGATTTGTCTAACACGTCAATGATGAAGTTTCACGCCCGGCCCGGCGGGACCGTTACAGAGCGCTTGACCTTGAGAAATGGGTGCCTAAGTTAGAGCATAACCGAGTGCAGTGTCTCTTACGTATTTTGCAAAAACCGGATAGGTAATAACATCTTATTTTTTTGCAGTCACGCATCTAAAGTGGGGGTATTATGAAAATTGAAGAAGCACTTAAAACCGCAATTGAATATGAAACCGAACTCAGGGATATTTATTTTGAAGCAGCGGAAGCTGAAGATGACGGAAAAGGCAGGCAATTTTTCCAATCGATGGGAAATGACGAGCAAGGTCATCTCGACTACCTGAAAGAGCGACTCAAACAGTGGCAAAATACCGGAAAAATCAGCGCCGTAAAACTACAATCCGCCGTTCCGTCCAGGGAGGAACTCGAGCGGCATGCGGCGGATGTCAAATCGCAGGTGGATAAGGATTTTCGCGGCATCAAATCACAGATGCTGAGCAGAGCGCTGAAAATGGAAATCAAAACCTCCGATTTTTATCAGAAAATGGTTGATGAAATGCCCGCCGAAGCCCAACAGATGTTTGCACGCTTTCTTGAAATTGAAAACAACCACATTAAAACGATTGAGTTCGAACTGGATTACATCAGTAAAACCGGTTACTGGTTTGACGTCAAAGAATTCGATATGGAAGGTTAATCGGTCAATTGCTGTTGGGTTAAATCGTAAAAACAGGTTTGAAAACAGATAACAGCGGACAGAGATCAAACGACAGATAACAGACAGTGCTATTGCTCATTCTGACTGCAGACTTGCGACTTGCAGGCGATTTCAGGATGATGCATGATCCGCAAGGCTTTTTCTTCCCATCTTTGAATTTCTTGCGGGCTTTTGCCGAGCTCGGCGGCCACCTCTTCGACGGACATCTCGCGACCGTCGATCAGTCCCAATCGCATCTGCAGCACCTTGCGCTCAATCTCATCCATCAAATCCAAAATCGCGTCCAGCTTCTTTTTAACCTGTTGAGCGTACAAACTGTCGATTGTATCCGGATTCATGCTTGATTTGATGCCATCACAGAATGATGTACTTCGCATGCAGTCCCCCAATTTATACCGCTTGTCATAATAATGTTCCGAAAAAACAGATGGCGGCATAAGTGTTGAAGTAAAAAAACCTCCCGCAATCGGAACGTTTTTTTGACAACCACTATAAAATGTAAAGCAGCGACGATCTCTAATACAAATATCGGCTAAAAAAAACTGAAACTTAAGCAAATTCGATTTGGGTGCATGCGGCGCCCGACGGGTTGTCGTCGACGACTGGCTTCCGTCCGCTGTTATTGACTTGACAAAAGCCCATGTGCTAAAAGCAAAATTATATTACAATATACTCACCCGCAACCCGGAGGTCGCCATGACATGAAATCAAAACCCCGTGTCTCAAAAAGAGAAACGGGGTTTTTTGATGCACAGTCCGGGCAGCCAAAACGGTATTAAGGAGGGGCACATGTTTGAAGCGGTGGCAAGTCCGTATCTGGTAAGCGACAATGGCAATTTTCGCGTCAAAAACGCGGCGACCGCCCCGCCCGGGGATTCTGGGAACAAAAAGAAATGCAAGCAGCTTCTCGCGAAGCGCATCGACGAGATTTCCGACTTGCAGCGCAAGCTGTATGCGCATGACCGGTATGCCATTCTGCTGATATTCCAGGCCATGGATGCGGCCGGAAAGGACGGCACCATCCGGGCCGTGATGAGCGGGATCAACCCGGCCGGCTGCCAGGTATTTTCATTCAAACAGCCCACCCCCGAAGAGCTGGACCATGATTTTTTATGGCGCACCGCCAAGCGTCTGCCCGAACGCGGCCGAATCGGCATCTTCAACCGCAGTTATTACGAAGAAGTGCTGGTGGTCAGGGTTCACCCGGAATATCTCGAGGCCCAGAAGCTTCCGGGTAATGTCGACCTGAAAAACATCTGGCAGCAACGCTATTCCTCAATTTGCGATCACGAAAAGTATCTGGCGCGCAGCGGAACCGTCATTTTAAAATTTTGGCTGAATGTGTCCAAAGCAGAGCAGCGCCGGCGATTTCTGGCGCGCATCGACGAGCCCAGGAAAAATTGGAAATTCTCCGCCGGTGACGTGAATGAACGAAAATTCTGGCAGGATTACATGGCCGCCTACGAAGCGGCCATCAATGCTACCTCACGACCATGGGCGCCCTGGTATGCCATCCCCGCTGACGACAAACCTTTCATGCGCCTGTGCGTCGCAGAAATCATCGTTCAAAGTCTGAAAAAATTGAAATTAAAATATCCGACAGTCGGCGCAAAGGAAAAGGCCAGATTTGCGGAACTGCGCGCGATGCTGAAAGATTGAGTCTTTCTGAAGGCCGCCGGTCGCATCGTTCGTTAAGCATTAAAAACGTTCACATAAAAGTTTCGCGGTTTTTTAACATATCACAAAGGCAGGGGATCATGTCACAGCAATTGAACCTTTTTTCGAAAGTCACCCCCGCAAAATTCGATGGCGGAGCCGATGACCCGTGGGCCGGTCCGGCAATCGAAGCCAATGCGGTCGATGAAATGTTTGCCGCCGACGGCCGTTACCGCAACAGCCGCGATTTTTTGCAGCTGCTCAATTTTATCGCCCGCCTGCCGCAATATTCGGCATTCAATTGCTTTTTGCTGTACACCCAGAACCCGGCGATATCCCAGGTGGCAACGGCTCGCACCTGGGCCCGCAAGTTCGGCCGACATCTGAAATTTAATGCCCGTCCGCTGGTGATCCTGGCGCCCATGGGCCCGGTGTGTTTTGTATATGATTTTAACGACACCGAAGGCGAATCGGTTTCAGCCGAACGATTGAAATCATACCCGTCCACAGAGAGGCTGCCCACCAGCGTATACGAAAACATGATTCATAACTGCGCCCTGCAGGGCATCGTGGTGCGCGAGGTCATTTCAGATGACCGTCGCAGCGATACGGCGTTGCGCATGACACCGTCCATCCGCAAAAAACAGCACCATTTGAATCTGACAAAGGACGCCAGCTATTTGGTGATGCTCGACCCGGCCGACAGTCCCGAGGCCAAATTCGCTGCTCTGGTCCTCGAGCTGGGCCATATCTTTTGCGGGCATCTCGGAATCGATAAAAACGCCTGGTGGCCCGAACGTCATCACCTCAGCGCAACGCAGGAAGAAATTGAAGCCGAAGCAGTCGCATGTTTAATCTGCCAGCGCAAGGGCCTGGCAAGCAGCGCGGCAAAATATCTGCTGCAGTATCAAATGACCGATCAACAAATTCCGCTATTGAGTTTAAATGCGATTTTACAGGCGGTAAATTACATCGAGGCTATGGGCAGTTCCCGCTGGCGTAAGCCCAAAAAACGGGGTCGTTACTAGAAACTTTCTTAAAAATGCACGAATAGCAAGTCTCTAAAATAATATGCATTATTCGTCTGGATAGATATAGTCGTTGCCCCGAGGTCGCTTATAAGGCGGGGCGGGGCCGGCGAATCCACCCCCAGATCGCCTCCACCGCCACAGAAGCACAGATGACCATAATCGCCAGAAGCTGCCAGGCCGTCAAACCCTGACTCAAGAACACCACCGCCAGACAGGCTGCGATGACCGGTTTGAGAAAAAACAGGTAACTGCCGCGGGTAATGTCCGGTACGGCCGCCAGGCCACCAATCCACAGAAACTGGGCGATGGTGGTGTTCCAGAATCCCAGCGTCAGCAGCGAGGCGATCTGCCCGGGTGTCCGGCTAAAAAGCGTCGCCGGGTTGACCCAAATCTTCCAGAATAATCCGACCACGATCCACAATCCGACAGCGCCCATGAACATCGTGATGGCCGTAATTCGCAGGGCACCATATCGGACGATAACCGGTCTGACCATCACCGTATAGGCGGCCACAACAGCGGCACAGCCCATGGCCATCATAACACCAATAAAATTTTCTCCAACGCCGGCCAATTTGGCCAGATAGCCGTCCGTTATCAACAACGCAACTCCCATCATGGCGCAGGCGCCGCTGATAATCTTGGGACCGCTGAAGGGCTGTTTGTTTAGCCACAGATTTGCCAGGCCCACAAAAATAGGAATGGTGGTCACCATGGTGGCCACCTGCGGAACGGTGGCAAAATCCA
>CAJHYI010000062.1_pt1 | contig 20053 bp, 15 predicted proteins | sample 9198771 | NCBI WGS metagenome assembly CAJHYI01 (sample SAMEA7708367, study PRJEB35096) | sediment metagenome | biome: marine neritic benthic zone biome [ENVO:01000025]; feature: sediment [ENVO:00002007]; material: shallow marine sediment [ENVO:03000034] sea grass bed [ENVO_01000059] ...
AAAACAACCAGCCCCAAGAAACCGAAATGGCCAGCTGGGCCCTGAATACCGACAACCAGGGCAATGCCGCTTTGCAGATTCAGGCTTCGCGGTCCGGTCAATACCGGCTGTCTTACACCGTCACCGATGCCAAAACCCATTCCATCGAAGGCGGTTATGTTTTTACTGTACGCGGCACGGGTGATGATGGTGCCGGCTATCGCTTTGCCAAGATCGAATTGATCGCCGATAAGGCCGAATATGCTCCCGGAGACACGGTAAGACTGCAAATCAACACCGATCATCAGGGCGCCACGGTAGTGCTGTTTGTGCGCCCGGTCAACGGAATATATTTGCCGCCTGAAGTCATTACCCCGACCGGTAAAAGCGTCCGGGAGACGATTCAAATTTCAAAAAAAGACATGCCCAACTTCTTTGTGGAAGCGTTCACGGTTTATGACGGCAAGATACATACGGAGGTCCGTGAAATTGTGGTGCCGCCTGAAAAACGGGTGCTCAACGTGAAGGTCACGCCTGCCAAAAAAGACTATCGCCCCGGACAAACGGCCAAACTCAAAGTTCAGCTAACCGATTATTATGGTGAGCCTTTTCAGGGTTCGGCTGTCATCAGCGTTTATGACCGTGCGGTAGAATATATTTCCGGTGGCTCCAATGTGCCGGAAATTCGTTCATTTTTCTGGAAATGGCGGCGGCACCATCAATCTTACCAGGAGTCCAGTCTGGCGCGCTGGTTTGCCAACCTGCTTAAAAAAAATGAAACCCCCATGAAACCCATCGGGGTTTTTGGACATCTAATGCTGCCCGATACAGCCGGAAAAATGCCCCAGGCCGAGCAAAAAAAGGCCCGCTCCCAGGTGGCCGCTGAAGCCGGGGCTGCCAGGGCCCCCGCGCCGGCCGAGGCCGGTGAAGCCGACGCCGCTTTTCGGCAAAAATCTGATGAAACCGGCCGCTTTGCCGACAAAGAATCATCGGCTGCCGGAGATCTTGTTCAGCCAGCGGTGCGCACCCAATTTGCCGACACCGCCTTCTGGTCGGGCAACATCAGCACAAACGCACGAGGCATGGCTGAAGTGGTATTTGACATGCCCGAAAACCTGACCGGCTGGCAGGTGAAGGTCTGGGCCATGGGGCACGGAACCAGAGTCGGCCAGGGAGATGCCGATCTGGTTACCCGCAAGGATCTGATCGTGCGCCTCCAGGCCCCCCGGTTTTTTGTGGAAACCGATGAGGTGGTGCTGTCAGCCAATGTCCATAATTATCTAAAGCGCCGCAAATCCGCTAAAGTCGTGCTGGAAATGGACGGTGGCTGTCTGTCTTTGGTAAACGGCCAAAAACAAACCCGGTCGATATCCGTTGACGCCAGCGGTGAAAAGCGGGTGGACTGGCGCGTTAAGGTCCTCAAAGAAGGCGAGGCCGTGGTGCGCATGAAGGCGCTGACCGATGAAGAATCCGATGCCATGCAGATGCGCTTTCCGGTTTACGTTCACGGCATGGTCAAGCAGGTGCCCAAAAGCGGCGTCATCCGCACCGATCAGACCCGGGCCCAAATCCAATTTCAGGTGCCGGCGGCCCGGCGGGTGAACCAATCGCGCCTGGAGCTGCGCTATTCACCGACGCTGGCCGGTGCCATGGTGGATGCCCTGCCATACCTGGTCAGCTACCCATACGGTTGCACCGAGCAGACCCTTAACCGCTTTTTGCCCACCGTGATCACCCAGCAAACCTTGAAGCGCATGGGTGTCAATTTAGCAGACATTCAAAACAAACGCACCAACCTGAATGCTCAGGAAATCGGCGACGATCAACAGCGCGCCTTGCAATGGCAACGCTATGATCACAATCCGGTATTTGACGAAGATGAGGTGGCGGCCATGGTCGCTGCCGGCGTCAAACGCCTGGTTGCCATGCAGCTTTCCGACGGCGGCTGGGGCTGGTTCAGCGGCTACGGTGAACATTCCTATCCCCATACCACGGCTCTGGTCATCCATGGGCTGCAGATCGCCCGGGAAAACGGGGTGACCGCCCCCGGCGGTGTGATCGCAAGAGGGGTGCAGTGGCTCAAAGAGTATCAGGCCAGAGAAATTGAGCGCCTGCACCTCTGGGACCGCACCAAAAAGAAAGGCAAATCCCATGCCGACAATCTGGATGCCTTTGTCTACATGGTGCTAAGCGATGAGGCTCTGGAAAACAAAAAGATGCGGAACTATCTGTACCGCGATCGCAATTCACTGGCAGTCTATGCCAAAGCCATGTACGGCATGGCGCTGGTCAAGGTTGAAGACAAGGATAAGCTTGCCATGGTCGTAAAAAATATTGAACAGTTTCTGGTTGTCGACGACGAAAACCAGACCGCCTACCTTAATCTTCCCAACAACCATTACTGGTGGTACTGGTATGGCTCCGAATACGAAGCTCACGCCTACTACCTGAAGCTGTTGTCGCGCACCGACCCGGCCGGTAAAAAAGCGTCCGGCCTGGTCAAATATCTGCTCAACAATCGCAAACATGCCACCTACTGGAACAGCACCCGGGATACGGCTGTGATCGTGGAAGCCTTTGCCGACTATCTGGCGGCCAGCGGTGAAGCCGCACCGGATTTAACCCTGGACATCTTTTTTAATGACCGCAAAGTAAAAACCGTTCGGATTAATGCCCAAAACCTGTTTACCTTCGACAACAGATGGGTCCTGGAAGGCAAACAAATTTCCAGTGGCAGCCATACGCTGACGCTTAAAAAATCCGGCCGGGGTCCCGTCTACTTTAATGCCTATCTGGATTATTTTTCCCTGGAAGACTTTATCACCAAAGAAGGTCTGGAAATCAAAGTCCAGCGCCGGGTTTTCCGGTTAACGGAAATCGACAAAAAAATTAAAGATGTCGGTTCGCGCGGGCAGGTGGTCAACCGCCGGGTTGAAAAATACGAGCGCCAACAGCTTGAAAATTGGGCGACCGTAAAAAGTGGCGAGCTGGTTGAAATTGAGCTGATCATCGACAGCAAAAACGATTATGAATATCTGGTCTTTGAAGATATGAAGGCCGCCGGCTTTGAGCCGGTTGAGGTGCGCAGCGGCTACACCGGAAATGAAATGGGGGCGTATGTGGAATTTCGCGATCAGAAGGTGGCTTTTTTTGTGCGCCGCCTGGCGCGCGGCAAACACAGCGTCAGCTATCGGCTGCGGGCGGAGATTCCGGGTAAATTCAGCGCTCTGCCCACCAGAGCCTATGCCATGTATGCTCCGGAGCTCAAAGCCAATTCCGATGAGATTAAGCTGATTGTTCGTGATAACTAGTGCCCATCTGAAAACAGAGTAAAATGACTGTAGGTGGGGGATTTCACAGAGGCGGGTCAGGCGGATGGCCCATTACAGCTGTCGCGGCTATCTGTCAATTTACGTTGAATATGAGCAGCTTAGAAGCGCGGCAGGTGCAGTTCGTCGATATGGTGTTTATTTTCCCTGACGAAATGGTTCACGTAAGGCGGAACCACCTGCCGGTCCAAATAGTATTTAAAATCCGTGTCTATTTTATCTTTGGAAACGGTGGCAACCGGCCAGTCCTCGGCAGATTTACAGAAGACGTCATATTCGCTTTTTCCGGTCACGCGCGAAATTTTGTACAGATAAAACTCCATTGAGTCCTGATGCTTCTTGATTTTTCGGGCATTTAATTTATACAGGGCCACCAGTCCCATCCCCGCCAACAGGGCAATGCACACGCTGCCAATAACATTTATGATTTCAGCAAACATTGACCTTTCTCCCAAAAATTTTTCTCCACAATAAATATCGGTAAAATCGTCCGTAGTCTTTAGACCAATAAATGAGATAATTCAGCCAAGCAGCATGATTATCCTGAACAGGCTGAATTCAGCCAGAATGCCTGAGATATATGATAAGCACGAAATAAAAAATGCAAATCACATGCCATTATAGTGGTTGTCAAAAAAACGTTCCGTTATTCCAACGTTTTTTCTACCACCACTTATACCCCAATGGCGTCTGTTTGAAATTGTTCGAATAAATTGGTATGTGCTGTGGTTGTGAATGCACTGATGGGATAGGAAATACCGGCCTTCGCCTGTACCCGGACATCTTGAGCGCCAGATGTCCCCCACATAGCTTTGCGGCATTGATTGTGGGGTCACCGCATCAGCATTATTGGGGACGCTGCAAAATCTGTCAAATTACAGCCCTTATTGCTACCCGGCAACGTCAGGATTTTGGCAGGATTGAATAAAATTGATCCAAAACCGGTGTGGCGCTGCGATTCCAAATAAGCGTGCATGGGTTGGACGGCTTGCCTGCGGCGTCTTTGATGCTTAAGATTTCCACATCGTTCAATCAAACAAATTGACGGGTACAGGCTGCGCCCGATTGCTTTTAACGTCTTTAGAAGGGCTTTTCCCGTGACGCCGGAAATTGTACTGGTATTGTCGGTTCTGGCAGTAGCGATCGTTTTTTTGATCAGCGAATGGATCCCGATGGAGGTCACCGCTTTGCTGGCGCTGGGCGCCGTGGCCTTGACCGGTCTGGTTACGCCGGTTGAAGCGCTCGCGGGTTTCAGCAACCCGGCGGTTATTACGGTGTGGGCGGTCTTTATTCTCAGCGGCGGCTTGACCCTAACGGGTGTTGCCAATGTCATCGGTCGCTTTGTCCTGCGTCTGGCAGGTGACAGTCAAACGGTCATGGTCGTCGTTATAATGATAACCGCCGGGGTGATGTCGGCCATCATGAACAATGTGGCGGTTGCGGCTCTGATGCTGCCGGTGGTCATGGATATCGCCCGCCACACCGGCAGTCCGCCCTCCCGGCTTTTGATGCCGCTGGCATATGGTTCGCTATTGGGCGGTCTTACCACGCAGATCGGCACCCCCCCCAACATTCTGGTCACCGACGCCCTGCGCGATGCAGGACTCAAGCCCTACAACTTTTTTGATTTTACGCCCATCGGCCTGATCATCATGTTTGGCGGCATCGCCGTTATGACCTTTATCGGCCGTTACCTGCTGCCGCAACGAGACGTCGCCAAAGATGCATCCCGCGCCAAGGGTGTCGACTGGCGATCTCAGGACGATCCGGGAGAGCAGCTGTTTAAAATCCGTATCCCGGCAACCTCGAATCTGATCAACAAAACCCTGGCAGACAGCCGCATGGGATCGATTCTGGGCTGGAATGTAATCGGTATTACCCGCCATGAGCGCACCATAATGGCACCCGGGCCATCCGATGTATTGCAGGCCAATGACCTGTTGACTGTTGAGGGCCGCATTGAAAATTTAGACGACCTTAAAAACTGGCAGCAGTTGATTGTTGAAGACCAAAAAATCGATATTACCAAACCGTATTCGGATGAGATCAAAGTCGGCGAAGTCCGCGTGGTGCCCGCCTCCCGGTTTATCGGCAAAACCCTGAATGTCATGGGTTTTCGCGTTCAATTTGGTGCCAATGTGCTGGCCATTCACCGCAACGGCAGCACCAAACGCACCCATTTGTCGGATGACCCTCTGATGCCCCAGGATCGGCTGCTGGTGGCCGGTCATAAGGAGCGCGTGGAGGCGTTCAGGGAAACATCCGGATTCGATCAATTTCGCTTTGTTGCCCGCCAGGATCTTATCGATGTTTATCATCTGCATGAACGCCTGATGGTCATGCGGGTACCGCCGGATTCGCCGCTGGCTGGAAAATCACTCAAACACAGCCGTCTGGGAGATGCGCTGGGCAGCCGGGTCCTGGGGATCATGCGGGGAAACGATCCCATCGTCATGCCGGAGCCCCACGAAGTCCTGCAGGTTGACGATCGGCTGGCGGTTGAAGGCCGTCTGCGCGATTTTGAAGAATTGCAGGAACTTGAAAAACTGCAAATTGAACGGCGCGTCCGCCCGGATATCCAATCACTGGTTTCGGGAAATGTCGGCGTGGTGGAGGCTATCCTTTCCCCCCAGACAACTCTGGTGGGAAAAACCCTGCGCCAGTTAAATTTCCGTGAAAAATACGGTTTGAATGTACTGGCCATCTGGCGCCGGGGAAAGGCCTTTCGGTCCGATCTGCGCGATATGGACCTGCGCTTCGGCGATGCCATCCTGCTGCTGGGCCCGCGCGACAAACTCCAGCTGCTGGGTCGCGAGCCGGATTTTGTGGTTTTGACCGAAATGGCCCAGGAGGAATTAAGGCTGGAGAAAATGAAAATCTCCGTTTTTATCATGGCGGCGGTTCTTTTTCCGGTCATCATGGGATGGATACCCATCTACATCGCTGCGGTGGTGGGAGCCGCTTTGATGATCCTCTGCGGCTGCCTGACGATGGAAGAGGCCTACCGGCAAATCGAGTGGAAGGCCGTCTTTTTAATCGCCGGCATGCTGCCCCTGGGAACGGCCCTGGATCAAACCGGCGCCGCCCGTATGATCGCCGAGGCGGTGGTCGCGCTGGTGGGTCCTTTTGGCCCTACAGCAGTAATGTTCGGCCTGGTGGCCTTGACTTTTGTGGCCACCTGTTTTGTTCCCACTGCCGCCTTGATCGTTCTGATGGCGCCCATTGTATTAAGCACCGCGGCCAACACGGGGATGTCTCCCTATGCGCTGCTGATGGCGGTGGCCATGGCCGCCTCGGCCAGTTTTATGACCCCAATATCGCACCCGGCCAATATTCTGGTGATGGGGCCGGGCGGATATCGTTTTATGGATTATATCAAGGTCGGCGGCCTGCTGACCCTGGTCATTTTGCTGATCATCGTTTTTGTGCTGCCCTATTTCTGGCCCCTGGCCGGCTGACAGTGATCAATCAATGCTATCATAACACGCCGACCCCTTGTCGACGGGTTGTTGTGAAGGTCATCGCTTAAAGGAGATGGCACAATGGATTATCTGATCGGAGAAACGCTCATATATCTGATTTTGGCGGCGATCATCGGGGCCGCCATTGCCTGGTTACTGCGGGGGGTGGGCTGCCGCAACAGTGAAAATAAGCTCAAGGCGGAGCTTGAACAAACCCGCAGCGCAGTGGAAACTGCCGAAACCAAAGGGCGTTCGCTTGAAAGCGCGCTCAACGAGCTGCGTGCTGAGATGGACAGTGAATCCCGCAAACTTGAGGCCAGAATCAGGGGACTGGAAATCGAAAACGGCAAGCTTCAAGAGACACTCAACGAACTGGAACCCCTGCCGGGCAAAGTTCAGGAGCGCGATACCATTATCGGCCACTGGGAAAGAGATTTTCAAAACCTTCAACACCAGAGTGAGAGCGAGATTGCCAAACTGCAGGATAAAATTGCCGGGCTGGAATCGTTGCAGGCGGAGCTGGAAAACTCGCAAAAAGCATACACGAAGCTCAGCGCTGAGTTTCAGGCGTTGCAAACCGTTGCGCATCAGGAAAATCAAAAAGCACAACAAATTTCAACTCTGCAAAATGAGATTAAACAATTGCAGTCCGTGTCAGCAAAGATAAAAGAGCGCGATACAACCGTGGAGCACCTCCAAAGTCAGCTGCGCTCCCAAGCCAAAACCAAGGATGAAGAAATCGCACGTCTGCAAAAGGATCTACAAACGCAACACCGCAGCCGGCGAAAAAAAATTGACGCACTTGCTGAAAGGCTTACTAAAATAGAGCATCTGCCGCAGACCCTTGCTGAGCGCCAGCAGACAATTATTCGTCTACAGGAGCAGCTGGGTAAAGTGGCGCAACAAAAAAACCAGGAGCTGAGCGTGCTGAGGGCTAAAATCAAAACGCTTGAGCCCTTTAAGGCGGCAGCTCAAGAACACAGCCGCGAGGTCGAGCAGCTCAAACAACAGTTGGCAGCCGGTGCAGCAAAACCGGGCAAACGACCCCGTAAAAAGCAACTGTATACCCCGCCGAAAGAAAAAGATGATCTCAAGCTCATCTATGGCATTGGTCCCGTGATGGAGCGGACCTTAAACAAACTGGGGGTGACTTCCTTTCGGCAGATAGCCAAATTTTCCCGCAAAGATATCGAACTCGTCGCCGGGGCGCTACAATCCTTTCCAGATCGCATCGCGCGGGATGACTGGGTCGGAGGTGCCAAAAAAGAATATCGCAAAAAATACGGTAAAGCGATTTAGCAGATTCGAACGATTAGGCGGGGGTGGGTGTCACGGAAAAGATCATCTCGCAGCATCAATGTCAATTAAGAAAATGTAAAGGGGGATATACTGACCCGAACGAGAGACAAAAGCAGAATTGGCATAGGACTCATATATAAGGCGTCGGCTTCCTGTTATAAACCTTCCTCCATCCGGAAAAGTTTATCCCCCCTGAGGGCCGCATGCTGTTTGACGTTGTTTTAAGCACCTTATCGGATGATAAGCGCTCGTGGCTTAAAACAGCCATGGCAGCATGAGTGCCGTCATGCTACCAAATACTTGCACCGGTTTCAAGAAAAAAAATTCGTATTATCAAATATTTACAGTATTTAACAGCATTTGACAGCATTTGACAATTACAATCGTTAAAAACTGTAAATAAAGAAAAATCGGAAATAACAGAAAAATTTAAGAGGGGACGACCAGCATGTATTTCCCCTTTTGGGTTGCCGGCTGTCGGACAATCGCCAAAAATTGGGATGGTCATCAATAAAAGCATCGCTTTAATGGAATCGTTCGGTATTTTTAGAAAATAAACATTAAGAAAAACCGGTGATTTGCCGATATTATTGTAGGCAAAAGGCCAGGAGGATTTTTCGACAATTAAATAACTGCCGGTGGAATTTATGATTAATGATCACATCGTACAGCGCAGAAGCGGTGAAGAACGGCGCAAAAAACACGACAGGCGCAGCGGTTTTGACCGACGTAACGGGCGCTTTGCCAACGGATATGATGAAAACGACCAGGAAAACGTCTATACCACCAAAGAGGCCTGTGAATATCTAAAGATTTCGCGCCCCACATACCTCAAGTACATTGCGGAAGGCCGCCTCAGGGCCATTAAAGTCGGCCGCGGCTGGCGCACGCTCAAAACCGAACTCGACCGGTTTTTACGCGGCGACTAAATTTTTTCAACCGTTTATTTCATAAAGCCGCCGCTACCGCCGGTAACTTTACTTTCTCTTACTTTTCGAACGATACCGCTTTTTTCAAAATAGACATATAAATTGCAATTTTTTTTATCCATTGAAACCCGACCCGCACCCAGCCGGTCTTTGCTGGAAGACTTGAAAGCAGACCCGCCGCTGCTGCCGCTGTGCGAGGTGACTTTATAAGAATACTTCCACAGTTCACCTTTATTTAGCGCATCTTCAACCTTGTCGGGATCGCCGATGAGTTCCTTCACATCTTCTTTGGTCGACTTGCCCTGCTGAATCTGACCAATAATCTTGGGATCGCACACATCGCTGTTATCGCCAGCTGAACGAGCAAAATCGGGCAAAACAATTGCCAGTATAAATAGACAAACCGTCAGGGCGGTTATATATTTACCATTCATATTTTAACCTCCTTTCCACATCCGGCAAAGGAAACTGAGAACCAGATGATGATTTTGATATTTAAAACGTAATTCCATAATTTTGATTGACAACCCCGAGCTTGAAATAAGCGCCGACAGATGACATCAAACATATTGACTTTAGCAGCCATACCGGAGACATAAAAGCCGCAGGAGACAAATAATGAAAGCCATAAAATTGGCAACCATGGATTGCAAACAGGTCTGTAAAGAGATCGGCGATTTTATCATCGAAATGGTGCTGACGACCGCTTCCAGCGGGTGTGTGGTCGGATTATCGGGTGGCGTCGATTCGAGCACGGCGGCGGCGCTGATCAAAACCGGTTTTGATCGCCATAATGCCCAACTTGCAAAAGGTCAGCAGGCGCATGAGTTGGTGGGCTATATTTTGCCGTCAAGCGTCAATGCTGCCCGGGACGAAACCGACGCCGTTGCGGTGGCCGAACATCTGGGGTTGCGTTATGAAATTCACAACCTCGAAAGCCTGCTGGAACCTTTCCAGTTGACCAATCCAGAAGCATTTGCTGACAAATTCCATAAAGGCAACATGATCTCCAGGATCCGGGCCAACGTTTTGTCAACCAAAGCAGCGACAGAAAATAAAATTTTAGCCGGCACCGGCAACCGGGATGAAGATTTCGGCATCGGTTATTACACCCTTTTCGGGGACGGGGCAGTGCACCTCAGCCCCATCGCCGGTTTACCCAAACGGCTTGTGCGTGAAATGGCCGCCTTCCTGGGGCTGGACAAACAGATCATCCACCGCGAACCGACTGCCGGTTTGGAACCGGGCCAGAGCGATTTTAAAGACCTGGGATATGATTATGATGTGGTTGAAATAATCACCGAGGGCCTTGAGCAGGGGTTTTCCAAAGAGGCGCTGATCAGCCACACGCAAATTGCCCCGCTGGTCAAACGACAGATCAAGCAATACCAATCGCTTTACGGCGAAGAAAAGTTGCCTTCGGTGGCCGCCGTCGTGGAAGATGTGATCGAGCGGCATCAGCGGGCCAAAGGCAAAATGAAAATTGTCCATCCGCCCACGCCCAAAATCACATTGACATACGATTGATCAATTTTTGCTTTTCCCTGAATAATTTAACACCTAAAAAACGACCCTAGATAAGGGGAGAAAATGTCTGAAGATGCCTTGCGCAAGCAATTATATGGATCATTTGAAAACCGCGCCATGATGTACTGGCATATTTTTGAAGCACTGAAGATAGAAGTCGGTGAACAAAAAGCCGCCGAGATCATAAAGTGCGGGATTTACAACCGCGGCCTGGAAATCGGCAGGCCGTTCAAAAAATTCGCGCCTGCTGACCTGCACGGATTAAAAAATGCCTTCTTCGATTTTATTCCTGATGGGGGTAAAATGTTTGATCCCGAAGTGTTGAAATGTGATGACAGCGGCCTGGTCATTAAGATGCGCCGCTGTCCGCTGAAAGAGGTCTGGGAGAATGCGGGGTTAAATGATAGCGACATTGCCAGGATGTGCGATATGGCGGGCATTGTTGATAAAGGCACATTCGAAGGTGCCGGGTTTGGCTTTTCAGCTGAAACCTGGACGCCGGGACAGCAAGGGTGCTGCCTGCTAAAAATAAGGCCCGGAAAATAAATCTTCAGGACGGCCTTTCATGATCATGGCGGATAAAAAAGCTAAAGTTAATCGTAATATGGCAGATAATAATATGGGGGGATTTGTGACTTTCTGGCGCTGAATTGCCGTCCGCAAAATCCAAATTGCCCCATTATCAGCGTACAGCCCAGCATTCGAACATTCGATCCGTTCCTAATTGCCAGGCCTTGGGGGGCATAGATGCGTAAGCGTGTTTACCGTTTGGTCTTGATGTTGGTCATTGTCAGTTTCACCTGCCTGATTGGCGGCTGTAATTCAATTCCGGTCCCGGAAGAAAAAAAATCTTATATCGGAACATGGGAAGGTGTCGGCTTTCACCTGACTATAAGCGACAATGGTGGCGTTAAATACCGGCGGGTAAATGGAAAGCGTTCAACCAAGGTCTCCGGTCCCCTGAAAAATTTTGCGGGAGACGATTTCATTGTGGGTGTGCTGTTTTTCACCACAACCTTTGAGGTTCACAAGCCACCATACATGGATGGCGACGACTGGTTCATGGTGATCGACGGTGTTGAATTGAGAAAAGTTGCCGGACCGATTACCTGACCCTTATTTAATAAGCGCCTCATCCTCCACTTTTAGAGGTTGTAAAAAATATTGTGGTTTTCAAACATTTCTTTTACAACCACTATAAACATCTTCCGAAAGCTTAAAGGAGTTGAAGCATGCGCTTGAAATGGATTGGCCTGGTGGTTCTTCTGGGATTTTTCGTGGTATCCTGTTCCACAGACTCCGGACCACGATTCAAAAATTTGCGAGCCGCAGAGCAACAGCGAATCCAGCAGCAATTGGAGAAGAACTGGTCTCAATACATAATTTACTACATTCCGCAACGCGCCGTTTTATTTGATCCTAATAATGACATTAACACCCTGAAGGTGAGCGGACGGTGGATCAAGGTGGGTGATCAAAAGACCTGGATAACAATTTTGCGAGAAAACACCCAGACCACTGACAATATTATCAGTGTCTGGCTGGGTTCAAGAACCGGATTTCTTGAAATCATCGGACCCGATGAACAGTTTTTCGGTTATTTGATCCATGAGAAAATGGACCTGGTGGCGCTGAAAATCGTCGACCGCAATACGATGCGAATCTATTACTCACCGCAAAGAACAGACGGACCTTGATGAATCCTCAACTAATTTAATTTCTTTTTTATCAACCTTCCCAATTCGGCTACTGCTGCAGCAATTACCGCTTCGCTGGACTGAGAATAGGACAGCCTAAAAGTATGGGTTCCGCTACCGTCGATAAAAAACGGTTGCCCGGCCACAAAGGCGACATTATGCGCAATGGCTTCAGTCAGAAGCGTTGAGGTATCAAGGGTTTTGGGCAGTTTAACGAAAATGAAAAAGCCGCCATCCGGTCGATTCCATTGAACCTGTTCGGGAAAATGGGCCGCCAGTTGCTTGAGCATAAAGTTACGTTTGTTTTTATAGTGTTGATTGTTGAGCTGAACGCGCTTTTCCCATAACCCGCTTCGAATAAATTCCAGTAAAATATATTGGGCCAGACTATTGGTGGCGACATCGACGAACTGTTTAGCGACCACCATTTTGCGAATCATTTCAGGCGGTCCGATGGTCCAGGCCACCCGCAGACCCGGTGCAAAGGTTTTGGACATCGAGCGCATGTGGACGATTCGACCATTGGTATCCAGAGATATAATCGGGGGAAGATGTTCGCCCTCAAATCGCAAATCACCATATGGATCATCTTCGAAAATGATCAGGTCATAGCGCTCTGCCAGTTCAACGAGGTGTTTGCGGCGTTGGAGCGATAATGTGTTTCCGGTCGGGTTTTGAAAATTGGGTATGACATAAACCCCTTTGGCTCGCTGATTACTTTTCTTTAGCCGTTGCAGTTGATCGCCCAGTTGTTGGGTATCCATTCCCTTATCATCGACGGCCACCCCCAGCAGTTCACCGCAAGCGGCCATTACAGCACCGGTCCCACCAAAATAGGTCGGCAGTCCCACAAAAACAAGATCTTCGGGGTTGATAATCACCCGGCAGGCCAGATCCATTCCCTGGGCCGAACCGGCCGTAATAACAATGTGATCCGGGCTGCACACAATACCGTAACGCTCTGTCGCCAGGCGGGCAAGTTCCCGTCGCAACTCGGTAAGTCCCTCGGTTGTGCCATACTGCAAGGCCCGGTCCGCCTTATCGTTGAGCAGCTCGTTGGTAATCCGGATGATCTCATCGCCTGGAAAAACAGCCGGATCCGGCCAGCCGCCGGCCAATGATTTCATACCCGGCGAATCAACCAGTTTGTTAATTTCGCGGATGGCCGATGGCACAGCGCAACAGGCACTTTTAGAATACAAATGGGCCAGGCTTGATGTTGACATAATGAACCTCAAATACGGTGGAATTTAATTCCTCAGGCGATGCGGGATTAAGTTCTCAAACAGCGCAGGTTTGCCAGATCTTCCGCATAACCGTAAAGGTGCAGTCCTTTACTTTCGACAACCATTTGACCGTCTTCGACACCTATTTCGGAGGCCATGTACTCTTTGAGATTTTGGATGGCAGCCAGGTTGGCCGGAAAACCGTTCCACAAGTCCCAGGAACGAAAATATACGAAGAAATTCAGGCTGTTATTCTGAATACGAGTATCAATCGACCGCAGGCAGGGTGGATCCAGCAAGGTTAGATCCGATGGATGTGCGACTTGCAGGACCAGTTGATTATTGCGCTCGCCGAACTTCCGGTAAGTATCAATCACCCATTCGATCTGGTTTAAATACAACTGGCCGTCTTCATCAAAAATAATTTTTCCGTCAACATCGCGCTTGTCAATAATGTCGGTATTGGATGTTTTCCACCAGTGGAGCTTGTCGCCGGATAGCGGAACGCGTGTCAATCGTTCGCCGTAGGTATAGGACTCACCGGGTTCCTTGCGCGCCGACATTAAATACTCAATATAGGCACGGTCATAACCGGGACCACCGTAAATGTAATCGTGTTCCACCGGATTGGGTATGCCGCATGCCGGCGGAATATCCGGAATCAGTGGTTGTGTTCCGGGGAATTTCACATGGCCCATAAAATAGTCATATTCCAGACGGGTTTGCCCCTCATAGGACCCTCGGTCGATGACAAAGCGCTTGCCGTGATCTAGAATATTATGAACCGCCTGAAACCACAGATCCGGTAAATCTCTGGCATTAATGTTGTGAATGTCCATTGTTATCTTTCTATTGGGGAGTTTCTAATTTGCTAAATTCCAACAATGCAAATTGCGCCAGGGGTCAATTACCGGGTTCCAAAGTTTTTGGCTCAGCGTTCAGGGTTTTATTTTTAAGTATTATGTGCTTCGTTGCCCAGAAGGAGGATAGATTCGCGGAGTGGCAGTAAGCAACCAGTGACTGGAACCTCTGAACCTTTGAACCCTGAACCCTTTTGATTTAAATCGTGAGCCAAGTTCTCAAGAAGAAATGCTGCTACAGAATGCAGTTTATATGGTTCACCAAACCTATATATCCAGCGTGCTGACTTCCAAAGCATTGCTCTGGATAAACTCTCGGCGGGGCTCAACTGCTTCACCCATCAGGATTGTAAAAATTTCATCAGTATCGACAACATCTTCAACTTTGACCTGCAACATGTTGCGTTTTTCAGGATTCATGGTGGTTTCCCACAACTGATCCGGATTCATTTCGCCCAGGCCTTTGTAGCGCTGAATGGTGATGCCTTTTTTGCCATCGCGTAAGAAAATGTTCAGTAATTCGTTTTTGTTTTTGGCCTTCTGGGGCTCCTTTTCCTTCTCATTATTTTTATATACAACCGTGAAAGGTGGCAAATCATATTTAATAATATTTTTGCCAAGATTCAGGCAGCGTTGAAAATCATTGGAATATATCAGACCGCGACCTATTTTTACGGTTCTGGCAGGTTTGCTGCTCTGCTCGGATAGTATTTCATCATCTTCTTTGGAGGTCTTTCCGTTAACCGTTATTTCAAAGACTTTGCGTTCCTCGCTGAAATTCAACTCAGCGACCAAATAACCTTCTTGGATTAATTTTTCCCGTAATTGAGACATACGTTGTTCGTTTTGCAAAAAGGCTTTATTGGCGACTTTTTCTTTAATCAGCAGTTCGGCAAGATTCGCTGGAATACCGCGGTTTTCCATGTGCGCCAAAACTGAAAAATACTCCGATATACTGGCAATAAACATAAACAGGTTGTGGCCGGATAATTCCTGCTGCCCTTTTTTAAATTTCAGCTTGCGGTCGTTGCATATTTTTTTGAGAACAAAATCATTTAATTCGGACTCGCTATTGAGGTAGTTTTTACTTTTTTTACCTTTGCCGACCTTAAACAACGGCGGTTGGGCAATGTACAGGTAACCTTTATCGACCATCTCGGGCATCTGCCGGTAGAAGAACGTTAGCAGCAGGGTTCGTATGTGGGAGCCGTCAACATCTGCATCGGTCATGATAATCACTTTATGATATCGAATTTTATCGATATTGTATTCTTCTTTGCCGACGCCGGTTCCCAGTGCCGTGATGATATTTTTTATTTCCTCACTGCGCAAAATTTTATCAAAGCGGGCCTTTTCGACATTTAAAATTTTACCCTTTAACGGCAGGATTGCCTGAAATTTACGATCCCGGGCCTGTTTGGCAGATCCACCAGCTGAATCTCCCTCGACAATAAACAGCTCTCGCTCTGCGGGATCTGACGATTGACACTCCGCCAGTTTTCCGGGAAGGGTGGCATCGACCAGGGCACCTTTGCTGCGGGCCAGATCGCGCGCCCGCTTGGCCGCATCGCGTGCACGGGCGGCATCCACCCCTTTAGCGATGATCTTTTTGGCAACCGCGGGATTCTCTTCAAAGAAGGTGCTTAATTTTTCATTGACCAGGGACTCAACAACCCCCTTGACTTCGCTGTTTCCAAGTTTGGTTTTAGTCTGACCTTCAAATTGCGGATTGGTAATGCGCACACTGATAATGGCCGTCAATCCTTCCCGTACATCGTCACCGGTAATTTTAGCCTGTAAATTCTTGGGCAGATTCCCGTTGGAGGCATATTGATTGATGGTACGGGTCAATCCGGCCTTAAAGCCGATCAGATGAAAGCCGCCTTCGGTGGTATGAATATTGTTGGCAAATGAGAAAATCTTCTCCGCGTAGGTATCATTATACTGGATGGCAACTTCTATCTGGATGTCGCTTTTAGTGCCTTCCATGAAAATCGGCTTTTTGTGAACGGTTGAGTGTCGCCGGTTGATATACTTCACAAAATCGACGATACCGCCTTTATGATAAAATTCTTCTTTGGCGTCCGACCGTTCATCTTCAATGGTAATTTTGAGACCTTTGTTTAAAAAGGCAAGCTCTCTCAGCCGGCGCACCAGAACTTCATAGCTGAATTCGGTTATTTTAAAAATTTCAGGGTCCGGAATAAAATGCACCTTGGTCCCTTGTTTACGGGATTTTCCTTTTTGCGTTAACTCGCAGGCTTTTTTACCTCTTTCATAGGACTGATAATAACGCTTTCCGTCAGTATAAATTTCGACTTCCAAAAAACTGGAAAGGGCATTGACGACCGATACCCCGACACCATGCAGCCCACCGGAAACTTTATACGAATGATTGTCGAATTTGCCGCCGGCATGTAGTTTCGTCATGACGACTTCAACGGCCGGTATTTTTTCTTTTTTGTGCATACCCACCGGTATTCCCCGGCCGTTGTCGATCACACTGACACTGTTGTCATCATGAATGGTGATATTTATCTGGCTGCAATAACCAGCCATGGCCTCATCGATGCTGTTGTCCACAACCTCGTAAACCAGATGATGCAAGCCGGCGACATCCACGTTGCCGATGTACATTGCCGGCCTTTTGCGGACCGCTTCCAGGCCTTCCAATACTTTAATATCGTCTTCCGTATAATTATTCGTTTTATTATTTTTATTCATATTCGCATCGGCATTATGACACTTAAATAGGTTTTATCTTTTTCGCTTTCAATCAGACAGGGTTTTTCCTCATCGATAATATTCAGAATAACTTTATCTTCATCAATGACATTAAGGGTTTCAATGAAAAATTTAGGGTTGAACATAACGGTGATGGATTCACCGGAGTAATCAATTTCCATATCTTCTTTTGATTCCCCAATATCGGGATTGGTGGAAGTGATCAGTAACTGATTTTTTTCAAAATTAAAAATCACGCCTTTATAATCTTCTGAACTCAAAATAGACATGCGCTTGAGCATCATCAAAAACGGCTGGCGGTCCATGAGAATGGAATGACCGCCTTTTTTAACGATAATATCGCCATATTCAGGAAAATCGCCTTCCAGCAGCAGAATTATCAAGGTTTCTGAATCTTTTTGAACAATGAAATTGTTGTCTTTAAAACCAATTTTTACCGGACCCTCGACATCAAGAAACCGGCTGATTTCAATAAGACCTTTTTTAGGGATAATTACATTATCCCCTGAGGGCAGATGGACATCCTTTTCAAATACGGTGTCAACTTTTGAAAGGCGGCTGCCGTCGGTGGAAACAAAACGAAAAATTTTATTCTTTTTGTCCTCAATGCGCTCGGCATAGACACCGATAATATGGGCTCGCTTATCATCACCTGACCCGCTGACGACCACAGCACGTTCAATCATTTTGTTGAGGGCCATGGATTCTATTTTAAAAAATTCGATACCCTCTATTTTGGGGATTTCCGGAAAATCATCCGGATTTAACCCGACGATATGATATTCAATATTTTTATTACCAATTTCGATCCAGTGGTTTTCAACTTCATTAAAAAAAATATCTTCAGTAGGAAAATCCCTTACAATTTCATAGAATTTTCTGGCATTTATGGCAATTATTCCTTCTTTATCGACTTTGGCCGGATAGAAGCCCTCAAATCCGGTCTCAAGATCTGTGGCTGAAATCAGCAGACCTTTTTTTTCCGTCTTGATGAGTACATTGGTGGTAATGGCCAAATTTGTTCGACGGCCGGTCAGACCCTGTACCTTAGATAAAACAGGGAGTAAATCACCTTTCTTGATGGTTGCTTTCATAATCTATTCCTTAATATTTATTAAAATAAAAAGATAATAATAAATAAGGACTGTTTATAAATCCAATAACAATGTAAGATTTTAAAATTATACAGTAATCATTAAAAAAGGTTGGTGAAAATTTTATCAATTTAATACGAATAACCGGGTAGATATAATCAAAAATATAACATTGTTGATAACGTTTACTTTTTCAACAGACTATACACAGGCTATTAACGATATCATGTTTATAAATGCAACGAACATATATATTTAATAAAATATAATAATTTCAGATAGAAATAAATATTTTTGGTAATCTACGAATCCGACCGGCACCAATTTTTAATTAAGGATAGGTCACGTTTTTGCCAGCGGGTCGATACCCGGTATTTGATAAAGGTTTTATATAATTTATCTAAAAATTGCAATATCTTATCATAAAGAAAAATTTTTTCTAAAACAACACCCTCCATATCTTCCGGGCTTTCAGGAACGGCTGCTTTAGGTGTTTTTAAACTGCTCAGGTTCAAGCTCTCTCCTTTTATGGTGAACTGCCATTTTTGCTCGGCGGATCGGTAGATAAGATTAAGTTCAGCCACCAGAGCACCTTTTTGTAAGGCCAGCATAGCTTCTTCGAGACCGGCATTCTCACCTTTAATAGTAATCCTTTCAACCGACTTTTTATGCCGTTTTTCAAGGACAATACGGTTGCCGATTTCCAATGAAGTTAAATCCGGATCGACCTTTTTTAGGATAACCGGGTCCTTTTCTATCACAAACCACAACCAGGTTAAAAACTCTTCACCTAAAAATTTAAAGCGGTTATACGCAACAGCAACGTCCAGCATTTTATTGATTGTTTATCCAGTAAAATGGGTCTGTGTCAGTCCAAGAAGAATATCTTTTTCGGTATCCGTAAGGGCGGAGGCATAATGTGCTGCCGTATAGGGAATCAACCGAATCAGCGTTAAATCAAACGATCGTAAAAATAAGGTTTCCAACTCTTCATTGGCTGCCTTGAGATTGGAAAAAAACCATAAAACGGCGTCCTCATAGTTCCAGATAATGTCATAAACATTGGGTGTTGCCGGAACCGCTGCGTTTAGGCGATCCATTACGTGGTCTCGAATGCGCTCTTTTTCGTTACGGGACAAATAGGGTCGGCCGCTTTTGGCCAGACGTCTGTCTGATTCGATCACAACATGTTTTCTGACCACTTTGGGTGCAACGGTTTTGCGATCAATTCTCAATGAGAACAACAGGTAATTTCCATAGACAAACGCGGATCCGGCAAAATCCGGCTGATACGGCTTTTCAAAGGATGTCCAGCCAACCGCCTTTTCCAAAGACCGATCATCTATTTCAGAAATCACATTTTTATTAAGCCCGGCCGCGACCGTTTTAAGAATAGGGGTTTCAAGTTGTCCCTCAACTTTGTATCGTGTTATGGAAACCGAGGCGGACAGTAAACTCATTTTAGCGTCATTTGACCTGTTTCATGTAAAGCGTTTTTATGGTTTTATAGTGTAATGCAGTATGAAACACCATATATAGTATATAATATAAAATATTATAAGTATATAGCGTGTTTATTAGAAACTGACAAGCTAAATTTAGGGTTAAAAAAAGACCCCAAAAATGCTATGGAAAAATGGTTGGTTCGCCCCAGGCGCATAGAGCCGGTTTTTATTTTCCTTAATCGCCCAATCTAAGGTTAAGAAATTTCCGTGAAATTTATTGCCGACTTACATGTTCATTCCAAGTACTCAAGAGCAACGGCGAAAAACCTTGATCTGGAAAATCTTTACATTGCTGCACAGCTTAAAGGCGTCACGGTTGTGGGCACCGGCGACTTTACCTACCCGGCCTGGTTTGCAGAAATTTCAGACAAACTGGTTGCCGCTGAACCCGGCTTGTATAAA
>CAJHYI010000341.1_pt1 | contig 19608 bp, 17 predicted proteins | sample 9198771 | NCBI WGS metagenome assembly CAJHYI01 (sample SAMEA7708367, study PRJEB35096) | sediment metagenome | biome: marine neritic benthic zone biome [ENVO:01000025]; feature: sediment [ENVO:00002007]; material: shallow marine sediment [ENVO:03000034] sea grass bed [ENVO_01000059] ...
AAATGCAATGCGATCGATTGTCTCCGTCGATTTTTGCGGATTCAACACGGGACTGATGCTGACGGCATGACACAGGTTGGCAATGGGGGCCTGCACACATTTTTTTAAAATTCGTAAAACAAAATTACCGCCCAGGGAAAATCCAATCAAAAATACCGGACGGTTGCCGGCGTAATCGGCAACCTGTGATACCGCCTGGTGCACCTCCTCTAAAAGAACGGCATAAAAAATTCCGCTATTCAGATGATGGCTGGGGCCATGGTCGCGGTAGTTCAACCTGAAAACATCATAGCCATTTTGATAAAGGATTTTGCCGCAGCGTAAAATGTAGGTCGATTCTGCACTGCCTTCCCAGCCGGACAATAGGACAGCCAGCCCCTTGGGCGGAGGCCCGTTTTGTCGGGAATGGTAGCCCAGCAATTTTATGCCGCCGCCGGTTTCAATGATCTTTTCACGGGCCACGACGCGCATGCGATTGGCCCCGAGCAAACGGATTTTACTGCTGGCCAGAATTGTCTGCAGGTGGGGATTTTTTAATAAAAGCGGCGATTGATAGTGTTCCATTCCCGGCATGATCACTTCCTGTTGCCAATATGTTGCTATGACAATTTAGCTGCAGCACAATAATAGGTTAACTCCCATTCCCCGCTGTGGGTGTCATGGCGAATAATATAAACAGCGTCATCATCGCCCAGCAGCTTAAAATAGCGGTGCGCGGGAGCCAGCCAGCGATCGAGAACATTTTTGACACGGATTTTGCCGGACTTAAACCCGATGGCGCGTGGGGTTTCTTCTGCCCGATATCCGGCATAACATTCCACCTGAATCGGTATCTTTTTCAATGGTAAATGTTTGATCCTTTCCGGGTCAGTTCTTGTTCATTTGCTGCCAGCTGAAGAAAACAACCCCATAGGCCACGATGGCACAACCCAGGATGAAGCCGATGCCGAACATCAGAGCGATCTGGGCGGACGCAATCGATGCCAGAACCGACGCGCAACCATTTGCCGACCAGGCATAAGCGCGCTGAGCGGCAGAGGATAGCATATCCCGCATGCCGATGGTAAAGGGCAGCCCCATCAGGAATCCGATAGGGCCCAAGACCAGCAGGGCCACCGCATATTGCCAGATGGGAGCGGTGTGCAGCAGCAGTTGCACCAGTGGATCCAGCGCAACATAAGTCACAAGCAGTGTCCCGAGTAAAATTAAAAGGGCCGTTTTCAGGGCAGATTTTTCTTTTTTCTGGGCCCAGGCACCCCCCAGGCTCGAAAATATGAGAACCCCGGCGACCACCACACTAAAACTAATCACCGGATCACCCAATAAAAGAATATATTTTTTTATAAAAAATAACTCGACAAACATAAAACCGGCGCCAACACCGAAAAAATAGAGCACCTGCGCTCGCGATGGCTTTTGGATGCGCCGGCGAACAAAAAAAAGCGGCAAAACCAGCAAAAGCCCGCTGATCAGCAGGGCTTCGATGAAAACCACCATCACCACAATTTCACCCGACATCAGCAGGGCATACAGGCGACTGCCCAGAGTCCGGTAAAGAGATTTGACTTTCGACCATTTCAGGTAGCGGCCCGGAAAGGGACGGTTGTCGGATTGGGGTCGGACATCCAGCAGGTAGGATCTGAAATACGCATTTTCCGTTCCTTCGCGGTAGGCGGCGACCAGGCGATCTATTTCAATAAAGTGGTAGGGTGCATCGAATTGATTGAAACGATTGGCCTGATCCGATACCATGCCAGCCAGAAAGACCATATCAAAATTGCGCTCGGTAGCAAATGCTTTCAGGCGAGCCGTGTTGCGAAGCGGTTGCTTGGATATCAGCAGTACAAAGGTGTCCCAGTTGCGCAGAATTGCAAGATGGCTGGCCGGATTTTTGGCGGCCGTCTTCTTTAAGCCCTCATAGGCGGCTGCCCACAGGCGCAGGCTATCGGCCGGCGGCAGCAGTAGCCTGCGCGAGACGATGATCACCCCATCCGGTGTCAGGTGCTTCAGATATTGGCAAAACGCATCACTGGTATACAGGTGATCCTGATTGAGGGCGGCCGACCCCGGAATCGATGTTCCCCAGTTTTCCACATGAATGATATCAAATTGCTTGCCTATCCTGGATAAAAAGGACCGCGGCGGGCGGGAAACGACTTTACGGCCGTAATGACGGCTGATGATTTCGGCCGAGACCGGATTCTCAGCCACAAGGGTGATATCATGGATTCCGGCCGCCAGAACGCATGCCATGGCCGATCCGCCGTTTTGCAAAATGACCAGGGCGTTTTGTGCACCGGGATGCAGCGCATAGCCGCTGTAAGGAAGGGTATAGGTTGCAAATTGAACGCTCTGCCGGGCATCCGGCGGATGTAAAACCAGCTGATTGTCACCGTCTTTAAATATGGCCCCCTGGGGCGCCGGGCTTTCCATGGCGCGCAGACTCAGACCTGGCGCAAAGCGGATATAGGGACTGCTGACCCGGTCGGTGCGCCCCCTGATCGTGTTGAAGGTTTGTTTGATACGGGTTTCTGGAAATTGCAGGACCTGGAAAAGCGTTTTGTAGGGTGACGGTTGCACTTCAATCAGTCGCTGACCATAAGGTGACACCAGAAAGAGGGCTGCACAGACGATAAAGCAACAAAAGATCGTCCAGCGAATCTGCAGCGATTGCTGCCGCGTTTCTGCCCTCCGGATTCCTGGCAGATGAACGGAACTGACCGGCACCACCAGCAGTGGTGTGAGGGCAAAAACGACAACCAGCTGACCTTCATTGAGAAAAGGAAGCAGCAATGCCGGAAATACGGCCCCGCAGGCCGAGCCGCACATGGTGGCAAAATATATCAGACCGGAATTTTCTGGCATGCGGGTGTAAGCAAAGGCTACCATGCCGCCTGAAAAAAAAAACGGCAGCGCCAGAACGACGAAGGCAGCCAACACATAAAGACTTTGTACGGGCTCAACCGGCAGCCGGAAATAATCCAGGGGCAGGTTGTTTACAGCCACAAATGCCAGCAGGGTAGTGGACGCATAGAGCGCCACCCAGATGGTAATGGCCTGCCGGTTGGACCCGGATTGGGGGCGACGGTCTCCCCGACGGATATTGAAAATACTCAGAAAAGTACCGCTGGCGGCAAAGCCAAACAGAGCAATGCCGATCACCATAAACGAGAGGTGGTTCCACTGGGTGATCGAAAAAATTCTGGCCAGCAGAACCTCAAAGGCCAGAGTTGAAAAACCTATCAGGAAAACAGCGCTGAAAATCATTGGCAATCAGGGTGCGGGTTTTTTTAGCGCATGGCCGGTCATGGGCACAAATAGAACGCCGGTAATTTGCTTGACGATAAGATCACCGTCCTTTTTGGTTACCAGAACTAGATTCTGATAGCTAAACGGGTTGCCCAGCGGCAATGTCAGCCTGCCACCTTCTTTCAGCTGTTTAAGCAACGGCGGCGGAATATGATCGATGGCCGCGGTGATCATGATGGCATCAAATGGAGCGGCTTCCGGCCAACCAAAATAGCCATCGCTATGCCGGGTGTTGACGTTGTCATAGCCAAGCAATTTTAAGGTCTTGCTGGCCCGATGGTAAAGTTTTTCCTTAATTTCGATCGTGTAAACCGGATTGACCACTTCAGCCAGAACCGCCGCCTGATAGCCGGAGCCGGTTCCGATTTCCAGGACGCGCTGGTTGCGGGTGAGGCCCAGAATTTCGGTCATCAACGCCACCACATAAGGTTGGGAGATGGTCTGGCCTTCTCCGATTGGCAGCGGTTGATCTGCGTAAGCGGCGGTTAAAAGGTTGTCCGGCACAAAACGGTGCCGGGGCACAGTTTGCATGGCTTCGAGGACCCGGGGGTCCAATATGCCCCGATCTTTGATGGTGGCCTGCACCATGTGATGGCGGGCTTTTTTTATATCGGATCCATCTGAGACCTGATCGGCATATCCGGCAAACGCACTCAACAAGACTCCCACAAGGATCAGAATAATTTTTTTCATAGGCGCTCCGTATCCCTGTTTTGCATTTTGTTTACGATCAATTAGGGTATAGCATAAAACAGTGCCATTGTCAGGAAGCAACACCACTTCATCAATAACCGGGCAAATTCGGGTTTGTTTTTATGAAGTTGCTGCATGACATTAGCAGAAAAACGCCATTGCAGAACGCAAGCCCTGCGATTCATTTATTTTCAGAGGCGAATATGTCGAATTAAATGCACCGCGCAAAAAATGAAGGGGTGCAAAAGACTAGCTGTTGATTTTTTGAATTTTGATATATAATGAAAATGTACCGTTAAACCGGATTTCTGAAAAACCAATCGTAAAGAGGAGCAAATTGATGCAACTGTTCGGTAAGAAGAAAATCGACATCAAATCGCAACGCAGCCAGACGACCTTAGCGCAGAATGAAACTTCCTATTTTGGCAAAAACCTGACGATCAAGGGTACTGTGTCGGGAAATGGCAACGTCATTATCCTGGGCGGCTTTGACGGTGAATTCAACTTGCGGGGCCGTGTAAAAATTGCGCAGCCCGCCAAAATTAAAGGTGAGGTCAAAGCAGACGTCATATCCGTCAACGGTAGTGTAGAGGGGCGGTTGGCTGCCCTGCAACGGTTGCATTTGGACAAAACGGCTCGCATTGAGGGGCAGATTGCAACCCCCAAATTATCCATCGCGGAAGGCGCTTTTTTAGATGGTGAAATCATCATGAGCGACCGATCAACGAAGGCATCCAAACCCGATGCGGCTGATGCGGCGCCGGCACCTCAAAAACCGGGCCCAACGGAACCCGATCAAAAATGAGCGCCGGGCGACATTCGGTTCTAAGCGCGATCCCCCTAAATCTGAATGGGATATGATCAAATTAAAAAAGGAGCACTTTTAATGCAAAAAGTTAAGACCGCAGACTCCACATCCCTGGTGAGTAAAAATGTCAGAATTGAAGGTGAGATTCAAGGACCTGAAAATCTGCACGTGGAAGGTTATATTAAAGGCGCAATTGCCCTGTCCGGCAATATTTTTGTCGGCAATACCGGCATCGTCGAGGCCGATTTAGAGGCCAAAAACATCGTCATCCAAGGCGAGGTCACCGGTAACGTGAAGGCTCACCGACAACTTGAGATCCATCCTTCCGGCAAGCTCATCGGGGATTGCACCGCAGCGTCTATCGATATTAAAGAAGGCGCCGTATTTGAAGGCCGTTCCATCATGATCAGATCTTCGCGACCGCAATCCGGGTCTCATGCGGCGCCGGTCGCCAAGGCAGCACCAACAGTGGACTGATCGTAGAGGACGACACCGGAGGCGGCGGACAACAGTTTTTCGTCGGGAAGATCAATATTGTGGTCCGGAAGGTGCGCCTCGAAGCATGGCGGCATAAATAATAACGGTCAGGTAATAGCCTTGTTTGGCTAAAATGCAGGCCGTGGGTGGCAAACATAGACGCCTCCACGGCCTTCTTTTTGGTTGTAATGCGTTTTATTCGCAATAATAATGTACGCGTGGACTATCGCATTTTATTGGTAGGATCACCTTCGGTCACCATGGCATCCAGAATTAGGCGTTCAGTTTTGTCCGGCAAGATGCCCTCCAGTTCGGCTTCCAGAACGATGTCGCCATCAGGGTTCAAATAGAGTGCTTTTGCTCTGGCACGCCGGCGATCGTCTATATGGGTGATGGTAAATTTGCAGGTAATCGTATCCTCAAAATAAACGGGTTGTTTGAATCTAAAATTCATGACGGACGCCAACCAGCCGATCTGGCCCCCGACTTCTGTCAGCAGGCTGCCCACCAGCAGGCCATGGCAGATCCGGTCGCGAAAATGCTTGGCTGCGGCAAAGCGCGAATCAAAATGGACGGCATTGTAATCACGGGCAATATCGGCAAATGTTTTCACATCCGCTTCGGTGAATCGCCGCGAAATAGTAAATGTGTCGCCCACCTGTATACCTTGAATCGTTCGGGCACGAATTTCTGACATAGCCGCTCCTGGGATACAAAATTAAAATTTAGTGCTAAAGGATTTGAAAATCTGTTTTACTAATGAATCAAGGCTGGATAGTGTTTCCGAAAATATGATACACCGATCTGGTTTTTACCACATTTTTTGATAATGTCCAACAAAGCGGACCTTCAAAAACCATTGCTCAAATGCACTTTGGCAGATTGACATGCGCGCACGTCTAATTTTATCCGTTTTATTTATTTTGATGAGTGCAGTGGCGCTGGCGGCGCTCGAGCCATCCATCCTGGATTCTCAAGAACTGACGGTGGTTTATGATGCGGGCCTTGAGCAGACAGCCCGCCAGATCCTGTCTGTGTATGCGGGTATCAAGCAGGAGCTCGAAACTCTGATCCAATGGCCGGTGGAATTTCGACCCACCCTTGTATTGATCGATGATCATAAAAGATTTGAGCAGTTGACCGGTCATTCGTTGGTTGTTGCCTACGCGCTGCCGCATAAAAACGCCATGATCATCGATAACACCAGGATGACGACTTCGCCTTTTACCCTGCAGGCGACCATCAAACATGAATTGTGCCATTTGCTGCTTCATCATCACATCAAAAGCGACCAGCTGCCCCGTTGGCTGGACGAAGGCATCTGCCAGTGGGCCAGCGATGGTTTGGCCGATATCCTTATGGACACGCGGCATGCGCAGTTGCCGGCTGCCATCCTGTCCGACCAATATTTTGATCTGGCAAAGATAAAGCACAGCTTTCCACCGCAGAAAAATGCACTTATTCTGGCCTATGAGCAGAGCAAAAGCGTCGTGGAATACATGAGCCGCACTTACGGCACGCAGGGTGTTCTGGATCTTCTGGAGCTGCTGCGACAGGGATATGAGATCGAAACCGCCGTTGAGATGCGCTTTGCGATTTCATTTGATCAATTGGAAAGTCAATGGCGGCACCATCTCAAAAAAAATATCAGCTGGTTTACCTACCTATCCATTCATCTCTATGAAATTTTGTTTGTTTCAGCCGCAGTATTGACGATATTGGCATACATTCGACGGGTGCTCCGAAAAAAAGCCTATACCGATGAACCCGACAGGTCAGATGAGCTTTAGTCCTGACGCAACGGCGTTGGCAGGAAGGTTTGTTCAATACCAGCCTAAATTTTACACGCGTCAGGGATTTTTATTTAAAATTCAAGTTATACTTGGATTTTACACGAGTTGACGTCTTTCATAGGCAAGGCATTTAAGGTCGATGCTATAGTAAACTATGCTTCGACCTTAATAACGCAGCATATGGGAGACTCCGGCTCGCCCGCCGGGTAAAAATTAATGAGATATAACGACATTTATCCTTTATAGCGATGAATTATATTTTTGTCTCATTAATTTTTATGTAAAATTCAAGTTATACTTGGATTTTACACGAGTTGACGTCTTTCATAGGCAAGGCATTTAAGGTCGAAGTTATAGTAAACTATGCTTCGACCTTAATAACGCAGCATATGGGAGACTCCGGCTCGCCCGCCGGGTAAAAATTAATGAGGTATAACGACATTTATCCTTTATAGCGATGAATTATATTTTTGTCTCATTAATTTTTATGTAAAATTCAAGTGGGTTCTTTGAAGTGTTGCACCTGATAGGTGGAAATTTCGAGAGGGGAGCTTTCCCAGGCATCGGCTGCGAGGCCGGCCTTGATGCACAGGTGTGTCAGAAAATCCGGCGCTTGCGGCAGCTGTTCCCATACCTGTGGTAAAAAAGTGGCGCTGGCATGGCCCTTGCGCATGATCACCCCGTCGACATAAGGGCAGAGTTTCTTAAGCAGGTCGGCACTGTCGCGGTATCTCAAGGGCCGGGGCTCGGAAAGGACACTGACTTCAATTTCAATCTGTTCAAATTCGTCAGCACTTAGCGGTGCGAATCGTGGGTCATGAAAAGCGGCATTGATTGCATTTCGGCAAACACCGCTTCGTATGGGTTCATCGGATGTGAGGTTGCCGATACATCCGCGGAGTTGCCCGTTGAGGGTCAGCGTGACAAAGATACCACAGGCAGATTGAAAACAGGGATCGTTTAAGGCAATGTTCAGTGCATCGATGTCATTTTGCGGAATCTTTTTTGCGAATCGCTCGGCCAGCGTCTGGCGTGCCAGTTTGACCAGCATCCGCCCCTGTTCGGGGCTTAAATTTTGACTGTCCGGGTGGTGTTGCATCTGCGTTACACCAAGATTGGTAAGCTACGGTTTTATGGGATTTATCCGAACTGTATGCCGGACTGACGATGCTTAGGATACAATGGCTGGAAATAAGCTGTCAAATAAAATCAAGCGTCTTTAGACAGCTGCCTCGAGCGTAGCATTATCAACATCCGCGTCGGACAATTTGTTTTCAGCACCTGCCTTCACCCACCACTCTTCTCGAAACATTGATTTGTAAAGATTGTTGAACATAAAAGCCAGCAGGGTGTATGCGGTTAGTTTTGGACTTGGCTGCTCGAGCCTTTTTAAGAGTTGCTTTTGTTGTTCGACATGCAGTTTGAGCGTACGCAGGTATTTTAAAAACACAATTGATTTGGAATAGTCCTGGGATGCGCTGCGCATGGACTTAATTTTATTTTCAAATTCAACCCGAAGCTGTTCGATTTTAACGGGGGTAGATTCGATCAGCCGTTGTTGACTTTGAGGGCTTTCAAAAACGGTTTGACTGCTGACACAGCTCTTTATTTTTTCTGTAGAGGCTTCAATATCATCATGCAGCACTTTGCGAAACATCTGTTTGGCCGTATCCGGAACAATGAAAAAGAGCGATTTTAAATGACTCTCTTTTTGTTTCATTTTGGTCTTGAATTCCAGCAGCGCACTGCGCCAAAAGGCGCGGCTAACATCGGCGACGATTTCAGTTTCCAGCATGCCCTCCATCTGCCCGAATTTTATTTTATTGCGAATATCGGCAAACAAGCGCGCGGTTTGTTGAAACATCAACTCACCGGTAACCGTTTTAAAAATCATTACCAGAGTGGCGTACCAATCCTGTAAGTGTAATATCTTGTTTAAATCGTTAAATGCCTCGAGAAGGAAAGCGTTGCTGAAAAAATGCGATGGGGTTGCATAAAACGGCGTACCGCCCAGCAGCGGCTGCTTGACTTTTTGATTCTTTGCGGGTTCAAGATCCACGGCGGTCTCGACATCAATGATACCCAGCTCATATTTATCGGCATTCATTAAAAATAATGGATATTTAGAAGGGTTGCCGGCGACCAGCAGATTATCGGGCTTTAGATCCCGCATGGCAATTTGTTTGTGGCGCAGCCATGCCAGAAGATCCAGCAGGTTAGTTATGATACCGGCCATTTGCGGTTTGTTCTGTTCATAACGGAGCTTAAGGACGTAAGCTGTAATTGTATTGCGGTAGGCCGAGATCGTGTCCATATTTTTTGAAAAATTGAGCTCTATCAGAAGATTTAATTCCTGCACCAAATTTTCAGAAAGGCCGCTTTCCTTGCTGCTGACCGCCTTGCCGGCTAAATGCGTCAGGAACCAACTTTGAATGCGAAACAGCGAAATATTCGATGCCACTCCGGAGTCTGTGAGAAACTGGCGAATGGCGGCCTGAGTATTATCGTACACCTGTCTGATTTCAATGCCAATGGATTCCTTGGCCTTGCCGTATCGACCACAGAACTTTTGATTGTCAAAAATGACCTCTGTGTTTTCGCTGACTTCCGTTGCGATCGCATCTTTGACATCGTGCAGATTATCAACGATGTGACCCAGAAAATAGTATTTTGCAAAATCCATAAAAAAGACAAAGGTATTTTTAATTTTCAGATAGTTCTGGTAGTCGCTGTTCTGACGAAGCCAGGCAACATATTTTTCTTCGAGTTTTTCAGTCGGCAAACGACTGCTGCCGGGCCATTTGTGAATCAAGTTTAATATGGAGGAAACTCTTGGAATAATGCACTCTTTGGGGGCGAGCTTATCGACGATCTTGCCTTCTTTTTTTATGCTTTTGATATAATGTTCAAATTTAGAGATCGGTTTGACCGGTATTTTAACCACCAGATGCACGTCATAGATGACATAGAAGCATTTGCTTTTGCTGCCGGCCTCCTCTCCCAGCGGCCCGATACTCATACGGCGACGCATCCAGTCCCCGCGATGTTTGATCTGCAGTTCATAGACGGTGTTGGGCCCGGCAGCATTATCAGGCAATGCTCTTGTTTTCATTGGCGCGCCGGGATCGGCCCCTATCTGGAGTCTGAACAGATTTAAGAAGTGTTTAAGAATATCGGACCGCGTGATGCCATCGGTGGCATCTTCAGCCTGAATGGCCGCCCGTGCCTTTTTCTGCGTTTTTGCCCGCGGCGCAGGTGTTGTGCCGGGTTGGCGATTGTTAGCGATCAAACGAACGACCAGTAAGATGATGATGCAGGCAAAAGTGCTTGCCAGGATTGCCATTACCCAAAACGATTTCTGACCGAAAGAATGTCTGGTATCCTTGGTAAAATCTTTAAATTTAGCGTTGGTATTTGTAAAATGGCGAGATATTTCAAAGTTGGCATGTTTCAGAACGGATTTTAGATTCGGTTTTCCGTAGTGGTCGATTTCTGTTTTGTTGGCGACAAACGTCTCGTTATCAATCAGATAAAAAATAACGTTGCCGGAGTCCCAGGTCCTATGGACGATGATGACGGTGCCGTTTTTCATCACAACAACGTCATTTTCCATATAGTCGTTTAAAAACAAGGCCCCGGCCCCGATTAGAGCCAGCAAAAACAGCAGAATCGCCCTTCGCATTTTCATATCCGTTATCCTTGTACCCTTACCATCGTATCATATTATGCGCGGGGGCGAAATTCTTTATGAGGTCATTAGTAGTTAACATATTGAAAATATTTTTAATTTTTTTATAATGGATCGTGTCTGGCACTGCACGATTTTCGAAACCAAACCATGATTCTTGTATCGGGAAACCATGGATTTTCTTGAATGTTATTTTAAGCTCTTACAACCGTCGAGGACATCGGTAATGCGCTGAAATAATTATTTTTTAGAAGCCGGGCGGCTGTGTGCCGCCCGGCAATGAGCCCCTTTTCATTGACCCCGATACAACGATTCTTTATACTTGACTGAATATCTGCCTTAGACTTTTTAGTTTCAGGTGCTTTGAACAATGAAAACGCATCCCGACTGTATCCCGTGTTTTATCCGCCAAACGCTGGAGACCATCAAGCTGACATCGGATGATCCGAATCTGCATGAAAAAGCCCTGCGGGAAATTCTTGCGATTCTCAGTCAGATGAACTTTGAAAATCAACCCGTCATCATGGGGCGTCAGATTCAACGCCTCATCCAGCGCTTAAGTGGAAATCAAGATCCCTATCGGGCGCTTAAACAGCAATTCAATCAGATGGCGCTTGATCTTTATCCGCAACTCAAGGCACAGGTGATTGCCGCTGAAAATGCGTTTGAAGCGGCCGCCCGTCTAACCCTGGCAGGTAACATGATCGATTTTGGAACCGGTCGGATGTTGGATCCCGCTGAGGTGACCAAATGCATCGAGCTGGCCTTATCCGTAAGCCTAAAAGGCAATATCCGGTCCCTTCATCGGGCTGTTAAGTCAGCCGGTTCGATTCTCTATCTGGGGGACAATTGTGGAGAAATCGTGTTTGATCGCTTGTTTATCGAACAGCTCATCCCGGATCGGGTTACCTATGTCGTCAGAGCAGCGCCCATTATCAATGATGTAACTATGGACGATGCCCGCTTTACCGGCATGACGGATCGGGTTCGTGTGATTGACAACGGCTCGGATGCACCGGGAACCTTGTTGTCGGAGTGTTCGCAGGCTTTCAAAAAAGCGTTTGCCAGCACTGATTTGGTTATTGCCAAAGGGCAGGGCAACTATGAAACATTGCATGCCGTCGACCGGCCTATTTTTTTCATGCTGAAAGTAAAGTGTCCGGTGGTTGCCCGACATATCGGCCATGAAATCGGCAGTTATGTCATCGAAGCGCATAACGAGGTCGCAAAACCGCCAGGCTAGTGCAAGGTCATTGTCCCGCTTACAGCAGGATAAAAGGCTGGTAATCTAATCAGGCGGTATTACTTTAACACTGTAAATGGCAAATCCGTCCAATCGACAAAATTGCCATGTCTAATCATGTGGAAACTGATTCTTATAATACTGGCAATGCTTTACACCCTTAATCCGTATGATATTGTTCCGGATTTATTGATCGGTTGGGGCTGGCTGGATGATTTAATCATCTGGATACTGTTGTGGAAATTTTTAGCATCCCGCACGAATAAGTTTGCCCGTCATTATCGCTTTTCTCAAAACGCCGACAGCAGCTTTAAGGACAGTAGCCGCGGGGATTATTCCGGTCATAAGCGCTCAGATCCAAACGATCCATATGCCGAAGATATGACACCATGGGATCCGCACCGCATATTGGGAATTGACCGCAGTGCTTCCATCGATGAGATAAAACACGCCTACCGGAAACTTGCAAATAAATACCATCCGGATAAATTGGAACACCTGGGCAACGAATTTAAAATACTTGCCGAAAAGCGTTTCAAGGAAATTCAGCAGGCTTACCGGGAATTGACCGGGAAGGGCGGTTAAGAAAAAAATTGACTTCCATGATCCCATGCTTTGCAGCAGAAAAAACACTCGGCAGGCTAACCAAATGGTTGCGCCTGCTGGGTTTTGATACTTTGTTTGAATCCGAATTGTCTGGCAAAAAGTTTATTGACAGCCTGGAAAGTGAGCGTATTCTGTTGACCCGGACCCGGCAAATTTACCGGCAGTTTGCCAGTCGAAAACTGATTTTTGTTGAATCGGACCACCTGGAACTCCAGTTAATTCAAATTTTCCGGGAACTGGGTTTAAAAGCTGCGCAAACGCGGCCATTTTCCAGATGTCTGCAATGCAATGTGCCGATCGTAACGATTGAGAAAAGCGCCCTGTCGGGTCAGGTGCCGGATTATATTTTTGAAACGCACGCTCATTTTAATCAATGTCCTAAATGTGAGCGCATTTTTTGGCCCGGCAGCCATACCTGCCGCAGTCTTGAAAAAATCCGGCAGCTGTTCGACTATAAAACCGGTTCAAGCGTATGAAAGTCCTGCCCGATGTCAAAAGAAGTCATCGCCCTTGAGGCGCGGTTGAAAAATTGTAAAAATGTTCGCACACTGGGGGTGCGATCAAATTTCTCCGATTACAGCCCCCGGGAAGCCGAGCTTATCCGTCAGGCAAACAAGATTTATTACCCGACGACTTTTTATGCAGACCTGTTCGACACCATCGGCAAACCTACCTTTCCAAGCTATCATACCTATAAATGCGTTCAGGATAAAATAAAGCAAACGGCACTGTTCGAATTGCTTGAATTGCCGCATCCGCGGACGCGGGTATTTTATGGAAAGCGCCAGAAAAAATCCATTCTGAATCATTTCACGTTTCCGTTCATTGCAAAAATCCCACGCGGGTCTGCCCTGGGAAGCGGTGTTTACCTGATCCATAATGAATCAGAACTTAGCGATTACATCGCGCAGGTGAGCCCGGCCTACATCCAGGAATATCTGCCCATTGATCGTGATATTCGGGTGGTGGTCATTGGCAGTCGCCTGGTTCACGCCTACTGGCGTATCGCCCCACCAAATGAATATCGCAGCAATCTGGCAGTCGGCGGCCGCATCAGCCTGGATGCCGTTCCCGAAGGTGCCCGAGATCTGGCTTTGCAGATTGCCCGTACCTGCTGCTGGGATGATGTCGGAATTGATATCTGTGAACACAACGGCCGCTTCTATGTATTGGAAGCCAATATGAAATACGGCAAAGAGGGTTTCCGGGAAGCCGGCCTTGATTATCATCGCTTAATGGAATCCATGATCGCAAATGAAGAAATATGATGAAGATATAATGGGGCATGCCCGCTGCGTTTTGGATGAGGCGGAAGCAAAACGGTTGTCCGGCCTGGCGACCCGCAGCGCGGAAGCGATTCGCCGGGCCCGCGAAGAGCACAGGGATACCGACTACCGCCAGGCTTTTTCAATTGATGTTGATCGCATCTTACACGCCCACGCCTATGCACGCTACATCGATAAAACTCAGGTATTTTCCTTGATTAAAAATGATCACATTACGCACCGTGTTCTGCATGTCCAACTGGTTTCAAAAATTGCGCGCACCATCGGGCGGTATCTGAGCTTAAACGAAGATTTAATTGAGGCCATTGCCCTGGGACATGATATCGGGCACGCACCCTTTGGCCACGACGGTGAGCGTTACCTCTCCGAGTTGTGCGAAAATTATGGTATCGGTGCATTTCAACACAACGTGCAGGGCGTTCAATTCCTGGATAAAGTTGAACGCAAAGGCCTGGGCTGGAATCTTTGTCTGCAAACGCTTGATGGTATTTTATGCCATGACGGCGAAGTGCACAATCAAACGCTGCGACCGGCAACCAGAAAGACCTTTGATACGCTGGATCGCGAGCTGCAGAGCAAAACCAAAGATCCCCTGACCAGCCTTATCCCCATGACGCTCGAGGGTTGTGTGGTTCGAATCGCCGACACCATTGCCTATATTGGTCGTGACATCGAAGATGCCATCCGGCTGAATCTAATTGATCGCTCTGAATTGCCCCGCGATAGTGTCGAATGCCTGGGCCGCACCAACGGCACCATTGTCTTTAACCTGGTGACCGATATCATCCAGAACAGTTTTCAAAAACATTACGTGGCTTTTAGTGCGGATGTATCGGCGGCCTTAAACCGTTTAAAAAAATTCAATCTGGAACGAATCTATTTAAACCCCAGAATAAAAACATACGCTTCGGCGTTAAATAAACTCTTTGGTTTTCTTTTTGAGAAATATCTTGTGGATATCAGACGCCAGGATTTGTCGTCTGTAATTTTTAGCCAATTTCTCAACGGCATGTCTGCCGCATACACCCAGACCCACAGCAGTGCCGAGATTGTGCGTGATTTTATCGCCGGAATGACAGATGCATATTTCCTGAACCAGTGCCCGGGTGATATGCGCTCTAAAATTAAACAGGGTGAGCTCTGAGTAACTGCAAAGCCCAAAAAAGCGCTTGAGTTTTGAACTTAAAAACCGTAAATTAAATGCAAATATAATTGCGCGATATAACAAATAAATTGAGGTCTATATCATGAAAACCATGTGGGCCCCCTGGCGAATTGACTACATTCTGGAAGACAAAGAAAAGCAGTGTATTTTCTGTGCGGCATTGGCGGATCAGGATGAATTGACGCTGTATAAAGGTCAGGTGACCATGGTGACCATGAACAAGTTTCCTTATATTAACGGCCACCTCCTGGTGGCTCCCGTAAGACACATCGCAACCCTCGATCAACTCGAGAAGTCAGAGATGGGTGATTTGCTGGCAACTGTTGAACAATCAGTGACTATTTTAAAAACGGTCATGCAACCCGATGGGTTCAATATTGGCCTCAACCTGGGTAAGGTCGCCGGGGCCGGTGTCGAGGAGCATCTGCACTTTCACATCGTGCCGCGCTGGTTTGGTGATACAAATGCCTTGACCGTATTCGGCGAGGTTCGGGTGATTCCGGAGCACATTAAAGCCACTTATAATAACTTAAAGGCATACTTCGATAAAATTGACATAACTAATTAAAATTAAATATATAATTAGTTTAACATAAAAACCAATGCATATACGGTTAGCACTTGCATCAAACTTTGACCATAATCCCCACTTTGGTGCCGAAACTACCCTGTTATTTTAATGCTAAAAAGCTGTGTTGTTTTGATTGATTGATGAGCCCACCTAAATTAACTCCCATGTTAAAACAGTACCTCTCGCTTAAAGAGGCGTATCCGGACACGATCCTCTTTTATCGAATGGGTGATTTCTACGAGATGTTTTTTGAAGATGCCCAGGTGGCTTCCCGGGTCCTGGATATCACGCTGACCTCCAGAAACAAAAAAGATGAATCTCCGATTCCCATGTGCGGCGTGCCGCACCGGGCGGTTTCCGGGTACATTGCCCGTATGATCGATCACGGCTACAAAGTCGCTGTTTGCGATCAGATTGAAGACCCCGCACTTGCCAAAGGGCTTGTCAAAAGGGATGTGGTGCGCGTGATTACGCCCGGAATGATCATTGATGATGCCTTTCTGGACAAACGCTCCAATAATTTTGTTCTGGCCTTAGCCCGTCATGGCGATGGTTTCGGGCTGTCCTATCTGGATATTTCCACCGGTCTTTTCCGTTTGGTTGAATCGGATGATCTGGCGGCGATTGCGGATGAATCGCTGCGCATATCCGCCCGTGAAATCCTGCTGCCGGAATCCGCCAAAAATGATCCGCAGATGGCATCAATTCGGGGCGCCCAGATTGAGCGCGCCATTACCTATCTGGATGACAGTGCATTTGACTACAAACGCTGTTATAACCGGCTCACCAAACAGTTCAAAACGATATCGTTGGAGGGTTTCGGATGTGAGGGGCTTTTAGCCGGGGTGCGGGCTGCCGGCGCACTTGTTTTCTATGTTCGTGAAACCCAGAAGCAAAAAATTGAGCATTTTACGCGTCTGGAAACCTATTCCCTCGGCCATTACCTGCTGGTGGATGATTCCAGTTGCCGCAATTTGGAACTTGAAAAAAATCTTCATACCGCTACGCGGCGCGGCACCCTGATCGGTATTATCGATCATACCCAAACGGCCATGGGCGCACGTTTGCTCAAATCATGGCTGCGGTATCCACTCGTTAAGCTTGAAGACATCCGGGACCGCCACCAGGCGGTTGCCGAAACCAAAGACAACATTCAGTCCCGCCGGGGCATTCGCGAGCATTTGAAATCGGTGTTTGACATTGAACGCGTCAGCACTAAAATCGTTATGGGGCATGCCAATGCAAGGGATCTGATTGCCCTGCAACGATCGCTATTTACGTTGCCGCTAATCCAAAAGATGGTGTTAAAGCTTAAATCTACTCTTTTTCAGTGGGACAAGAACCTGAACCCGCTTTATGAACTGGCGGAAGTGATCGAAAAGGCGATTCGGGAGGATGCGCCGCCGACCATCAATGAAGGCGGAATGATAAAACCAGGCTACCGGGATGCGTTAGATGAGCTGGTCAAAATCAGCCAGGATGGTAAAGGCTGGCTGGCCAATCTGGAATTTCAGGAACGGGAAGCCACCGGAATCAACACTTTAAAGGTACGCTATAACAAAGTCTTCGGATATTATATCGAAGTGCCCAAAAGCCGTGCGGCTGAAGTTCCGGCCAACTATGTGCGCAAGCAAACCCTGGTCAATGCCGAGCGCTATATTACCGATGAGTTGAAAACCTTTGAAACAAAGGTTATAAATGCAGAAGATCAACGCGCGGCTCTCGAGCTTGAAATATTCAATGAGATCAGACAGGAAGTTGTCCAAAATTATAAAAATCTTGAAGCTGCGGCTCAATTTTTAGCGCGCCTGGATTGCCTGTTGAATCTGGCCGAGGTTGCCGATCAAAATGATTACTGTCGACCGGAAATGACCATTGACGGTCATATTGATATTGAAGACGGGCGTCATCCGGTTGTTGAAAAAATGATCACCGGCGAACGGTTTGTGCCCAATACGGTTTCATTGGATAACGAAACCAACCAGATTCTGATTATCACCGGCCCGAACATGGCCGGAAAATCCACTGTCTTGCGCCAGGTGGCACTGCTGGTCATTATGGCCCAAATGGGGTCTTTTATCCCGGCCCGAAAGGCCGCCATCAGTGTCGTGGATCGGATATTCACGCGGGTCGGCGCTTTGGACAACCTGTCCCACGGGCAGAGCACATTTATGATTGAGATGCAGGAAACGGCCAATATCCTCAACAATGCCGGTGAGCGCAGTTTGATCATTATGGATGAAATCGGCCGCGGAACCAGCACCTATGATGGGCTGAGCATCGCCTGGGCGGTGGTCGAGTATTTACACGATTTGCATAAAACCGGCGTTAAAACTCTGTTTGCGACGCATTATCATGAATTAACGGAATTGGCCCAGCAAAAACAGCGGGTTAAAAATTACAACATCGCCGTCAAAGAGTGGAACGATGAAATTATATTTTTACGCAAGCTGGTCGAAGGTGCCACCAATCGCAGCTATGGCATTCAGGTGGCCCGCTTGGCCGGAATTCCCGAGGGAGTCATCAACCGATCCAAAAAAATTCTATACCGCATCGAAAATCAGGAACAGGATTTAGCAGACTCCTTTTCCGATCTAAAAGATACCCGGCAAGGTGCCGTGCAGATGGATTTGTTTCGCAATAAAGCACAATTTTTTGTGGATAAGTTGTCCAAACTGGATATCGCGAAGATGACACCGCTGGAGGCGCTCAACTACCTGAACGAACTCCAGGAAAAAGCCAAAAACATTACCCATTAAAACGACTGCAAAACGCGCAGATAGACCGAATACAAATCGAGAAAATGCAACAGCTTCTCATTTGATGGAATGATGCAATGCTGCTTGATGCAAAACGAAAATCCGCTTTGTTTGCTGGAAAACTTCTGATGCGGTCGATGGCGCTGTTGATTCTTGCTGCCGTATTGCTTTCTGCAGGATTTTCGCTGGCAGCCCCCCGGGATGCCTATTTTGACGCCGAAACCTGCTATGGCAATCTGCGCCAGAACCCCCAGAAGATGAAGTACCGCCACAACTGGATGCGATGCATTCGAAAATTTGAATCGGTTTACAAGCAGGATCCAGACGGGCCCTGGGCGGCGGCCGGAATTTTCATGTCCGCTAAAATGTATCAGTCACTGGCCAGGTTTTCCGGCAATTCATCAGATCTATCTGAAGCCCGGGACCTTTTCGGGCGGGTTGTTCAACGCTATCCTCAGAGTCGCTACCGGCAAAAAGCCAGTCTTGAACTTCGCAAGATGGGCAAAATCGCCATTTCAAAAAAAGCGGAGCCGGCCGCCAAACCGACCACGGCGAAGAGGGCAACACCAAAAGAAGCCTACATCAGCGGCGAGGCCTGCTACCGCGATCTTCGTAATAATGCCCGGAAAATGAAATACCGCAGCAACTGGCAACGCTGTATTGATAAATTCCAATCTGTCTATGATAAGGACCCCGAAGGCCCCTGGGCCCCGGCGGGTCTTTTTATGGCGGCAACCCTTCATCGGAAGCTATATGCCTATTCAAGGTCTGCAGATGATCTTGAAACCGCAGCCGCCATTTTCTATCAGATCATCACCCAATTTCCCGACAGCCGCTATAAGACCAAAGCCGGCGCTGAATTCAAAACCCTGCCGGACGCAGTAAAAAAGCAAACGGTCGCCCGAACCGATCCCATTGCCGAGAAAATCAAGACCGGCAAGGCCCGCAAAGCACCTTCTGTAAGTGATCAAACAGCCTCGGTCCCGTCCGCCCCTGGCGGGGTGGTCATGGTGACCGATCTGCGCTTTTGGTCCAATCCCAATTATACCCGGGTCGTCGTCGACGTTGACAAAGAAACATCCTACTTTCACCATCTGCTTAAAAAGGACCCTTCCATCAACAAACCCCAGCGCCTCTACGTTGATTTAAGCAACAGTCGGCTGGGTGAAAATATCCGTAAAAGCATTCCGATTCATGACGATCTGCTGAG
>CAJHYI010000371.1_pt1 | contig 19608 bp, 12 predicted proteins | sample 9198771 | NCBI WGS metagenome assembly CAJHYI01 (sample SAMEA7708367, study PRJEB35096) | sediment metagenome | biome: marine neritic benthic zone biome [ENVO:01000025]; feature: sediment [ENVO:00002007]; material: shallow marine sediment [ENVO:03000034] sea grass bed [ENVO_01000059] ...
ATGTGCTCAGCACCTTTTTTTGGATGCTGACACTGCTGACGTATGCATTTTATAATGAACGGCCCGGCCGGATCCGTTATGCAGCCCTGTTGATTGTTTTTACCCTGGGCCTTTTGGCCAAGCCCATGCTGGTAACGTTGCCGTTTGTTCTTTTATTGCTGGATTTTTGGCCGCTTAAACGCATCGAAATCAAGGCGCCGCTCCGCAGTTGCTTGAATTCTGCGGGTTGCTTAATTTTAGAAAAATTACCTTTGCTTATTTTATCCGGGCTGTCTGTGTATGTGTCGACGGCATCGATAAAAGGTGTGGGCAATGCCATAACTTTGCAAACCGTGCCCATATTATTGCGGATCGAAAACGCATTGGTTTCATACCTCAAGTACATTTTTAAGTTTGTCTGGCCGGCCAATTTGGCCCTATATTACCCCTTTCCCGCCAGCATACCGCTGTGGCAGAGTGTGGGCGCGCTGGTTCTATTAACGGTTATTTCCGTTGGGGTCTTGCGGTCTTTGAGGAAACATCCTTATCTGGCCGTCGGCTGGTTGTGGTATCTGGGTACGCTCACACCGGTTATCGGCTGGGTTCAGGTGGGTTTGTGGCCGGCCATGGCCGATCGCTGGGCCTATGTACCCCTTATTGGCGTGTTTGTTATGATCGCATGGGGAATACCGCGTTGGGGTAGCCGATGGGACGTCAAGCGCGTCGTATTCGCAGTATGTGCCAGCTTTATTTTACTTATTTTGGCGATTAGTGCTCGCTTGCAAACCGGCCACTGGGTCAATAGTGTAGCTATTTTCGAGCATACGCTTCAGGTGACAGACCGCAACTGGGTTGCGCATAACAACCTGGCAAGTGCACTCAATGAACAGGGCAGGGTGGACGCAGCCATTCGGCACTATCGGCTTGCTTTGCTAAACGGCCCGCCGCAACCCGAAGGCGTCCATTATAACCTGGCTGTTGCTTTAACTTACCGGGGCCGATTCCGGGAAGCAATTGCCCACTATTCTGAGGCCCTTAAAATCAATCCTGAATATAGCGCTGCCCACTTGAATTTAGGTGCGGTTTTTGCCAGGCAGGGCCAGGCAGAGGAGGCAACCCGACATTATTTCGAAGCTTTGCAGTTAGAACCCAATTCTGCAAAGGCACATTATAATCTGGCAAATATTATGCTTGCGCAGGGCAAGTTCGATGCGGCCGGCCGCAATTATTCGCAAGCGGTGCGTATTCAGCCGTTTTTTGCTGAGGCATACAATGGACTGGGTCTGGCGTTAATGCAAACCGGAAAGCTCGAAGCGGCGATATTTAATTTTCGCAAAGCTGTGAGCTACAAGCCGTCTTTTAAAGACGGTCAAAGAAATTTAAATCTGGCGGAGTCCATTTTTGAAAAGATTGATCGAGCGACTATCGGTATGCACGCTACCCTGAAGTTTAATCTCGAGACGCCCGATCTGGATCTTAAAATGATCGAGCTGCTCGAAAAGAAAAAAAAATTGCAGGAATCCCTGAACGAGTTTCAGAAGACATTGTCCCTGCAGCCCGGATTTACTGAACTCGATCAAAACAATATAACCATTGTTCAGGAGGTCAAACGAAAATATGAGCAGAAACTCGATACATTCAAGCAGATAAGTGAGTTACGACCCGCCAGCGCTGAAGCGGCCTATCATATCGCCTGTATCTACGCCAGAAGAGGACAGATGCAGCAAGGCGTCAACTGGCTAAATCAGGCCATCGAAAAAGGCTTTGATCGCCGGGAATTACTTGAAACCGATTCGGATCTGAAGCCAATCAGAGATTTTGAAAATTTTCAAGCCGGAGATAAGGGGTAAAACAGATGCCAGCCGAAACAGGCGAAAGTATCTCACACAAAGAATTCATGGATCCCTGGAAGCCGCGTTACCAGAAACAACGCAGAGATCACTGGGATCGTGTATCTGCAAAAAAGTCAAATGCAAATCGACCGAGTGCCTTCTACCATAAGCTGCTGCAAAATTATTACCGGTTTTTTATCCCACCCGGAATGCGAATTTTAGAGCTTGGCTGCGGTCATGGGGACCTGCTGGCTGCCCTTGAACCCTCATGCGGGGTGGGTATTGATTTTTCGGGCGAAATGGTTCGATGCGCATCAGATCAGCATAAGAACTTACATCTGATTCAAGCCGATGTCCATGATATGCCGCTAAGGGGAACATTTGATGTTATTGTTCTTTCAGATCTCGTAAACGATCTCTGGGACGTCCAGTGCATTCTAGAAGCATTACGCAATCTTTGTCATCCTCGAACGCGCCTGGTCTTAAATTTTTTCAACAACCTGTGGCGCATTCCGCTTTCAATGGCCAAGCAGATGCATCTGGGTTTTGATACATTGGAACAAAATTGGTTTTCACCGCATGATATTTTTAATTTACTGAAGCTGGCCGGATTTGAGGTTATCAGTGCCAGACCATTGATTCTTTTTCCGGTGAAGATTCCAGTTCTTGCGCACCTTTTTAACCGCTATCTGGTTAATTTTATACCGCTCAATTGGTTGGCCCTCACCAATTTTGTCATTGCCCGGCCCACGCCCAATACGGCGGAAACCCGGTCCAGCAAAGATGTTTCGGTTTCGGTCATTGTGCCCGCCAGAAATGAAGCGGGCAATATTGAAACGATATTGAAACGCATTCCCGAGCTCGGCCAAAAAAATGAAATCATTTTCGTTGAAGGTCATTCCACGGATGATACCTATGCGGCGATCGAAGCGGCCATTCAGTGTAACCCGCACCGGAAGTGCCGATTATTTCAGCAACCCGGTCGTGGTAAAGGTGATGCCGTTCGATTGGGCTTTGATGAAGCCAATGGCGATATCCTCATGATCCTGGATGCAGATATGACCGTCCCTCCCGAAGATCTTACGCGTTTTGTCGCATCGTTGACCTCGGCCAAAGGCGAATTTATTAACGGTGTGCGCCTGGTTTATCCCATGGAAAACCAATCGATGCGATTTTTTAATATACTGGGCAATAAATTTTTTAGTTTGGCATTTTCATGGCTGTTAGGACAGCCGATAAAGGACACGCTGTGTGGGACAAAGGTGTTATGGAAAAAGGATTATGAGAAGATTGCCAACAACCGCCATTATTTCGGAAATTTCGACCCTTTTGGGGATTTCGATCTGTTGTTTGGTGCCACCAAACTCAACCTTAAAATTGCGGAAATGCCGATTCGCTACCGATCGCGATCGTACGGCGATACCAATATAGCGCGCTGGCGACATGGATGGTTGTTGCTTAAAATGGTCTCCTTTGCTGCCCGTCGCATTAAATTCATTTAACGATCATGATAAAAGATGCCCTAAAACGGGTTTTAATACACCCATTGGCGCGCAATGTAGATCTGGATGCACCGGAAAATACAGTGCAACGGGCCCACCTGATCCAGGTTAAATCTTTTTTAAAACAATTGTATCAGGACAATTATCATTTGATCGCCAATTTGCTGCCGCGCAAAATCAGGGGCCACGTTGTTGAACTCGGATCCGGGGGCGGGTTTTTAAAAAACGTTATTCCGGATTTAATCACTTCAGAAATACTGAAGATTCCAATTGTCGATCTCATCTTTAATGGCCAGTCGATGCCGTTTAAGGCCGCCTCCCTGCGGGCGATCGTAATGATGGATGTTTTTCATCACATTTCTTGCCCGGGTACGTTTCTGGCGCAAGCCGCTGATGTCATCAAATCCGGTGGACGTATCATCATGATTGAACCCTGGGTGACAGCCTGGTCGCAATTCGTTTACAGATATCTGCACCACGAACCCTTTAATGCCGGGGTTAAAGGCTGGAAAATTAAAAATGGCGGGCCATTAAGCGGTGCCAATTCAGCCATACCCTGGATTGTCTTTGACCGTGATCGCCAAAAATTTGAAAGACGATTTCCAGAATGGCGCATAAAACAAATTACTCTGCATACACCCTTTTGTTATCTGCTGTCCGGGGGGGTGTCATACAATAGTTTTCTGCCCGGTGCATGCTACCAACTTTGCCGGCAATTTGAAAATATACTGCAACCGATGAATCCGTATATCGCCATGTTTGCTACGATTGTTCTGGGACGAGAATAATCGATCATCATCGCATGTTGATTTAAATTTACGCTTTATTTTTTATATTTTAAATTGCTGAAATTATATTCTAACATTTAAAACTGGGTCTTCAAATTCGGCCCAATTGAAAAGCAGCTTTCAAAAGCGATTTCATCCGATTGGAGGGTCTTGCCAATAATGGGTGTGCTAAAAAATACAGCACAGATCGATAGGCGCGGTCGATTCAGCATGCGACTGGATGTCCTCATTTGTGTTTTTTTGGTGGTGGCGACCCTTTTTGTGTACTGGCAAAAAAGCACGCATGATTTTATCGGTTATGACGATGATAAATATGTAACTGAAAATATGCATGTGAAACAGGGGCTAAGCTTCGAAAATCTGATCTGGGCCTTTCAGTCGACCCACGCTAGCAATTGGCACCCGCTTACCTGGTTGTCACACATGCTGGACGTCGAGCTCTATGGTATGAATCCGGGCGCTCACCATTTGACCAGTTTGCTTTTTCACGTCTTAAACAGTTTGTTGCTCTTTATCGTGTTCAGAAGGATGACCACCAATGTCTGGCAAAGTGGAATCGTGGCCCTCCTGTTTGCGCTCCATCCGCTGCATGTCGAATCTGTAGCCTGGGTGGCTGAACGTAAAGACGTTGTCAGTGCTTTTTTCTGGCTGTTGACCATATGGGGCTATATTCGCTTTACCCAGCACCCTGTTATGGAGCGATATTTAGTTGTAGTCGGGTTCTTTTCGCTGGGCCTCATGGCCAAGCCCATGGTGGTGACCTTGCCGTTTGTGTTGTTGCTGCTGGACTACTGGCCCTTGAATCGAATTCAAGCCAGGCAAGCAAATAACCACCCCGGCAAACCGAATGCAGGATTACCGCTGCTGCGATTGGTTTATGAGAAAATTCCGTTGTTTGGACTTGCCGGCATCTCCTGTGCCGTGACCTTTGTGGCGCAAAAGAAGGGAGAAGCTCTGGGTCTGTTGGACGTTCATCCGCCGATGATGCGCGTAGCCAATGCCTTGGTTTCTTATCTTAAATACATTCAAAAAATGCTTTGGCCGGAAAATCTATCCGTTCTCTATCCTTATCCCAGGATCATATCCGGATGGCAGGTTGCTGTTGCATGCGCGGTGCTGGGGGGCATAACATTTTTGGCCATCCGGTATCGAAAACACCTTCCCTGGCTGTTTGTGGGGTGGTTCTGGTATGTGGGCACCCTGGTGCCGGTTATCGGTCTTTTGCAGGTGGGAGTCCAGGCCATGGCGGACCGTTACACCTATTTGCCCCTGGTCGGGTTGTTTGTGGTCCTGTCCTGGGGCACAGCGCAACTGATTGACAACTGGCGCTACAAAAAAATAGCCCTGACTGTTGCTTCAGCAGTGCTGTGCTTTTTGCTGGTCCTAAACGCCAGGATGCAGGTCAGTTACTGGAAAAACAGCGTCACACTTTTTGAACATGCCCTTGAGGTGACAGCGGACAACTATGTCATCCATAACAATCTTGGTTTTGAACTGGCATTGCAAGGCAAAATGGATGCGGCCATCACGCATTATAATGCTGCGCTGCGCATCAATCCTGAATTTGAACTGGCCTGCATCAATTTAGGTACCGCTTTGTTTTCTCAGGGAAAAATCGAAAAGAGCTTTTCCTATTATCAAGCCATCTTAAACGAAAAACCCCGCTTTGCGGGTGTTCACCACAAATTTGGCATTCTGCTGCTGCGGGTTGGTGAAATTGATGCGGCCGTTGACCATTTTCAAGCGGCGCTGCGCATAAAGCCCGATTATGCAGAAGTTTACAACAGCCTGGGTGCAGCCCTGGTGTCAAAGGGCAAAATCCAAGCAGCAATGGTTAATTTCAGGCAGGCAATCCGAATAAACCCTGATCTGGTGGAAGCAAAAACAAATCTTGCAAATTTGTCTACCGCCCATAAAGGGGGCGCTGCGAATCAGAAGGTCACACTGGATTTCCAATAAGAGGGTTGCGGCACGAATTTTGCTCAGGAATATTTTAGATGTATAAAGGCCAGAAAATTGTCGTCGTTATGCCGGCATACAATGCCGCCCAAACCATCCGCAGGACCTTTGAAGAGGTTATGGCTCAGGGGATTGTTGATCGGATAATTGTGGTTGATGATGAAAGCAACGATGACACCGTTTCCATTGCGCAGACGCTGCCGAATGCCCTGGTGTATGTACATGCCAAAAACACCGGTTACGGCGGTAACCAAAAAACCTGCTACCGCCTGGCCCTGGAAGCGGGGGGGGATATCATTATCATGGTCCATCCGGACTACCAGTATACCCCTAAACTCATACCCGCCATGGCCTCGATGATCGCCAATGGACTGTATCACTGTGTACTGGGTTCCAGAATATTGGGCGGTTATGCTCTCAATGGCGGGATGCCGGTTTGGAAATACGTTGCAAACCGGATTCTTACGTTGATTGAAAATATTTTTTTCGGCGCGAAACTGTCCGAGTACCATACGGGCTACCGCGCTTTTTCCCGACCCTTGCTGGAGAAGTTGCCCATCGAACGCAATTCCGATGATTTTGTTTTTGATAACCAGATGCTGGCCCAAATATTATGGTTTGGCTATACGATCGCCGAAGTGAGCTGTCCGACCAAGTACTTTGCCGAAGCGTCTTCGATTAACCTTCCCCGAAGTATAAGGTACGGTTTGGGCTGCCTGTTGACGTCAGTTAAATTTCGGCTGGCAAAAATGAAATTTATTTATTCTGAACAATATCCTCGCAACCCTAACTCACCTGAAATAAGGGAAAAATATCATCAAGAAAAAAATTAAAGCTATGAATATAAGTGCAAATTTAAACTCAAAACGACTATTTTCTGATCGGAACACGACCATATCTCTGAAAATGATTCTGCTGGGTGCTTTTTTCCTCTCCGGCATGAGCGGCCTGATTTTTCAGATCGTATGGGTGCGCATGCTGACCCGTTACCTGGGGTCAACGACAGCGGCGACCGCAACAGTCCTGTGCGTATTCATGGGCGGGCTGGCGTTGGGCGCTTTTGTGGGCGGCAAGCTCGCTGATCGATATAAAAAGCCCTTGATCGGGTATGTGATTTTGGAGATCGGCATTGCGATATCCGCCTTGCTGGCATCTTTTACGTTTATTTCTGCATTTGGCCAAATTTATTTGCGTATTTATGAGGTACTCGGAAACTACGGGCTTTATCTAACCGCCTCTCGGGTTTTATTTTCCATGCTGTGCCTGTTTCTGCCAACCGTTTTGATGGGCGCCACGTTGCCGCTTCTGATGGCGCATGTGACGCGCTACAACGATCACTTCCAGCAGGGTTTGGGCAGATTGTATTCGATCAATACTTTCGGGGCCGTTGTGGGCGTATTCGTTGCCGGTTTTTTTCTGCTCGGGTTTTTGGGTGAGACAGCTTCATTGCTGATTGCTGCAGCCCTGAACCTCATTGCCGCCTTGCTGGCACGCCACCTGCAGATAAAAATAAAAAAGGAAGATTGCCATACCCAGCCGTCAAAGAATGCCCAAGACGCTGTGGCGGTTCCAGCGGGTTTTTCTGTACGAATCCGGTACTGGGCCCGGCTGGTGATTTTTGTATCCGGTTTCACGGCTCTGGCGTATGAGATCCTCTGGAGCCGCTTCCTGATGTTGCCCCTTAAAACCAGCATTTATGCCTTTAGCTTTATGCTGGGTCTATTCCTGCTGGGGATTGCCTATGGCAGTTGGTTGTCAACGCGGTTTGCTGTTTCCAGAGAGCGTCCCGTATCCACTTTTGCCGGGCTTGAAATCCTGATTGGATTTCTGACCGTTTTTGGAATGTTGATATTTTCCGGTTTTGGTAAAATATCAAATGGTTTTCTGGAAGGCTATGCTTTGAGCATGATCACCGCCTTCCTGATGGTTTTTCCCGTTGCGGTTGCATTCGGCTGGCAATTTCCAGTGGCCGTGCGCTGCTGTCTGTCCGATTCAAATCTGCCGGGTAAGGCAACGGGCTGGGCTTACGCAGCCAATACTCTGGGTGCCATTTTAGGCAGCATCACAGTCGGCTTTATCCTGATTCCTTTTCTGGGAACCACGCAGACTATGATTCTGCTGGCGTCGCTCAATATTATTCTTGGCGGCATCCTGTGGTGGATTCGACCGCAGGCGGAACGCCGCGGAAAGCCTGTTTTTGCTTATGCTTTTATCACAGGTTTTGTGGTGGTGTGCGTTATGGTTACCGCGCCCTATAAGCGTGTTATGTTTGAGCGGGTTCAGCAGTATTTAGGCGCCAACGCCCAGATGTATGCCTTTCATGAAGGCATCGCCGGAACAGTTGTGCCGGCCGGAAAACCTGATGATCCGATGGCGCGCCACCTTTTTACCAACGGCGTGGGAATGACGGTGCTTGTCAGTGAGACCAAGTTAATGGCCCATCTTCCCATGGCGTTGGCGAAAGATCCCAAACGCATACTGGTGGTCTGCTTTGGCATGGGCACAACCCTGCGTTCAGCTAGCCGTCACCCCGGGGTGCAAGTGGATATTGATGCGGTGGATATCGTTCCCAATGTTTTTGACTGCTTTAAATTTTTCCATCAGGATGCCGACCGCATTGTCAAAAAGCCCAATATTCACCTGTACGCAGATGACGGCCGAAACTTTTTGCTGTTAAATGAAAAAGCCTATGATGTTATCACCATTGATCCGGCACCGCCCATCTACAGTGCCGGTACGGTTAATCTTTATACGCATGAATTTTTGGCGCTTTGCAAATCAAGAATTACGGATTCCGGAGTGGTCTGCCTGTGGTTGCCGCCGGCACCGGCCAGCGAGTTGATGATGATCATGAAAACATTTGTTAATGTTTTTCCCGGTGCCAGCCTCTGGGGGGGCCTGCGAACACCTGGTTTTTATCTTATCGGCGGAAACCGTTCGTTTGAGCAAACACCCGACAGCCTTTCATCTTTGGTCCGGCGACTCAGCCAGATCTCCGATTTAAGTGAATGGGACGCTTTTTATCAGGATGAGGCCGTGCTGGCCAACCTGTATCTTCTGGGCCCCGGAGCGTTGCGCGGGCTTGTGAAAAACGTTCCCGAAGTGACCGATGATCATCCTTACACTGAATTTCCGCTGTGGCGGGGTGTTTTGACCGGCAGAATGCCGGATTTGACGGCAACCGTCATTCGGCGACAATTACAGCGGTTGCGGAAGGTTAATTTTCAAGACAATTCAAACATTTTAAGCCTTGCGAACCAAAATCCCTGACCCCGCGAAAAGCATTGCCGATAAAATGATAGCAAACAACCCATCCGATTCCGATTGTCGAACACAACAGGCCGACTTGCGGGTTGCTGTCTGGGGGCTGCTAGTTGTGGTTTTGTTCACCATGATTATCCGCTACGGGCTGATCAGCGTTCCATTGGAGCGGGATGAGGGCGAGTACGCTTATGGCGGGCAATTGATTTTACAGGGTATTTTGCCCTATCAACAGATTTACAACATGAAGCTGCCCGGCATTTATGCGGCCTATGCCGGCTTAATGACGGTATTCGGCCAAACGCACGTGGGAATTCATCTGGGTTTGTTGTTCATCAATGCCGCCACGATTGTGCTTGTGTTTTTATTGGCCAAACGCCTCTACGATCCGATTGCCGGCTTGGGGGCCGCTGCGGCTTTTGCCACAATGTCCCTCCTTCCATCCGTGCAGGGCATTTTTGCCAATGCCGAACATTTCGTAATTCTGTTTTGTGTCGGGGGTTTATGGATTTTAATTAAGGCGCTGGATGAAGATAAGGAATGGTTGCTTTTGATCAGCGGATTTATGCTGGGTAGCGGTTTTTTAATGAAACAGCATGGGGTCGCTTTTATCCTTTTGGGCGGCCTTTATATTTTGGTTCAGCTAATTCGTATCCGCCCGCTAATTTGGCGGCACGTCATTTTTAAAGCCGGGCTGTTCACTCTTGGCGCGATAATCCCCTATGGGATTACCTGTGTGGTTTTTTTATTAAACGGGACATTTGAAAAATTCTGGTTTTGGACTTTCAAATATGCAAAGGCATATACGGGTCTTGCAACAATTAAAATAGGGTGGAGCCTGTTTAAAGATCGCGCCTTTAATATTATCCAATCGGCCCCGCTGGTTTGGCTGCTGGTCTTTGCGGGCTTGCCGGCACTGAGGTTTGATATGCGCGCCCGCAGCCGATCCATTTTTGTCGGCCTGTTTTTCGTCTTTTCAGTTTTGGCGATCTGTCCTGGATTTTATTTTCGGCCGCATTATTTCATATTATTGCTGCCGGTAGCGGCTTTGCTGGCCGGTATTACAATCAGTGCCATTGTAAATAATCTTCTAACAAAGCAGCCTTTGATCCTCAAATACGGGCTTCCCGTATTGCTAACGGGCATCTGTGTGTTCGGGTCTGTTTATCTGCATAGACATTTTCTTTTCAAAATGACCCCGATTCAGTTATCCCGCACCGTATACGGGCTCAATCCATTCCCGGAAGCCTTGCAGATCTCTCAATTTATCAGGGACAACACCGAAGAAAAAGACCGAATTGCCGTACTGGGTTCTGAGCCCCAGATTTATTTTTACTCGGGTCGTCGTTCTGCCAGCGGATACGTTTACATGTATGCGCTGATGGAAAATCATGATTATGCGCTGACGATGCAAAAGGAAATGATCCAAGAAATCGAGAACCTGCAGCCGAAGTTTATCATTTTCGTAAATGTTTCGACCTCTTGGTTGAGAAGTCAGAGCTCTCACACCCATTTGCTGAACTGGATGCAAAATTATCAGTCCAAATACTATACGCTAGTCGGTCTGGTTACAATTGCTCAACAAGATACAAGCTACTATTGGGCCCAAAATGCGAAGTGGCCGCCGAATTCACCAACATGGATCGCCGTTTTGCAGCGCAAGACTTAGCAGGCAAAATAATCGGCACGCCTGATATGAGCAGACTATTGCAACAGAATGAAAGACAACACATGCGTTTAGCAAGAATTAGTGCTTTGCCGTTATTGTCTCTGATGATTGTCCTGATCTATTTGAATGCCTTTGATGCTGCATGGCATTTGGATGATCGATCAAATATTCTCGATAACAAGGGCCTGCATATCACCAATTTAAAGCCGCAATCGCTCTTGCGGACTTTTTTTACCGCGCCCGATTCCGGGGGCAGCATCAGTGACCGATTGTATCGCCCGATTCCCTGTCTGACCCTGGCCCTGAATTGGTATGTTGGCAAAGATAATGTATTCGGTTACCATGCCGTCAACATCTTGATCCATATCCTGACCGCCTATTTCCTGTATCTGAGCATTCTAAACTTATTAAAATCGCCGAATCTGAGAAATCACTATGGCGGCAAGGAACATTTCATTGCCTTCCTGGCGGCAGCGTTGTGGGCAGTCAACCCCATTCAAACCCAGGCGGTTACCTATATCGTTCAGAGAATGGCTTCTATGGCGGCCATGTTCTACATTCTAAGCCTTTATTTTTATATAAAAACCCGGCAAAGCCAGAGCTCCCGGCGGCGCATTGTGCTGTTATTGGGCTGTATCGGCAGCTTTATACTGGCGCTGGGATCCAAGCAAAATACGGCAACGCTTCCGCTGGCTGTTATTTTAATCGAAATAATTGGTTTTCAAAATTTAGGTTTGTCTGCAACCAGAAGGGTTTTTGGGGCCGGATCCATTCTGGGCGGACTGGTTTTAGTTGCCGCAAGCGCGTGGTTGTTCGTTCCCGGCAATCCGTTTGCATTGATAAGCGGTTTTGAGGAGCGACCGTTTACGCTAATTGAACGCCTTTTAACTGAACCCCGCATCGTGCTATTTTATCTGAGTCTGATTTTTTACCCCTTGCCCAATCGTCTCTCAATCGAACACGATATAACGGTTTCAACCTCTTTATTTGAGCCATGGACAACACTGCCTGCGATAATGTTTCATCTCATCTTGATTGGCATCGGATTTTCTCAGATTAAAAAACGTCCGCTTTTAGCTCTGGCGATTTTATTTTTTTACCTGAACCATGCCATCGAATCGACCGTCATTCCCCTGGAGCTTATTTTCGAACACCGCAACTATTTGCCTTCAGCGTTCCTTTTTCTACCCATTGCGGCGGGATTCAGCAAACTACTGGATTACTACGCGGAGAAAAACAGGTCGTTCAGGTCTGTATTGACTGGCTTTTTAATTCTTTTGATCATCGTGATCGGCGCCGGGACATACGTGCGCAATATGGCCTGGGCAACTGAAAAGACGCTGTGGGAGGATGCGATGCGCAAGGCACCCAACTCGCATCGCCCCTATCATAATCTGGCCTGGGCCCATTATACGAAAGTCGGACAATACGATAAGGCCATCGAGTTATATGAAAAATCATTGGGGCTGCGAACCAATAATAATTTTGCAAACCCCATCGCGATGAGCAATGTGGCCTTGCTCTATGTGCAAAAAGAAAATTTTAATAAAGCATTAGATCTCTGGCAGGAGGCTTTAAATATCTATCCGGATTATGATGTCGTCCGTTACCGCTATGTTATCGGCTTGATCGAGATGAAGGATTGGCATCATGCGATGTTGCAATTGAAGCAACTCACGGCAAAACAGCCGAACAACTTTGACTACAATTACCTCAAAGGTTATATTTATTTGAATCTAAAAAAATTTAAATCCGCTCTGCAATATTTCGAACACTCCTTGAAACTCATTGCCGACAATCATCAGGCGCTTATGGGTGCGGGAATTTGCCATAATCTAATGGGTCATTACGAACGCGCTGAAGTCATTTTTAGAAAAGTTTTGAAACACGTGCCCGATGATGATTTGGCCCTGTTGTGGCTGGTTGAAACCAATCTGAGCCTCGATGATCGAGCGGACGTTGATCGCTATTTAAAAGAACTGCTAAAAATTGTCTCCTCAGAGGAATTGCTTGTATTGCTCAATGGTGATTCTGGAAAAGATTTCCTGCCCGCCGAGTCCAAAGCAAATATTATTAATCTCATTGAAGTCGCTGCAGTCTATTAGCCAAAACAGCGGAGCGGGGTCGATAACAGACGATATTTGAAAATTGTAGTCAGGCTAGCCCGCTAAATCTAAAACCGATCAATTCGTTTATGCCGAAGCTTTTAAAAAGAAACAAACCCGTCCAGCCACTGCCATTTGCGGTTTACTACTATACCGTAGTTTCTATTGGCTTTATCGGTCTTTTTGTATCCATGTATCTTTCTTATTCTCACTATCGGGTATACACCGACATCGGATATAAAAGTTTTTGTGCCATTTCAAAGGCTATAAATTGCGATACCGTATCCCAAAGCGCCACCTCTATTTTTCTGGGGTTGCCGGTCCCCGTGTGGGGAATCATCGGTTATATTTTTTTCTTACTCCTTCTGCTGCTTGCCAGAATCAAAGCTGCTCAACCAAAGCGCATATGGTCACTGCTGTTTCTTGTGTCATTGGCGTTTAGCACATACAGTATAATACTGGCAGCCGTGTCAACATTTTATATCAACAGTTACTGCATCATGTGTCTGGTGCTCTATGCCGTGAATTTACTGCTTTTGTTTTACACACGCATGGTTCGCAGCAGGTTTAAAAGCGATTCGCTGATCAAAGATCTAAAAGCAGATATCCGCTTTCTGAAAGCGAATAAATCCTGGACCCTGTCACTGTTTAGTCCTTTTGGGGTCGGCCTTATATTGACATGGCTTTTTTTCACGCCATACTGGCAGTTTGCACCGCCGGTTTTGAGCACCCAGCTAAATTCAGGGATCACTGAGGAAGGCCATCCGTGGATCGGTGCGCAACATCCAAAGCTGACGATTACCGAATTTACGGATTATCAGTGCTTCCAGTGCAAAAAAATGCATTTTTTTCTACGGCAGTTAATTGCCAGATACCCGGACAAAATCAGGCTGGTGCATCGCCATTTTCCCATGGATCATGCCGTCAATCCTCTGGTCAAAGATCCATTTCATGTGGGTTCTGGCAAACTGGCGCTTATGGCGATCCATGCAGCGAGGGAAAATAAATTTTGGCAGATGAATGACCTCCTATTTGAAAGGGCGCGCGAAAGCGAGGTTATCGATGTCCGGCAACTGGCTGCGGCGGCGGGTATAGACTCCAAAACGCTGGCGCGTTCTGTCAATGATCCGGTCGGCCTAAAAATTTTGCAGGGCGATATTTCAGCGGCGTTGAAATTGAATATCAACGGGACCCCGGCTTTTGTCATCGGCCAAGAAGTCTATCTGGCACAGATATCGCCGGAGATCATCAAAACCGCCTTAGCCGATTGAAAGATATTTGATAAGCGCCCAATTCTGATATCCAGCGAGTAAAGCCCGCTTAAGCCCGGCGGGGGTGGGGTCGATCTGATACTGCGCCAGGGCCCTGGCATATTCTTTTTTAGCCGCATAAAGCTTGGCCACTTTAATCAGAGCCGGGGCGTACGCTGACCGATCCGATAAGGCCCGTTTGTATTCACGGATGGCCTTATCGATGTCACCTTCATCTTCAAAGGCTTTGGCCCGTCTAAAATGCGCTGACATCGCCACTGGGGGGTGGGTGTGCTGCGCTTGAACAAAGGCCGGATGAAGCTTTAGCGCCGCTGAAAAATGATCGATGGATTTTTCCAATTGACCCTGGGCCGCCAGCACCAGGCCCGCATTATAGTGAGATTCCGCTTTATCGGGCTTAATCCGCAAGGCCTGCATCAGATGGAAAATGGCTTCGTCAAATCTTCCCTGGCTGGCCAGGGCGCGGCCGAGCGCATTGCGCAGGGTGGTCTTTTCGGGTCTGATTTTAACGGCATCTGCAAAATGAGGGATCGACTCATTCATTTTTCCTTCACCGGCCAGGATGTCGCCAAGGGCGTAATGAGCCAGGAAGTTGTTTGGGGTTGCCCGAAGGGCATGTGTATAGAGCGTGATGCTGTTGGACCAATGTTGAGTCTGAATCCAGGTAACGGCTGCCAGGCCTGTTACGGCAATGCTAGCTGCTAAACCAAGTGCCACTGCTTTGTGCCGCCATTTTTCCAATATATCCGGCAGACCCCAGGCCAGGATAATGAAGAGACCGATCAGCGGTACGTAGGTATAGCGATCGCCCATGGAAAAATCGCCAATCTTTACCAATCCGATGACCGGCACCAGCGTTCCCAAATACCACAGCCAGCCGACGATAATATAAGGCTGGCGTTTAATGGATTTTAAGGCCCATGCCGTTATGAATCCCAAAGTGATGGTTGATGTTATTATTTGCCAAATTGGCAGATTCCTGGGGAACGGATAAAAAAAGGCCAGATTTTGCGGCCAGATCATTTTCCAGATATAGATCCCGTAAGACAACAGCGCGTTGGCAATTCTATCGGATAGTGGATACGGGTTCTGGGAATCCAGTCCGCCGCCATGCTGTTGCGCCAGATAGGTAACGATTGCCGCAACCGCGGCTATCCCCCAAAGAGGCAGTTTTTCACGAATATAAGGCCAAATAACGCGGACAAATGAGCCCAGGGGTCCCTGATATTGAAAACGGCGAAAAGGCCAGTAGTCCAGCAGTAACAGAGTAAAAGGCAATGTGAGCAACATGGGCTTGGACATGAGGCCTAAAATGAAAAACACCAGCACCCATCCATATCGGGATCGGTTGGGTTTTTCGACAAAATGGGCATAACACCACAGGGTCAGCAGCCAGAAAAAAGTGCTTAACACATCTTTACGTTGGGCGATCCAGGCAACTGACTCAACATGCAGCGGGTGTAGGGCAAACAGAGAGGCCGCAATCCCGCTTTGCCAGAGGTTGCCGGTGGCTTTTGTCAGGAAAAAAAACAGCAGGAGGGTATTGATGATGTGAAGCAATAAATTTGTTAAGTGATAGCCACCGGGGCTGCCCCCGAAGATCTGGGTATCGGCCATCAATGACAACCAGGTCAACGGATGCCAGAACTCGGCCTTCACCGTCGTAAACGCCCATCCTATGCTCTTCGCGGTGAGCCCCGCAGCAACATAAGAATTGTTTGTGACATAAACGTTATCGTCGATTGTTATAAAATCATGGCCTGGCAACTGCCAGAAAACGCCAGCGGTAGCCAGCGTTAAAAACAGGCCGATAACGAGTGCCAGACGGTAAGAGCGGATCATAAGCGGCCGGGTGGAGTGAGTTGGGGTGAATATCATCTTATTAAAAAATTATAGAAAAATTAGGTAATTATGTCAAATGTAACTCCCCGGAGACCCCGGTGGCAGGCGGTTCAGTTTGCCTCATAAGCATTACATGGTATAATCGATTTTGTAGATCAATTTCCCGTCCTCAAAAGCATGAATGGTTCGTGTCCAGAAGTGAACCGACTATATTAAATATCATTTTAAAGACTTATGCAGGCTTAGCGGATAGAAGAAACATGTTGGGACTTTGGGCTGATCTAAAATTTTTCATCTGGGAATGCCGCCGGGCCTTTTGATTAACTTTTTGCTGAACGCAAACGTATCAAAGCAATGTTGAATGTTTCTACTTCGCATAATGCCTTTCAAAGGACATTCGGGATTAAAGCGGTCCTTGTCGGTCTTGTAGCGCTTGTCGTCATTTCCGTTGTGGTTCTGTCCTATGTTCCACCGGTCAGCCGCGATGCGCTCATCCACCATCTGGCGCTGCCGAAGCTTTATCTAAAGCATGGCGGCATCTATGAAATTCCCACAGCCCAGTTTTCCTACTACCCTATGAATTTAGATCTGCTATATATGATCCCGCTTTATTTTGGAAACGATATCATTCCCAAGTACATCCATTTCGTCTTTGCCCTGCTGACCGCCGTATTCATATTTCGCTATTTAAGGTGGCGACTCGATGATGTCTATGCCCTTTTGGGTGTGATTCTGTTCCTTTCACTTCCTATCATCGTTAAACTATCCATAACGGTTTACGTCGATCTGGGCCTCATTTTTTTTTCGACTGCCGCCCTGTTTTATCTGTTTAAGTGGATGAATAATAACTATAAAGTGAAATATCTTCTGTTATCTGCTGTTTGGTGCGGGCTGGGTCTGGGTACGAAGTACAATAGCCTCATTGTGTTTTTTATCTTAACGCTATTTGTCATTTTAATCTTTGCAAAATCTTCCGAGAATATTGTAAATAAGCAGTCCAAAGCGATCGGGTTTGGTGTCACATTCATGCTGGTTGCCCTAATTGTCTTTTCTCCCTGGGCGATTAAAAACTACATTTGGACCGGCAATCCGGTATACCCTTTGTATGACAGCTGGCTCAACAGCAAAAAGACTGAAGCGGGCAATCCCACAGCCGCAGAGAAAACCACGGACGCATTCGATAACTCAAGAACCGATGTAAACCCTTCCAGCGGCGACTGGGGGCCCTTTACGATCAGAAAAATCGTTTTTAAAGAAAAATGGTGGGAAATCATTCTCATTCCCATCCGAATATTTTTTCAGGGAAAAGATGATAATCCGAAATATTTTGATGGCAAGCTGAATCCGTTGTTGTTCTTCTTGCCTATCCTGGCATTTTTACGTATCAAAAAGAATTCGTTAGAAGTTCGAAATGAAAAAAAGGTTCTGATCTCATTTTCGATTCTGATTATTTTATATGCGTTCGTGCAGACCGATATGCGGATCCGATATATCAGCCCGGCGATACCGCCTCTGGTGGTGCTGTCGATGTTCGGGCTCAACGGTTTAATAAATATCATAAGAAATCGCTTTTCTGGAAATACAAGAAAGGTCGCTTTGGCAACGGTGTATCTTAGCGTATCGATCCTTTTATGTTTAAATGCGCTGTACATCTTTCATCAGTTTCGCTATGTTGCTCCGCTGAATTTTATTAGCGGCCGGGTAGGGCGTGATGCGTATATTGAACAATACCGCCCTGAATATGCCGCGATTCAGTTTGCCAATAAAGAAATTCACGATAATGGAATCATCCTTGGTATATTTGTAGGTGACCGCAGCTATTACAGTAATCGAAAGATGGTTTTTGATTTTAAAAAATTCCTGTTCAATACGTTTCAGCAAAATTTTTCGGCAGAGCAAGTAATGGCAAATCTCAGCGATGCCGGTATTACCCATCTGATTGTAAGATATGACCTCTTTAATCAATGGGCCGAAAATAATTTTGATGAAAATCAAAAAAAGAATCTGGCACAACTGTTTAATGCGCACATGGATCTGGTTTTTTCAAAAGCGGGTCACGGTGTTTTTCAACTGCGCACCATTTAAGAATCCTTATTAGTGATAATCGAAAACCTTTGCGATAAATCAGAAGCAAGCGGTGAATTGAAAAATGTTTAAAGACAAATCGATCTGTGTAGTTGTACCTGCATATAATGAATCGACTCAAATTGGCAAAGTGCTTTCAACAATGCCTGATTTCGTAGACGCTGTTGTAGTTGTCGATGACGCTAGCAAAGACGACACGGTAGGTATTGTTCGACAGTGTCAGAGCAAAGTGGAGATGATAGAAGTCATTCAACATGAAACCAACAAAGGGGTAGGAGCTGCCATTTCAACCGGATACATTTGGGCCAGAGACAAAGCATATGATGTCACCGCCGTTATGGCTGGTGACGGCCAGATGGATCCACTCGAATTGAGTAAAGTCATCGGCCCGGTCGTGCAGGGTTTTGCTGATTATGTCAAAGGCAACCGCCTGTTTTATGGCGATGCATGGAACATGATTCCCCATCATCGTTACCTGGGCAACTCGTTTCTCTCACTGATGACCAAGGTTGCCTCAGGCTACTGGCATATCGCAGATTCTCAGAGCGGTTACACCGCCATTTCTCTGATCGCCCTAAAACGAATCAATCTGGATAAAATCTATGGCGACTATGGAATGCCCAATGACTTGCTCATCAAATTGAATCAATATGATTTTCGCGTCTGCGACGTACATATTAAACCGGTATACAACATTGGAGAGAAGTCCGGCATTAAGTTGATGCGTGTTATCCCAAGGATTTCCTGGCTTTTGTTTAAAGGATTCTGGCGTCGCTTGATATTTAAATACGTCATCAAAGATTTTCATCCGCTTATCTTTTTTTATTTACTTTCCTTTTTGCTCCTAATCGCAAGCGTTCCCCTGGCCATCAGGCTTTTCTATATGTGGGCTGCTTACGGAAATATTCCCGCTATTAATTCCATGGCGCTCATTTTCACGTTGATCAGCGGTTTGCAAACGCTCTTCTTCGGTATGTGGTTTGACATGGAATACAATAAAAATCTAAAAGCCTAAATTCGGTGTATGTTTTCGTGTTTTTTGGACCGCCTTTTAAGTGACATTTAAGCTTTGAAAATATGAACATCTTCATCAACTTCAGTCATCCGGCCCACGTGCATTTTTTTAAAAATGCGGTTCGAATCCTTTCTGATAGAGGGCACACGATCATCGCAGCCGCCAGGCAAAAAGAATTCACCCGGGAACTATTGGATGCGTATCATATTCAGCACGTCGTACTGTCAAAAAAGGCAGCGGTCTATTGGGTCTGATCAAAGAATTGGTGGAGCAGCAAATTAAAATTAAAAAAATATTGCG
>CAJHYI010000168.1_pt1 | contig 19462 bp, 17 predicted proteins | sample 9198771 | NCBI WGS metagenome assembly CAJHYI01 (sample SAMEA7708367, study PRJEB35096) | sediment metagenome | biome: marine neritic benthic zone biome [ENVO:01000025]; feature: sediment [ENVO:00002007]; material: shallow marine sediment [ENVO:03000034] sea grass bed [ENVO_01000059] ...
ATCTGCACGCCGGCGGCATGAGCGCCGCCCAAATTCGGTCCTGGCTTCAATCCAGCCTGTTTCAAATTCCGCAAGACAGCATTGTTAAACTTAAAGTGCACGGCAAGATTTCAGCGCAGGCCATGGCCGTTTTCAAAGCCCCGGCCCTGCGGGCGCTGGCCCCGGAGACAATCAACATTGAGGCCACTCTGGTTGATTACGCTCAATATCGAAATCGCCAAAAAAGGTACTGATTTATTCCCATTTATGTTATCGTTCCTTTGATCCGGCGCTGGGTTCGTCATACAAGTTATAAGGTGTAAAGAAAAAAACGCAGCTGTTTTGGGCGGGCTCATCAAATCTCTTATTTGAATGCGTATTCGGCGGGATTTTTTGTTTTTTGATTAGACGATCGTATAATAGTGACTTTGAGCTTTTTTAATCCAAATTGAAGCGCCTTGTCCTTTTCAGTCATCTTCATTGCTATATCGACCCGGTTGCTGTATCTTCTATTCATTCTATCGGTAACTGTGCAAATTCCGTAAGTGGCAATATAGAGCTGGGTGCCGAACGGAACGAAGTTGGCAGCACATCTTTTAAATCCTGTATTAAGGGCAAGGCAAATGTTTTCTCCATTTGCTGATATGCAAGGGTTCCCATGGTTTTGTTTGGGATCCCCAACATTGTAAGCTGTAACTTCTCGGATGCTCGCACGAACTATACGGTTAAAATCTTTTTTAGTTTCTCTGTGGTTTTTATTATCACTCGCTGACGGATGCAATTGATAATAGCTTTTTGATGACTCTAAATTTGACAAAGACCCCTTCTTATCAAATAAGGTGGTATCAGGACCCGAGGTTGTGAGCAAAATAAAAGCAAGTACCGGTGTTAGATGCATTTTAAAATTATTATACCTCCATATACGTTAAGTTGACTCTGACCATAATAATTATTTTCGATTTGTAAACCTGTCCGGCAACCCAATCAGATTCAATTTGTAGTTGAAACTATTGGATTAATTCTTAAAAGTTTTACACGAAGGCGCTTTAAAAAATTGCCTGATTCGAAAGGAGGCGACATGCTAAAAAAAGGAAAAAAAAGTGACGATTACAACGGCTCTGCTTACAACGGGATCACCGAACAAAAAACGATTCCACCGGTTCCGCGCACAGAAACCAGGGCTGAAAGTACCGTCATTGGGGAAAACATCACCATTAAAGGTAACATTCATGGAAATGAACATCTCGTTATTGAAGGTTCAATGAAAGGCAATATTGAGATGGACAAGTATAATTTTGCGGTCGGTTCAAAGGGGCGAGTTGAAGGCGAGATTCATGCCCAGAATGTAAAGATCAGCGGACAAATGATTGGCAATATCACGACAAAGGGCAAGGTTGAAATTACCAAAGAGGCTGATTTTATGGGTGATATCAAGGCAAAAGGCATCGCGGTGGAAGATGGTGCTTATTTTAAGGGATCAATCGAGCTTGCTCAGGAGCCGCACAGAAAGACAACATTGGCCGCAAAATCAACACCCGCTGCGACCGCACAACCAGTTAACATGTCCAAAACCCAAACGGCCAAAGAGGACGTTAAGGAGAATTGATTTTTGGCGACCCCGACTGTACCCGTTTATGATTATTCACATGCTGAGCCCTCGCTTGCAGACTATACCAGCATGATGCTTAAAATGTATGTTGAAAACCTTGTCCAGACATCAGTAGCTCAGATTCTGGATGTGGGGCCCGTTTGCAAAGAAAATATCATGTATTTTGTACAGCGGGTGAAGCGTTTGCACATTTGTGATTTGTTTTTACGATTGAATCGGAATCGGCACAAAGGTTTATCGACTGAAAAGGTGCGGGAATATTTAGACTATAAACCGGGTAGTTTCGATGGAATCAACCTATGGGATTTTATTGACCATTTGAATAATGATGAAATCGGCAGATTAATGCACCTCTGTCATACATTACTAAAGCCAAGGGGCATGATGATCGTAACCAGTTTTGAAAAACAATGGGCACCATCGCAAATACATTCCTTTGTCATGAAGGACGGCTATCAGATAACCTTTCGTCTTCAGAATCACTTAGATCTGCCCCGGCATTACTACAGCAACAGAGTTATTACATCCATATTGTCAGAATTTCAAATGGTTAAGTCATTCATCTATCGGAATGGTGTCAGGGAGTTTTTATGCAGACGTGATTAGCATATCACTGAGACCTATAGTTAAAAATCCCGGATGGGCTTTTATTTAGACGAACAAATGCATAACAATAAATTAACTATAATCTCAGCAACTGAATGGTAGCTGATGTTGACAATCGACTCCGCCTAATTATTTTTATCTCGATTATTTTTGTTGGTTTGATCCCTCCAAACCTTGGACTGCATCTGGAGCCAATACACAATTTTAAGTCTCATGCCCAGGCAGCCCTCAAAAAGAGGCTTCGCGTCAAATTCCGATTTATCGCGGCCGCCATTGTTACAACATTGGAAGCAAAGCAAGCCTTTGAAGGGATCCGTATCGACACTAACTATCCATACACAAAACTACTCACCCGGCGAAGTTAACTTTAACTATCGCATTTTTATGGGAGGATAATTATGGGAAACACTTCCAAAGAGAAAAGAATTCAAAAGGTCATAGATGTCCTAAACAAAGCCCGTGCGATGGAGCTACAGGCGATTCATCAGTACATGAATCAGCATTACAACCTGGACGATCTCGACTACGGAGAGCTGGCGGCAAAGGTGAAACTTATCGCTATCGACGAGATGCGGCACGCCGAGATGTTCGCCGAACGTATCAAGGAACTTGGCGGCGAACCGGTGGTCGGGCATGACGGTACCGTTGAGAAGGGTCAGGCGGTCGAGGGCATCTTTCCATTTGACGCTGAGCTGGAGGATGACACAATCGACGTTTACAATCAATTCCTTCTCGTTTGCCGGGAAAATGGTGACAGCATCAGCATGAAAATCTTTGAAGAAATCATTGATGAAGAGCAGTTACACTACAATTATTTTGACAATGTCAACAATCATATTGTGAAACTAGGGGGCACCTATCTCGCCAAAATCGCCGGGACGCCATCATCAACCGGGTTGGGTCCCAGTGGTTTTGCTGTATCCGGGGAGGGAGAATAGGGTCATAAAATTGGATGTTACGGAGTGGATTCTGCATCAAAAGGAACGGTCAGCCGGTAAAGGCCATTCTCAAGGCGGGCATCGATCGGCAAATCGCCATTTTCAAAAATTTTCATCATTTCCTTGTTGGCATGCAGCACTTCAGCGGTAAAACCCTTTAGGCCCCGCTCTTTTGCCAGCCGGATCAGCATTTTATAAAGGTAGGTGGCAATACCCCGTCCCTGGTATTTTTCATCCACGATGAAAGCCAACTCCCCGTATGAGCTCTGGTCATCCCTGGCAAATCTTGCCTCGGCAATGATGGCCTCCTGATCGGGTTCTCCTGCAAGTGCCACCACCGACATCACCTGGCTGTAATCAACATTGACGTATTCTTGTATTTTGTCATGGGGCATGGTGGAGATGGGAAAAAGGAATCGTCGGTAAATGGCCGTATTCGAGAAACGGTAAAAAAGGCGCCGCATGGCTTCTTCATCGGAGGGTTTGATGGCCCTGAAGCGAACCTTCAATCCATCTTTGAAGATGTGTTCGGTTGCAATTTCCATGGGATATAAATGGGCGCTCTCTGACAAAAAAATCTGGTCTTTGAACAAAATCCTTCTTTCTTTGGCCTGTTCCACGAGCTTTTGCCGGTCATCGGGATGCGCAATATCGATCAAGGCTTGCGCGCGCTCTCGGATGGTACGCCACTTCAAGTTGGCAACACCGTATTCGGTGACCACCGCATCAATTGATTCACGCATATGAAACTGGTTGCGAAGGTTGCGCAACATCACCACGATATTGGGATCCCCTTTTTTGTTGCGGCTGGGCAGTCCCATCACAGCGCGTCCACCGCGGGAAATCTCGGCGCCGGTGAACAGGTCGGCCGACTGTCCCGGTCCCGAAATGATGTCTCCCTTCCCGGCCGAAAAAGCGATGCGGCCCAGAAGGTCGACTTTGCGGGCTTGTTCCACAACGACAACATTGGAATTGCGGCCGATTTGGGTCGGGTTTAGCACCTGTTCAATACTTTGAAATTCCACCAATGGATTGTGGTCCAGCCACGCCATCAGCTCCGGCGTTCCCAATGCATAAGAAGCCACTGATTTTCCACGGAAGACGGCTTTACGATGATTGGTCACGGCCCCGCTTTTAACAAGATCCATTAAGGCATCCGTAAAATAGGACGAATGGATTCCCAGATGACGTTTGTGAACAAGGTGCCGACCTAAAGCCTCGAACAACGGGCCGGTGAAAAAGCTGAGGCAGTCCCCGTCTTCGATCACCCGGGCGATATTGGCGGCCACCTGATCGGTGACGCTGTCAAACGGCCGGCGCTTAAAATAGGTCGGCGATTCGGTGGACTCTACCAGGAGGTCAAAATCCGAGACCGGTACAATCGTGTCGCCAAATGTGAAGGGGATGTGGGTATTGATTTCGCCGACAACCACCGAAGCCTGCTCCATGGCTTCCCGGGCAACATCAACGGCCATCCCGAGACTGCAGTACCCGTCTGCATTGGGAGGCGTGATTTGAATAAAGGCCACATCGATGGGCAGCCTTTTGGATTTGATAATTCTTGGAATCTGCGAAAAACGACCGGGAATCAAATCGACATTTCCGGCCACAACAGCCTCGGTGGACACCCAGGTGGAAAAAAACGTTTTCAGGTGATACTTTTGCCAATCCAGTTTTTTGAGAGAATGAAAATCGCTGTGGCGAGTGAGCTGGATCAGTTCCAGGTCATTGATATTGGAGAGGCCGGAATCAATGAGCGCTTTCATCAAAGTTCGCGGTTCAGCCACACCGCTTCCCAGGAAAATAGTCATGCCCGGCCTGATGTGACGCAAAACCTCTTCGGGAGCGACAACCCGATCTTCCCATTTGGTATTATCATTTCTGCTCATCTTTTCTTCTCGGTTCTGGTTCGGGTCGTTAAACGCCAACCAACTGCTCGGTTCAAATTAAGTTCATTTAACAACTTTCAGCAATAAATCAATCTTTTGTTAAAAAAAATAAAATCGGGAACGGGCATGTTTTTTGGGTTGCTGACCAAACGGATCGAGGGCAACCCTTATCAGTATTATGTCTGTCAAAACTGTGGTTCAACCCTTTCCGAGATTCCAGCATCCGCATGCCCCATCTGCGGCGGATCCTCCGCCAGATATACCGAAATAAAATTAGGCCCGGACGCCGCCGGATTGAGCCAGCCGTAACCCCAGCCCTGAATTCATCCCGCAAGCATCAATGCAACTCCGCCAGAGAGCGTTGTCCAACTGAAAATGCACGCCGCTGAGGCTTCTTCAAACTTTTGCGGTCAATGACTTTGGGTCGGGTTCGTTGGCACCTCGGTTAATAACGGAAAAGATCCTTGATTTCCAACCGCAAATCCGTTTAAAACGTTCGATACCCTGCGCACTTCCGCAGGCAACCGAAACTGACACTAAGTAAAACGGATGTGTTAATTCTTTTTGCAAGGAGAGAAAAAATGAATCTCAATCGACCCAATGCGAACGACGCCCTTCAGACCAAAAACCGATCGCGCAACATCGCCCCCCAATCCGGTATCTGCAGCAGATGTTTGGATGGTTGCAAAGGTAACTGTGACATGTTTAAAGCCACTTTCCGCGGCCGGGAACTGCTTTACCCGGAGCCATTTGGCAGTGTTACGGCCGGAGCGGACAAGGATTACCCGGTTGACTACTCCCATTTGAACATTATGGGTTATGCGCTGGGCGCCAAAGGAATTGAAACCGATCCGGATAAGGCCACGTTTCCAAACGTAGATACAGAAACCGAATACGGGGTCACCAACAAGGTCAAATTGAAGGTGCCTATTTTCACCGGTGCCCTCGGCAGTACCGATATTGCACGTAAAAATTGGGATCACTTCGCCATCGGCGCTGCCATCAGCGGCATCAGCCTGGTGTGCGGTGAAAATGTGTGCGGAATCGATCCCGCATTGGAAATCGGCGATAACGGACTGATAAAAAATTCGCCCGAGATGGACCGCCGCATCCAGGAATATCGCCGCTACCATGAAGGCTACGGCGATATAATGATTCAGATGAACGTGGAGGACACCCGCAATGGAGTGGCGGAATATGTGATTGAAAAGCACGGAGCCGAAACCATCGAGCTGAAATGGGGCCAGGGCGCCAAATGCATCGGCGGGGAAATCAAGGTTGACTCTCTGGAACGCGCTATCGAATTGAAAAAGCGCGGCTACATTGTCACCCCGAATCCGGAAGACCCGGCGCACCAGGCGGCGTTTAAGGCCGGGCCCTTGAAGCAATTTGAAAGGCACTCGCGCCTCGGTTTCGTGGATCAGGAAAGTTTTATGAACGAGGTGCAACGCTTGCGCAATTTAGGCGCCAAACGCATTACTCTGAAAACCGGCGCCTATCCCATACGAGAACTGGCCATGGCCATCCGCTGGTCCAGCGATGCCAAAATCGACCTTCTGACCATCGACGGCGCTCCCGGGGGTACCGGAATGAGCCCCTGGCGCATGATGAACGAATGGGGCATTCCGTCTATTTACCTTCACTCCATGGCGTTTGAGCTCAGCGAACGGCTTGCCAAAAACGGCCGGCGCGTCCCGGATCTGGCCTTTGCGGGCGGTTTCTCATCCGAAGACCATGTTTTTAAAGCCCTGGCTTTGGGCGCACCGTATTGCAAAGCGGTTTGCATGGGCCGGGCATTAATGATTCCGGGCATGGTCGGAAAAAATGCTGAGCGTTGGCTGCGCGACGAGGACGGCGGCCTGCCGTCGACCGTCTCGAAATTCGGATTTACCAAAGAAGAAATTTTTATGAATTATGAAGTCCTCAAGGGTAAATACGGTTCAGAAATAGACAACCTGCCGCTGGGCGCCATCGGGCTCTTTAATGTGGTCGATAAGATCAAAGTGGGACTTCAGCAACTGATGGCCGGATCCCGCAACTGGAAAGTAAACTATATCAGCCGGGATGATATCTTCTCTCTGACGGAGGAATGTGCCAAAATCACCGGCACCCAGTATGTGATGGATGCCTATCGGCATGAAGCTTTAGAGATCATCGATGCTTAAATCTCAAACGGGTCGTCGTTAGCGCAATGACCCGATTGAAGGAGGTTCAATATGTCAGACAGCGATTTGAAACAGATCTTAGCAAGAGATCCGGCCGAAAAAGAATTTCACCAGGCTGTACAGGAGGTCTTTGAAACCATCAAACCGGTTTTGGACCACCACCCGGAATACCGCCAGCTGGGCGTTTTCGAGCGCATCACCGAGCCCGAACGCGTGATCCTGTTTCGGGTGCCCTGGATGGATGATGATCGCAACGTACGGGTCAACCGGGGCTATCAGGTCGAAATGAGCAGTGCCCTGGGGCCTTTCAAAGGCGCGTTGCGTTTTCACCCTTCGGTTAATCTGGGCATTCTTAAATTTTTGGCCTTCGAACAAACCCTTAAAAACGCGCTGACCACCCTGCCAATGGGCGGTGCTCAGGGCGGATCCGATTTTGAACCCAAAGGAAAATCAGATGACGAGGTCATGCGATTTTGCCAGAGCTTTATGGCCGAGCTGTCACATCACATCGGGCAGGATACCGACATCCCCGACGGCGGCCTGGGCGTGGGCGCGCGAGAAATCGGGTATATGTTCGGCATGTACAAAAAACAGCGCAATGAATTCAGCGGGGTATTGACCGGTAAAGGATTGCAATGGGGTGGCAGCTATATGCGGCCCCAGGCAACCGGATACGGGGTGGTCTATTTTGCAGCCGAGATGTTGGCAACCCGCAATGAAACCTTTGACGGCAAAACCTGTCTGGTATCGGGCTCCGGAAACGTAGCGCAGCACACGGCCGAAAAAATTATCGAGCTGGGCGGAAAAGTGATCGCACTCTCGGATTCTTCCGGTTACATCTACGATCCAGAAGGCATCGACCGCAAAAAGCTGACATTTGTCAAACGGCTAAAAAACATGAAACGCGGCCGCATCAAGGAATACGTCGATAAATATTCTGAAACGGTGTACACCGAAACCGACACTTCGCTTGACCATCATCCATTCTGGAACCTGAAAGCCGATTACGCTTTTCCGTGTGCCATGGAAAATGAGATCGGGGAAAACGATGCCTACAACCTGATCAACAACGGTATCAAACTCATCTGTGAAGGGGCCGACATGCCGTCCTCACCGGAGGCTCTCAAAATCTTCATGGACAAAAAAATCCTTTTTGCCCCGGGAAAAGCGGCCAACGCCGGCGGCGTGGCGGTATCCGGGCTGGAAATGGCCCAGAATAGAATGCTGCTCAACTGGTCCGCCGAAGAGGTCGACCGCCGCCTGAAGACCATCATGAAAAACATCCACCAGAACTGTCTGGACGTTGCCAGCCGTTACGACCTGCCCGGAAACTATCTGGCGGGCGCCAACATTGCCGGCTTTGTGCGGGTCGTCGATGCCACCCTGGACCAGGGGCTGATCTGAAAAGCAACCGATGCCTGGACGCCGATGCATCATTTCTTGAGTCTGCAGCCCGAAAACTGAGTGCGTTAAATGCCTTTTCTTTGCTAATCCCGGACGTGGATATGTATATTCAAATACATATCGTTAAAGAAGCCAATACTTCAAGTCGAATCGAGGGCACCAGAACTCAAATGGACGAAGCCATAATGGATCAGGAACAGATAGATCCAGAAAAACGTGACGATTGGCAAAAAGTCCAAAACTATATTCAGGCGATGAATGAAGCCTTATATGAGTTAAGCCGGTTGCCGCTATCGACCCGACTACTAAAAAAAACGCATGCCATATTGTTGCAGGGCGTGCGCAATGAACACAAAATGCCCGGCGAATTTAGCCGAAGCCAGAATTGGACAGGCGGAAACAACCTGAATGAGGCGGTTTATATCCCACCCGGTCATGATGAGGTTTCGGAGCTGATAACAGATCTTGCAGCCGGAAACCGTCAAGGGCCACCTGAAAAACATCTACCAGAAGCTTGAAGCCGGCAAGCGCCGAGAGGCAGTTGAGAAAGCCGGGAAAGTTGGGATTCTTTCAGGGGGTGTATAGAGGTGCAGGGAAGTAAAAAAAGCGAATGTTGTTAAAGAGCCAATGTTTCGATTTTGAGACCCTCTATCCTTTCAAAATGTCTTAGGTTATATGTGACGACCGAAAACCCTAAAGAGATGGCGGTAGAGCCGATGATGAGGTCGTGGGCACCGACCTGAATGCCTTTCCTGTTTAAATCAGCCCACAGTTCTGCATATATTCTGGCAATTGAGATCTCAAAATTATAAATTGGGAACAGCTCGATAACTTTCTCTACGTAATCACTTCTCTTCATTATTCTTCCTGAAGCCTATCTATAATTTCTTGAAGCGGGCTCACCATCACGTTACGTTTGATCGGGTAAGATTCTTTTACCGGTGCCACCACGAAAGCCTCATCCGGAGCAATATCCTCCAGCGCGTTCCAGAAACCTTTGGAAACGCTGGGCACTGATGATGATTTCAACTCAACGGCCAGGGTGCGCCGTCCTCTTCTTAAAATCAGATCGATCTCTGCACCTGCGCTCGTCCGGTAAAAGGATGGTTCAAAACTCTTTGCAAACGCGAGGATGTTCTCCATGGCAAATCCCTCAAAAGATGCCCCCAGGATTGGATGGGAAAGCAGATCGTCATGGGTGCGAATATCAAGTAGCGTGTGGAGAATTCCACTATCACGGATATAGATCTTGGGTGATTTAACCAGGCGCTTTTTCAAATTCGAGGCGTCGGGTAAGAGTACCCGCAACATAAAGGTATGCGATAGAAGATCAATGTAGGAACGCACAGTATGTGAGCTTACCCCCAGGGAATCTGCCAACTTTGATGCGTTTAATAAAGATCCATGACTGTGGGCACACATTTTCCAAAAGCGGCCGAGGCGGGTCGGCGGCATGCGGAAGCCGAGCATCCCAATATCCCGCTCTAGAAAAGTTTGAATGAAGTCCTGCCGCCACTCGAAACTGACATCAAGATCTTGTGCGAGATAACTCCTGGGGAACCCGCCTCTAAGCCAGAGCCGTCTGATATTGTCCTTCTGCGCGCCCTCAAGTTCTGAGAGAAGAAACGGAGTGAGATTAAGATAGGCAATTCGCCCTGCGAGGGATTCCGAGCTTTGACGTATTAAATCGCGCCCTGCCGAACCTATAATTAAAAATTGAGCATTTCTTGCGCGCTCATCTATGACACTTCGAAGAATTGAAAAGATTTCGGGAGCCCGCTGGATTTCGTCAAGACACACCAGGTCCTGATTGTGCAAACTGAAAAAGGCAAGGGGATCAGAGAGTTTTGCCAAATCTGCTGGATTTTCAAGATCCAGATAAACTGATTGGTTGAATTTTTTTACTATCTGACCGGCCAATGTTGTCTTGCCGCATTGCCGCGGCCCCAGAATCGCTACAGCCGGATTATTTTGTAACCGCCTTTTGACCGTGCCAGCGAGATGCCTGTCAATTATTTCTTGCATATTTGAAGTTTATATTCATATTTGCAAGGAAAATAAAGAAAAAAGATAAATTTAAGTTCATATTAAAGACTCCCGTGGTGCCCTGCCCATATCTAATATCTGGCAATTAAGATCTCAAATCCCAATTCGACGTTCGATGTTGGACGTTCGGTGTTCAACGTTCATATCTTAGTTTTTCGACGTTCCTACTTGCAAATTCCAACTTTCACCTTTCCCACCCCTTCCTCCATCACCCTATGCGCTGTGCCCTATGCGCTCTGCTCGCTATTTCAACAATCCGTCATCCAAAATCCGAAATCCAAAATCGAATGACTCCGCATTCCCTGCCCCCCATTTTCATCCCGTTTGTGGGGTTGTCAACTGGTATGCGCATGATTATGGTAGAAATTATTTCATAAATACAATTCAAATCCTGTAACCCATCCCCGAATTAGACGAGCCATTCAATTAAAGAGAGGAGGATATCACCATGACCCCAAAGTCGATTGTTTTATTAGCTGTGATTGTATGTTTAATACCCGGTTTTGCCGGCGCGGTTACACAGGAGGACTTTCAGGTTGATACAACCCAGCAGTTTCTCAATCTTTGCACCGCAGCCCCTGAAGATCCCCTTTACAGCCATGCCATCAACTTTTGCCATGGCTATCTGGTGGGGGCGTGGCATTACTACGAGGCTGCACATCATAAGAGAGGAGGACCCCAAATGGTCTGCTTCCCCGATCCGCCGCCGTCGCGCAACGATGCCATCAATATGTTCATCGAGTGGGCCAAAGCGCATCCGCAATACATGCAAAAAAAGCCGGTCAATACAGAGTTCAGGTTTCTCACGGAGAAGTATCCCTGCAGCCCCTAATTGAGCGTAGAACGCTCAATCAGGAGTTAATGGTGATTTGTTATTAGAAATCGAGGATCGCACCCGGTCCGGAGAGCCTGGTTTTATAACGCTATGATCGGATATTATCCTTATTAACAAATAACCAATAACAGTTAACGAATAACGCCCAACTGTTCTCCGTTGGGAAAGGAGCAACCCATGAAAAAGTTATTCATTGTAACAATTCTGGCAATCAGCCTGGCACTTGGTGGATGTTCAGGCATGTCCGATACCCAACAACGCACTCTCAGTGGCGCTGCCATCGGCACTGCCGCCGGTGGGGTTATAGGTGCGATAGCGGGTGACACCCCTATAGGATTAGCCGTTGGGGCTGCCGCCGGGGCGGCCGGCGGTTATCTCTACGATCGGCACGAAAAATCTAAGGAAAAATCCTACCAGGAAGGCTATGAGGCCGGCAAGAAGAGCCAGTAGACTCCTGTGAAATTTTGTAAGGCTGTAACCCAAGAAATGGGGTGACAGTCGACCTGTATTTTCGATTACTGCCAAGATTCATGGATAGGATCATGGCTCATTGTGTAGGTCTGCAAATCTTTCTGGAAACCAGAGTTAACGGAAAAAGATCATGAGCGCTGCCAGGGTCGGGAAACACAAAAAAGTTCACTTTTGATCGGCCAGCGAACTATCGCATTCGCCGTGACGGCCTTTTGGATAAAGGCTGGTCTGAGAAGTGGGGCGGTGTGAGCATTACGCCGGAGGCAATTTCCCGCTTTATTAATTTTAGCACAAAAGAAAATTGGGTCCGGGTTGGGGCCCCATTTTTTTTATGATCCGCGGCTGCTGAGTTTAACAAGTAATGTTTGAAGAGACTGGTGGCCAAAGCCCGGATTTCTTTTTACTAACGCAAGTATTTAAAAGGATTTATTAAGCCTGTCGATCGTCCTTTCAGTGGAAAATCCCTGAATCATCATAGTCTGGGGATTCAATGGTCTGTATCTATGCATCAAAAGCACCTCTCTTAAAATCGGGGTTGAAAAAAGATATAAAAATAGATAGGTTACGGGTTCTGGATTCAGCGTTTTTGGCTGCTGCCTACTGGCGGCCCAAATACAGTACCCGCAACGCGTGAATCTCTTGTGAACCTTGAACCCTGAACCTTGGAACCCGGAACCTTAAGCAATGACCCTATCCACCCGCACTAAAAGTGCCATCAAGCCCGCTCTGGCCATGGTGATCGCGTATGGCATCTCCCTGGGGATGGGCTGGGAAAACCCCTACTGGGCCGGCTTTGCGGTGGCCATGATCAGTCTGTCCACGGCCGGGCAGTCGCTGAACAAGGGCACCATGCGGATGCTGGGCACCCTGGTGGCCGCAGTAGCGGCGCTGACGTTCATGGCCTGGTTCGCCCAGGACCGCTGGTGGTTTATCGGCGTCCTGTCCGTCCACATCGGTTTCTGCACCTACATGATTGCGGGCGACAAGCACCAGTACTTCTGGTACTGCTGCGCCTTCATCTGCCTGGTCATCGGCGTCCATTCCGCCGGCGCAATTCCGAATGCTTTTAACATCGCAGTGTTGCGCGTCCAGCAAACCGGGATGGGCATCCTTGTTTACACGATGGTAACCGTGTTTCTCTGGCCGACCCGCACTCGGGGCATGCTCGAAGATGCCAGTCGCAAACTCTCGGCAACCCAGCGTCAGATATTTCGAACATACCGCCAGTTGATGAACGGTCAGGGTTCGGCCGAGAATTCACGCCCGCTTAGAATGCAGGAGGTCCAGCAATTAGCTCAGATGGGGCAGGCCCTGAGCGCCGCGGAGACGGACAGCTACGAGGTGTGGGAGGTGCGTCATCAGTGGTGGCGTTTCCATCAACAGTCCAGCGCCCTGATGGTGGCGCTCGAGCATTGGCGCGAGAGTTTTTCCGAAATTCAATCGATCGATCTGAGTAAGATTTTGCCCGATATGGAAGCCGTGTGCACGGTGCTTGACCTGCGCTTCGCGGAAACCGAGCGTATTTTGAACGGAAAACCTCCGGCGGGCACGCCGCAGGCCGTCACCTTGACGACCGATAAGGACGCCATCGACGCATTGACCCATTTCCAGAAAGCGGCGGTGGCGGTAACTATGACGCAACTCAATCGCCTCGAGATACTCAGCCGTGCCATTTTTGACAGTGTTCGGGACATAAACGGATATGGCCGGCAGTCCCCGAATTCTGTCGTGCGCGACAACCGGGCCGGCGGTTTCGGACTCGATCCGGACCGTTTGCTCGCAGCTGTAAAGACCATGGCGACACTCTGGGTCGCCTTCATCGGCTGGTTTTACATCGATCCACCGGGACATTCGACGTTTGTGGAGTTCGCGACCATTGTTGCCATGGGCGCGGCGATGGCGCGCCTGAGTCCGACAATAGTTTTTGTGCCCTTCATTGCCCTCACGCTTTGCGCTGGCGTCTTGTATATCTTCGTCATGCCGCATCTGTCAGGCTACGCCCAGCTGGGCTTGATGCTGTTTGGCGCGGTCTTTACGGTCTACTATGTGTTCTGGCAGCCGCGCCAGGGTTTGGCGAAATCGATTGGCGCCGCTATGCTGCTCAATGTCATCGGAGTGCAGAACCAGCAGACCTATGACTTCGCCGGTTTTGCCAATACCGTTGTCATGATCGCGCTGGCTTGCGGGATCGCAATCGCAATCTGGTATCTTCCGCCGTCGCCGCGTCCTGAGAAGGTGTTCCTGCGCCTGCTGGCCCGCTTTTACCGACACAGCGGGCACCTAATATCTTACATGGCCCTCGATCGGGAGCAAAAAAAGGGTTGGGCCGGGCGCTGGCAGATAGTGCGCTACCAGAACGATCTTTTGGAGTTGCCGCAAAAGCTCCGGGCATTGGGCGGTCAAATTGATCAGCGATTATTTCCCGGCGCAACGCCCGAGCAGCTTCAGACCATGGTGAACAGCCTGCAAGCACTCGCTTTGCGGCTCAAGGATCTGGTCGAAGTGCGCAAGGTTCCGCAAGCGACACTGCTCGTACGGGAATTACTGGAAGACGTGCGGGCCTGGCGCATGGCAATCGAAGCGCTGTTCCAAAACTGGTCTGAAGACCCGGCGTCTGAGCCGGATGGTGATCTTAAGAACCGACTGGCGGCCAAATTAAAAGAGATGGAGACACGCATCAATCAGACGCTCAGTCTGGCCGAGCAGCGCGAGCTCGGCGAAACGGATTACCAGAATTTCTATCGTCTGATCGGCAATTACCGGGGTCTGTCGGAGTCAATTGTTGAACATGTGAAGCTTGCCGGGAATTTCGACTGGGCGCAGTGGAAAGAAGAAAGATTTTAAAAAATCTCAAAACTCAAATAGCAAATAAATCACAATGACCAAAATTTAAAATTCCAAACCTGTATATGATCTTGAAGAAAGAACCTTTCAATTCGCTAATGAATTGAAAAAAATCTTCTCATCAATTCTTCAGAAATCAAAATAGGTTTAGTCATTTGATATTGAGTTTTGAGATTTATTTGTAATTTGGTAATTGAATTTTGGGATTTATAATTTTTTTATAGTAGGTTTAGATTTAATAGTGCGGGCCTATAAAAGGAATTGATATGAGATACATACCACAAGAATTCACCATCAGTGGAGTGTACTTTCCACCATTGCTGATTGCCGGCATCCTGGGCGTAACGGCTGCGGTGTTGACGGCCATGCTGCTCAACCGCTACCGTCTGTCGCGCTATTTGTTCTACCCACCGCTGGTTTTCGTTGCCCTGGCGGTGATTTACACCGTATTTATAGGAACGTTTATTGTTCCAGCATAAGTATAGAGTGAAATTCTAAATAACAAATTTTATTTGAAATTTGGTGCTTGTCGTTTGGGATTTAAAAGAAAGATGGATCTGAATTTGTTTTAGGGTGAAAGAAGATGCATGGGAAACTTAAATATTTATTGACTGGTGCAATCGTTCTTATTGCTGTAGTCGTGGTTCTGCTCAAGTACTGGGACTATGTCACCAATCCCTGGACCCGCGATGGTCAGGTGCGTGCTCAGGTGGTGCAGATCACGCCAAGGGTTTCCGCCCCGATTATCAAGCTGCCGATAGAGGATAACCAGTTGATCAAAGCCGGTGATCTGTTGTTTAAGATCGATCCCCGTACGTTTGAAGCAGCTTTAGAGCAAGCGCGAGCCGAGTATGACAATACCCGCGACGAAATTGAAGCCCTGGAAAAGCAAGTCGAGGCCGCTCAGGCGGATGTCGAGGCTGCCGACGCCAACATCAAGCGGGCGCAGGCCGCGATAAGGGGTTACGCCGGCCGGGTTGAGCAGGCTAACGCAGAATACAAGCGCCAGCAGACACTGGATAAACAGAGAGCGACATCCAAAAGACAGGTCGAGGCGGCCAGGGGCAATTACATAGCTGTTGTGAATGAAAAAGCCAATGCTGAGGCCCAGTTGCTGCAAATGCAGGCCCAGCTGAGTGAAGCTGAAGCGAACCTGGCCGAAGCCAGGGCCAATCTCGGCGCATCGGGCGAAAGAAATGCCCAGCTGCGCCTGGCCAAGGCCGAGGTGCGCGAGGCAGAGCTCAACCTGGAGTTTACAGAAGTCAAGGCACCGGTGGACGGATACGTGACCAACCTGAATCTCAGACTGGGCAGCCAGGCGGTCGCAAACCAGCCGGCCCTGGCGCTGGTGGATGTCAACAGCTACTGGATACACGGGTTTTTCAGGGAAAACTATATCAAAGATATCCGCGAGGGGGACCGGGCGATCGTCACCCTCATGACTTACCCCGATATACCGCTGGAAGGCCGGGTCGACAGCCTGGGCTGGGGCATCGCCCAACAGGACGGCAGCACCGGTTTTGATCTTCTGCCGAATATCAGCCCGACCTTTGAGTGGATCCGTCTGGCCCAGCGAGTTCCGGTGCGCATTCATCTCGACAAAGTGCCTGAAGATGTCAAACTGCGCGTTGGGACAACTGCTTCGGTTCTGGTGATGACAAGAACCAGCAATGACGATAGCCAAAAGAAGGCTGTGGCGGCACCGAAGGCGCTGCAGTGAAGAATTAGAAATGACCAAGCCCCTGCAGTTTAGAAAAGGACAAAATAATTGTTACCCATACGCATTATCCTACTCGTCCTCGTACTCGTCGTCGTCCTCGAGAAACGAAAATTCTTGATGAGAATGCTCGATGTACATTCGAGTACGTGGACGAGCACGACGACGAGGACGATAAGAAGAGTACTAAACAGCGTTAACGGAGGAAAATATGCCATCGATGCTATTCTATAGAAACCGCTCTTTAGCAGCATCCGACCGAAGCAGCACCCGCCGCCATGCATCTGCCCTGTTTTGGCTGCTTGCTCTGGCGCTGTTGATCAGCGGCTGCACCATGGTGGGGCCCGATTACATCAAGCCGACCGCACCGGAGCCGCAGGAATGGCTGGAATCAGAAGATTCCAAAATTGAAAGCAAGGCGGCTGATTTTAGCTCCTGGTGGACGGTGTTCAATGATCCGATACTTAACGTCCTAATCGAAAGCGCCTACAAGCAAAATTTAACCTTACAGGCGACCGGCATTCGAATTTTGCAAGCACGGGCACAGCTGGGCATTGCCATTGGCGATCAATACCCGCAAACCCAGCAGGGCACCGGTGATGCCACGTCAGAAAAAACCAGCCGCAATTTGCCCAATGCCGCCACCGCCGAAAGGTTTGCCTATGTTTACGATGTGGGCTTCGACGTGGCCTGGGAGCTTGACTTCTGGGGCAAGTTCCGGCGCGCCGTCCAGGCGGGTGTGGCCGATCTGCAGGCTTCGATTGCCGATTACGATGATAATCTGGTCTTCTTAACCTCTGAAGTGGCCCGCACATACATCAATCTTCGCACTTCTGAAGAGCGGCTGGCGGTTGCGAATTCAAACACTAAAATTCAGACAGAATCACTGCGACTGGCGCAAGCCCAGTTTGACGCCGGAGCGGTCACCGAGCTGGATGTTTTTCAGTCCAGGGCCCTGCTTCGCAGCACGGAAGCCACCATTCCCGGCTTTGAGTCCGAGATCCGCCAGGCCAAAAATGCGCTCGCCACCTTGCTGGGTAAACTTCCCGGGGAAATTGATGCCATGCTTGCCGGACCCGGGCACCTTCCGCAGATGCCGGCTGAAATTGCGGTTGGTATTCCTGCTGAATTATTGCGACGCCGGCCCGATATTCGTCTGGCCGAACGGCAGCTGGCAGCTCAAAGTGCCCAGATCGGGGTGGCCAAAGCGGATCTCTATCCCAGTTTTTCACTGTTTGGCTCCATTGGATATACCACCGCCGGCAGTACCAACCCTCCCCAATCGAGAAATGCCGGCGTTAGCGATATGTTCAAAAATAACAGTCTGGGGTATTCCGTCGGCCCTTCGATTACCTGGAACCTGTTTAATTACGGGCGGATTACCAACAGCATTCGGGTGGAAGATGCGCGCTTCCAGCAACTGGCGGTGGACTACGAGAACACGGTGCTGCAGGCGGTTCAGGAAGTGGAAGACGCGATGACCGCTTATTTGCGCACCCAGGATCAGGTTGCGTTTTTAGCCGATGCGGTGGCGGCCTACAAAAGTTCTGTGGATTTGTCGACTCTGCAGTACATTGAAGGTCTGGTGGATTTTCAACGGGTACTGGATGCCCAGCAGAATCTGGTGCAACAGCAAGACAATTGGGTCGTCACCACCGGCGATGTGGGCCTGAATCTGATTTCCCTGTACAAGGCCCTGGGCGGAGGCTGGGAAATGCGTGCCGGCCAGGATTTTGTGCCCGGTGACATCAAGGCAGAAATGAAAAAGCGCACCAACTGGGGTGATTTGTTGTCGCCCGATGAGCTGCAGTACCCGCCGTCTCAAGAGGTCGACCGTCTGTTCAATCGGCCGGACTGGTAATAACTCTGGATCCGTTTAGGGCTCCAGCGTTATTCGTTATTGGCTATTGGTTTTTATATGCAGATTAGCATTTTCGAATAACGAATAACTAATAACAAATAACTAACATGCCGGAGATGTACCATGTATCTGGATATAGCCATTCTAGCGCTCTTTATTCTGGTCTACAGTTCGGTTGCCGGTCGCGTCGAACGCAGCTGGCTCAGTGGCCCGATTGTGTTTACCATTTTTGGTCTCCTTATCGGACCGGTCGGTCTGGATTTGATTTCTTTCAAGGCAGACAAAGAAGCCATCAGGACTCTGGCGGAGTTGACCCTGGCGCTGGTTCTGTTCACAGATGCCGCAGGTGCCGACATGGGTGTACTGAGAAAGGCGAAGGCATTGCCCATTCGTCTGCTGCTCATCGGCCTGCCCCTGACCATATTGCTCGGTTTCGGGGTGGGTATGCTCCTCGTCCAAACGCTGTCTATGCTCGGAGTGGCCTTGGTGGCGACTATGCTGGCGCCGACTGACGCCGCGCTGGGTAAAGCCGTTGTCACAAATGAAGAAGTGCCTGATGCGGTCCGCCAGGGGTTGAATGTGGAAAGCGGCTTGAACGATGGTATCTGCGTGCCGATCCTGTTCGTGTTTTTGGCTCTGGCCACGGGAAAAGCCGGTGGGGAGGGCCCCTGGCACCTCGCCCTTATGCTGGTTATCGAGGAGATCGGCATCGGTCTGGCCGTGGGTCTGGTCCTGACCACCCTGGGGGGCATCCTGTTAAAGTTTGCCAGGGGGCGACAGTGGCTCACCCACACCTGGATTCAGGTCCCGGTCGTGGCCCTCGCGCTGGGCTGTTTTGCCGTTGCCCAGTTCCTGGGCGGCAGCGGCTTCATTGCAGCGTTCTCAGGCGGTCTGCTTTTCGGCATCCTGGCAAAGCAAGCCCGGGATGAATTTCTGCTCGCGGCCGAGGGCACCGGGGACACCATGGCCCTGATTACATGGGTGATTTTCGGCGCAGCAGTGGTGGGTAAGGCAGTGGGTCACTTTAGCTGGCTTATTTGGCTCTATGCCATTTTGAGTCTGACCCTTATCCGCATGCTACCGGTTTTTCTCTCGCTC
>CAJHYI010000044.1_pt1 | contig 19125 bp, 24 predicted proteins | sample 9198771 | NCBI WGS metagenome assembly CAJHYI01 (sample SAMEA7708367, study PRJEB35096) | sediment metagenome | biome: marine neritic benthic zone biome [ENVO:01000025]; feature: sediment [ENVO:00002007]; material: shallow marine sediment [ENVO:03000034] sea grass bed [ENVO_01000059] ...
CAACACGCGTGGTTATAAATGGGTCCATAATCAGATGTAGATCAGCAGCATCCACGTCCGCATCGCAAAGAACTTTGCTGTCAGCTAATGATGCAAATGCTGCGATTAGACTGGTTTTGCCAGTGCCGCCTTTACCGCTGATGACAATTAATTCTTTCATGTTTAGTGTTTGGTGTTTAGTGTTTGGTGGCTGGAAAGATGCCTAATTTTTTCATGGAGTCCTAAAAATTTGTCCTTCCATTTTGGCATGAAATCAACCAGCATCTCTCCCTTTGAGTAGGCTTCTGCGATCTGCCGATCAAACGGAATTTCTAAAAGAATGGGTAGGTCCTCTTGATAGGCATATTCTCTGACTTTGTCATCCCCCAGATCAGATCGATTGATGACCAATCCCAATGGAATATTGAGTATTTGAGCGGCGCCAACCGCCAGTTTTAGGTCATATAGGCCGAAAGGCGTGGGTTCGGTAACCAGCAGCACAAAGTCGGCATCTTTCATGGAAGCAATCACCGGGCATGAAGTCCCGGGAGGGGCATCAATGATGGTGAGTTTGTCGGGATTCTGATAGGCGCGCACCTTTTTGATAAGTGGCGGTGACATGGCTTCGCCTACCCGCAACCTGCCGTGAATGATCTCGATACCGTTGCTGTAGCCCTTTTGAATGACACCAAGCTCCCGACCACCTTGGGCAATAGCCCCTTCCGGACAGACCTCCCAGCACCCGCCGCAGCTATGACAAAGTTCTTCAAAAATCAGTACATTTTCATTAACAACCGCAATAGCCTTAAACTGGCAAATTTCTGCACATTTTCCACAATAGGTGCACTTTTCTTCATCGACTTCCGGTACCGGCATCGAAACCGTCTCCGAGTTTGCAAATGTCGGATTGATAAATAGATGTGCGTTGGGCTCTTCCACATCACAGTCCAGCAGCTGAATATTGGAGCCTATCGATTGGGCCAAGTTGGTCGCCACAGTGGTTTTCCCGGTCCCGCCTTTTCCGCTGGCAATGGTGATAATCATAATAAATGCTCTCTCAATCAGATCGTTTTTGCTAACTGCGACGTATGCCGCCGCGTCCCATTCCTCTGCCGCTGCCACCGCTCTGGCCCTGACGTATACCTCCACCACGCCCCATACCGCGGCCGCTGCCCCGGCCCATTCCAAGGCCGCCACCCTGGCGCATTCCGCGTCCCCCAGCCGGTGTCTTCCCAGGGGCGACACGTTCTGTAGACGCCGCACCGCTGCCCACGCCGAAGTGGCTGTCAACGGTGGATTGGGTTGTGGATTTGAGGTGTCCACGCTTATACTTTTCCACGACTTGTTCAATGGTGCCTTGCTGCTCCGCAAATATTTCGATGCCGGCAGCTGTTAGTGCCTGAACGGCATTCGGCCCCACGTGACCAGTAATCACTGCGCTCACGTTTTTATCCGCCAAGAATTGAACTGCCTGGATACCGGCCCCCCCGCTTTGTGCGGCGCTCTGGTTGTCAAACGCCTCATAACGCATATCTGCTGGATCAACGATCAGAAAATAGGCACAGCGGCCAAAGCGCGGATCGAGCGGAGAGATCAAACTTTTACCTGACGAACTAATGGCGATTTTCATAGCATAACCTCCCTGTCATTATTGGGTGTCCGCGAAACCACCAGGTTTATTTTGAGCATATGCTTAAAATAAACCTAATCAATGGCACATCAGTTGTCAAGGTATTTTCATCTAAAAAAACTGAAATTGAACTGCGATTTTCTAGACTTGCTGGATTATAGCAGCGGGTTTGCTGCATCACAGATAGACGGCACCCTTTATCAAGCACCTCTAAGCGCCATAAACGGCCAAATTCCAGACGCGCTTCTTTGTATCCAGACTGCAAAAACCCACCACCGCCACTGCAGCAGTAATTGTTGGAGCGGTTGGGGGGCATATCGATGAAGTTTTCTTCGCCCAAAACGGTTTTCACAACAAAGCGAAGATCCTCTGCGATAGGATCACCAAAACTTTTTCGTACGATCTGACAGGGGTCCTGGGCCGTGAACTTGATTTTTAAATCCTTGTTCCAATCCGAATTGACCTTCAGTTTGCCTTAAGAGTCTCTCAATTATTTGATTTTGGTTTTATACAGGCGCAGACTGTTGGTAACCACAGAAACACTGCTGAAGGCCATGGCCAGGGCGGCCAGGATAGGGTGCAGCTGGCGCAACATATTGGGCAGGGATTCAAAGGGATACAGGATTCCGGCGGCCACCGGAATTAAAATCACGTTGTAACCAAAGGCCCAGAACAGGTTTTGTTTGATGGTCTTCATGGTGGCGCGCCCTAACCGGATGGTTCGGGACACACCGCTGAGGCTGCCGCTGGAAAGAATGACGCCGGCGGTTTCTATGGCCACATCAGTGCCTGTACCAATGGCCAGCCCGACATCGGCCTGGGCCAGAGCCGGGGCGTCGTTGATGCCGTCGCCCACCATACCAACCCGTTCGCCTTTTTTCTGCAATTCTTTAATTTTGGATGATTTTTCATCCGGTTTGATTTCCGCAAAGATATCCCGAATATGGACCTGAGCGCCTATGGTTTGTGCCGTTTCCAGATTATCTCCGGTCAGCATAACCACCTTAAGGTCCTGATTCTGCAGCTCTCGAATGGCATCCGGTGAGTCGGGTTTAAGCTCGTCGGATACGGCAATCAAGCCACAAAGCCTGCTGTCCCGGGCAACCACCATCACCGTTTTGCCCTGGGATTGCAGCTGCTGGATCCGCTCGGATACCGATTCCATGGAAATTTTCATTTCTTTAAACCAGTCGGGTTTGCCCACCTTCACCATACCGCCGTTAATGCGTGCTTGAACCCCCAGACCGCCGGAAGCCTTAAATTCCTGCAGCGCCAGAAGTGAAACCCCTTTGGAATCGGCATGCCGGGCAATTGCTTTGCCTAGCGGATGCTCTGAGCCTTTTTCAACCGATGCCCCTATCTTTAAAAGATCTTCAGCCGTACTACATTCTGGCTCGATTGGAACGATGTCCACCACAGCGGGTTTGCCAATGGTGATGGTGCCGGTTTTATCCAGCACGATGGTATCGAGTTTGGTGGCCATCTCAAGGGCCTCGCTGTTTTTAAACAGAATACCCATTTCAGCGGCTTTACCGGTGCCGGCCATGATAGCGGTCGGGGTGGCCAGTCCCAGGGCACAGGGGCAGGCAATAACAAGTACAGCCACCAGGCGGATCATGGCGGACACAAATTCTCCGGAAATGCTCCACCACATAAAGAACACCACGATCGCCAGTGCGATGATGGCCGGAACAAAAACCGCCGCCACCTTATCGGCCAGGGCCTGAATAGGGGCCTTGCTGCCCTGGGCTTCCTGAACCAGGCGGATGATTTGGGCCAGGACAGTATCCTTGCCCACAGCAGTAGCTTTAAATTGTAAGAGGCCTTCACCATTAATAGTACCCCCCACCACTTTGTCGCCTTCACCCTTTTCGACCGGCAGCGGCTCACCGCTGAGCATGGATTCATCCACCGAGGAGGCGCCTTCGATGACAATACCGTCCACCGGTATGCGCTCACCCGGGCGGACCAGCACCGTATCTTCCAGTTGAACCCGGGCAATGGGGATCTGGTTTTCAGCATCATTTTCAATTATGGTGGCGGTTTTAGGTCTCAGGCCGATCAATTTACGAATAGCACCGCCGGTGCGCCCTTTGGTTCTGGATTCCAGCATCTTGCCGAGTTTGATCAGGGTAATGATGACGGCCGAGGTTTCAAAATAGACGTGTTGACCCAGGACCGGGAAAATGAGCAGCGCCAACGAATAAAAATAAGCCACCGAAGAACCCATGGCGACCAGAACATCCATGTTGGCGCTTTTATTTTTAAGGCTTTTAAATCCGTTGATATAATAATCCCAGCCGGTATAGAACTGCACCGGTGTGGCCAGCGCCCAGAAAAACCAGTTGACCCAGGCCGCATGGCTCCAGGCACCGATCAGGCTGAAATCCCTGGCCATGCTAAACACAAACAGGGGTAGCGCAAAGATAACACCAACGATAAATTTCCGGGTTTGATCCCGAATTTCAGCCTCACGGGCGTTTTGTTCGGCATCTTTCTCGTCTGAAGTATCCTCAGGCGTAATGACGCCGTAGCCGGCAGCTTCGATGGCCCGGATCATATCCGGCAGATCGGCAACTCCCGGAATATATTCTAATGCGACGCGCTCGCTGGCAAAATTTGCGCTGGCCTTAACAACTCCTGAAACCTTTTTGTTCAAAGCGCGTTCGATGTTGGCGGCACAGTTGGCGCAGGTCATGCCGGTAACCGCCAGCTCCAGCTTTTGGGTGGGAACCGAAAATCCCGATCCTTTGATCTGAGTAATGACATCTTTGACGTGCAGCTGGTCTGGATCAAATGAGACGGCGGCCCGTTCGGCGGCAAAGTTAACCTGTGCATCGGAAACGCCGCTCAGTTTTTTAAGGGTGCGTTCGATGTTCATGGCACAGTTGGCACAGGTCATACCTGTTACCGGCAGGGTGATTTTGTCGTCAGACATATTTTGTGACCCGGTATTGATCGTTTATTTCACCACGAAGGGCACGAAGTTCACAAAGGACCTTAAACTTATTTTGATATGTCTTTCTTTGTGCTCTCTGTGATTTATTTACCTATCTGGCTATGTTCCGTAATGGAGATTCCCGCCGCACACCAGCCGGCTTGGATGGATTATACTTCCTTCTGCACGATAAACCAGGGATTGAGCAGATTCTCTTTATTATAAATTAGCGGTTTGGGGGTATCGTACTCGTAGACCCCGGCACCGGCAGCCTCCGCAATTGCCTGGCCGGCAGCCGTATCCCATTCCATGGTGGGACCCAAGCGCGGATATATATCCGCCTTGCCCTCTGCCACCAGACAGATCTTCAGCGAACTGCCCGCCGAAATAAACGCAACATCGCCAAACGCTTTGCGCTTTTCCGCGACATAGGCCTCCAGTTCGGCCGTCTTGTGTGAGCGGCTGCCGACAATCGTCAATGCTGCGTCCCGGGGATGCTGCACGGGCAGTCGGGTGGAGCGTTTCACAATTTGGTCGAGCAGCGTGTCGGCTTCTTCGTCTGAATCGGCAGCGGCGCTCTGCAGGTCTTTTAACGGGCCATCTTCGAGTTTATAGGCGCCAACATCGTGCGCTGCGAAATACAGCGTATGTCGATCCGGCACGAAAATAGTGCCCAGTACCGGCCGGCGATTTTCGATTAATGCGATGTTGACCGTGAACTCGCCGTTGCGCTTGATAAATTCCTTGGTCCCGTCCAACGGATCCACAAGCCAGAAACGCTCCCAATTTTTACGCTGCGCATAGGGCATATCTTTGCCCTCTTCACTGAGAATCGGAAGATCATATTCACTTAAGGCACCCGTTATGATCTCATGGGATTTTTGATCGGCAATGGTTAACGGGGATTTGTCGGACTTGTATTCCACTCCGAAATCCTCTGAACGGTAGACCGCGCTGATAGCATTGCCGGCGGTGATAGCCGCCTGGATTGAACGCAAAATATACGGTTTTAAGTTCATTGTTTTCCGCTCGTATTTACAGCTGAATCGAATGCCATTAGGCAGCCGGATAATTAATTTCGGTTAGCTTTTTCATAATTATCTCTTCAGTGGCCGGAGCGTTCCATTCCACTTCGACACTTTTACCTTCGATGTTTCCTTCTACCTTTGAAACCCCAGTGAGTTCCGTTAATTCGGTTTTGATGGCATTAACACAGTGACCACATGATATGCCGGGGATTGAAAATGTTTTTTGAGCCATTTTGAAAAACCTCCCTTGTTTGATTAGATTTCCGGATAACGTCTGGCAATCGCATCAAAATCCGCTGGTTGCAGAATTTGCGCGAAGCGTCTGCCAAGTTTGCTGTGTTGCTTATAAAAGCGAATACAATCTTTAACAATCTGTCGCACCTGCTCTTCACTGTAAACACCGGGTAGCTCTCTGGCGAGCTGCGGATGCCGGCCGAGTTTGCCGCCCAGCTGGACGCGAAATCCTTTTTGACCTTCCGCCAGCGTGCCGGTCGGACATGCCGGAATACACTTGCCGCACCTGAGGCACAAATCATTATCGATGACCGGGACTTCTTTTGCGGTATCAATACGAATTGCATCTTCCTTGCAAGCTTCAATGCACGCCTCACATAATGAACAGGGCGCGTCGGTTACGACAGGTGCACAGGCGCCGATGATTCCGATGTCTTTTATTTGCGGCTGGGAGCACGCATTCGGGCAGTCCGCCAGGGTGATTCGAAATTCATGATGAAACTTAAGATCACCCTTTACATGTTGCTTTAAAAAAGCGAGTAAATCTTCTTTCTGAACATCGGCTTCAATCCGGGCGACCAGTTGATCGCTGAGGATGGCGCGGTTGGGGCATCCACTGGGACCGAAGCAAGTCTCAATTTGATAACCCTTGATTTCTGAACTCATATTGGCAAGATAACGGGCCTGCGTCGCCTTGACATCTGTCAATGAAACCAAGCGATTACCGGCTGCTTCAGCCTCTTTCTCGACGCGGGTCCGCACGCGTTTGCGAACGAAAAAAGGGACTTTTTTGATGGCTTCTTCGGCCTCCGGCGTCCATTTCATCTGAATTTCCTCTGAGGTGATTTGCTGCTGCGCCGAATCCACAGCTTTCGCGCAAGACCTAATATAATAATCCATTTCAGACTTTACAAGCGGGACTGAATGGATGCTTCGGCGGTCTTCATGTGGTGCTGGCAACAAACGAAACAGCCGTAGATCGATTGTCAATGTGCAGTCAGAAGAACCGGATGAACGCTATCTACTGGTGGCGGGTCATGCTTTATGTGCATTTTCCAGCGCGGTAGTTGCCAGTTCAGCCACCGAACAGGAGGTCATCTGCCGATCAAGGTAGATGTTTAATTCTGCGGTATCGGCCTTTAAGTCATTGAGCAGTTTCTGGGTGTGTGTGTTTTGCAAAGCACCGGCCGCCCAGGTGGCCAGGCCGCGCAAATAAGGATCGCCGGCCTGCATAAAAGGATGCAGGTATTCGGCGGCATCCTTTAAAAGATGCGGCCGTGCATGCGCCAGCCGGCCGATTCCCCATAATAGGCCCCGTTGCAGGGTTTTATGTTCAAGGAAGTTTCCATTGGGCCGGATATAAGAGATCAATATACACCAGAATTCATCAGCCAGCTTCTCATTGCGAGCCATGATCTCCCCCATGGCCTCCGGACATCCCCAGCCAATACCCCCGGATTCATCGTTGAGGTGCCACATCAATCGGCGCATGATCACCCGGGCAGACTCGATGTCCGCCGCAGCCAGCCTGTCGACAACTTCTCCCATGGCGGTTACCGACCGCCATTTCAGGGTTTCATCGACACTGCACAAAAATGAAAAAAGAGGGTTGACGGCTCTTCTGGCCGGTATACCGGCAATATCCGCCAACCCTCTTTCAAAGTCTTTTTGCAGGAGAAGCTGTTGAATCTTTTTTTTAAGCTGGCGACCCGTCGGCTGGTGTTGGCTCATGGCATAAATAATATATCAGAATGATTGCCTTATTTAGGTTTTACCACAAAGCTCACGAAGGACGCGAAGAAAGAAACTCAAAAGTTTTCAAATCGATCTTCGTGCATCTTCGTGTTCTTTGTGGTGAATTTGAAAAGCAAATAGATGACCCACGCGCAATGGGCAACCGGATTGATATATGAATTTTAAATGTGCTGAGAGGTCCAATAAATACAGTCAACCGGACAATATTTTATGGCGTCATTTACCTCGGATTCGGGATAGACGGCCAAATCAATAACCTCGATATAACCGGTATCATTTAAACGGAATACCAGGGGGCATGTTTCCACGCATACACCGCAGACGATACAATCACTGAGTTCAACAATCGGGGCTTTCATTTTATTCGCCAACCGCTTTTCCAATTTTGCGGCCATACTCGTAGCAAATTTCAATGCCCTGTTTGTCAGGGACATACTGTATTTTTAAACCCGGATCGATCATTTTAAATTTCATTGCCTCAAGCTCCCGGGTGATGATCTTCACGGACTCACCACTCCAGCCGTAGGACCCAAAGGCGGCGCCGATTTTATTTAAAGGCTTTAACCCTTTCATGTAGCATAAAAAATCGGCCAGCGATGGAAACAGTCCGTTGTTGAGAGTCGGTCCGCCAACCACCACTGCCCTGGCATCGAAGACTTCGGTCATCACTTCACTGCGGTGCCATTTTCTCAGATGCAAAGGCTTGGCCGGCACACCTTCTTTATTGATACCGGCGGCAATAGCTTCAGCCATTTTTTCCGTGCTGTGCCACATGGTATCGTATATGACCACCGCCTTTTTGTCCGGTTCTTGCTGGCACCATTTTACGTAAGCATTAATAATTTTGGCCGGATCCTTGCGCCAAATGACCCCGTGGTCGGGGCAGATCATGTTGAATTCCATACCCGCATCGATAACATTTTGAAGGTATTTTTTTATTAACGGGACATACAGCAACAAAATGTTTGCAAAGTATTTCTTCGCATGGATCATGATCGCATCTCCGACCTGATCGTCGAATCGCTCGGGACCTGCAAAGTGCTGGCCGAACCCATCGCTGGAAAAAAGAACCTTGTCCTCTTTTAAGTAGCTAAACATGCTATCGGGCCAGTGGACCATCCGGGTTTCCATAAAACTGAGTGTTTTGCTTCCCAGATTCAGCTCCTGGCCGGTCTCGACGGGGTGGTAGTTCCAGTTGCGTGCAAAATGGCGCGGCAAATTTTTGTGTCCCATTTTTGAGCAAAACAACGGCTTGTCTTCTCCAATCCGGTGCATGACCCGGGCTAACCCGCCGGAATGGTCGAGTTCGGTGTGGTTGCTGATGACGTAGTCAATCTTTTTAGGATCAACAATTGCGGAAATATTTTCCAGCAGTTGATCTGCAAATTCCTTTTTAACCGTATCGAGCAATGCAATTTTTTCATCAACGATCAAAAATGAATTATAGGTCGTTCCCAAATCAGTCGAATAGCCGTGAAAGTCCCGGATATTCCAGTCGATGACACCCACATCATAAACACCGGGTACAATTTCTAATGGTTCCATATCCCTCTCCAGGTGAATTAAGCCGTTTTGTTCTGAATTTTGCGACTTTTAAACTTTATTAATGATCCGACACAGAGATAAAATATAAACATGTTTACAGACTGCGCAACCTCCCTAAAGGCGTCAAACTGCAGATTTTACGAGGTTTCAAACAGGTTGCAAAAACAATTGATGCCCTTTTAATCCGGCATACTAGTCGGCCTAAAAGGGCATCGAATTGGCTTATACTTAAAGGTCTGATAACAGTTGTTTAATTATTCTTTTTCAAAATCAGCCTTGGAAGCTCCGCACACCGGGCATTCCCAATCATCCGGCACATCTTCCCACTTGGTGCCGGGGGCCACACCGTTGTCCGGATCTCCCTGTTCTGGATCGTAAACATACCCGCAGATCGCACATACATACCTGTCCATCATAATCCTCCTTATGTTAGTGAGTTGGTCCCGGTAAAGCCGTCATACAAAAACTGGCGACCCTCCATTTAACTTGATGCCCAATTTTTTAACCTGTTCATCAAACAGTATCAAGTCTATTTTTGAGATAGTTTCTGATGAATTTGATCAACCCAGCGCTTTAAACATTTTTTTGCCGGCGCCGCAGACCGGACATTTCCAGTCATCCGGCAGGTCATTAAACGCGGTGCCCTTGGGGATTTTCCCCCTGCGGTCACCTCTGTCGGGATCATAAATATATCCGCAGTTAACGGTCTGGCATTGATACATTTCATGCGGTTCAGCCATTTATCCTCCTCAAATGATAGCCTCACTTCAAGACGCCAAGATTTTATGAGACATTTATAATTATAAACTATTTTTCTTAGCGAGCTTTGCGGCTTAAACCACGAAAACACGAAATTAAAGAAGCACGAAATATGACTATTTTCTTTTCGTGATTTCGTGGTAAATTAATTTTTTTTCCAGCGATTCAGGCCAACTCTTCAATAAGTTTCATTACCCTATTTTCGATTTCATCACGGACCGAGCGCATAAATTCAAGCGGTTTGCCGGCCGGATCCGCCAGATCCCAGTCCAGCATCTGTGCTCCGGGCACAAAGGGGCATTCTTCGCCGCACCCCATGGTGACGATGACTTCCGGGCGATTGACTGATATGGCGGACTCGATACTCTGCGGTGTGCGAAACGCCATGTCGAGACCTTTTTCTTGCATGGCCGTGACCATGTCCGGATTAATTTTTTCAGCCGGTTGGCTGCCGCCGGTGAGCACCTCGATTTTATCCCCGGCTAAAGATTGGGCAAAGGCACTGGCCATCTGGCTGCGACAGGCGTTTTCGCGGCAGGCAAACAATATTTTTTTTCGGCCGATTAGAGGCCCGATGAGATCAGCAGCCGCTTTTTCAACATCCGCAATCACCGTCGAATGACGAGACATATCCTTGGGGCCCTCGATCTCGCGATAGGTCAGACTGCCGGCAAAGCGCGCGTCGATGGCATCGAAAAAATATTTTGCCGACAGCTGCAGACCTTCAAACAAACTTTTGCCTTTGCTGGCGCCAACCGATAACAAAAATCCGCGTTTGGTCTTATTGGCGGGATCGGCTAAATTGAATCGATATTTTCTGGCCCAGAACAACTGGCAGCGATCTACAACCGCTTTGAGTTGAGCTGTCATGTTAAAAAAGAAAATGGGCGTAGCCAGAACCACGACTTCTGCCTGCCGGATCAACGGGTAAATTTCGGCCTTGATGTCGTCCTCGATCGGACAGTACCCCTTATTTTCACAGACCACGAGTTCCTTGCAGGGGATGATATCTTTTCGGGTGACTTCAATGACTTGGGTTTGAGCGCCCAGTTTTTCGGCGGCCTGCATAAAGGTGGCAAGCAAAAAAGATGTATTCCCCTTTCTTCGCGGACTTCCCTGAAAGCCGAGTACGAGCATAATTTATTTCTTTTCTTTAATATGGCATTTAGCGCATGTCGTGGGGCCAGCTTTTAAGCCTTCTTTTTTCTTTAGCTTGTGACATCGGGTGCATTGTTTGTTCATCACCTGCTTCTTCTTTAAAGTGCCCGCAGCTTTTAGCTCCTCGATAATACCCGGTTTTTGAGGATAAAGGGAATGACAAATTTTGCAGTCTACCAGCTTGTCCTGGTGCTGATGATGGGGAAACGGAACAGGTCCGCGTGTGCCACCGGGAAGTTTGATTTCAGCGGCCCCTTTGTTTTCGACAGGAGCGCCGCTTAAAGCCTTTGAGGCTGCTGCAAACGCCAGCATTGCCGCTACCAGCAGCAGGCATACTCGTATGGTCATCAATGATCTCCGATTCAACTCAGCTTCTTTCATGTTTGCGATTGAAGGCAGCTTGCAGCTCGCCCCGGCCGAACCCGTAGATGATCCGTCGGATAGCCGGAAAAGTTCTTTCCAGGCTTCTAGACAAATTAGCTGTTGTCGCCGGCAGGTAATCCCGACCTGTCAGCGCGGAGAAATGCTTTTGCCTTCGCCTTCCAGTTGACATTCTGCAAAATCGATGGGCTCGTTGCAAGCGCTGCAGGTGTGCGGCCGGTCAAATTCATCTGAAAAGATTTCTTTGGCTTCACCGCATTTGGGGCATTTGCAGGTGAATGACTTAAGGGTCTTAAAGTTTTGATATCCTGGGCAATGCTGTGGTGTGGATGTTGTGTCAGCCATAAATTACCTCCGTTAAATGCGTTATATTTTGCTATTCAAGCTTTTTTGCAATTTCGCGCCCGTAATCCTGGGCCATTTGCAAACCACCTCCCAGAGAGCTTGATTTTAGGCGCAGGGTGTCTCCCACCATATCCATTTTTAAAATGTGCTTCATGGTGTCGAAAATGCGATCATTGGCCTCTCCGCTCCACCCGAAGGATCCGAAAGCGCCGCCGGCCTTGCCTTCAAGGTTTGCTTTTTCAGCAATGAACAAAAAGTTTTTCATGGCCTGTAGCATTTCGCCGTGATAGGTGGAGGACCCAAAGGCATAGGCATCATAGCCTTCAAGGTCAGCTTCACTTTTAATGGCCTTGGATTCGATCACCTCTGCCGCATGGCCGGAGAACCGAATTCCCTCTGCAATCAGATCGGCAATTTGTTGGGTTTCTCCGGTTCGGGTGGCATATACGATTAGAGCCTTGGCCATGGTTGTCCTCCCAACAATTCTTTTGGTATAAGAAAGATAACGTTATCCGTCGCCTCTGCCAGTGTAAAATTATTTTTTCGGACCCGCGATTCTATCGTCGGTGCCCTCTGCAGCGCAATCCGGTGTGTAGCAGGTATTGTCCAAAAATTCGCATTTCTCTTTGCAGGACGGGCACTCGTTGGGGTGGGTATCCGCATCAAAGGTATACCCGCAATTTGAGCATTTCCAGCTGGCCATTTTCATTCCTCCGTTTTAATTTGTCGGGTCGCCATTCGACGCCATCCTAATCTGATTCAGCGGCGCCTGCAGATGGACGACGTTTGGCCATTTCACGGTCCATCATAAACAGACCGCCCTTGGCTTCTCCCATCAGTTTTAACTGCTCCAGAACGCCGCCGACGCTATCTTCTTCTTCTACTTGTTCGGAAACAAACCACTGCAGGAATATTTGGGAGGCATGATCGCGTTCCTCATGGGCGATTTCCACCAGATCATTAATCAAACCCGTAACTTTCTGTTCATGAGCCAGGGTATCTTCGAAGACGGCCAGTGGGGAATTCCACTCAGATGGTGGTGCTTCTATCTGCGCTAAGTGAATCCTGCCGCCGCGCTGGCTGATAAAATCATAAAATTTCATGGCGTGTTCCATTTCTTCCCGGGCCTGGTAATACATCCAGTTGGCAAAGCCATCCAGATTAACTGACTTGAAGTAGGCATTCATGGAAAGATACAGGTAAGAAGAATAAAGCTCTGCATTCATTTGGCCGTTGAGTGCTTTTTGCATTTTATCTGTTAACATCGTTACTATCCTTTCCAAAGACCGTGAAGATTGCAATATTCCCGGGCCGTCACATTTTCAGATGCACCTTTAAATTCGGCCTCAGGCGCTTCTCCGGGATTTAGAAACTGGCGATCGGCTTTGCCGTCTGCAATGACTTCAATCCATTCGATATAGTGTTCGGCTTCCATTGGATGCGCAACATCACCGACTTTTACTTTAACGCCGCCGCCAACTTTTTCGATAACCGGAACATGTTTTTCCTTGGCCGCATCAACCGTATTTTCAACCAGTCTTTCCATGGGTTGCCCGCAGCACACCAGTTCACCGCCGCCGCCGTGCAATACTTCAACAATATTGCCGCAGGCCTCGCATTTATAAACTTCCAGTCTTTCTGCCATTGTGTCCCCCTTTCGTTTTTTGTTCCAATATATTTCTGAATACGTAAAAGTAAGAATTAATAATTTTTTCTAACTTAAACTTGCATATAAGGCTTAGATTTTGTTCGCTGGCACGGCGTAAACCGTTTTGAAAGCGGAGCGTACACGGTAGTACGCGAGCATTTTAAAACGGTTTATAACACAGCCAGCGGACAATAGATGAGTCTTAGATGCAAGTTTTAGTAGTTTTCACCGAGCAATTCGAAATGCGCTCTAGGATGTGCACACGCCGCACATTCTTCCGGCGCATCGTTGCCTTCATGCAAATATCCGCAATTGCGGCAACGCCAGACCACCGATTTTTCTCTTTTAAAAACGATTCCGTTTTCGATGTTGGCAGCAAGTGCTAAATAACGCTTTTCATGTTGTTTTTCAGCCACGGCAATTGCTTTAAAGATCTCGGCGATTCCTTCAAATCCTTCTTCGCTGGCAATATTAGCGAATCCGGGGTACATTTCGGTATATTCATAATTTTCGCCACCGGCGGCCTCTTTCAAATTGTCCAGTGTGGTACCGATGACACCGGCCGGAAAGGTTGCAGCGACTTCAACTTCACCGCCTTCCAATAGTTTGAACAATCTTTTGGCGTGTTCTTTTTCCTGATTGGCGGTTTCTGCAAAAATTTCAGAAATTTGCACATAGCCGTCTTTTTTGGCCTGACTGGCAAAATACGTATAACGGTTGCGGGCCTGAGATTCGCCGGCAAAGGCGGTTAGAATGTTCTTTTCGGTTTGGGTCCCCTTTAGCGTTCCCATAAATTTTCCTCCGTTATCTTTGTAGATTGATGATTAAGTCGGTTGGATGGATTATGATTGTTCCTGCCACCAGCCTTTGAGAATATGATTCTGCCTTTCTTCTTCTGCCAGTTTTTTTAATTTGTAGGCCGAATCCCTTAAAACCCCATAGAGAATGCCGCAACCGTTGTCTTCGCGATCGGCATCGCCCTGGTCAGCCAGGGCCATCATTTCCTCAACCAAACTTAAGGTCTGCCTTATATGCATATTGCAGGGTTTCACTGAATTATCTCCCGGGCTGAATTGTAACGTCTATTTCCCCCGCAGGGAAAACTAGACAGCTTGTTTGGACCGCCCTGTCAAAGTGTTCAAATTCTGTGCCAGGAGAAAAACCCGGATCCCCTTTCCGGGCCATACGGGCTAAATGAACGAATATCAGAGGTTGAGCAAAAATTTCCGACAATCATGGACCTGCTGATCATCCAGTCATTTGATATCATTGCGATACATACAACGATAATGATTTAGCGGAATATCAGTGCGTTGCAAAGATAATGTCTGGATATCATAATAAAAATAACATTGCAATACGGTCTCAGAATAATTTTGAAACACAAATGTCTCATAAGACAAGCTGAGATCATAGGATAGGTGGTGGAGGCCAGAAGTCAGAAGATTACCACAGGTGCGACTTTTGCAGACTAAAAAATCGCCCGCCACGTCTTATAATGACGATGGCGGGCGGATGAGAAGGCATGTGTGCTCTTTTTTGGCTTGGGTACCTGGTGATCAAGATTGTATTAGGCAGCCACGACCTGCCTGCGTTCCAGAATCTGACCGCGTGTGCTGATGACGACCTGTTCCATGGGGATATTTACACCGGACATTTCCATACCTTTTTTCACAATCATGGGAAGGCCGCCGCAGCAGGGCACTTCCATAATGACGGTGGTGATGCTTTTGACACCGGATTCTTTACAGATCTGAGCGAATTTCTCAATGTAATATTGTGCATTATCCAGCTTGGGACAGCCCATCATCACGGCTTTACCTTTGATAAAGTCACGATGCACTGTGGGAAATGCCACCGGCACGCAATCTGCCAGGACCAGCAAATCGGCACCTTTTAAAAATGGCGCAGTCGGCGGGACCAGCATGATTTGAACCGGCCAATGGGAAAGAGCCGATTGGGCCAAGCCTGCTGCATCCGAGGCCGATAGATCTGCCTGAGGTGCGGGGGCCGCTGCGGGCTGGGGCGATCCGAATGACTGCAGCCTGGCGGACGGACATCCGCCTGAAAAAGCCGGTGCCGGCCGGCTGGGTTCTTCTTGCTTTTTCTTCTCCAGAAGTTTTTCAACGGCTTCTTCATCAAATTCGTCGGCTTCGCGCTCGATGATTTTAAGCGCGCCCAGGGGACATTCTCCCAGACAGGCGCCCAGTCCGTCACAATACATTTCTGCGATGACGCGAGCTTTGCCGTCTATGATTTGCAGCGCGCCCTCGGCGCAGGATGGGACACAGTTGCCGCATCCGTCACAGAGTTCTTCATCAATTTCAATAATTTTACGTACGGTTTTCATGGTTGCTCCTCTTGCTGTTAAATTTCAAATGGGTTTTATTTTAGATTTTGCGATAAATTGGCGAATGGGTGTCTTTGTTACAATCGGTGGTGCACGGTACAGCGTTGCTTTTTTTATCCACCCAGCAGCATTTCTCTGGCGGCTTCCCGACCCGCGGCGGTAAGAAATGAGCGCTCGATAACGGGCTCAATTTCTTCTTTGGCGCGCGGTGCTTTTTTTTGCTTTTCATCCAGATTTTCCAGAAGGTCTGCATCGTAGACCACCTTGAAATTCAGGCCGTCGTCGGGCTGCGGGTGATGATGGTGTCCGATGATATCACAGATTTCTTCGATTAATTCCTCGCTGGCACCCAGCTTTTCCAATATGGATCTGGCGATGGGCGGGCCTTCCGCCTCCTGAAATTCTGCGGCCGTGCTGCCGTGTTTTCTTTCCGCTTCATGGATGCCGATGTCGTGTAAATATGCGGCCGGTAATATGACGGCCAGGCTGCCTTTTTCTTTTTTACCGATCCGCTCGGCGTAACGGGCCACCCGGCCGGCATGTGCAATGCGTTTAAAATCGCTTTTAAAATACCGCTTCATTTCAACGGCCACGCGATCTTTTAGCAGGTCTTCTTTTTGGGCAATGAGTTCCGGCGGCAAATCCCCGATACATTGTTCGGCATACTGGCAGTAAGCCGCGCAGCCAAAATCCATTTCCGGATTCACGAAGCGGTGGCCGCATTTATCGCACTTGCGGGTGGTGTCGTCTTTAAAAAACTCAACCGTAGCCTTGCATTTCGGGCACTTGGTTTCAAAAATTGCGCCCGGTTTCCAGTACATGGTATCTTGTCCAGGGCATTTCATGGTATTTTCCCTTTGGTTAAACTCGTTCCGGGTTAGCGCTGATGACTTTTCTATCGGCCGGTTTTCACAAATGGTAAGATATTAACGTGCCGATGACATTGACTTAAATCAAGATTTAGAGCATTTAAACCTCTCTGAACTTGACATCGATCAAAAATGGATGCAAAAGAAGATATGGATAACGTTTTAAATCTAATCTCGGCGATCCCTCTATTTAACGGTCTGCCCGCCGAGCAGCTAGACGCGATTCGTCAGATTGCGGTCGAAAAGCGCTTTAACAAAGGTCAGACAATATTTTCAGAAGGAGATAAAACCACCGGGTTCTTTGTGATCGTTGATGGCCGGGTCAAAATTTACAAGGTATCATCAGAGGGCAAAGAACAGATCCTGCACATTTTTGAAGCCGGGCAATCATTTGGAGAGGTGACGGTTTTTACCGGGCAGCAGATGCCGGCCAATGCGCAAACCCTTGCCAAAACGCATCTGCTGCTTTTCGCACGAAGTGCTTTTGTTGAGCTGGTGACCTCCAACACCTCCCTTGCGTTGAATTTGCTGGCCATCATGTCTAAAAAGCTGCGTCAATTTGCGGCTCAAATTGAAAACCTGTCCCTCAAAGAAATTCCGGCGCGTCTGGCCTCCTATCTGATATATCTTTCAGAAGAGCAGGGCACCGAGGATGCAGTTGTTTTAAACGTGTCCAAGGGCCAGCTGGCCAGCCTGCTGGGCACGATTCCCGAAACGCTGTCCCGGATTTTTGCCAAATTGTCCGCGCAAAATTTAATTCGCGTCGAGGGCCCGAAGATCACGTTGCTGGACCGCGGGGGGATTGAAAATCTGGCCGAATACACAAAGGATTTTGGATAAAAGGCCAACCGCTCCAGCGCCGGATGAACACCTGAATTTTTTGTGGTTGTCAAAAAACCGTTCCGTTGTTTCAACTTTATTTCTACAACCAATGATGCCCCAATTCCTAATTTTGAAATATTAACATGGAAAGCAGTATAAATTCGGTTGGCTGAAACAACAAGGCTCTTGAACTCCCTCAACGGGACTCGGCAATAAGGTGTTTCGTCAACATCTGAATATGGCCCATTTCCTCTTTGATGATGGCTTCGATGCGATTTCTACCCAAATTTTTCGGCACGGCCGCTTTCATCCCCAAATAAAACACAATGGAGTCTTTTTCGGCTTCGATGGCCGATTTGAGAATTTCCACCATGGATGTCACGTCGATTTCCTTCTCAAAAAATACGCGGCCGTCAACCAGGGCCCGCAAATAAAGAGAGGCCTCGCCGGATGGGTCGAAAACCGTCGAGGCCTTTTCAGCCGACGAGATTTCGGCCCGCATGGACTCAAACATTTTCTCATGGGCTTCCTCCATCTTGGAAAGGCCGATCAACATTTCTTTGTTGGCTGGATCCGCGGTGTTTTCGGCCGCATCATGATAAAATTTGGCGCCATTGCGTTCCATTTGCTCGGCCATTTCAAAAACCTCGTCTGCATTGAAATCGTAACTCATTTTTCTTCCTTTCCGATATCTAAAGGTTCAGCGCTAATCGTTACTAAATTGCCGATATACAGTGCCCGTTTCAATTATATGAACGTTATCAAAACTATACGTATGATACCGGGTTTTGTAAAGATCGTTAACCAGAGCACCGACGGTATGTTTATAAACATATGAGGGGTCAGGGAGTTTTTCTGCCCCACCGTTGACAGCAGCGGAATGAATTATCGGTCAGCCAAAGACTCCGTTTGGGGAATCGCCCGGCGCCAAAAAACCACTTGACAGAAAAATTGGGTTTTTATATCATACTAAAAAGGTAGGAATCATTAAATCGATGATGAAAAAATTTATCGCCATAACATTAACACTTCTGTTGGGCCTTACGGTGCTCATATCCGGCGCTTCAGGCTATTCTGATTGCGCGGTTAAATGCATGCGTGATATGGCGAAGACCCATCCGCATGCCGCGATGGGATCCGTAAGTCTGCGATTGCCGGATTGCTGTTCAGGAGGTATGCAAAGCACCTGTGAGATGAATAGTGCCCCACAGATCAAGATTCCTGAATGTTCAATTATGAGCCACCCGACCGTGTCTGCCGATTTGATCGGTATCGGGATTATCTCAAGTGATGCCGATTCAGATCATATCCGAACAACGTCGGCCGGTTTGCGAATCATAGCAGGTCAATTAAATAAGACCCCTCCCATCTACCTACTCACGCTCTCCATTTTGTGTTGAACCCTATAAGTGCAGGGTTTGTCTTTCCTGTTTGTGTAACCTACCGCTGTTTAAACGTATTGCAGGGTTCATTTATCCGGTGATTGTGGACAGGATAATTGAAGCGCAAATCGTTATCTTGTTTTTCACCGGAAAAAACAAACAAAAAGAGCACCCAAACGCCCATTAACAGGTCTCCCTGCGCTCACCCATCTCTGAACGGAACACGGTTTTCCATGCGGGCTGAAATTGGAATATTCTGAATTCAAATTGATGAAGGAGAAACGTATTATGTCTAAAAGAAG
>CAJHYI010000084.1_pt1 | contig 19125 bp, 12 predicted proteins | sample 9198771 | NCBI WGS metagenome assembly CAJHYI01 (sample SAMEA7708367, study PRJEB35096) | sediment metagenome | biome: marine neritic benthic zone biome [ENVO:01000025]; feature: sediment [ENVO:00002007]; material: shallow marine sediment [ENVO:03000034] sea grass bed [ENVO_01000059] ...
ATGGCTTTTCGATTGTTTATCATCAGCAAACCGGTGTGGTAGCGCCGCCAAATGTGGATGTGGTTCTGGTGGCGCCCAAAGGGTCGGGACGTACCGTCAGGAGCAACTTTCTGGATGGCAGCGGTATCAACTCGAGTTTTGCCATCCATCAGGATTTCACCGGCAACGCCAGGGAAAAAGCCCTGGCGCTGGGAATTGCCATCGGATCCGGCTACCTGTTCCCAACCACCTTTGCCAATGAGGTCTACAGTGATTTGACCGGCGAACGCGGCGTGCTGATGGGGTGTCTGGCCGGCGTTATGGAGGCACAGTACGCGCTGCTGCGCAAGAATGGTCACAGCCCGAGCGAAGCGTTTAATGAAACCGTGGAAGAGTTGACCCAGAGCCTTATCCGGCTTGTTGCCGCAAACGGCATGGATTGGATGTTTGCCAGCTGCTCCACCACAGCGCAACGCGGTGCGCTCGACTGGGCGCCGCAATTCCGGGATGCAGTCGCCCCTGTATTTGAGGTGCTGTATGAACGCGTCGTGGCCGGTGAAGAAACCAAACGGGTACTGGAAGCCAACAGTGCGCCGGATTATCGCGCAAAACTCGATAAAGAACTAGCGGTCATCAAAGAATCCGAAATGTGGCAAACCGGTGCTGTCGTCCGTTCGCTCAGACCCGAAAACCGAAGAAAATAAATTGGGCGAACGGCGCGAGGCCCACGGCTGTGGAATAAAATTCGCAAGTTTAAATGTTAATAGGATTGAGTTCCTTCGCCTTGAGCCTGATGCCTTATGCCCTGATGGTTTGGAGAACCCTAATGGACCCTATCTTTCTGTACGACACAACCTTAAGAGATGGAACCCAGGGAGAAAATATTACCTTTTCTGCAGAAGAAAAGTTAAATATCGCACTGCGTCTGGACGATAACGGGATTCATTACATTGAGGGCGGCTGGCCCGGTTCGAATCCCAGAGATGTTGCATTTTTTGATTTGGCCAAAAGAGTAAAATTCACACAGGCTCGTCTGGCGGCCTTCGGTTCGACCCGCAAACCCGGTATTGGCCCGGATGAGGATCCTAATCTCAAAGCACTGCTTGAGACCGAGACACCGACGGTGACCGTTTTCGGCAAAAGCTGGGGGCTGCATGTTGAGCAGATCATGGGGAACACCTTGACGGAAAATCTGGCCATGATCAATGACAGTGTCGCATTTTTAAAGCAACATGACCGTGAAGTCGTCTATGACGCCGAGCACTTTTTCGATGGTTACAAAGACAATAAAGACTATGCCCTCAAATCACTGGGGGCAGCTCTGGACGGCGGCGCTGATTTTATTGTTTTATGTGATACCAATGGGGGCACGCTCCCTTTTGAACTGGAGATGATCATTGATGCGGTTCAAAAAGAATTAAAGGATTTCTGTGCGAACCCGCCTCAAAACAGCTCCATCAAGATCGGAATTCACTGCCATAATGACTGCAACATGGCGGTCGCAAATTCGATAAGCGCCGTTCACAAAGGCGCCGTCATGGTCCACGGGACCATAAATGGATATGGAGAACGCTGCGGCAATGCCGATTTAACGTCAATTATTCCGATCTTAGACGTTAAAATGGGCCGTGCGTGTGTCTCGGCTGAAAATCTTAAAAAACTCAAAAACCTTTCGCGCTATGTCAGCGAAACAGCCAATCTGGTGCCCGTCAATTCGCGGCCCTTCGTCGGAAAAAGCGCTTTTGCGCACAAAGGCGGCATCCATGTCAGCGCCATCATGAAAATGCCGAGGGCCTATGAACACATGGATCCTGCAATGGTCGGCAACAAACGCCGGGTGCTGATATCCGATCTATCCGGTAAAAGCAACGTGGAATACAAAGCCAAGGAATTTGGCGTCGAACTCGGCAATAACGGCTTTGACAGCCGCAAGATCGCTTCTGAGATCAAACAGCTGGAACAAGAAGGCTACCAATTTGATTCAGCAGACGGTTCGTTTAAAATTCTGCTGGAAAAATTTACCGATCAATTTCAGCCCCATTTTGAACTCGAATCTTTCCGGGTCACCATTGAAAAGGACAAAGATCAACCCTGTTCAGCCCACGCAACCATTAAAATCAGCGTCAGTGGTAAAAAAGAAATTACGGCCGGCGAAGGCTACGGGCCGGTCAGTGCCCTGGACAATGCGCTCAGAAAGGCGCTGGATAAATTTTATCCCGATCTGGATACGATGCGCCTGGTTGATTTCAAAGTGCGGGTTATCGACGGCAGCCGGGGTACGGCCGCCAAGGTCAGGGTATTAATCGAATCGCGAGACCAAAACGAAATCTGGAGCACAATAGGTGTTTCGGAGGATATCATCGAGGCTAGCTGGCAGGCTTTGGCAGACAGTTTTCAATTCAAACTCGCCAAAGCGCAACAGTTCCGAATAGAAAATCCAGCTTAATCGCCGTAAAGGAGAAGTCAAATGGAAATGAACGACCATGTACTGATATTTGATACCACCTTAAGAGACGGTGAGCAGAGTCCGGGTGCCAGTATGAATGCGGCCGAAAAATTGCGAATCGCCACCCAATTGGAAAAACTGGGCGTCAATATCTTGGAAGCCGGTTTTCCGGCCGCATCCGATGGCGACCTGGAAGCCGTTTCGCGAATTGCCGGCAAACTGGAAAAAACGGAAGTGGCGGCCCTGGCGCGCACATCTAAAGACGATATTGACCGCGCTTGGGGGGCCATCCGTCACGCGGTAAAACCGCGGATCCACACCTTTATTGCCACCTCTGACATTCACCTGGAATACAAACTAAAGATGTCCAGGGATGAAGTTGTAAAAGCCGCTGTGGATGCGGTAAAGTATGCCAGAACGCTGACCGATAATGTCGAGTTTTCGGCCGAAGATGGTTCCCGCAGCGATCGTGATTTTCTTTGCACGGTATTTGAAGCCGTCATTGCGGCCGGGGCGACAACGGTGAATTTGCCTGATACCGTCGGTTACGCCCTTCCGCAGGAATTTTCTGATCTGGTTAGCTATGTAAACACCCACACGCCCAATATCGATCAAGCCGTGCTCAGTGTACACTGCCACAATGATCTGGGGCTGGCCACGGCCAATACGCTCTCGGCCATTACGTCCGGTGCCCGACAGGCCGAGGTGACCATCAATGGAATCGGCGAACGGGCCGGCAACACCTCTCTGGAAGAAGTTGTCATGTCGCTGGTGACCCGCAACAATTCTTTAGGGCTGTCGACCTCCATTCAGACTGAATATATTCATCCCACCAGCCGGCTGGTGAGCATGATCACCGGTATCATGGTGCAACCCAATAAAGCCGTTGTCGGCGCCAATGCATTCGCTCACGAGGCCGGGATCCATCAGGACGGCGTCCTGAAAAACCCCATGACTTATGAAATCATGAAACCGGAAACGATCGGCCTCAGTTCCAACAGGCTGGTTCTAGGCAAACATTCCGGGCGGCATGCATTGCGCTCCCGCTTAAAGACCATGGGCTATGACTTATCCGCTGAAGAAATCGATCTTGTTTTTACCCGATTTAAAGAGCTGGCAGATAAGAAAAAGCACGTCGTCGACGAAGACCTTGAAGTCATCGTGACCGAGGGCATTTTGCGAACGGCTGATATTTTTAAGCTTGCATACCTTCATGTAACAGCCGGCACAACCGTACTGCCCATGGCCAGTGTCAAGCTTGATGTCAACGGAAGACCGGTGCAGGGCGCGGGTTATGGGAATGGACCCATCGATGCGGCTTTCAATGCCATCGGAAAGCTCACCGGAACCGCATCGGAACTGTTGCGCTTTTCGGTCAGTGCCCTGACCGGCGGCACCGATGCCCAGGGGGAAGTAACCGTTCGCCTGAGAGAAAACGGACTTCTGGCATTGGGCCGCGGGGCGGACCCGGATATTATCACGGCCAGTGCCAAGGCGTATGTGAACGGGTTAAACCGTTTGGAATACCTTAAAACCCACCCGGTCAAAGAGTCAATAGTCCTGTGAGGCTGGAGTATTGGCGTGCTGGAGTGCTGGAGTATTGGTGAAAACCTGATTGGACTGCACAGATTTCCATTGCTCCATTACGCACCACTGCATTACTCCAGCGGACCGGACGGTTTTATCTCCAGCGTCCCGATAAGATCGGCTAATTTGGCTATTTTTCTTTGCGCCAAAAACAGTTCGATACCGTCAATGATATCGGTGGCCACCTGCGGGTTGATAAAATTGGCGGTGCCAATTTGAACCGCCGATGCTCCGGCAACTAAAAACTCGAGGGCATCGCCTGCTGTCATGATACCCCCGATACCGATAACCGGTATTTGGGTGGCTTGAACTACCTGCCAGACCATTCGCAAGGCTACCGGTTTGATCGCCGGACCCGATAGCCCCCCGGTGATATTGGCAATCTTCGGCCGCCGGGTTTCAAGATCGATGGCCATGCCGGTAATGGTATTGATCAGAGAAAGCGAATCGGCACCCGCCGCCTCTGCCGAACGGGCAATGCGGGTAATATCGGTCACGTTGGGTGATAATTTTACGATCAGATGCTTACTGGTTTTCGCGCGCACGGCCTTGACCACTTGATAAGCGGCATCCGGATCGGCACCAAAGGCAATTCCCCCCGCTTTTACGTTCGGGCATGAAATGTTGACCTCCACACCGGCAATGCCTTCCAGCGCTTCCAGGCGCGCTGCCAGCTCAGCATAATCCTCAATGCAGGTACCATAGATATTTGCGAAGATCGGCGGCGCAAGGGTTTTTAAAAACGGAAGTTTCTGGTCCGTGAAGGCGTCAATGCCCACATTTTCCAGGCCAATGGCATTGAGCATACCACAGGGAGTTTCAACAATCCGCGGCGGCGGGTTGCCTTTGGTTGGCCGCAAGGCAAGCCCTTTTACAATGATGGCCCCCAGACGATTCAGATCGACAAGCCCCTCAAATTCCCGGGCATAGCCGAAAGTGCCGGATGCGGTTAGCACCGGATTCTGAAGTTCCATATCGCCGAGGGTGACTCTTAGGTCCGGTTTTTTGCGCATCGGTATTCTATTCTGCTGCGATTGGCAACGGCTTTAATACGGGTTGTAAGATTTAACCTGACAGTGGTGCCGGTTTTTCGGGCCCGTTTTGGGGTTATATGTAATTCACCGGATGCGTTGAATCACAACCTGTAGGATTTCGCCCGCTCCTTCAAGTCATGATCAACAAAAACATTGTCAAATTCAGCTCCCGGGCTGTATGTATAAAATAAATTCAATCCGGGGTCAACGACACCTTCGTAAAAACCAGGCGGGCATTTGAACACCGACCATCAAAATCCGGCCACAAATGAAAAACAAATCGATAAAAACGTTAAATAAAATCGCCTTGATTTCCACCCCATGGCCCCTTTATAGCCGTCCTTCCATTCAGCTGGGAACGTTAAAGGCATTTTTAGATGCCCGTATGCCCGAGCTTCAGATTGACGCTTTTCACTTTTATCTACAATTGGCGGAAACCATCGGTTATCGCATCTACCACGAAATTTCAGAGCGGACCTGGCTGGCGGAAAGTATCTATGCCGCCCTGCTGTATCCCAGGCGCAGTCAGCAGGCCGAAGCGCTTTTTCGCAAAGAATCGACCGGAAAGGCAAAATTGCGGAATCTCGAATTCAAAATCTTAACCCGCCGGATTAAAAAGGCGACGGACGCGTTTATTCGCAGCCAGAATTGGCAATCCTATGGTCTGCTGGGTTTTAGCATCTCGCTGTGTCAGTTGACATCAGCGCTCTATGTTATCAAACGCCTCAAAAAAAATTTTCCTGAGCTGATGGTCGTTGTTGGCGGCGCCTTAACCCCGGGAATTGCCGCACCGGAAATTCTGAAAGCATTCCCGAACATAGACGCGGTTGTAGCTGGCGAAGGTGAATTGCCCTTATACAGATTGATTCAAAGTCTCAGACGAACACCGCACGATCCGGATGAATCAACCATTCAGGGGCTTTTCACAAGGCAGGCGGGCTCAATGCAGCCTGCCAGAGCAGCCTTTGCTCAACTGAAGGCATTGGATGAACTCCCGGCACCGGATTACGATGATTATTTTAACCTTCTTAAAACATTTGACCCCCGCAAGCACTTCTTCCCGACCCTGCCCGTAGAAATGTCAAGGGGATGCTGGTGGAAACGCGCGGCCGGATCCGCTCAAGTGACGGGTTGTGCGTTCTGCAACCTCAACCTCCAGTGGGACGGTTACCGCAGCAAGGCTGCGGCCCAGGTGGCTGCTGAAATCGACCATTTGACCGACCGACACCAAACCCTTTCAGTGGCAATGATGGATAATGTATTGCCCCAAAAAGATGCCATTATAACATTTACGCAGATTGCCGAGCTCAATAAAGATTTGCGTCTTTTCGGTGAGGTCAGGGCGGCGACACCTTTGAGGGAATTAACAGCCATGCGGGCTTGCGGAATGCGCGAAGTCCAGGTCGGCATAGAAGCTCTCAGCAGCAATCTCTTGAAGAAGCTACACAAGGGTACCACCGCCATCCAGAATCTTGAAATTATGAAAAATTGTGAAGCGCTTGGCATTCGCAACATCTCAAATCTAATCCTGCAGTTTCCGGGAAGCGATGAGCAGGATGTGGCGGAAACATTGCGCACCCTCGAATTTGCCCTGCCGTTTTATCCGCTCAAAGCAGTCAACTTCTGGCTGGGGTTGGAAAGCCCCGTGTGGCAGCAACCGAAAAAATTTGGGATCCAGGCTGTGTTTAATCACCCCAACTGGTCCTATCTATTCCCTGATAAAATTTATCGATCATTGCCGTTTTTAATCCAGGCCTATCGTGGAGATCTGACATACCAGAGAAAAATCTGGCAACCGGTGAAGAAAACGATTTCTAATTGGCAACAACAGTACGCGGAACTTCAAAGGGATCCGGGTGATGCGCCGATCTTAAGCTTGCGGGACGGAAGGGATTTTATCATCATCCGCCAGCGACGATTTCGAGCCGAGCCTGCCGTTCACCGCCTGGTGGGCGTTTCCAGACAAATCTACCTATATTGCCAGAGACACCGCCCGATTAAGTCCATCTGCTCGACATTTACGGAAATACCAGAAGGCTCCATTATAAGGTTTTTAAAGATGATGGTGGACAAGAAATTGATGTTTACAGAAAAAAATAAGTATTTAAGCCTGGCCGTACCTGTGAAATAAAACTGTAAATTAAAATGTCGATCCGCCCCTTGACAGATAAACAGCTTATATGCAATTCATGCGTTACAAAACCTGTATTGAAATTAATAACTTAATGCTTACTTTACTGCTTAACCAAACGCGACTAACCATACAACGCTGAGCCTCGGGATGAGCACTGATTTCATTTAAGATGCATTGAGGAGGGCGCCAGCCGCATCCTAAGAAGTGCTAGAAAGTCCGCTCATCAATCATATATAAGACCAATTTTGCGTCAATACTTTTAGACCGAATCCGGTGCCGTGTGTTAAGTTTTATACCGCTTGTCATAAAAATGTTCCGAAAAAAGGATGGCGGCATAAGTGTTGTAGCAAAAAAACGTTCCGATTGCGGGACGTTTTTTTGACAACCACTATAACCGCTGAAACAAGGTTTGAACGGATCAAAAAGGGTGCCTATGATCGAAAGGAGGGGTACCAGATATGGGTAAGATTAAAATTGCGATAGCCGGGTTGGGAAACTGCGCCAGTTCCCTTGTGCAGGGTATCTATTATTATCGTGATAAAAGCCCCCAAGATGCCATTGGCCTGATGCACTGGGAAATCGGCGGCTACACGCCCGCTGACATCGAAGTTGTGGCTGCCTTTGATATCGACAAACGCAAAGTCGGCAAAGATGTGAATTCAGCCATATTTTCTGACCCCAACTGCACCAAGGTGTTCTGCGACCATTTGCCTGCCTCCGGGGTTATCGTCCAAATGGGCCGCATCTCGGACGGCATCGCGGATCATATGAAAGAATATGAAGACCGGTATACCTTTCTACCGGCAGATCTACCGGAGCCATCTCTTGAAGAGGTCGTCGCGATACTGAAAAAATCCGGGGCTGAAATTCTTTTGAATTACATGCCGGTCGGCTCAGAGAAAGCCGCTTGTTTTTACGCGGAATGTGCCCTGCAGGCCGGCGTGGCGCTGGTCAATAACATCCCGGTTTTTATTGCCAGTGATCCTGAGTGGGCCAGGCGATTTGCGAAAAAAAATGTGCCGTTGATCGGAGACGACATTAAATCCCAGCTGGGGGCGACCATCACCCACCGGGTTTTAACTGATCTGTTTAGTAAACGCGGTGTCAAGATGGAAAGGACCTATCAGTTAAATACAGGCGGAAACACGGATTTTCTCAATATGCTCAACCGCCATCGGTTAAAGTCCAAAAAGAAATCCAAAACCGAAGCCGTTCAGTCGGTTGCTTCCCGACGGTTGGAAAATGAAAACATTCACATTGGCCCCAGTGATTACGTGCCCTGGCAAAAAGACAATAAAATTTGCTTTATTCGCATGGAAGGCAAACTTTTCGGTAATGTCCCCATGAACCTGGAGCTCAGGCTTTCAGTGGAGGATTCGCCCAACTCTGCCGGGGTAGCCATTGATTCACTGCGTTGCGCAAAACTGGCCCTTGAGCGCGGTGAAGGCGGCGTATTGGAAGCACCATCAGCCTATTTCTGCAAACACCCGCCGCGTCAGTTCACAGACGATGAAGCCTATCAGATGCTGGAGAACTTTATTAAAAAGTTCCCGAGCAATGTGCGTGAAATGTCTGATTATCGCCGCAAGAAAGACCAAAAGGCCACCGCTAAAGAACATTAAAAGTGGCTATTTTATTCCTCTTTTCTGAGTAAAGCGAATAACGTTATCACGAAAACACGAAACCTAAAAAGCAGTAAATTTTATCATTTTGCTTATGTCGTGTTTTCATTCTTTCGTGCTTTCGTGGTTTTTTTACTCCGTCTCATCAAGGTAGCAACATTAGCTGAAAAAATTCAAGTTCGGTCGGGAGACGGTTTCCAGCGGGCGCGCAAAAAATTGATGCAGAAAATCTTTCGCTTCGGTCATCGTTTCAGCCTTTTGGATGGCGCTGCAAAGCGTATGACCGAATTTAAAGCTGGCGGAAAAATAAAAGCCAAATTTTTTGAAGCGCCGCAAAGCTCCGGGCGCTTCAAAATGCGCCTCCAAAAGTCCGGCCAGCCGCAACGCACTGTCTAAATAAATTTCCAAACCGTACCGATACCCCTTCGTCCACTCTGCAAACAGCCAGGGTCGGGCGATTGCCATCCGGCCGATGGCCACTCCGTCGCACCCGGTGGTCAACAGCATCTTCAGGCAATCGGCTTGATCAAACACATCACCATTGCCAAACACCGGAATGGCCACCGCCTGTTTGACCTGGCCGATATATTCCCATTTGGCCGGCCGCGAGCGAAGGTCCGGCGCAACCCTCGGGTGGAAGGTCAAAGCATCTGCGCCTGCGTCTTCGAAACGTCGGGCCATGTCGACTGCTGTGCGGGGATCATCTTGCCAGCCGATACGGTACTTGACAAAGAGCGGTATGGATACCGCCTTACGAACTTCAGAAACGATTTCGGCGGCCAGGTCCGGTGTATTTAAAATTGCCGCACCGCAATTTTGTCGGCAAATGGACACCTTGGAACACCCGAAATTAATGTCAACGCCAAAAAACTGCTCGGCTTCAATGCGCCGGGCAGCAAGCGCCATGGTTGGCGGATCGGCACCGAAAATCTGGCAGACCAATTGAGAAAGCTCTGCATCCCGCCACCTGAAATAGGTCGACCGGTACCGGTTTTCCTGCGGTATTCTTTTCGCATTGCACATCTCGGTAAACAACAGGCCATAGCCACCAAATCGTTGCACCAGCTCGCGAAAGGCAATATTGCCCAAATACGCCATGGGCGCCATCACCAGTCGCCTTGTGATGGAAGCGTTGCCTACGGCAAGCGGTTGATTGAGTATGTCGGCAAGCTCGGGTCTCATTTTGAATGGTTGCTCCCACAATGCGGTTGCTCAACCTAACAAATCCGGTGATAGTTTTAAAGCGCTTTGTGCCCTGCCCCGGGGCGGTCGGCATTCTATCGCCAAAAATGCGGTTTCCATTTGAAAAAGCAGCGTTGATCGCATATAGTTTGTTGCAGAAGGCGAGCGCCGAGCACCATCAGCGGCAGCGCATCCTCGATGGTCGGCTGGGCCGCTAAAAGCGGCGGGAGCACGCATACAGGGGCTCGACATGATGGAAAAAGGTATCGCTGTTATCGGCTCGACGACGATCGATAAGATCATTGATCGGAATCGCAGCTGGCTTAAAGCCGGCGGCGTTACCCTATATTCGGGCACTACTTACAGCCGGCATGATATCAAAACACTGGCGATCACCAACATTGCAGACCGCAACCCGCAAATTATTGACCGCTTACGCAAACAGAGAATTTTGGTTTACAACGGCCAGACCCGACAGACAACCCATTTCATAAACGATATTCGCAGCGGCAAACGTAGACAGAAAAACCCGCAGCGCGCCGCCCCCATCAGCCGCAGACAGATATTGGATCATGTAAAAGCAGTCCGTTTTGTACACCTGGGACCGCTGCATCCGAAAGATATCGTCATTGGCGCCATAAAATCCTTAAAGGAGCTGGAGCTGGATGTCATTCTGGATATCCAGGGTTTGGTCAGAAGGGTCGAAAACGGAAATGTATATCCGGTGGTTTCACAGCATTTGAGCGATGCCCTCAGCGTTTCACAAATCGTTAAAGCAAACAAGCATGAATACACGGTCATGCTCAATTATTTTCAAACAGACCTGACGGTTTTGATGCGGCGATTTAAAATCCGCGAGTTCATCGTTACAGCGGGCGCTGGCGGCGGCTTCGTCAAGGAACCCACCGCAGAAGCAATTCCGTATGCAGCCGCTGCAGTAAAATTCAGAGGCGATTCGACCGGTGCCGGCGACATTTTTCTGGCCGCATATGTGGTTGCGCATTTATTTAAGCGGCAACCGATTGCGGATGCCTGTAAATATGCAGCAAAACTGGTTGCCCGGCAAATCGAGGGGAATTATATTAAAAAAGACGATCTTTGTCTTGATGATCCGAAAGAACATCCGTTCTGAAAGGTAGTCAAATGGCACCCACCACGCAGCGTTTACTTCCGGAAGGTTTACACAACGTCTTTTTGAATTTATTGTCCCCACTTGTTAAGGTGCTGGCACACAGGGGGTTTCATCCTAACAGTTTTACCGTGGCCGGATTGATTATTACGTCTATGGCGGCCGGCGCGTTTACGATGGGTCACCTGCGCACAGGTGGCCTGTTAATCCTGGCGGGCGGTTTGTGTGACAGCATCGATGGCAATCTGGCCCGCTCTACCGGTAAAGCTACCCGATTTGGCGCTTTGTTTGATTCAGCCATTGATCGATATTCGGAATTTATCATGTTTTTCGGCATTGTCGCATATTTTGTAACAAACAACGCATATCCGACTGCAGTGGGTGCTTGCATGGCTTTATGCGGCTCAATAATGGTCAGCTATTCGAGAGCCCGGGCCGAAAGCCTCGGATTCGACGCCAAAGCAGGTTTAATGCAACGCGCAGAGCGCCTTGTTTTATTGGGGCTGGGCGCCTTGATTCACCCGATGATATTTAAATTGGCTATTTGGCTGGTAGCAATTTTTGCAAATATTACGGCGTTCCAACGCATCCGCCGTGCCGCGCAGCAGGATGAAACTAAAAACGATCAAAAACCAGTAAATGAACAGTAAAAATGCGTTAACAGGCCAATTGATCCCGACTAAAGCCCGTATTTTAGTCGAGGACAAGGCGCGCAGAGGAGAGAGAGCGGAGCGTACATAAGGTACGTGAGCACCTTGCGACGATGCGCAACACAGTCATCGGTTAAAATGCGGGCTTTTTAGATTGAATCGTGTTGGGTTCGGGCAATAATTTCTTCCTGATGATCCACATCCAGATCCACGAAATAATCACTGTAGCCGGCCACCCGCACCAGCAGGTCGCGATAATCATCCGGTGCCTGCTGCGCCTGACGCAGGGTGGCCGAATCGACAATGTTAAACTGGATATGATGACCGTTGAGGTTGAAGTAGGTTCGGATCAGATGACATAGTTTGTCAATGCCGTCTTCATCCTTGAGGACATCGGGCAAGAATCTTTGATTCAAAAGTGTTCCGCCGGATTTAACCTGGTCCATCTTGGCCAATGAATTAATCACCGCAGTCGGTCCATGGCGATCAGCGCCATGCGACGGCGAGGTTCCGTCTGAAATCGGCAATCCAGCCAACCGCCCATTAGCGGACGCGCCCAGCATTTTCCCGAAATAAACATGGCAGGTGGTTGAGAGCATATTCAAATGATAGGTGGTCCCTTTGGTATTGGGCTTGCCGTCAATGGCCCCAAACAGATCGGCATACACCCGCTGCATAAGCGTATCGGCCGCGTCGTCATCATTGCCGAAAAAAGGCGTCTTATTCAAAAGCCGCAAGCGCAAAGCATCCTGGCCGGAAAAATTGCGCTGAATGGCGACCAGCATTTCATCCATGGCAACGGTTTTGGATTCAAACACATGTTTTTTGATGGCCGAGAGGCTGTCGGTGACTGTACCGATGCCGCAGCACTGAATATAGTTCGTATTGTACCGCGGTCCCCCATTGTAATAATCCTTCCCGTTGGCAATACAGTCAGCAATCACCACCGAAAGAAACGGCGCCGGGGCATATTTGGCATACATCCGTTCGATATAGTTGTTGATCTTTATTTTTAGATCAACGATGTACTGCAGCTGTTTGACAAAAGCGTCATAAAGCGCATCAAAATCTTTAAACATCTTCGGATCCCCGGTCTGCAACCCGACGGTTTTGCCGGTCAGCGGATCGGTTCCGTTGTTTAAAGCCAGTTCCAGGATTTTAGGAACATTCAAATAGCCGGTCAGAATATAGGCTTCTTTACCGAAAGCACCGGTTTCAATACATCCGCTGCAGCCGCCCTCCCGGGCATCCTCCAGCGTTTTGCCGGTCCGGATTTGCTCCATGATCACTTCATCGGCATTAAACACTGACGGATAGCCATAGCCTTTGCGAATCACACGGCAGGCCGCCTTTAGAAACCGATTGGGGGTCTTATGACTGATTTGGACATTGCTGCCGGGTTGCAGCAAATGCAGTTCGTCAACTGCTTCCAGCATGATATAGGAGACATCATTGACACCGTTGGAGCCATCTGTTTTCAGGCCGCCGATATTGATGTTCGTAAAATCATTATAGGTGCCACTTTCCAGCGCCGTGACACCCACTTTGGGTGGCGCTGGATGGTTGTTAAACTTGATCCAGAGGCACTCGATCAGTTCTTTGGCGCGCTCGCGGTCCAGCCTGTTGGCGGCCAGGTCCTTTTCATAAAAGGTGTACAGGTGCTGATCCAGATGGCCCGGGCTCATGGCATCCCAGCCGTTTAGTTCGGTAATGGTCCCCAGATGAACAAACCAGTACATCTGTAAGGCTTCCCAGAAATCTCGCGGTGCCCGGGCCGGCACGCGTTGACAGATCTCGGCGATGCGCTCGAGTTCTTCTTTGCGGGCGGGATCACTTTCCTCGGCGGCCCGTTTCAGAGCCAGCTGCGCGTGTCGCTCGGCAAAAAGGATAACCGCCTCACAGGCGATATCCATGGCCCTTAATTCCTCGGCTTTATCGGCCGCTTCCGGATCATTTAAATAATCCAGACCTTCGAGACCGTAGGCAATGTCGGCTTTATAATCCAGCATGCCTTTGCGATAGATCATGCCGTCCAGAGTTGTGTGCCCCGGTGCACGCTGTTCCATGAACTCGGTAAACGTCCCGGCGGTATAGGCCCGCTTCCATTCGTCCGGCACCCGGCCAAATACCCGTTCACGCATGCTGCGGCCGTGCCAATAGGGAACTACCGTTTCTGCGTAAACCTGCAGGTCTTCATCGGCGACCGCATAGCGCGTCATATCTCTGGAATTCAGAACCTTAAGGTCTGCCAGAGAGTGACAGGTCAGCTCCGGAAAGGTGGGCACCGCCTTGGGGTATGGCCCGCGCTCGCCGACGATGAGCTCATCATCACCGATGTAAATCGCTTTTTTCTCGCATAGATTTTTAAAATTCAGCGCGCGCAAAACCGGCACTGAAAATTTGCCTTCATTTTCTTTGTAAAATTCGGTGACCAGTAAGGCTCGCTCTGCTGAAATACAGGGCCGGGCGTTAAAGCTTTGTTCGCGCAACCGTGAAATTCTGTTGTTCATGGCGTCCTATCCTCCGATTTTGACCTGCAAGCCGGATTTTTCAAGCCAACCGGCGATGATTTTCAAGTGCGCGTCGCTGGGGCACTCAATATCCGACGCAATACATTCCATTCCGAGCCGGCCATATTTGCCCCGGGCCGAATTGTGAAAAGGCAGGATCGCGATGTGCTCAACCCCGGGAAGGGCTGATACAAACTCAGCGGTTCGATTGATATTTTCGGCGTCACTGTTGATACCGGGAATGATCGGTATGCGCACCTGGATGCGCGCCTTATTCTGGGACAGCAGCTTCAAATTATTGAGTATCAGCCGATTGGACACACCCGTAAAGTCCCGGTGTCTGGCCGCATCCATGAGCTTCAAGTCATACAGAAACAAATCCGTCTGTTGAGCCACTTCCAGCAGCAGCCCGGCATCCGCATACCCGGTGGTATCGACCGCGCGGTGAAAATCCAGGCCGCCGCAGGCCTCAAGCAGTTCCAGCAGGAATTCGGGTTGCATCAGGGGTTCGCCGCCGGACAGGGTAATCCCGCCGCAAGACTGATCATAAAAGGCCGTATCTTTTTCAATCTGCCGGACCACCTCGGCGACCGTCACCCTGCGGCCCACAAATTCGACGGCCTCCGAGGGGCAGTGCTCGGCACAGGTTTGACACAGATCGCATTTGACAGGATCCGAAACAATCCCGTCGGCTGTCCGGGTCATCACTTTCTGGGGGCAAATCTGGATGCATTCGCCGCAGCCGATGCAGCGCTCCTGGTGGTAGACTCGCTGGGATGCAACGAACATACCTTCCGGATTGTGACACCAGCGGCATGCCAGCGGGCAGCCCTTGAAAAAGACCGTCGTGCGAATGCCCGGCCCGTCATGAATCGCATATTTTTTTATATCAAATATGACGCCTTCCGCCATAGCCCACTTCCCGCTTCAAAAAAGTCACATTAACTCTAAAATTATGCCCGGGGATCTGAAAAGTCAATGATAATGAAATCTTATTTAGCGTAGAAATATATTGAAACGAATCTAAAATTGTTTTATGCGGTTTATACAAAGATCATAAAATCCAGGATAAGGAGCCGTCAAGATGATCAAGGTTCACATCAAAAGAAAGGTGCCGCCCGAAAAAATGGAAGGCCTGCGGGCCCTGATCAATCAATTGCGGTCCATGACGATGGGCCAGCCCGGATATATCGCCGGCGAGACCCTGCAGCGCGTGGATCAGCCTGGAGAAAGCCTGGTTGTCTCCAAATGGCAATCAATTGATTACTGGCAGCAATGGCTGCAAAGCAAAGGGCGCGCGGAAATCCAGGCCCAAATTGATCAGTTGCTGGGGGCAGAGACTAAATACGAAATCTACGAATTCGACTAAGACGGGCTGCAAACCCTCATCTTTTGCCCGATGTCTTCGTTATGATGCGATTTAAAATACTCGCGTACTGACGTGTACGCTCCGCTTTTAAATCACCTCTTGCCTTGACCTCGAACAAAATCTAATGCTTTGCAACCCATCTTACTCTATTTATTATTATCGAAGGTGCCTATATCTTTGCGCTTCACACTTTTTGAGCTCAAAAGTTTAATTTGATTAAATGTGAAATCCCGCATTTTGTGGGAGCTCTCGAACAAGATCCAACGGTTTAGCAACCGGTTCAACTCTATAAATCTTTTTTAAATTTAATACAATATATCGTACGATCTACAATACCTCTATTTCCAGCCTTTCGGGTTCCAAAATATATCAAGGGCGGAATGAATTATCAGCAGCGCAATCGGGTCCGCCGCAGGCGGGTCTGAATGCACGATTCAGTCGCTGATGATTCATGTAGCAACCGTATTAAGAAAACGCCCCGGCCCCTCAATCAAACAACGCGAATAAAAGGTCGATCGGCGGCGGCGACCTCTCCCACCCTGACGGCCGTTGCGACAACTTCTTTTTTTAGCCGGGCGATCAGATCATCGGCCTGGGCGGCGGGGACAGCCAGCAGGAGACCGCCGGAAGTCTGGGGATCGAAGAGCAGGTCCTGTTCTGCGGTTGAGCGCTGGGCTGTAATCTCCCAGGCGCCTTCAGCCAGCTTGCGATTGGCCTTGTTGCTGCCGGTGGTCTCCCCTTTCTGGTACATCCGCAAAGCATTGGGATAAAAGGGAAGGTTTTCGTAAATCAGGTCAATTTGAACATCGCTGCCCCGGGCCAACTCAAGGCTGTGACCCAGGATCCCAAATCCGGTCACATCGGTGCAGGCATGCACCTCAAATTTCAGGGCCGCTTCGATGGCGCTGCGGTTAAGGGCCGCCACCTGGGGTAAAAGGGCCTCCAGCTCGGCATAAGGAAGTTTGCCGGAACGGTTGGCGTTAAACAGCACCCCCGTACCCAGGGGCTTGGTCAGAATCAGGGCATCACCCACCTGGGCGCCGCAATTGGTCAGAATGCGATCCGGGTGTACCCTGCCGGTAACCGCCAGGCCGTATTTGGGCTCATTATCATCGACCGAATGCCCGCCGGCCATCGATGCATCCGCCTCCAGCACCTTGGCACTGCCGCCCCGCAAGATTTCTTTTAAAAATGCCATATCCAGCTTTTTAGACGGAAACATCACCAGGTTCAAGGCGGTCAGCGGCTGGCCGCCCATGGCGTACACGTCTGACAGAGAATTGGCGGCGGCAATCTGGCCGAACCAGTACGGATCATCCACCGGAGGGGTAATGTAATCCACCGTGCTGATCAGGGCGATCTCGGGCGCAACCCGATATACGGCGGCATCATCGCTGGTATCAAAGCCCACCAGCAGGTTGGGATCCTTTGAGGCATCCAGCCCCTTAAGCGCTTCCGACAGCTCCGTCGGACCGATTTTCGCCGCTCAGCCGCAGGTGCGCGCGAGGCTCATGAGGGTTTTTTTCTTTCTGAAAAACATCATTTTTCCCTAAATTTTTATACACAACTTTACGGTTATACAGAGAGCCCAAGTTAGTCTCTTTCGACCACGAAGGGCCCGAAGAGGGGGGGTCAATTTATTCATCTTGCATTTGTGATCTTCGTGCTCTTCGTGATGAGATCGCTATCGGACGTAAACGACTGGAACTTTCCAGATAACCACGTAAGACTTAATTGCCCGTAAGCGTTCTCTAATAATTAGCACAGAACTCTAATATGACAACGGGAAAAATTCAAATATGAAATATCGATAAACACAGTTTTTAGTATAGAAAATTTCGATGCTCCAATTTCGAAATTCGGAACATTATTATGAAAAGAGGTATTAAAGTGGTGCAGCATCGTATAAAAAATAAAACCCGCAATCCTCAGAAGTTTAAATAGAGGATTACGGGTTTATACGGGTTGTCAAAAAAACGTTGCGGTATTCAAATGTTTTTTTCTACAACCCCTTATGCCGCACTTCCGTTTCCGGAACATTATTATGGAAAACGGTATAACTCAGCATTAATTCACTATTATCTTTGTCGCCAGGAATTAATCAGCATCGGTCTTTCCTTCAGATTGGGATTCTTGTCGACAATCTCCGAATCGCTCTTTTGAACGAGAACGCTGGCTTTTTTCGTTTTCGGGTCGTAATAAAAGACCGGTTCGGATGGAATTCCCAAACCGATATCAACATGTCTATCGCCGGCCTGCATTTCATCCAAGACCAGATCGTCGACGACACCGTACAGGTAATCAATGGCATATAATCTGGCATCACCGCCGTAGCCGCAAACATCTTGATTCGGCACAAAGGAGGTAAAGAAAACAACTCCCGAGACGACCAGGGCTTTGCCCAGCACCCGCTCGGCCGGATAAGCTGCGGGAATATCCAGCTCGAAATACCAGCCTTTTTCCGTTGCTTTGGTTTTAGCAGCGGCGTCCAGATCATTATCAAACTGGTATTTGGTGACCGTGGCGGTCAAATCCTGCAGATCACCGGTTAAAGAATCGGTCCCGGTGTAATGCCCGTTGTTGGCATCGCCCGTGCTTTGCTTTTTATCCACCAGGCAGTAAAAGGCATTGCGGTTATTATTGTCTTTGTCACTTTCTTCCAGGTACGCGCCGGTTCCAAAATAAATCCGCAGATTACCGTCAAAATCAAACGCAACCGCCGGTGGTGCGGTAATAGGCCGGCCGCCGGTCTCAAAGAGCTTAAATTTCTTCCATTCATCATCTTTATAGTCATAGTAAAACTTCCACAGGGCGCCCTCGGTATCGCCGGCATAAATCAGATCCAGATAGCCGTCCAGGTCGGAATCGAAGGCGGCCGGCGCCGTCATGCTGTAATAGGGATGGTTATTTTTGTCCTGGGTTTCCAGCACATCTAGGTCGCTTTCCCACATCGCCACCGGACTGCCGTCGGCGATATGAAAAGCCGCTATGCGCCCTTTTTCGTCAGAATCATGGTAACCGCTGGTGATAACAGCCACCCAATCATCTACGATTCCGCCGTGGGCTTTGACCTTGCCCACAGAGGGAACGTTGGAAGATAATATCCCCAGGCCCGGAAACGGAATGATATCCCACATGGCCCTGAATTGATCATGGGCCGGATCGGTCACGTCCAGGGCAAAGTATTCTTCCCCGCCAAAGCGGTTGCCGCCGATTAAAACGGTCTTCCATTTACCGCTGGGCATCTCGCTTTCATCCCAGACGTCGCTCACATGAACGGTCAGATCCACATAATATTTATGGCAATCTTCCTCGGTCAGCGCTTTGAGTTTGATCTGCAGGGATTCAGGGATAAAGGCCCATTCTTCCTGCCCGGTGGCTGCATCAAAGGCGTGCAGCATGCCGTCATTGGCCCCCACATAAATCATGGTCTTGCGGCCGCTGTGAGCGTATTTGAAGGCCGGGTAAGCGCCGTATTCCGCA
>CAJHYI010000106.1_pt1 | contig 19097 bp, 19 predicted proteins | sample 9198771 | NCBI WGS metagenome assembly CAJHYI01 (sample SAMEA7708367, study PRJEB35096) | sediment metagenome | biome: marine neritic benthic zone biome [ENVO:01000025]; feature: sediment [ENVO:00002007]; material: shallow marine sediment [ENVO:03000034] sea grass bed [ENVO_01000059] ...
GTTATTCTAAAGGCCATTGCAAACGGCCAACAAGTGATCACCGCCAACAAAGCGCTTTTGGCCAGTCAGGGCAACACGCTGTTTAAAGCGGCTGCTGAAAAAGGAGTGAATCTGGCCTTTGAAGCCGCAGTGGGCGGGTGCATGCCGATTATCAAATCCCTGCGAGAATCATTGGTTGCCAATCGCATCCATTCGATGACCGGCATATTGAACGGCACCTGTAATTATATTTTAACGAAAATTACAGACGAAAGAATGCCTTTTGACGACGCCTTATCGGAAGCACAGCAAAAAGGTTATGCCGAAGCCGATCCTACCCTTGATGTCGATGGGATCGATACCGCTCATAAAATTGCGATTTTAACAGCGCTGGCATACGGAATGAACATTAATTTGCCGGATGTATACATTGAAGGCATTTCAAAAATTACACCGCTGGATGTCGCTTTTGCGGAACAGTTCGGATATCGAATCAAGCTGTTGGCCATCAGCAAAAAAAAAGGCACTCAGGTAGAGGCCCGGGTCCACCCGACCATGATCCCGTTTGACAACCTGCTTTCAAATGTAAACGGTACGGTCAATGCCATCATGGTCTCCGGCGACGCGGTGGGTGATATCATGCTGTACGGAAGAGGCGCAGGTATGATGCCCACTGCCAGTGCGGTAATCAGTGACGCTGTGGATATTGCTCGCGATCTGATGGCCGGAACAACACGCCGGATTCCGGCCCTTTCGGTTCAAAGGGAGCATATCCAAAACATAAAAATCATGCCGATGGATGAAATTGTAACGCATTACTATTTTCGTTTTGCGGCCCTTGATAGGCCGGGTGTGCTATCGGCCATATCGGGAATTTTAGGGCGCCATGATATCAGCATTCAATCGATGCAGCAAAAGGGAAGGAAAACCAACGGTTCCGTGCCGGTTGTTATGGTCAGCCACCTGGCCAAAGAGGCCGATGTGCAAAAAGCGTTGACAGAAATCAACCGTCTGGATGTGGTCAGCGAACCGACAATGCTGGTTCGAATCGAAGACGAACAACTAGATTAAACGGATGAAATCCTCATGTACCTTGTTTGCGCTGATATGGAAGGTATTTTTACGCCGGAGATCTGGATAAATGTGGCTGAAAGGACCGGCATAGAAGAGCTCAGGCTAACGACCCGCGATATTTCCGATTATGATGTGTTGATGCAAAAGCGTCTGGCCATTTTAAGCAAACATGGCTTGAAACTTCCGGATATCCAGGCGGTCATTTCTAAAATGGAGCCGCTGGATGGTGCAGTAGACTTCCTGAACTGGCTTCGTTCTCGGCTTCAGGTCATTATTGTTTCGGACACGTATGTGGAATTTGCAAGCCCTTTGCTTGAAAAGCTGGGCTGGCCAACGCTTTTTTGCAACACGCTTTCGGTAGCGGCCGACGGGTCAATATCCGGATATAACCTGCGCCAGAAAGATGGCAAAAGAAAGGTGGCAACAGCACTTAAAAATCTGAATTATAAGGTTATTGCCATCGGCGATTCGTACAATGACATCACCATGCTAAAAGTAGCCGAAAAGGCCATTCTGTTTCGCCCGCCCGATAATGTTAAAGTTGAATTTCCACAATTTCCGATTACGACGAATTATACGGAAGTAAAGCGAGAAATTCAAAAAATGATAAATCGATAGCACCACTCAATCCTATATTTGAGGATGCGCATGCCAACTCACAAAACGACCTGCCGTGTGATCTATGGCGACACGGATAATATGGGGCAGGCCTACTATGGTAATTACTTTAGATGGTTCGAAATCGGTCGCAACGAATTATTCCGATCACTGGGACTTGCCTATGCGTCAGTTGAAAGCCGGGGCCTATTTCTGCCGGTTGCAGAGACCTATTGTAAATATTTGCTGCCAGCCAAGTACGATGATCTTTTGATAATTGAAACGTCATTGGACACCCATCTAAAAGGCGCTATTAAGTTTGATTATCAGGTATTTAGTGAAGACGCACAAACCCTTCTGGCTCAGGGCTTTAGCAAACATGCTTGCTTGAATCGCGATGGCAAGGTGATTCGACCGCCCAAGTTTCTCAAAGAAATCATTGAGAAAAATTACCAAAAATCCTAAAATTAGGTAAATGACCCAATATTAGCACCTGTTTGGGTTTCATCCCTATATCACCGGAAAAATGATTAAATGACGATCGATATGAAAAAATTTGCAGCATGTCGCATTCTGGTGGTGGGCGATTTAATGGTCGATGCATATCTTTGGGGCTATGCCGAACGCATTTCACCAGAAGCGCCTGTCCAGGTTGTATCGGTTAGCAGCGAGGAGCAAACTCTGGGTGGCGCTGGAAATGTTATCAGCAACCTTGCTGCCCTGGGAGCTAAAGTCTCTGCGGTGGGCGTGACCGGATGCGGACCTGACGGCCAACTGGTGCTCAACCAATTGAATGCTCTGGGTGTCAATACCGCGGGGGTTATCCAGGATCAACAGCGGCCGACAACCCGCAAGACCCGCATAATTGCCAATCATCAACATGTGCTGCGATTTGACCGAGAAGTAAAAACCGAAATCAATCGGCAAATAATTAATCAGATTTTACACTCAGCAGAAAAAATGATTGCCAATACCGATTTGATTCTGGTCTCAGACTACGGCAAGGGGCTGATTAGCAAAGCGTTGATGAAAAAACTGAATGCTGCCGCCCAAAAACACGGCAAACTGCTTATTGTTGACCCGCAAGGTCTGGATTATGAAAAATATGCAGGCGCATCATTCATAACACCCAATCAGAGAGAAACGGCATTGGCCGCGGGTATCGAAATTGTTGATGATCAAACACTGGCTGAAGCGGCACGGCGCCTTATCGAAAAAACCGGTATTGATAAAATTTTGGTCACCTGCGGCAAAGACGGAATGGTTTATTTCGAGCGGAATGCGCGCCCCTATCGTATCGGCACCAAAGCCCGCCAGGTCTTCGACGTGTCGGGGGCAGGCGATACCGTTCTGGCCGTTCTGGGCTTGGGAATGGCCGCCGGATATTCCATCAAGGAGGCTGTTGCACTGGCAAACACCGCCGCCGGAATTGTTGTCGGAAAGGTGGGAACCGCCACCGTTTCCAAAACAGAGCTGGTGGATAGCCTTAATCTGATTCCAGAGCCTACCCTGCATAAACAAAAGACGGTGGCGGAGCTATCCGCCTTAGTGCAAAAGCTGCAAAAAAACGGCAAGCGCATTGTAATGACCAATGGATGTTTTGACCTGCTGCATGTGGGTCACATCATGTTATTGTCCGCCTCCAAACAGCTGGGAGATGTATTGGTCGTCGCCATCGACGACGATGCATCCGTTAAAAATCTCAAAGGTCCCGGACGTCCGGTTATAAGAGCTGCCGAACGTTTACGAATCATCAGCGCTCTGGACAGTGTGGATTATGTGGTCGTCTTTTCATCGCACCAGTTGAATGACCTTATTGAAACCCTGCGCCCCGCCGTGCTGACCAAAGGCAGCAATTATGGAACCGATATGGTAATAGGGCGTGAAATCGTTGAGCGCTTCGGTGGACGGGTTGAAATCATTCCGGTTACGGAAGACATATCATCCACCCGCATTATCAATACCATCAGAGATGATCGCAGCGACAATCCCCAAAAAGCATAGGTCATCAAGGAGGGAAGCATTTGCAATTGCTTCTGGAGTAATGGAGTATTGGAGCACTGGAGTAATGGCCGAAGATTGGACATCCTTTTTCAACACTCCACCACTCCAGTACTCCAGTACTCCTAAGTCGCAAGGATCGAGGCTTTTGAGCTGGGTTGAATTTACCTAAATATAGGTTAAACTTTCTGAAATAGTTGATGTGATGTTGTCTATCCGCGAAAATTCTCAGGGCATCATGTTCAAAGTTTTTGTTCTGCCACGATCTTCCAAAAATATGATCGTAGGCTTGCATGCCGACAGCCTTAAAGTCAAAATAGCTGCACCGCCGGTTGACGGCGCCGCCAATAAGATGTGCATTAAATTCCTGGCAAAACGTCTCGCGGTATCTTCTTCCTCACTTGAAATCATCACCGGACACAGCAGCCGGACAAAAACGATTCTTTTGAAACCCAAGCAAACGCCGCCATCTCCAGAGGAATATACGCATCTGAAGCAACAAATTAACCAATTACTTTCCTGAATTTTGCACGAGTCCTCCAGAGGCGGACAAGTCGGAGGCTTTCATTTGCAAGATTCAGGAATTAAATAGCCTGCGCAACAAACCGGTAAACAGGCCAACCGGCTAGCCGAGCCAAAGAAAGCCCTTGACTAACATCAGCCATTCAGATATTAAATTCGCTTTTAAGGGTGTATTTAATGCGGGGTGGAGCAGTCTGGTAGCTCGTCGGGCTCATAACCCGAAGGTCGTTGGTTCGAATCCAGCCCCCGCTACCAATTCGTAAAAAAAGGTTTAGACATGGGTCTAGGCCTTTTTTTATACCCGCATTCTAATCCCTTTATCCCATATTTACAATTGCGGTTTTATTTCTTTGACCCGCCTGGACAATTGTACTATATAGCATTCATCTTTTTCCCGCTGAATCTTGTTCTTAAATTCGATATAGCTTTTAAGCTTGGATTTAATCTTTTAGACTTCGATCATTAAAGGAATTTATCTTATGGCCAAATCCAAAAAATCAAGTGCTGAAGATGACAAAAACAGGCGCTCGGGATTAGACCGTAGATGGATCATTGCACCGCATGATGGCCCGGAAAGGCGAAGCGGCAGAGACAGAAGAAAAGCATTGGAAGACGGCAGTATCGTCGCGACCGACAAGAGTGAAACGAATGAAATCGCGACTATACAAGATCTTCTAATGGCCAATTCCATGCAATTGGATGCCATCGCTCAGCTACTGATTGAAAAGGGTCTGTTTTCCAAAGAAGAGCTCTTCAATATGCTCAAGCGCATTCAGCGGGAATACCAAAAAACGGGTAATATTGAAGATTAAAACAACATGATTCGGAAAATTATTTCAGGCGGCCAGACCGGCGCTGACCAGGCGGCCCTGGATGCCGCCATAAAGCTGGGCATTCTCCACGGCGGCTGGGTTCCGAAAGGCCGCTTAACCGAAGATGGCCCCCTGCCGGATGAATACAATTTAACGGAAATGCCCAGCAGCAGTTACCCGCTGAGAACTGAGCAAAACGTTATCGATTCAAGCGGCACTCTAATCATCAGTCATGGTCGCTTGAGCGACGGTTCGGACTACACCCGGAAGATGGCGATTAAACACCATCGCCCCTGGTTGCATATTGATTTAAGCCAAACGCCCGCCTTTAAAGCCGCAACCCTAATTCGTTCCTGGCTGGACGAAAATAAAATCGAAATTTTAAATGTCGCCGGGCCTCGGGCCAGCAAAGACGATCAAATATACAGCGCGGTGCTTAAGCTGATTGAAAGCGTCCATTATTTGGAAATGATGAAAACTGCCCAGCCACAGGCAGTGGGTTTTCAAGAAAAAAATCGCAGCAGATTTGCAAAACAACCGAAAACGATCCAGGAGGCCATCCAGAAACTGATCAACGAACTGCCCCTGAAAGAAAAGACCACTATCGCCAATATGACAGAGCGTGAATTGATTGATCTCAATGCATATTTAGGGAGATACATTCTGGATAAATTTGGCCTGCGGTCCGGCAATGAAGAACTGGTTGAATCCTGTCTAGCATTTGCCGACTATCCGTTGCACAACGAAGATGATGCCGCTGCCGTAGTTATTAAAGAATTATGGCGTCAGTTGCGGCAGACCCATCGACTCAGAATTATTAAATAATGAGTTTGAGCCGGTTTGCTCGAAAAAATCTGGCTCGTATAATGTAAAATGAGGGGAGGAATCGTGAGAGCACGTCGACGCTTTCAGGCAACCAAAGACCCCGTTTGGGTCATGCAAGTTCTATTTGTGCTCTTGGCCCTGATGCTTTTGTCATCCGCGCTGGTTGCTGAGGATCAGACGCAGGAAAAGGCCGCAAATGCCGGCGATGATCAGATTCAAATTGTTGCGGACAAATTGATAACCAACACCGAGGAAAAATTTGCGGAGTTTAGCGGGGATGTGCGCGCCCGCCAGGGGAACTTCGTCATAACCTCAGATCGCCTTAGAATTTATTATCAGACAGATCCCGATGGTGCTGGTGATCAGGTCGGTCGCGACGAATCCATAAAACAAGTTGTCGCCAGCGGCAATGTGCAGGTCTCAAATGGAAAATATACAGCTGAAACCGATCGCGCCGAATACGACTTGGAAACGCAGGTCGTTGTTCTTATCGGTGAAAATTCGACCCTAAAAAGCAAAAAGAATACTTTAACCGGATCAAAAATTACCGTCGAGCGCAAAACCGGACAGATGAAAGTTGAAAGCCATCCGCAAAAGCGGGTCAAAGCGGTGTTCTATCCAAACAAAAATACGGAAGAAAAGAAATGAGCACCGGACATGCTTGGCTTGGCAATGGAATAAACGAAATGTCGGGCGGATTGCATCGCATTGAAAGCGATAATGGCAGGCGCGTCGGCATCGACAATACGAAATTAACGATTCAGTTTGCGAAGCTTCTGTAAATTTTTACACCTCAGCATCAGGTTAAACCATTGGTGAAACAAAGCGGCTAAATCTTCAGGCGGTTCGTTGCGGTTTTGCTTTGCCTTTCTCTCCACCCTCGCCAGCGCCGCAAGATAGTCATCCCGTTCGGGTTCCTGCACCAGTAAATGGCGGTAAATTGCAGCAGCCTTGTTCCAGTGCCCCTGTTCAGAATAAACTTGAGCCATTGTGGCCGTATAAAAGTCGGTTTCTTTTTCCATATCTAACGAATGACACTGAACACCGAGATGCGCTAATTTCTTTGAATCAGGGTTTCGGCATGCGCCGAGGCTTTAAAATCAGTTCGTTCTCGCCAACCATACCCAGTTCCTGGCGCGCCACGTTTTCGATATAATGCGGGTCATGCTTTAACCGGTCGATTTCGACACTCAGGGAGAGGTTTTTATGCTTAAGCAGTTCGTTTTTTTCATTCAGCTGAAATTTTTCAGCCTTTAACGCATTTAAATCGATTAAGCCATGCTCGCCGAAGATGATAAAAAACAGCAATGAGAACATTAGCACAACAGCGATGGAAAAAAGGATGCTTTGTTTTTTCGTCATTTTCTGTTTAGGCCCATTTTTATTTCAGCAAGCACGCTCGCGAATTCCGGGCTTTTGATACCATAAGAACATACCCCGAAAACCGCCAGTCCGGCAACTACACAGGCCAGCAGTCCCGCCAGCAACGTAATAAAAGCGACCCCATCAGCCGGAATGAGAACCGGTGCCGCGAACCAGACAGCTGCCCCCATTACTGCAGCGCTACCCAGCGTTTTTAATGCGGATTGCGCAATGCCCCGCCATCCCAGGGAGCCGAGTTTTTTGCGAAGCGCATAAACCAGCAGTGTGAGGTTCAATACGGAAGCCAGGGATGTCGCCAGCGCAAGCCCCGCATGGGCCAGCGGTTTCATCAAAACGATTCCGAGCACAATATTGGCGAGAATGGAAGCCGTTGCCATAATCATCGGCGTACGGGTATCTTTAAGTGCAAAAAAGGTTGCTGCTACGATCCGTACTGCCGAAAATGCCCATAGACCTATAGCATAGTATAAAAGTGCCTGAGCAGTCAACAGCGTGGCTTGCGAACTGAATTCACCTCTTTGAAATAACACCTTGATGATCGGTTCGCGCAGGATAATTAAACCCACCATAGACGGAATGGTCATAAACAAAGTCAATCTGACGGCGTAACCAAAGGTGTCCTTTAAGGCTGCCAGATCCTTCAGGGCTGCCTGGCGCGAAAGACTCGGCAAAACCGCCGTTGCCGCAGCAATCGCGAATATGCCCAAGGGAAATTGAACCAGTCGGTCGGCAAAATATAAAACGGTCACACTGCCCTCCGGCAGAAAGGACCCCAGCAGCGTTCCAACCAGCACGTTGATCTGGTAAACGGCTCCGCCGAGTATGACCGGCGGCATGAGTCGACTCATTTTTTTTAAGCCGGGATGAAAAATTTTCGCTTTTTGCCAAAAATTGAACCCCTTGCCCGTCATGGCAGGCAACTGGAGCAACAGCTGCAGAATTCCACCGATTATCACCCCGACGGCAAGCCCCAGAACCGGTCTATCAAGATGGGGGCACAGAAAAAAAACAGAAAAGATTATCGCCAGGTTCAGCAACACCGGTGCCAGTGCAGGCGCGGCAAAATGCCCGAATACGTTGAGTATCCCCATGCACAAGGCGACCAGACCAATAAAGAAAATGTAGGGGAACATGATGCGGGTAAGGGTGATGGTGAGGGATAATTTCTCCGGTGTATCAATGAACCCGGGGGCGATAATTTTAACGATGATGGGCGATAAGAGTATTCCGCCAAGGGAAATTATGACCAGAATAATGGATAATACCCACAGAGCCGAGCGTGCCAACCGAAAGGCCTCATCCTTTCCATCGATTGCCAGATAATCGGTCAATATCGGCACAAAAGCATTGCTGATGGAGCCTTCGCCCAATAATTTTCGCAGCAGATTGGGTATTCTAAACGCAGCGATAAATGCATCTGAACTTTGACCGGCGCCAAAATACCAGGCAATCACCGCATCGCGAATAAACCCCAGGATACGGCTCAGCAATGTCGCAGCCCCGACAACGCCGGCTGCTTTAATCACCCGGGATTTTTCAGACATAGTTAAAACTGGAGAAAATCGCTTGACATCCTAATTTCGGTTCTATATTAAATACCGTTTATAATTACCTAAAATGATCATTTCAAAACATGGTTTAATGGAAAAAGGAGTTAGAACCTTGGCAAATCATAAATCAGCTGAAAAACGTGCCCGTCAAAACGAAAAGCGGCGACTTCGTAATAAAGCGGTCAAAACCAGAATAAAGCATATCACCAAAGATGTTCGGCTGGCTTCCGCTGAAACGTCAAAAGAAGCAGCGGTGGCCAAAATGGATGCGGCTCAAGCGTTAATTGACAAAGCCGTCAAAAAAGGTGTCATCCACAAAAAAACCGCTGCCCGCAAAATATCTCGCCTGTCTAAACTGGTGAATACGATTGTTATTTTTTAGCGATCGACTATTTTTTGCCTGCCCCTAGAAATCATCGCTGAACCGATTAACGACTCTTTCAGCGATGCGTTTCGACAATATCCTAATGGCATTTTGACGATTTGCATCCGTGATTCCCTGATTCACGTTCACCAGGTAAGCTTCAAAATCCGATATGTCTTTAGCAGCCCAGGCGGTGCTGCCATCCGTTTTGGTCAATTTTAAATCAATCGATACGGTAACACGCCGTTCATTGGCTACTGTCGGTTGGCTCACTGATATGGTCCTAAAGTCAACGTGTTTGACAATCCCGCTCAGAACCACATCGGCATCCGCCATACCATTTGCCAAATTACGGGTTTTTCGCAAGGTCAGTTCGGATAACAACGCGGCGGTTATTATATTTTCCACCCCGGTTTCCTGGGTTTGGTTTTCCAGAACGTTTACGAAAAGACGCTCGGTATCTCCCGGAAATCCGCCCTGTTCCGCAAGCCGGTAACCGCAGGCCCCACACAGCACGGCTATTAGTATGATGATTAGGCAACCCTTGCTCATATTCAAACGCATCTCCCTCGATTAAGATTCCAAGGTTCAGCGCACAGAAGTTACGGTCAATGGCTAATGGTCCTGGTTGTCAGTCGCCGGCGACCAGAGAACTGCTGAACACGAGAAATCTGTCTTCTTGTTCCCAACCTCTGACCCTGAACCTTAAATTACGATATTGACCAATTTATCCTTTACATAAATCACTTTTTTGACCGCTTTGCCCTTGGTAAATTTCATGATGCGCGGATCTTCAAGCGCCAGCTGTTTGATGGTTTCTTCCGGGGTATCGATCGCCGCCGACAACTTGCTTCGTAGCTTGCCGTTTACCTGGATAACAATCAATAAATCATCCTTTACCAGGGCCACTTCCAGATAGGAAGGCCACGCCGCAAGCAGAACACTGGACGTGTTGCCCAGCGCTTCCCACAACGCTTCGGCAAAATGGGGGACAATCGGCGCAATCAAAAGCGTCAGAGACTCGATGGCCAATCGCATAACCGGAACCGTTTGCGCATGACCTTCGCTTTTGTCGATGGCGCACATCGTGTTGAAAAGCTCCATGACGGCACTGATAGCCGTGTTAAAATGGTAGCGATCCTCAATGTCGCGCGTTACCTTCATGATGGTTTGATGCGTTTTTTTAAACAGCTCCCTAACGGCACCATCCAGCGCATCCGGGTTGCCATCAAATGCAGTGGCATCTTTTACCCGATCCATCCACTCTGCGGTCAAACGCCATACGCGGTTTAAAAACCGGTAGCCGCCTTCAACACCCTGCTCGCTCCATTCCAGATCCCGCTCCGGTGGAGCAGCAAACAGACAAAAAAACCGGGTGGTATCGGCACCGTATTTTTCTAAAAGAATATTCGGGTCGATGACATTCTTTTTGGATTTGGACATTTTTTCGACACGGCCCACAGCCACGGGCTGATCGCAATGGGCGCAAGAGCGCTGTGTGTTGGTCACGTTGACTTCTCCCGGAAGCAGGTAGCCATGTCGCGGACAGGAAACCGTTTCTTTGCAAACCATTCCCTGGGTCAGCAGCCGGGTAAAGGGTTCCTTAAAATTGACTAGCCCCTGATCGTTTAAAACACGCGTATAATAACGGGAGTAAAGCAGATGTAAAATTGCATGTTCAACCCCGCCGATATATTGATCAACCGGCATCCAGTAATCCACTGCCTTTAAATCAAACATGCCTGTATGAAAATCCGGGCTGCAATAGCGGTCAAAATACCAGGACGATTCAACGAAAGTATCCATGGTATCGGTTTCACGGTGTGCATTCGGATCACCGCATTTGGGACAATTCGTCTTTACGAATGAGTCCAGCTGGGGCAGTGGAGATTTGCCGCCTTCGAGCAATTCAATATCTTCCGGCAGTACCACCGGAAGATCTGCTTCCGGAACCGGCACGACGCCACAGGTGTCGCAATGAATAATGGGAATCGGAGCGCCCCAGTATCGTTGCCGTGAAATGCCCCAATCGCGCAGTCGAAAACTGACCTCTTTTTGTCCCAGATTTTTTTTCTCCAGATACGCGGCAATTTCGTCCATTGCTATTTTATTATCCAGGCCGTCAAATTCACCTGAATTCACCATAATACCCTCGCCCGTATAGGCTTCAGACATGCTGTCCGCTTCTAGATCAGCATCCGGGGGTTTGACGACAACCACGATGTCCAAACCGTATTTTTTGGCAAAATCAAAATCACGTTGATCATGTGCGGGTACTGCCATGACCGCACCGGTCCCGTATTCCATCAGGGCAAAATTGGCCGTATAAATCGGCATCCGGGCGCCGTTCATAGGATTGATGCAGTGAGCACCGAGAAATACCCCTTCTTTTTCATATTCTTCTATCGCCCTGTCGGAGCGGTCCTGCATCGACATCCGATCAACAAACTTCCGCACCGGTTTTTCCTGGGGTGTGCCGCTTGATAGCCGAAGGGTCAGGGGATGCTCCGGCGCCAGGCACATAAAGGTGGCACCGAAAACGGTATCATGGCGGGTCGTAAATACCGGGATGACGATATCCTGGGTGTCAACCTTAAAGCGAATTTCAGCACCGTAGCTTTTACCAATCCAGTTTTTCTGCATCGTGATCACTTTTTCCGGCCATCCGGGCAGGTGATCAGAATAAGTCAGCAAATCGTCTGCGTAGTCGCTGGTTCTGAAAAACCATTGCCACAGTTTTTTCTGCCGGACCGGCTCACCGCAGCGCCAGCACATGCCCGATTCGACCTGCTCATTGGCCAGAACCGTCTGGCAGGATTCACACCAGTTGACAAAGGATTCTTTGCGGTAGGCCATTCCTTTTGCATACATTTTTAGAAAAAGCCACTGTTCCCAGCGATAGTACTCGGGGCTGCAGGTCGCAAGTTCTCTGTCCCAGTCGTAGGAAAAACCCAGCTTCTTCAACTGCTGACGCATGGCGTCGATGTTGGCATACGTCCATTTGGCGGGATGGGTATTGTTTGCAATGGCCGCGTTTTCAGCCGGCATGCCAAATGCATCCCAGCCCATGGGGTGCAACACATTAAACCCGCGCATCCGTTTGTAACGGGCAACAACATCGCCGATGGTATAATTTCGCACGTGCCCCATATGAATCTGCCCGGATGGATACGGAAACATTTCCAGAAGATAATATTTCTCCTTATCCGGATCCTCTTTGACTTTAAACAGCTGAGTCGACTCCCAGTAAGCCTGCCATTTGGGTTCAATTTTGGTTGGATCGTATTTCGGGTCCATTGCCTCCACCTCTGCCTGCCGGGGTTCTATTTCACCACAAGAGTGCCGACGTCTTCCTTGCCACAAAATGATAACAATAGCAAGATGCTCCGTCAACTCACCGATATAGCCTGGTATCACAGGAAAGAGATCTGCTCGGATCGGGAAAAATAATTTGAATAAGATCATGCCGCCAGAAATCGTTTGACTTGTTATTAACAATTGCATATTCAGGCAAATACAACATTCAGGAGCATTGCTTTGATTGGAATGGATGCATTTGCCAGCAGAAGATATGTGAAGGGTATGTTTTATGGGTATTAAGATCCTCATTAACGCAATTGACCCGGAAGAATGCCGGGTCGCCGCAGTAAAAGCAAATAAGCTTGAAGAGTTTTATATTGAAAGCGCTGCGCGGGAAATAACCCAAGGCAATATTTACAAAGGGGTTATATCCCGAATTGAACCCAGTCTGCAGGCCGTTTTTGTGGATTACGGCGCCGAGCGACACGGGTTTTTACAACGGCATGAAATTCACAGTGACTATTTTCGTGAAAGTGAAGGCGGCGATCACTCGATCGAAAAGCTTGTCAGGCGCGGACAGGAAGTCATGATTCAGGTCACCAAAGAACCGTTTATGAAAAAAGGCGCCATGCTGACAACTCACGTATCCCTGGCCGGGCGTTTCCTGGTGCTCATGCCCGGAAACGATAAACACGGAATTTCGCGTAAGATAGCCGATGAAGATGAACGCAGTCGCCTTAAACAACTCCTGGACAGCTTAAAAGTCCCTGAAGGCTTCGGTCTGATTGTGCGAACCGTTGGTATCAATTGCACCAAAACCCTTTTAGCCCGCGATCTAAGGTATTTGTTGAGACTCTGGAAAACGATCAAAAAAAGTGTCATGCAGGAAAAAGCACCGGCCCAGCTCTACCGAGAAAGACATCTCGTTTTAAGGTCCATCCGTGATAACTTCACACCGGAAGTAACCGAAATCTTAATCGATGACCCCTCCGTGTTTCAGGAGGTCAAAGACTTTATTAAAATTATTTCCCGCAAACACCACAAAATCGTAAAATTGTATAAAGGCGCCAAGCCGATTTTTACCCAATTTGGAATTGAAGACCAGATTGCGGCCATTTTTGAAAGCCGCATCAATTTAAAATCGGGCGGATCCATTGTTATCGAGCAAACCGAAGCGCTGGTGTCCATTGATGTGAACTCCGGCAAATCCACCCATGAACGTTCGATCGAAAAAACCGCTTTCCTGACCAATCGCGAAGCGGCTGAAGAAGCTGCCCGGCAACTGCGGCTAAGAGACCTGGGCGGACTGATTGTCATTGATTTTATTGATATGCGTGAGTCCAAGCATCGTTCGGAAGTTGAGCGCCACCTGCGGCGCTTCGTCAGTGAAGACAAAGCCAAAACAAAGGTCGGCAAGATTTCAAGATTCGGGTTGCTGGAAATGTCCCGCCAGCGGATTCGGCCTTCGATTGAATTTGGCAGCTTCCATCCCTGTCGCCATTGCAAGGGTAAAGGTCTGGTTGCCTCCACGGAAACTCTGGCTGTCGGGTTTCTTCGAAAACTCAGTTTAGAAACTCTTAAACCGGGCATCACCGTTGTGCGAGGAGTTGTACCGGTGGATGTGGCCGACTACCTGTTAAATAAAAAACGTAAGGAAATCGCAGAGCTGGAGGAACGCCGCGCCCTGAGCGTCAGAATTGAAGGAGACTTGTCAATGACCCCGGGAAACAGCAACATTATCTATCAAGACCACAAGAAGCCATAGGGCTAATAAGTTCGATATTGACAGCCTGTATATATTGCTGTATCTGGTGGCTCAATTTATCGAGTGACCAGTTGTTATTTTGCACACAACCTTGCAATCCCTGAAAAGTGCTGTAGAATTGATATATTTCAGACAGGAGGTATTATTTTGATTGATATCGCTTATGCAATGGGTGGCGGAGGAACAGGCGGAGAAGGCGCCGCCGGATTTGGCGGGTTTATCCCGATCATCCTGATGTTCGTTATTTTTTATTTTCTGCTGATCCGGCCCCAGCAAAAACGAACTAAGGAACACCGCAGTATGGTATCGAGTCTTAAAAAAGGAGACCGGATTATCACCAGCGGCGGTCTGCATGGTCGCATCACAGGAATCGATGATACGACCTTAACCCTGGAAATAGCAGACAAGGTCAGAGTCAAAGTAGCGCGCTCTAATGTATCGGCCATGGTTCAGCCGTCTTCCCAGCCGCAACCGGAAAAAAAATAACCGCAAAATCTGCAGTGGATTCAATTCGAATGCGATTTAGGACTTGTTAAATGGTTGAATCGTTAAACGCTTTGCCGGAAATGGCCGTTTAGCAATTCAACCATTTGTCTATTCAGCGAACTCAATTGCACTGCCCACGGCGAGCCGCCACGGCACTGTTTGCGCCCTGAGCTCATCAATCGGGTCGTGCTGAACAAATGGGGACATCATCATTGAAAAATTTTTCATGGAAACTGATTTTAGTTTTTGGGATCATTGTAGCGGCGGTTATCTACGTGCTTCCAACCTTTGAACCGGACTTGTGGCCGCACAAGCAAATAAACCTGGGACTGGACCTGCAAGGCGGAATGCACCTGGTGCTGGAAGTCGACACGGCCAAAGCCGTGGATGGCCAGGTTGAGCGCATTACACAGGAAATCCGGGACCAACTCAGAAAAGAGCGGCTGCGAGGCGTTTCTCTGGATCGCATTGGGGGAAATAAAATTTCCGCCACCATTCAAGACCCGCAAATTGCTGAGAAATTTAACGCGCTTATAAAAGAAGATTTTGATTCTCTGAAAAGCTCCCAAAAAATGGAAGGCGGCGCATCAAAAATTTTATTGCAGCTGCCGGAATCTGAAGCCGAAAACGTTGAAAGGCTGGCGGTCGATCAAGCGCTGGAAACCATCCGCAACCGCATCGACCAATTTGGAGTGGCTGAGCCCGATATCCGGCGCCAGGGACAACGGCGAATTTTAATTCAGCTACCGGGAATTAAAGATTCGGATCGTGCTAAGGATCTGATCGGCAGAACCGCTCTTTTGGAATTTAAGCTGGTGAATGACACCCAGGATGTCACCGCGGCAGTAAAAGGCAATGTACCTCCCGGCGGACAGGTTCTGTACCGGGTAGAAACAGACCCTGAAACCGGTACTGTTTCAAAAGTGCCCTTTCTGCTGAAAAAGCGAACCCTTTTGACCGGCGCGAATCTGACCAATGCGCGCGTCGACTTTGATCAGTTTAACATCCCTTTTGTGTCGATTAACTTTGACAAAAAAGGCGCGCGCGATTTTGAGCGAATTACCGGCGAAAACGTTAACAAAAGATTGGCAATTGTTCTGGACGATACGGTTGCTTCAGCACCGGTCATTCAGGAAAAGATTGCCGGAGGTCAGGCACGGATCACGGGCAACTTTAGCTTAGAAGAGGCTAAAGACCTGGCCATTGTGCTGCGGGCGGGCGCCCTGCCGGCTCCGGTTAACATATTGGAAGAACGCACAGTGGGTCCTTCCCTCGGAGCGGATTCAATTCGTAAAGGGCTGATTTCCATGTTGATCGGCGGGATTCTGGTTGTCCTGTTTATGATCTTTTATTACAAAGGCGCCGGTGTGATTGCTGATGTGGCCCTAATACTTAACATCGTTTTGATTGCGGCCGGTCTGGCTGCGGCGAGCGCTACTTTAACACTTCCGGGAATTGCCGGTATTATTTTAACGATCGGAATGGCAGTGGATGCCAATGTGATCATATTTGAACGCATCCGGGAAGAACTCGCTTTAGGACGAACACCCCGGGCTGCGATAGACGCCGGTTTTGATCGTGCAACGTTGACAATTCTCGATGCCAATGTCACCACATTGATTGCGGCCATCGTGCTCTTCCAATTTGGAACCGGTCCGGTAAAAGGTTTTGCGGTGACGCTGAGTTTGGGTGTGACTGCAAGCCTGTTTACAGCGCTGGTGCTCTCGCGTCTGATATTCGATTACATTTTAGCCGGTCGCAAAATAAAAACACTGAGCATCTAACACGAACATTGCAATGCGTATCTGCGCAATGCGGACATTGAAAGAGAATGCTTCATGCGGTTTATAAAACCTGACATCAACGTTGATTTTATCGGCAAGAAAAAGATTGCCTTTTTTCTATCCGTCGCCTTTGTTACCGTTAGTCTGCTATCGCTGATCTTTCACGGCGGTCTCAGGCTCGGCATTGATTTTGCCGGCGGCACCCTTGTGCAGATAAAGTTTAAGTCACCGGTTCAGATCGATGAGATCAAAGCCGGTCTCGACACCGTCGGCCTGGGGAAATCATCGGTGCAGCAATTCGGCCAGCAAATCGACAATGAATTTCTAATACGCACAGAAATCTCCTACGGCAGCGGTGAGGGTTTCAGCTCAGATATGAAAAAGGCGCTGGAAGCATCCACCCAACATGAAGTGGAAATTCGACGGGTAGAAATGGTGGGTCCCCAGGTGGGACAGGATTTAAGGGAAAAGGCATTGTTTGCCATTTTCTATGCCCTGCTGTTTATCACGATTTACATATCCGGGCGCTTTGAATTGAAATGGATTTTAAGCGGCGTGGTCGCAGCTGCGCTTATCGGTGCGGTCTATCTTTTCGACCTGTTTGATGTCAGCATTCCTTTTCTGATCGGCGCGGCTCTGGTTGTTACCCTGGTGGTTTTCTGGTTTCTTGAACTGAAATACGCCATGGGCGCCATCGTTGCGCTGATGCATGATGTTATTATTACGGTCGGCATCTTTTCCATATTTGACAAAGAATTCACTCTACCGATTATCGCCGCGCTGCTCACGATAGTGGGGTATTCGCTAAATGATACCATCATTGTCTTTGACCGCATCCGGGAAAACCTGAAAAAATTCCACAAAAAACCGCTGGCCTATATTGTCAACCGATCGATTAACGAGACCCTCAGCAGAACGATTTTGACCTCGCTGACAACCATGATGGTCGTGGTAACGCTTTTTTTGCTCGGCGGCGGCATTATTCACGATTTTGCCTTCGCGCTGATCGTCGGCATCCTGGTGGGAACTTATTCCTCCGTTTATGTCGCAAGCCCCATTTTATTGGCCTGGCAAGGACGCGGTAAAAAGAAATAACCAACCCCCATGACGGTTTTCGTAAGCAGGATACAAAATTTTCCTTTTAGAAACCGTGCGACCTTGGAATATCGATTTGACATTGATATGAACACACTTTAAAATTGATGCATGAATGACAATTTGTCTGCGTTTGACTGACTCCCCCTTTCACAGGGGGTTTTTAACAAGATGGATAACCTTCTACCGTGGTTTTGTCTCAAAAATGTTCCCGGCATCGGCAACCACTTGTTCAAGCGGTTGATAGACCGGTTCGGATCACCGGATCGTGTTTTCCAGATCACAACGCAGGAGCTTTTGGCGGTCGAAGGCATGTCAAAACGTCTGGCAGCCGCTATCCTGAACTATAAGGCACCGCAACGGATCAGGACGGAACTCGATCAAGTTCATCAAAAAGGGTACACGGTGATCACCCTGACAGATACGTCGTATCCGCTGCTGTTAAGGGAAATACCGGATCCGCCGCCGCTCTTATATGTCTCTGGCAATCTGGCGGGTGCAAAGAAGAACATTGCGGTGGTCGGCTCACGTAATGCAACCGCATACGGCATTTCGGCCACCCAGAAGCTGTGCGCGGATCTAACCGCTTTTGATATAACGATTGTCAGCGGAATGGCACTGGGCATTGACACCGCCGCCCATCAGGGTGCCCTGGCGGGCAAGGGCAATACCGTTGCCGTGCTCGGCAGCGGTTTTAATAAAATCTATCCGGCTGAAAACCGGGGTCTTTTTAACCGGATATCGGAAGAAGGCGCCGTCATTTCAGAGTTTGCGCTGGACACAGAGCCCGAAGCCTATAATTTTCCGATTCGCAACCGGATCATTAGCGGTATGAGTATGGGCACAATTGTCGTGGAGGCCTCCCGCAAAAGCGGCTCACTGATAACGGCACGACTGGCAGCGGAACAAAATCGAGAAGTATTTGCCGTTCCGGGAAGCATCCACTCATTTAAAAGCACAGGCACCCACACCCTGATCAAGCAGGGGGCTAAACTGGTGGAAAATGCACAGGATGTCCTTGAAGAACTGACTGTATTTATGGAAGAAGTGCCATTGCCGGCAGGACCCACGGCAAATTCTACCGCGGATAGGATAGCATTGCTGCCACCGGAAGAACTGGCCCTGTATAAGATTCTGGGTCCCTATCCGGAGCATATTGATGCGATCGTCCGCAAAACGAATTTCGAACCGGGTAAACTGCTAAGCCTATTGCTGCAATTGGAGCTCAAGGGAATGGTCCAGCAGCTGCCGGGAAAGCTTTTTGCCATTTCGGAACAAAAGTTTTAGGCATTAGATAAATGAGGGGTCGGGGAGTTTTTTTAGGGGGTCCGCGGAATGAATCATCAGCGACTACATCGTGCAAACTCATGCATAAGGGGCCATAAGGAAAGAACAGATATCGTATCTAAAATAATGGGTTAGATTAAGGATCAACATTATACCGCTCAGCCGGTTTGTGGTTATTGGCTGTTCTTTCCCAACGCCCCCTAATGCATTCAAACAGTGCACGAGTTGGCTGCTGATAATTCATTCCACTATTATAAGGGGTTGGGTAAAAAA
>CAJHYI010000264.1_pt1 | contig 18889 bp, 17 predicted proteins | sample 9198771 | NCBI WGS metagenome assembly CAJHYI01 (sample SAMEA7708367, study PRJEB35096) | sediment metagenome | biome: marine neritic benthic zone biome [ENVO:01000025]; feature: sediment [ENVO:00002007]; material: shallow marine sediment [ENVO:03000034] sea grass bed [ENVO_01000059] ...
CACCGATTTCAACACGGAATCGGGCGCAATGCATTTACGCCGCTCGACGATTCGCAGTTTAGCGCAGAAAACGACAGCGTGCGGCGGGGCGAACGCGTGATCGGTATAGCTGAAGGTGAACGTGCCAACGCCTATGCGGTATCAAAGCTCTGGCGGCACGAAGTGGCCAACAGCCATATCGGAGAAAAGCCCATTGCCGCGGCGTACTGACCACTGGTAAATTTAGCGGCTGTGTACAGCCGCAGGATCGACGGACGCGACATTACGCTGGTGCCTTCGGGCTGGACCTATGACAGCACCTTTGTTTTGTACGATAAAGAAACCGGCTCGTTGTGGTATCCAGATAAAGACGGCCTGAAGGGCATCCAGGGGGCCTATTTTGAGAGGCAGTTGCCGATGTTGGACTTTGAAGACACCCGCTGGGAAAAATGGCACAAGAAGCATCCCCAATCCAGGATTATGAGATAGGAAAGCAAAAGGGCTGAGCACTGAGGACCGGGCAGTGAAAAAAAGCGTATGATTCAGGACTCAGGGCCATAAAGGTAAGTGTCGAATATATTCATACCTGTCATATCTTCTGACCGATGCCCTCGGCCGTCAATCCTCATCGCTCAGTCAAACTTTATTGAGCAGATCCCGCCAAGGTTGTTTCAATGCGTCCATTTCATATGTGCGACCGGCAAACACTCCTGGATTCCATGAACAGTCGGCGCGCAGGTCCCTCGTAAAAATAGCTCAAGTTTTTGCTGCGGCTGCCGATAATTTTTCTGGAGCGGGGGACCCAAAAAAAGGAGGATGTTATGGAGGCTCAGGACTTTTTGCGAGTCATCAACGAACTGGAATTCATCCTGGATGACATTGACGAAATTAGCGGAAAGCTGGATTTGACCAAGGCCGAAAACAATAAGATGTTTCGGGCGATCAGCAGCATCGAAAAATCAAAAGCAATTCTGGTTGAACTTTTTCCCAACATAAAATCACTTGAATATGATGTCCGTGAAGACCTGACAGCTGAACTCATGGAAACCTAAGTTGAGCTTATCAGATTTTAAAAAGCCAAATTTTTTTATCAAAGGAATTCTATCGTTTTTAGATTTATGAAAAGGGAAAAATAGTTTCGGCCACAAAGTATCTGAAGGGGGATGGGGGGCGCTGGCTAAAATGGTCTGCCGGTAGCGATGATGAAAACACGGGTCATACGTTTATATATTCCAGGGTATCATCTTTTTATAGCCTCGGTAAACAAATTTATTAAGGATGACTGTGTTACGCTGTCTTTATCGATCTCCTTTGTTTTTCTGCTTTCAATCATTCCGTTCACCACCCTCAGCATTCTGATTTTTGATTTCGTTAAAGGGTTTTTCATAACCAATGCGGCCTGGGCCAACAATATTTCGGAAGTTCTGGCAGACGAAATCAACCATATCATACCCTTCGTATCGAAGAATTGGCTTAAGTCCCATGTTATTAATCCGGATGCCTACAGGTCCTTTAAGGCTATTAATTTCTTAATGCTGCCGATCATCAGCGGTCTTTTTTTCAAATCGCTTGAAACGTCCTACCGCAAAATATTCCAGCTGCCGCCGCGTCACTTGCTTTTTGGCCAGGCGTTTTATGTTATTATCAGCGTTTTCGCCGGCCTGCTTTTCTTCATGTCCAACTTTATCTGGATTATACTGTCAACGGTGGGGTCGCACATTTTAATCACGATAAACAGTACACCCTATGTCAATCAGGTCTATAATCTGGCCATGCCTGTTTTGACTTCACACCGGCTCAACCTGCTGTCCGCAGTCGTTTTGATTGCCTTTTATCTGGTTACCATCAAACTGTTTTTGAATGCGAAAATACGGTTTCGGCACCGCCTGGTGTCCGCTATTGTTTTTTGCCTGCTGTGGCTCATTGCCCGTCAACTTTTTAGTTTGTACATCAGCCATATCACCGAAGTCAGCGTTTTATATGGATCCTTGAGTTCCGTTATCCTTATTTTAATGTGGATATTTTATTCATCACTGGCATTGTTATTTTCTGTCGAAGTTCTGCACAGCATGCATTCCGGGCATTATCAATACCGGCAGTGGTAGCTTTGAAATCTCACGCAAAGATCAATAGAGAACCCTTGCGTTTTAATCCTCAGGCAAAGGCGCAAAGACGCAAAGACGCTAAGAGCCTGCTTCATTTCAATTTAAACCACCTGGTTGCTTCTTGGACAATCCTGATATCTTATCCTTAATCACTCGAATTTAGAGAAAATATTGACATACAGGTCCGCCCAGTTTACAAGATAGACGACTGCTGTGGAACAAATCTTTGAGAGAGGACTTTTGCATGACGCTACTGTTGCGTAACGCTTTTTGGGCGCTGTGCCTGTTCATCCTGGTTGGCTGTGCCACCCACGGTATGCCGCGTTGGAGACATTTTCAAGGCGATTTGTCCGGCCAGGGATATCTGTCGGTGGAAAGCGGGTTTGCTTTATCTTCAGCCTGGACATCCGGACCCTATAGCATTACGAGCTCCTCCCCGGTCATTGGAATTGATGCCGAAGGCCGGGAGGTGATCTATTTCGGCACGGTGAACGGTGAACTGGTGGCCATCAATTCAGAGGATGGTAATGAACGCTGGCGCCGATCTTTTGCTGCCGAAGCTAAATCGGCTGCTATTATATCAGCACCCTCAGTATCCAGAAATGGAGATATCTACATTATCACCAATCACCGGCATGCAGACGGTCGAATCAGAAGCATTCTCCATAAGGTTGATGAATTCAGCAGGATCCGCTGGTCATATGCCATTGCGGATGACGGTTTTACTTCCGGCGCTCCTAAAATCTTGAAATGGGGCGACGACACCCTTGTATTTGTTTATGTAACGGTCTTTGTTGACAAAGATCCCCAGGGAGCACTTCTGGCTTTGCGCGACAAGAACAAAACAGTTGAGCTGATCGATCGCAAAGCCCTGGGACGCTGTCGATGGGACAGTGCCGAGCTGCAAGTTCGCAAGGAGGATGTGTTTAATTCCATTTCAGCGTTATGGGATTTGACTTCCGTATTTTCTTCTGAAATCAACAAGGGCGGCAATCAACTCCCGGATGTATTTGTCGATCCCACAGTGGCCGTATTTGCCGGCCGAAAATTACCGCTGATTGCGATCGCAGACAATCTTTGCAGCATTGGTGCCTTTGAATGGGATGAAGACCTGTCTGTTGTCTGGCGGAGATTTCACCCTTACGAAAAACATTCTTCCACAGCCCTGTTGCCCAACGGCTTGATGGTTTTTGGACGGCAGAACGGTACTGTGCTGGCCCATGACATGGAAACCGGCAAAAAATTATGGTCGCATGATGCCGGCCAACCGGTTTTTGCGACTCCGGCGGCAGCCCCCGGACAGTATCTTTTCCTTGTCGCAAAGGATCATATTGAAGTGCTGGATCAACGGGATGGTGCCCTCGTTTACGATGGGGAGTCGCCGCGAAAGTCTAATTTGCCGGGCCAAACCCACGCTTCACCGGCTGTTACCGAAAATTGTGTGTATGTGTCGACTATCGCCATGCTGACCTTCAGCTACGATCTATCGACCCGCAGCCAGGACACGAATTTTCGTGGAAACGGTCTGGCATCAGCTGCCCTGGGCAATAACGGTGCGGTTTATGCCGTTGCCGCTGATGGAACCATCCACAAATACCCGGGTCCCAAATAGAACCGCTGTAGCAGTTGTCAAAAAAACGTTGCGGCATTCAAACGGTTTTGTCTACAATCACGTATGCCGCACTTCCGTATTTTAGGACGTTATTATGGAAAGCGGTGGAAAAGACAACCGCCTCACGCCGACAGACTTGAACGCCTCTAAATTTTACAAATCCATTGGTTCTGCAAATGCTTAAATGGGGATGCAGGCGGGTCGAATACAACCCGGGCCATGAGTTGGGTTGCCGGTTCACTTTTTTTTGGTATTTTTGGAATCCGCAGGGGCACTTTTTGGTAACTCTGTCATCAGTTCGTGCCAGTCATTTACGGTCTGCCCGTTTTGAGTTTCATCAAAAGTATACCGTTTTTCAACATGATCGGCGGCTGCGGCAAGCACCCCGGCTGCTCCGATGATCGCATATAGCTGGATGCCTTTTTCTTTCAAGGCGTTAAGTGTCTGTGCGCCCCGCCAGCGCAATACCGGTGCATCCGGAAACGCCATCTCATCCAGCCAGTTTCGCGCCATTCTAACGCCGGTATTGCGGCTCAAGTAAATAACACGGTATTTTTTAAGTAGCTGCTTAACGGCCTGGCGGCTGGCGCCGGCTGCGATATCAGAGATATATGCATCTTTGAAGCCGCCCTCGATTTCGATCAGAACAGCTTTATCGCTCTTTTTCATCACCAATACCAGCCCATTGCCGCTTTCTCCGTCTGAGGTGGCCCGCACTTTGAAAGTGCCCGCGCGCCGGGGCACGTATTTTCGATACCCATAACCATCCCCGCCGGTTAAATTTTTACCCAGGCTTTTATCATCCATGAAAAATTCGACCAGGCGTCCGCCATCGGCGAAAATTTTTCCCTTGGTCAACACTTTCAGGTAAACGGGTGTTTTGACGGTAGTCACCCGGTCATAAACGATGACAGCACTCAGGCTGCGAGTGGCCGGCAATACTAAAAATACGCATGCCAGAAAAATTGATAGGTATTTGTTTTTTAAACAAACATTCATTTTCGTCATCTTGACACTACCCACTCGTTTTCTTAGAATACATCTAAGATCTTTCGGTTGCGCCGGTTGCGGTTATCGCCTTATCCGGTTGCCCGTAAAAAATATAATGCGACAATTTTCCGATTTCAACGGGCAATCCGCCTGTGGCGGACATACCCAAAGCCGTGATCACTTGAATTTTATGTGGCTTCGAATACAATAACTTTACTTTTATCATGACCGACTGGGCCGAGCCAAGCGATTTTAAAGAATGGGGCAAAAGAATGTTTGCCCTGCGCCCCCTTTTAATCTTCATCCTGATCAGCGCTATTTTTATATTGGAGCTTCGATTTGACTGGATGGAAAAGTTTTTAGGATCGTATCTGGTGACCACCAATTTAGAGCGTCCTGAATCCGGCTCCATCTGGGAAAAAAGCCATCAAACCCGAACCGCCCAGCAAACCTTAGAGAAAATCCTCACCGACCGCCAGGCATTACAGCGTGAAGCCCGCAGTGCAGCTACTTTTACCCAAATTGCCGCTAAGGTTAGTTCCGAAAATGGCGTCATGCTGTCAGCCGATCATTTCCGCCAACTCTATATGAGCCTGGCACCCACGATTGCCCGGGATATTATATCGCCACTTGATCTGCTGGAATTAGTCAGTACAGGGCGCTGGCATCGAACGTACTTTGAGAAATCCGGTAGCGGCTTAACCGTCTATTTGCTGGATGCCGACAATCGCGTACTGCGGCAGCTTGAGCTGAAATCGAGCCTGTTGTCCCAGTTAGAAAGCGGCGAAGTGACTCTGACGGGAGATCTGGGGGAGTTGCCCAATTTTAAAAACCGTATTTATACGGCCGATCAATTTTTTCAATCTCTAAAATCCTTTCACGAAGAAGCGCGTCGCAGCATGGTTCCGCATCCGGATTTGCTGCTGGCGGCACCCGGTCAAATTGTGCGCGTCGGTATCTCGGATGAAACCCAGTCCGGTTTCATCGAACTCGGTTTTGAATTTATTGACGGCAATCAGCGCCGCGTTTTAATCGTTCAGGGTCAGGAGTGGGCAGTCTGGCGCCTGCGCGCGCATCTGGAGGGTCTGGAGAGGGAAAATGCCGCCGGCTCAACCGACAATAGCAAAGAGGATTGGACACTTCAATGAGCCTGTTTGCCGCATTTGTGCGCCGATTCAACATTTTTTTTTATCTGGCGCTGACCCTGGCGGGCCTGGGAGCCTTACTGACGGCCGGGCTGTTTTTCTTTGCGCTGCGCGACTTGCCCCAGGTGCCGGATCCCCTGGGACGCATCATCGAAACACCACCGACTGAAATATTTGCGGCCACCGGCGAAAGACTGATGCTCATCGGCGGCCGGGAAGTGGTTCCCCTAAATCGGATTTCCCCTGATTTTATCGAGGCGGTGCTCGCCACCGAAGACCATCGTTTCTGGGAGCATCATGGCCTTGACAAACTGCGCACCCTGAAAGCGCTGTGGATAACCCTTTTTGAGCGCGGAAAGATTCAGGGGGCGTCAACCATTACCCAGCAGCTTGCAAAAAATCTGTTTTTCAGTTACCGGCGCGCCTATATGCGCAAGTTCCGTGAACTGCTGGTGGCTTTGCAAATCGAAACGCAATACAGCAAGCGAGAAATTTTAGAAGCCTATTTGAATCAAATCCCTTTTGGGATTGGGGCTTATGGAATTGAACAGGCCGCTCGGTCCTTTTTCGGCAAACCGGCCCTGGAGCTCAATCTGGCCGAAGCAGCTTTGCTGGCCGGCCTGCCCAAGTCGCCAACCCGCTATAACCCTTACCGCTATTTTGAGCGGGCGAAAAAAAGACAGCAGCTGGTGCTGGCCCGCATGCTGGCTGTCGGTTACATCAACGCCGGGCAAGCAGAAGCGGCTTCGCAGGCCAACTTGCAGCTTGCACCGCTTGCAGCCGGCAGACCCAGGGGCAGTTATTTTCTCGATCTGGTCTTAAACGATCTTGAAGAACGGTATGGCCCGGAGGTGGTTTATCACGGCGGGCTAAAAGTCAGCACAACTCTGGATCCCCAGCAGCAAGCCTGGGCAATCGAATCCTTGCAGAGCGGATTGCTAAAGCTCGATCAACTGATGGGGATTAGCAGCACAGACGAATTCGACGCGCCTAATTCCCAGTCGCACCCGCAGGGCGCACTGGTGGCGATTGAATGTAACTCCGGTGCTGTCAAAGCCCTGGTCGGCGGAAGAGATTATTCGGAAACAGAGTTCAACCGTGCTGTTGAAAACAATCGCCTGCCCGGCTCCGGTTTTAAGCCTTTTCTGTATTATGCAGCCTTTGAAAAGCTGAAATTGTCGCCGACCAGTGTCTTTGTGGACAAGCCGATTTCCATCCCGGTCGCCGGTGCCGCTGACTGGCGGCCACAGAATTTCGGGCGTGAATATGAGGGCCCCATGATTTTAAAGCGCGCCCTCATGAAGAGCGTCAATGCCATCGCGGCTCAGTTAGTTGAGCGCGTCGGACCCGATGTGGTGATCGACGTGGCCCGCCGCAGCGGAATTACAAGTTCGCTGGCACCCGTCTATTCTCTGGCGCTGGGCACCTCCGGCGTAAGCCCTCTGGAGATGGCTTCGGCGTTTGCTACTTTTGCCACCGGCGGCGTTCAGCATGCACCTTTCTGGATCCAACGGGTCGAGGATCCCCTGGGCCGGGTGCTGGAAGAGCACATCGTCCGCGGTCAACGATCGCTGGACGCCAGCATTGACTATCAGGTGGTGGACATGATGCGCGGGGTTTTAACAACCGGCACCGGTCGTGTTGTCCGGCGCGCGGGCTTTGATCTGCCGGCAGCCGGTAAAACCGGCACAACCGATAATTTTCGCGATGCCTGGTTTACCGGGTTTACACCGACTTTGAGTGTTTGCGTCTGGGTGGGATATGACCGCGGCGTCAGCATGCGCGATGTAAACGGCGTTGGGATTACCGGCGGCCGCGGGGCCGCACCCATATGGGCGGATTTCATGATCAATGCGACCAGCGGAGAACCGGCGCGGGAATTCACCGTCCCGTCAGATATTCACTTTGCATCCGTGGATCCGATTAACGGGGCAATAGCCGGTCAGTGGGTACAAAATAGGGTAAAAGTTGCTTTGCGTTCAGGACAGGAGGCATCCACTGTGCCGGTTCAATCCGCCGATCAGATGACCGGTAAGACGCCCACTCAACAGGTAGATGAACCCTCCACCCAAACCTTGGATCAACCTGCGATTGAAGCAGCGGAAGATTCAGCCATTAAGGAGGAGGAGTTACCGCCCGAGTAACCTAAATAGAGCGTTTCAAATTTAAAAAAGGAACAATTTCTAATTAAATGGAATTCTTTCGTTTTTTATTTTTTTATATTTGAAACCCTTCGGGATTGCCGATCTTACCGCATCTACTGCGTTAGATGCCGTTCCGCATAGGCAACTATAGCGGAGCGCCATCTGCCTTGTAGCTGCGGCAACCTCGACAATCGCTCAACTTAGGTCCCAAATAGAGCGTTTCAAATAGAGCGTTTCGTGTTTCGTATTTTGTGTTTAGTGTTTTGTTTCTGATCCTTTGAAGATTACTGATTGACCGCAAAACACCAAACACTAAACACCAAACACTAAACACAATAAACTCATTATGCTTTCTTTTTTGAAACATATGGCCGCGCGTCTCTGGTTAACGGTCCTTTTAGGCGGTTTGGCGAGTCTCTGGGTGCTGCCCTCCTTTCAGGACCGAATTGGGCTCCAATGGACTCCATTGCCGGTTGTGCTCATTATGATGGTCGCGTTTGCACTGATTGGCTGGGTTTCGAACAGATGGGGGCTAAGCGCGGTTGAGCGCCTCATTTATGAGGCCGGCGTTTTTGAAAGAGACGGCATGGTTGCTGAGGCCGAAAATCGCTTCCGACGCGCCCTGGCTGTTTTCGACAGTTTCCTGGTTTCACCGGTTGCCAGAAAACAAAAGGCCGTCCCGCTGAGGGCCCGTGTGGCCCGTTTTTATCTGGCGCGCGCCAGCAAGAGCGACACTGCGGAAAAGTTTCTGGTAGCTTATCTGTACACCAATCCGCAAGATGAAGAAGTTGCCGAGAGCTGGATTGAACACACAGAGAGCCGCGGCGGCCTGAGAGAAGAGCACCAGGAACTGGCCTACCTTATCGGCCGTGCTCAGCCCCGGAATCAAACCATCCAGCCTATACTTGCCCGTTATTATTTGATGCTGGAAAGAACTGATTTTCCAGCGCTGCAAACTTACCGGCGGGCGCTGGGGGCCGATCAAAAGGTGCATGCCGAATTTTTCAATAATTTGGCGCTGCTTTTTCTGCAAGAACGGCGTGCGGATGAGTGGGCTTTGGAGATTTATCTTAAAGCGATTGAAAAGAGCGACCGGCGGCCCGCCATTTTAAGAGGCATTGCTGCATGTGTGCGCTGGATTTCGCTTGGCGAACGCAATAAGCCGCTGCTGCAGCAGGCTTATGCTCATCTGGAAGGCATCGATCCGGTTGACATAAAAAAGATGAGCGCCGGTTTTAAACCCCCGGTTCAAACTTCAGACAAACGCGACGCGCAGCGGGCTTTTCAAAAGCGGGCATCCTTTTTCAAAACCGCCGGCGCTGTGCTGCAAACGTTTTATGAAGATGTTACGGCTGCGCCGTTGTGGGTTTTTCGTTTGGTTCAAACCGGGGCGCGCAGGGCTCTGCAATCGACCCGGTCCAGACGGGTGTTTGCCGGGGTCTTGCTTGCCGGTTTAGCAATAGCAATTGTTTTTCTGGTGGTCAATACAGTGGCGCATCTGGTTAAGACCGAAAAGCCGGTCGCCCGGAAAGCAGAAAAAGCGCCTGAAGTCATCACGGACCCGTTTACCTTGCAGGTGGCGGCTTATCTGAAACCGGCGTATGCCCAAAAATACGTCAAAAAACTTAAAGAACGGGGTTTAGATGCTTATTGGAGGGAAGCGATCAGTGCCAATAAAAAATGGTACCAGGTTCGTGTTGCACATTTTGCGGATAAAAAATCTGCCAGGGATTTCGGCGAGTCACTAAAAGCCGGAGGGGTCATCGACGATTATTACGTCGCCAATTATATCCCGCCCGAGTAGATCTCAGGGTGCAGAGGTTAAAAGGGCCGAAGACAGATAGTCGCCTGAGACTATCTCAGCCCAGTCGAAGGCCGAGTTAAGACATCAATTGTCAGGCTAATATCAACTTTTCAAAAGGGTGCAAAACTGAATAAATGTTGGAGAAGTCCTATGTTTTGGAACTGTAGAGAAATCGGAATTTCACTTCTTAACTTCAACATTTCAATTTCATCCTCGTATCTTCATTCCAATCGTGATATCATTAATCTTGATGACATATGCAGGGCCTGCCGGTGATAATTGCGCAATTAACCCTCCAGATAATCAGGGATACCCGAGGATCCCCCCCAGAGAATGCTTGAGATCTCTTATGAATCCTTGACACACAGGACCAATTATTTTAAGCTCCTTGATTCGGCATGAAATACAAACCTATATGTTGTTTTTCCAGAAAGGATATTTAATTGAATAATTGCAGAACGTTATTAAGTTCGAAGATACGAAAAATAGACCTCAGTGATATAGAATGGCCAAAATTTGATCTTTCGAAAATCCAGTGGTCCAGGATGCCTAAGCTAAGAATCGGTGACTCTGTCGCGCAACTCCCCATTGTTCAGGGAGGAATGGGGGTTGGAATATCTCTTTCGGGGTTGGCTTCTGCGGTTGCGAATGAAGGTGGGATCGGCGTAATTGCCGCAAATTCGATAGGAATGCTTGACCCTGATTATTATGCCAGCCATAAAGATGCCAATGCCATTGCCTTAAGAAAAGAGGTCAGAAAGGCAAAAAAGATGAGTTCGGGAATCATTGGCGTTAATATTATGGTGGCTGTGCACGATTTTAATGCGCTTCTCATGGTCGCAATCGAAGAAAAGGTCGATATGGTTTTTCTCGGAGCCGGGCTCCCACTTAAGGGGATTCCGGTTGAGGCTCTTAGATCAGCGGGGGTCAAAGTGGTTCCTATTGTAAGCTCTGCCAGAGCGGCCGGTCTTATTTTCAGGTCCTGGTTGAAAAAATATGAGGATGTCCCCGATGCTGTTGTTGTGGAAGGGCCAAAAGCAGGTGGACATCTGGGATTCAAAGAGGATCAAATCGATGATCCTGATTTTGCACTCGAGCGTATTTTGCCCGACGTTGTTGCTGTGGTAAAGGGTTATGGGAATAAATTGCGCAGAACCATTCCGGTAATCGCCGCAGGCGGTGTTTTTACGGGCACTGATATCTATAACCTTTTCAAACTTGGAGCCAGCGGTGTCCAAATGGGCACAAGATTCGTGGCCACACATGAATGTGATGCCGATATCAGATTCAAGGAGTCATATGTTGCCTGCAGCGAAGATGATATCGAAATTATTAAGAGTCCTGTCGGTATGCCGGGCCGGGCCATTAGGAATGGATTTTTAAAGGATATATCGTCCGGAAAGAAGATGAAACTTAAGTGTGCCTGGAAGTGCCTTAAAAGCTGTGATCTCAAGACCGCCCGCTATTGTATCTCGCTGGCGCTTGATAACGCCAGAAAAGGGGATCTGAAGCAAGGTTTTGTCTTTGCCGGTAGCAATGCTTTTAGAGTCAACTCGATTATTTCAGTGAAGGAATTGCTACAGGAGCTGCAAGAGCAATACGTGTATGCTCGCGAGAAAGGGGCAGGCAGATTAAGGAGCGAATATGAAAAGGCCCTTGAAAAACTGAGATCCCTGAAAGAGGAGTATTTAATAACGCTGAAAAACGGGGTTCATTCATTGAAATATCAATGCGAGAAAGATATTGAAAAGGGCGTCATAACATTCCGTGAGGAATATTTAAGCGTCCTGGATAAAATCAATTCACTAAAGTCTGAATACTTGAAGGCGGTGGATAATGCCGACTTCTTAAAAAACGAGCTGGCAAAGCTGTTTGAGCAGTATGCATTGTTCAACAGGCTTCATACTGAGAAAATTTGAAACAAGACCTGCCAAATAGTCTTTTACATAGATATCAAAGCCCCCCTATTTTCTGCCAAATATAAAAGGAATTGCACTCAAGCCAACTCCGATCACAATAATATTCATGGTTCCGTCCACCAAATAGGAATACCCCATGAGCGCCATGCCACAGATAAGCATCAGCAGTTGCTGGCTCTTTTTTCCATAAGTCAAATAACCCAGTCCAATGACGCTGAAAATGACCATGGCAATAATACTGCTTTTTGTGTTACCACCCGTAAAATCCTTTAAAATGCCTACATCACCGGATAATTCTCTTGCCGTTGTCTTGAGATCATTTTCTTTGGGTCGGTGGGCTAGTTTACTTGACCGCTCAACACCTGGGGATTTTTGGTCGGGTTTGTCTTGATAAGAAATAAGTAAATAAGAGGCAAGCAAAGCCCCTGCTACAACCAGAATGATGGCAAACAACACGGTCCGTTTAGGCCGGGCAGTCTTTGAGGCCTGGGTTGAGTCCCTGAACGCTTCAAAAACAAGCCCGCAATACTCGCACTGTGCGGCTTCCTTTTGTTCTATGTTACATCTCGGGCATTTTGTCATTGCACTAATATCTTGCGCTTCCAGATAAAAATTCAACTGCTGGTTTATTTTAGCATTCATGTGAAAAGGTGGCAAGAAATGCAGAGTTGCCTCGGCGCCTAAAAAACCTACGTCCAACGACAATCGTCCATCTGTCCTCTGACTCTGCTTCCTGACACCTGAGACCTATTTAAGGTTCGGATCCTGCTGGCGCACATAGGCCAGCAGCTTTTTGGCAACGGCGGATTTGACCTGAATAGCATCATAATCGATCTGCACGTTGTTCAAATACTGCAGAATTAAAGCATCACCATTTTTAAACCCGTGTGGTAAAATGCCGGCAAAGAAAAATCCCAGTTTCTCAAATTGCGCTGTGGTTGTGGCGGTTAATGGATCGGATAGGTTTAAGAAGAGATTTACAATTTCGGTTTTTTTCAGGCAAAGTTCGCGGACCTCAGTTTTTAGTGCCTCGACGATATTTTGCCCGTATACGTCAATGATAATGCGGGCATACTGCATCGAGCCGATTAGCTTAATCTTAAATTCAGCAGGCGATGAATGATTTTGGGCTTCCGTCGGCACGGCTTTTTTCATTTTGGGCGCAGCACCCAGTTCTTTGTAAAGGGCCGCAAGGATGTCTTTGTGATGCGGCGGCGCATATATTCTCTGGTAAAGCGTCGGCGGCTGTAAATACAGAAACTGCACCAGCACGCTCAAGCGATCAGAGACCTTACCGTTCATGCCCTTAAAGACAATGCCCGGCGGTATCATTCCTAATCTTAGGCCACAATCTTTGAAGCCGAATCCATGCATCGTATGCTGGGATACGGTATGATTGGTGACCGCCTCGCCGAAAGCGCCTTTGATGCCACCGGTTTTTGCCTCATCCAGAAGGTAAAGGGTGATATCGCTGAAACATCCCGAAGAGCGATACTCGGGTTTAACCACGCCCTGTGCCATTTCAACAATTTGCGAATTTTCATCCCAGTTCTGGAAGACACCATAACCGGCAATTTCCTCATCAGCGGCAATCGCAACGGCCGAATATACCTGGCCGCTTTCATTCAGGGTAATAATTTTTTCCGGATAGTAGACGTAATCGTGGGGATAGGTATAACCGTATGTTTTATAGATAGTTTTGGATACCTCCGGAGCATCGGATGGTTTCATCTGGCGCACCCGGCATTTGAATTTTGCGGGAGATGCGGCAATCGGCGGCGTTGCCTCTTCATAGGGCTCCAAATCGCAGGCGGCATAATAGTCCGAAATATTTTTGTTCCGCAGGTGCTTGATTAACACCAATTCTTTGCCCTCCGAGCCCAGATTGTTGAGTTGAATTTCGTCCAGGTACTGTTTCAATCGCGATATCGGCTCTGCCATACCGGGCAGAGTGCTCGAAGAACCTTCAGTGCCGAAGGGCAAGCCTTTATCCCGCAGGCTCACTTTTACACCTTCAGGGATGCGTTCGCACAATATTTCCAGCGACCCTTTTTCGGCAGGCTCAAAGGAGTAATCCAGCAGCGCGGTAATGGCTTCCATGACACCGTTTTCAAGAGAATTTAAGTCCTCGGCTGCCATCCCAATCGCCCGGGCGATTTCAGATACATAAATGGCCGCCGCAGTGGCATATTTGGAATCATTGGGGATTAGAATGCTGGAATATTCGCATTTTGACGCCACATTTCACCTCCTGTATCCGAATAGGGTTAGCGCTGAGTCTAATGATCAAAAATGGGATTATCAGAAAAAAATCTGTCTGTTTTGGTGGGCACGGCTGCGGCTGGCGATGAGAATGGGCCGATTAAAAGCGCAGAAAAGAAACCCCCTGGAGAAGGGCAGCAGGGGGGATAATTGAGCGGTACAGATTAAGACCGTTTGACGCGCCGCTCTCACATCATTTACAGGTAATCAAATTGAGGCTTTGTGAACACCGTCCCGGTAACCGGCGCTTGATTGCGTTAAGTGGTTTTTTTTGATTCTTTTTTGGCGCTTTTAGCGGTCGGCTTGCCGCCGCCTTTCCGGGTTGAAGAATATCCATCCGCATACCATCCGCCCCCCACCAGCTTAAACGAGCAGGCAGACATGATTTTTTTAGCCCGGCGGTTGCAATGGGGGCATTTGATGTGCCGGGTATCCATTGGTACCAGGCTTTCTGTTACAATGCCTTCCGGACACTGAAACTCGTAAAACGGCATAAAGATCCTCCTGAATTAAAGCAGCAATACACGAAACGTAAAAAACGCTAAGTCTCGTTTTTCGCTGCTAAAATAGGTATTTTTTTGGGGATGTCAAGTCGCTTCCTAACATGAAAGGATTCCTTTTATCCGATATCGGAGCCGGCGTCAATCTAAAAAATAGTTATAAATAAGATCCAATAAACTCAATTTTTTATGTTTACATTACTTTCAACTATAATGTACCAAATACGGATTTGCGGCATTAGGGGTTTTCGTAAAAACAGTTGCATACCTTAATTTTATTTAACAACCCCTAAAGATCCACATTGCAAATTTGTTCCTTGACATGCCTGTCAAGCGGCATATATAAAATCATAAATATTTTCAGGCACTAAGAGACTAAACCGGCCTCCGCATCTAACCTATTTTAATAATTTCAGGCGGTTAACATCCCAGGAAGTTGAATGCAAACAAACATTTTAAAAAGCCTATCAAATTGGAAAAAACTACAAGCCAATGAACATACGATTATGGCGGTGCTGGGCGTTGTTGTGGGCATGGCCGGTGGCTTTGGCGCCGTTGGGTTTCGATACCTGATAGACTTTTTTCAAACACTGGCTTACGGCGGCAAGAACGACCTGCTTGAGCTGGTGGTCAATCTGCCATGGTATTATCGAGTGATGGTTCCGGCCATCGGGGGCTTGATCGTGGGGCCGCTGGTTTATTTTTTCGCCCGAGAGGCCAAGGGACATGGCGTGCCGGAGGTCATGGAAGCGGTGGCGCTCAAGGGCGGCGTAATCCGCAAGCGGGTCGTGGTGGTTAAAACGCTGGCATCGGCCATCAGTATCAGCACCGGTGGCTCCGTCGGCCGCGAGGGCCCCATCGTTCAAATCGGCTCTGCCATCGGATCGACCCTGGGGCAGGTCCTAAAAGTTTCAGCCGAGCGCATGCGGACACTGGTCGGTTGCGGTGCTGCCGCGGGTATTGCAGCCACATTTAACGCACCTATAGCGGGTTCCATGTTCGCCCTGGAAGTTATCCTGGGTGATTTCGGTCTGGCAACATTTAGCCCGATTGTGATCAGCTCTGTTGTTGCCACCGCAGTCTCGCGCGCTTACCTGGGAGATACACCGGCTTTTATAGTTCCGGTTTACGAACTGGTCAGCGCCTGGGAGCTTCCCATGTATCTGGTCATGGGAATTTTTTGTGCGGCGGTGGGCGTATTGTTCACCAAAACCCTGTATCGAATTGAGGATCTGTTTGATGAGATAAAATTCCCCGATTATCTTAAGGGAATTTTCGGCGGGTTGATTCTGGGTGGCGGTGCATTGGCTTTTCCCCAGATTCTGGGGGTCGGATACGGCGCCATTGACTTGGCGCTGATGCAACAGATGGCCTGGTGGCTTTTGCTGATTCTGGTGCCGATAAAAATTTTGGCTACCTCCATTACCATTGGTTCGGGCGGTTCGGGCGGAATATTTGCCCCATCGCTTTTTCTGGGGGCCATGGCCGGAGGCTTCTTCGGTGCCGTAGTTAATCAGCTGTTCCCCGGCATCACCGCATCCCCCGGGGCCTACAGCATTGTCGGCATGGGAGCTGTGGTCAGCGCCACCACCCACGGACCTCTGGCGGCTATTTTAATCCTCTTTGAAATGACGGGCACCTACAAAATCATTCTGCCGCTCATGCTCGCATGCATTATTGCCACCATCGCCAGTCGACAATTTTTGAGAGAATCCATTTATACCCTGAAATTGATGCGTCGGGGTGTGGATATCAAAGAGGGCAAGGAGGTCAATATCTTAAAATCAATGTTTGTGAAAGATGTCATGAACCCCCATGTTGAAACCATTAACGAAGCATTGCCGCTGGGGCAAATGGCCCAGCTGATATCCAAAAGTAAGTTTAACAGTTTTCCGGTAACTAATGACCAAAAACAGCTGATCGGTATTGTCTCATTTAATGACTATAACGAGGCCATTTTTGATGAGAATCTCAAAGATTTGGTGGTTGCCAAAGATCTAGCCTCCACCGAACTGGTGACCGTTTCGCTGGATGACAATCTTTACGCAGCCCTGGAAAAGATCAGTTTAAAAGATTTTGCGGTTTTGCCCGTCGTGTCTGCGCAAGATCCTTCCCACCTGAAAGGCGTGATCAGCCGGCGGGACATTATCGGGGCTTACAACAAAGCGGTTTTAAAGAAATCACTTTTCAAATAACAGGTGTGCAAGCCATTCCACTCTTCCAGCACCGGACAAATCTTATACCGTTTTCCATAATAATGTTCCGGAATACGGAAGTGCGGCATAAGGGGTTGTAGAAAAAAACGTTTGAATACCGCAACGTTTTTTTGACAACCCCTATAAACCCATGAATGTTCTGTGTTTTTGTTGGCCGCAGCCATCCTGCATAACCTTAAATTCATACTATGGGTGGTTTGTCATAAAAGAATGCATATTATTAAATTAATCTTGCGGGCAACCGGTTTATTTAGGTTCCCAAAGCATGCGGCTCGAGCAGTAAACTGAGGATGTCCTGACCGAGGGACAGGTGAGATGGAAACCATAGCGATCGAGCATAGGTCTTTGCTTCGCGAGGGTACCCGGAAAAAGCGCGGCCCGAGCGCACCGGAACTGGTCGAAGAAGAAGCGCCGGAACAAGCACCCGAAGAAGAGGAATACATTCTTTGCCGCCAGTGCCGCCAGGCCATTACCCGGCCGGCAGAACGCATTACGGTCCAGGGGTCACATCAGCACACCTTTGCCAATCCCCATGGCATTGTTTTTGAAATCGGTTGTTTTAAAATCGCCCAGGGGTGTGGTTATGCCGGTTCGCCTTCAACCGAATTTACCTGGTTCAACGGCTATGCCTGGAGAGTCAGTTTTTGTACCATGTGTTTGACCCATCTGGGCTGGGCGTTTATCGCCGACAGCGGCGACAGCTTCCACGGTTTTATTCTGGATCGGTTAATTCAACCCGAATAATGCCTGAATTTTACATGAAAATAGATGAGATGTTGAAATTAACGTTTAATGAGAAATAGGCAATACCCAAATTCTATCTATCTTTATATGTCGAGGGGATTTAAATGGGAGAGATTAAGAGCACATTAGATCTTGTAATGGAAAAAACCAAGAATCTGAATCTGAGTAATGAAGAAAAACAGGATCAGAAAAACAAAGAGATTGAAAGCCGTCTGCGCGGTCTGCTGCAAAAATTTCAAGATCAACAGATCACTCTGGAGCGGTTTAAATCCGAGTACCAAACGCTGCGCAGGGGATACAACCTGATGGGAACACCAAATGAGCACCTGCTCAAAGCGGTATGTAACCGGATTGAACTCGGCAAGGATAATCAGGCGCTGTTTGAACTGCTGTCTCAATTTGCCGATTCCAATATTGAGGGGATCACTTCGATTTTGCATGAATTTGATAAAGCTATTGATGCGGCGGCCCGGGAACGATCTAAAATTTCAAAAGATAAACTTGCTAAAGAGCATTTTATTTCCGGCTCGGCGGTTGTACCGAACCTTAAAGCCGATAAGGCATGGCGAGAGAAGGCCAGGGAGATTCGGGCCAAGTTTGAGGAATCACTAAATCAGGCAAAAACCAAACTTCTGACCGGGTAATCCGCGTTGATATGATTTACACGAGAGGGAAAAACCCACGGCGGGGGTTTTTCACTATAGAATCCATTTAAAGCTTCGGTTTGAAATTATTTAAGATTACCAGACGATATATGTAAAAAATTGGAATTACGGGTACATAGCCGTAACCCACAATTTGGCCGAAGTGTGTATTGCACATATTAATATACAATCTTGGAAAGAAACGTAATCAGCGGTTTTTTACACTTGGGATATAAAACGAGTATCACAACTTTTCAGGAGTCTACCAAAGTTTGAATATGTTGGTACATGCAATTTTGAAAGTATTTATCTGTTACAGATATCAACAGATATCAACGAGAAGCAAAGTCGCCTGAAAAGAGAGTATTTTAAGGCCGGTCTTGAGCGGCTTGTTAGGCGAAATATTACACAATCATAGTTATATATATGTTGAATGTGGATGATTAGAAGCTACGGCCTCTTTGGTCCTCATCTACCACGCCCTCGTCCTCCTCGGCCACCACTTCGTCCACCCCTGCCACCGCCGTATCCACCTCGGCCACCACCTTGTCCACCCCTGCCACCGCCATATCCACCTCGGCCACCACCTTGTCCACCCCTGCCACCGCCGTATCCACCTCGGTCACCACCTTGTCCACCTCTGCCACCGCCGTATCCACCTTGTCCACCTCTGCTACCGCCGTATCCACCTCGGCCACCACTTTGTCCACCTCTGCCAGAGCCGTATCCTCGTCTTTCGGTGCGCGGGCGAGCCTCATTCACATTAAGCGCTTTTCCTTTTAGCTCTTTGCCATTTAGGCCATCGATTGCAGACTGCGCTTCAGC
>CAJHYI010000069.1_pt1 | contig 18784 bp, 17 predicted proteins | sample 9198771 | NCBI WGS metagenome assembly CAJHYI01 (sample SAMEA7708367, study PRJEB35096) | sediment metagenome | biome: marine neritic benthic zone biome [ENVO:01000025]; feature: sediment [ENVO:00002007]; material: shallow marine sediment [ENVO:03000034] sea grass bed [ENVO_01000059] ...
TCGGGGCCTCAAAAATATTGTTTGATAGCGGACCGGGCACCATGCGGCGGCTCCTGGAAGCCCGGACCACCATTTTCGATTTATCCCATATTTTTTACAGCCATTTTCATCCCGACCACACGGGCGAATTTGTTCCGCTTATTTTTGCCACAAAATACCCGGATGGCAGTCGACGAAAACTTCCCCTGACGGTTGCCGGTGGCCGCGGTTTGCTGAATTTTTATGAGAGATTGAAAAACGTCTACGGCCAGTGGATTGAACTGGCCCCCGGGCTGCTGGAGATCATCGAATTCGACAACAAAAATGCCGATGCGATTACTTTTGAGGATTTTTCCGTTTACACGGTTCCGGTAAAGCATAACGAAGAAAGCATTGCCTTCCGCATTACCAGCTCTGATGGGTTTTCAGCGGTTTATACCGGGGATACAGACTACAGTGAAACCATTATCGACCTTGCAAAAGACACGGATTTGTTAATCTGTGAATGTGCGCTTCCGGACAAATTGCGGGCACCCGGCCACCTGACGCCTTCGCTGGCAGGAGAGTTGGCGAGCAAAGCCGGCGTTGGCAATCTGGTCTTAACCCATTTTTATCCGGAATGTGAAAAAGCAGACATCGCGGCTGAATGCCGCCAGAGCTACGCCGGTCATTTAGTTTTGGCCGAGGACCTAATGGAATTGAAAGTCCGTTGAATTGGTTAGATTCGTTTAATTGGTTAAATTTGTTCTTATCCGTGTGCAGATTGAGCGGGATAAAATAGATTTTCTTCATAACCAATCAAACCAATAAGACCAATAAAACAAATTCAACAAACTATGAAGTACTATCCCGCTAATTTGAATATCAAAAACCGCAATTGTCTGGTTGTCGGTGGCGGTAACGTGGGCACCCGCAAGGTTACAACCCTGCTGGAATGCGGCGCCCGGGTGACGGTTGTCAGCCCCGATCCAACTCCCCGGCTGAAAAAAATGGCCGCAAATGGATCAATCCAGTTAAAAGAACGCGCTTATCAGAGCGATGATTTAAGCAAGATGTTTCTGGTCATCGGGGCCACAGATGATGAACGCTTGAATCGGCAGGTCAGCATTGATGCCGAGCGCGTCAACATCCTGTGTAATATCGCCGACCGACCCGAGGTTTGCAATTTTATCCTTCCGGCAATTGTGCGCCGCGGAGATCTGGTGATAACGATTTCCACCTCGGGCAAAAGCCCGGCCCTGGCGAAACGATTGCGCCGTAACCTGGAAACACAGTTCGGCAAAGAATATGCCGATTTTCTGCGTTTAATGGGAGCCATTCGCGACAAACTGTTAAGCCAGGCCCATGAGCCCGAGGCGCATAAAGACCTGTTCAATCAATTGATCGACAGCGATCTCGTCGGGCTGATCAAAGCGGACAAAACCAAACAGATCAATGCCCTGCTTTATGAAATATTGGGGGAAGGTTATAATATCGAAGAGCTATTATAAGCTGTTTTAAAAATGCATCTAAACGAGAGAATTTTATGCTCCACTTTCGAATCAGTCGGAACTCGTGCCGAATTCAACCAAATCGTATGTGTCTTGTTGTTTTGAATGGATTGAATCTTATTTTTTCGACAAGATCTACAGGATTTTGAGGATATTTTTCTTAGTCGCTCTCCGGAAGAGAGCGACTAAACTCAATCCGCTTTCAGCGGAATAAAATTATCGGTCATACAATTCAACCTTGGAAAGGACTCCTGTACTTTAAAACATCAACTCAGTTTATAAAAGCATGTAAAACTCGCCGCAGGCGATAGGGTTTGGCCGTTATCTTCCGGAGAACGGCCAAAAGGAATCCTGATAATCCTGTAAATCCTGTCTAAAATTCTCAATGGAATCTCTCTTTTGCTCGGTGGGCATGATCTACTTTTTAAAACAGCTTATGCATAAGTTAAATAATAGTATAAATCGGAGTTTGAATGGAATCGATAATCCTCGTTAGCATTTTACTGTACCTGCTGAGCACGGTCGGCTATTTTGCATATCTATTTATTCAAAAGGACTATCTGCAACGCACCGGTTTTTTTCTGCTGTTGATCGGGTTCTTATTTCACACCCTGATTATCGTTTACAGTTTTATCAAGGGCGGACATTTGCCGGTCAGCAACATGCATGAAACGCTGTCTTTTGCCGGCTGGGCAATCGCCGGCGTATTTTTGGGCATACAGTTTAAATTTAATTTAAAAATTCTGGGAATATTTGCAGCGCCGATCCTGACCGGTATTATGATCACCGTGTCGCAGCTTCCCAATGAGCCGGCTGCGGCAACCAAAATTTTCAAAAGCTTTTGGCTGGTGAGTCATGTAACCGTCATTTTCATCGGTGAAGCCGGGTTTGCCCTTGCCTGCGGACTGGGGATTTTGTATTTGCTGCAAGAAAATGAAATCAAAACAAAGAAACATCGATTCTTTTTTAAACGCTTACCGTCTCTGGAAATGCTGGACAACATCGGATATGTCTGTATCGTGGTGGGCTTTGCCATGCTGACCCTGGGACTCATCACCGGCTTTGTCTATGCAAAGACGGTTTGGGGCCGGTTCTGGAGCTGGGACCCCAAAGAAGTGTGGGCCGGAATCACCTGGTTGTTTTATGCCGTTTTGCTTCATGAAAGGCTGACCGTCGGGTGGCGGGGACGACGCTCAGCCATTATGGCCATCATCGGCTTTGTGGTGCTGATATTTACTTTTCTGGGTGTCAATCTTTTAATGGAAGGGCATCACGAGGAGTTTACCAAATTTTAAATTTTACTGTTTCATACACCTCGGGCCAACGATGAAAATCAATTATCACGAAAGCACGAAAGCGTAAAAACACGAAAAAAAGATTAAATATTTCGGGCTTCCTATATTTCGTGTTTTCGTGATTTTAAAAACTTTGTCATAAAAAGCACAAAAATACATTTAAGCGACTACATTTTTTAATTCATAGCGCCATGCTGGATATCGTATTACTGGGCATAAATCATAACACCGCTCCGATTGAGCTCCGGGAGTGTATCGCCTTTACAGAGGACCAGTCGAAATCTGCCCTGCATTCCCTGTTGCGAAAAACGTTCATCAAGGAAGCATTGCTTTATTCAACCTGCAACCGGGTGGAAGTTTTAGTGGTTACGGACGATAGCGCCCGGGCGGTGGCGGAGACCAAAGGCTTTATCGCCGAATTCAATAAAATCCCGCTGGAACAATTTGAAGGTTCCCTCTATGTCCATGAAGGCAATGAGGCCGTGAGACACGTGTTTCGCGTCGCTGCGAGTCTGGATTCAATGATTGTGGGCGAACCCCAGATTCTGGGCCAGATAAAAGAAGCCTACCGAACCGCCATAGAAGAAAAAACCTCCGGTGTCATTTTAAATCGCCTGTTGCACCGCACCTTTTTTGTCGCCAAAAAGATTCGTACCGAAACCGGTATCGGCGATCGGGCCGTCTCAATCAGCTATGCCGCCGTAGAGCTCGCCCGCAAAATTTTCGGCGTGCTGGCAGGTAAAAAAGTGCTGCTCATCGGCGCCGGAGAAATGGCCGAGTTGGCGGTGGAGCACCTCATCCGCGGCAAGGTAGATCAAGTATGGGTTGCCAACCGGACATTCGAAAACGGTGTTGCACTGGCCAAGCAGTTCAACGGTCAGGCTATTGGATTCGAAGAGATTCCGGAAAGTTTAAAAACAGTCGATATCATTATCAGTTCGACCGGGGCACCCGATTATGTGATTCGAGCCGATCAGGTCAAAGGCGTAATTCGCAAACGAAAAAATCGACCCTTATTTTTTATCGACATCGCTGTACCCCGGGACATCGACCCGGATATCAATCGCCTTTCCAACTCCTATGTCTATGACATCGATGACTTAAAAGGAATCATAGATGAAAACATCGAAGACCGCCAAAAAGAGGCGATTAAAGGCGAACGCATTGTTGATGAGGCCGTCATTGGGTTCCGGGAGTGGTATGAAAGCCTGGATGTTGTTCCCACCATTATCGCTTTGCGAAACAAAATGACCGCTATTGCTGAAACGGAACTTAAAAAAACCCTGCAGGCAAGTATGATCTCCGAGCAGGAAGCCAAAGCCATTCGTAAAATGGCCGATTCGCTCATTAACAAAATTTTGCACGACCCGACCCAGTTTTTAAAACGTAACGGCATGCATGAGAATAAGTCCTTTTACATCGATTCGGTTAGAAAACTGTTTAAATTGGATGACTGATAAATCCGGAGGATTTATGATGAGCAACACAGCGTTTCTTTTTCCCGGTCAGGGCTCACAGAGCGTGGGCATGGGCGCAGAATTTTATCAGGAATACGACTTTGTGCGTGAAATTTTTGACATGGCCGAAGAAACGGTCAAGATGCACTTGGCGAATCTTTGTTTCAAAGGCCCCATGGAAGAGTTGACCCAAACGGTCAATCTGCAACCGGCCGTCACAACCGTTAACCTGGCGTGTCTGGCGGTTTTAAAAAAAGAAGGGATCGCTTATGATTTTTGTGCCGGGCACAGTCTGGGCGAATACAGCGCTTTAAATGCCGCCGACGTAGTATCCGCTGAAGACACCATCAAGCTGGTGCTTAAAAGGGGCGAGCTCATGCATCGGGAATCCATTAAAAACAAGGGCGCAATGCATGCCATTGTCGGGCTTCCCATTGCTGATGTCGATCGTCTTGTCGCCGAAGTTCAACCGCAGGGCATTGTGTCGGTTGCCAACCACAACAGCGAACTGCAGATCGTCATCACCGGCGCACCGGAACCCGTTGAAGGAGTCTCCGCGCTGGCCACCCAAAAAGGCGCCAAATGCATACCGCTGAAAGTCAGCGGTGCCTGGCACAGTGAACTTATAAGTGGCGCCGAAGAAGAATTCAATGCAGTCCTGTCGAAAATTAATTTTAATCCTCCTGAAAAATCCGTGGTTTTAAATGTGACCGGCGATTTTTCCGCTAAAGCCGATAATATCAAAGCATGCATGCAGCGGCAGCTGTGCAGCCCGGTTAAATGGTTTGATGCCATGGGCAAGCTGATGGATCAAAAAATTGAAACCTTCGTGGAAGTCGGTCCGGGAAGGGTTCTTGCCGGCCTGGTAAAAAAGATCTTACCATCTGATTATACTGCTAAAACTTACAATGTCAGCAACATGAAGCAGCTTGAAAAGTTTCTAAATGAAACGGCATAACCCAAACGCGTCATACACATGATATGAGTTGCGGATCTGAGATAAGTCTTTAAAATACCTAAAGTTTTCGCGTCGCAAAACCGATATCACCTTAGATGTGCATTTATAAATTGTGATCGTATGTTGTCGCCGGTACGCCAAAATGCTATAATCTGTAAAAACCTTGAGAAACACAATTAATGCTTTACAGGCAAATTGAGTTGTGCTAATGAAAGCAATTTTTGGAAGTTCTTATACGTATGGGAAAGAGTAGGAGTTTGCGTATGAAAAAGAAAGATAAAGACTATTTTAAAAAATTGCTCACAGATTGGCTGGAAGAACTTTTGGACCAGGCCGGAGATACAGTGTCCGGTATGACCGTACCGAAAGAAAATTTTCCGGACCCCACCGATCGTGCCGCACTTGAAGCCGACCGCAATTTTATGCTGCGAATACGGGATAGAGAACATAAATTGATTAAGAAAATCAAAGCGGCCATCGGCCGCCTGGAAAATGACACCTACGGTATTTGCGAATCCTGCGGCGAAGATATCTCGTTAAAAAGGCTGAAGGCTCGGCCGGTTACGACTCAGTGTATTGACTGTAAATCCAAAGAGGAGGCATTAGAAAAGGCTCTTGGATTATAACAACCATCTGGGGATAGATCTTCATATACACTCAACCGCCTCAGATGGCTCCCTGACACCAGCTGCAATCCTCGACCACGCCCAGAAGCTCAATCTCGCCGCTATCGCCATAACCGATCATGACTCATTAGATGGATCCAGGGAGGCTCTGCGGACCGGCATACCCTCTTCTTTACATTTTTTATCCGGCGTCGAGATCAGTGCAGCCTATCCCCCGTTTTTACAAGGCTCCGGCAGTTTCCATATTCTGGGGTATGGCATCCACCTTGACGACCCGGTCTTAAATCAAAGGCTCAAGAAACTTCAGGAAGCCAGAAAAAACCGCAATCCTAAAATTGTCAGGCGTCTGAATGAACTGGGCTTTCCGATCTCATTGGAAGACGTCCAACAGCTCGCGGGTCAAGGCCAGATCGGCAGGCCCCATATCGCCGATACAATGGTAAAAAAGGGCTATGTAGCGTCCATTGATGAAGCCTTCAAAAAATTTTTGGGAACCGAGCGGCCCGCATACGTCAACAAGGAGCGCATTGGATGTGAAGATGCGATTAAAATGATCCGCGGTGCCGGCGGCATCGCGGCATTGGCGCACCCGGGCCTTCTGGATGTTGCAGATAAACGTCAACTGGAAGCGCTCATTCAAAATTTAATTGACATCGGAATGGGTGCAATTGAAGTTTATTACCCGCAGCACACCACCGAACAGATAAAGCTGTATGCGCAACTCTCAAAACAATATGGCCTTCTGATGACCGGGGGAACAGATTTTCACGGTTCATTAACGCCGGACGTTCAAATGGGATCCGGCAAAGGGAATTTGTTTATTCCCTTTAATATTTACGAAGTATTAATGGGTGGCCGATCATAAGTGTTGGATAAAAGCGGCCGGCACCAAATGGAACCTCACCTCCGTCAGCAGCGCGGATCCTCTTGTTGATGCCCGTCAAATCGAAATCTATACCGTTTTCCATAATAATGATACGGAATACGGAAATGCGGCATAAGGGATTGTAGAAAAAACGTTTGAACGCCGGAACGTTTTTTTTGACAACCCCTATAAAATCATTTTGGCACAGGACTGTTTATGGAGACCGTAAATTTGCTCGATATCGAACATAAACTGGGTTATCAATTTCAATCAAAGGAGCTGCTCGCAGAAGCCTTGAGACACAGCTCCTATGTCAATGAACAGCCGGAGTTAGATCTGCGGGACAATGAGCGCCTTGAGTTTCTCGGCGACGCAGTGTTAAACCTCATCGTCGGCCATATTTTGATGGAGCGCTATCCGCACTTGAAAGAGGGCGATCTTTCCAGAACCCGGGCCAATTTGGTCAATGAGACCCAGCTGGCTGCCATGGCGCGCGCCATAGACCTGGGATCTTGTCTGCAACTGGGCAAAGGTGAAATTCAGACCAGTGGTATGGAAAAAAATTCAATCTTATCAGGTGCCTATGAAGCGCTAATCGCTGCTCTTTATCTGGACAGCGGTTTTAAAGTCACCTTTAACATCATCGAAAACAATTTTGTGCCCATTCTCGATCAGGTTCATTCGGCAGGCGACAGTTATGATTACAAAAGCCGTCTGCAGGAATGGGTTCAGGAGAAACATGGCGCTATACCGCAGTATCAGGTCGTCAATGAAAAGGGTCCGGATCACGATAAAACATTCTGGGTGTCTGTAAAGGTTTTTGATACTGAGGCGCAGGGCATTGGCAAAAACAAAAAAACAGCCGAACAGGATGCGGCCCGCAAGGTATTGGAAACATTAAACAAAGATCGCCCTGTTACTGACAGGACTTAAGGAGCAGCCCTTCGGGCTTCAAGGAGCGCCCTTAAAGGGCTTTAGGCTATATTTAAATTCCACTCAAAACAAAGTCAAATTCTCTTATAAAAGCTGCATTCTTCAAACCAACAGCCTAAAATCCCGCCGTAAGCGGGATGCTCTTCAAGTGAAACGTTCCTCAAGCGCAGCGCTCCTTTGGCCTCATATTTGTTGATAGGCAAAAAAAGATCTCCTGATGGCTTATACAGACAAACCATTTATCATCCCCATTTTTATTCCCCACGCCGGTTGCCCCCACCAATGTGTATTTTGCAACCAATCTTCCATTACAGGCGCGCATTCAACGCCGGCAAGCAAAGATGTTCGCCATCAAATCCAAACCTTTTTAAGATTTCGACACAAACAAAGAGGGTGTGTCCAGATTGCTTTTTTTGGAGGAAATTTTCTCGGAATTCGGACGCCGACCATAAAGCGTCTGCTGGCGGAAGCAGCTGAATATGTAACCGCAGGCCAGGCAGACGGCATTCGTTTTTCAACCCGGCCGGATACCATCAACCGTCAACGGTTGGCGTCGATTAGAGATTTTCCAGTATCGACAATCGAGCTGGGTGTTCAATCCATGAGCAACCACGTGCTGCAGCGCAGCAACCGCGACCACACCGCCGCAGATACCATCAAAGGGGTGCAGCTTCTTAAGGAATTTGATTATGAAGTGGGGGTGCAGCTGATGGTCGGTCTGCCGGGTGATACCGCTAAACGCGTGCACGCCTCCGCCCGAATGGTCGCCCTTCTGAAACCGGATTTTATCCGCATCTATCCAACGGTGGTTCTGGCCGAAAGCCCCCTGGCGGCCTGGTACAAAAAAGGCGCTTATGTTCCCTTGTGCCTCGCGGATGCGGTGAGCCAGGTAAAGGACCTGTACCTGTTTTTTAAAAACGAAAACATTCCGGTGATCCGGATGGGCCTGCAGGCAACTGAAGATTTTACAGACGGTTCGGCTATTTTAGCAGGGCCCTATCATCCGGCTTTCGGACATCTGGTTTATTCAGAAATTTTTTTGGATATGGCTGTGTCGGCAATAAAATCGGAAAATCCGAACGGGGATGCAATTACCCTGCACGTTCATCCGCGCAGTGTTTCCAAAATGAGAGGCCAAAAAAATGAGAATATTAAAAAGCTCCGTGCTAAATTCCATCTCCAATCAGTAAAAATCGTGCCGGACAAGCGCTTAAAAGAAGATCAATTGAAAATAAACACCCTTCCCGAAAATTAGGGCGTGATTTTATACCGCTTGTCATAATAATGTTCCGAAAAAAAGGATGGCGGCATAAGTGTTGTAACAAAAAAACGTCCCGCAATCGGAACGTTTTTTTTGACAACCACTATATCTTGTTCCAGGAAAAAATGAGTATCGCTCAGGCTACAGACATCGATGAACCTAATTCTGTTTTGCGGTGCTGTTACGAATTTCAGGCTGAGACGCTTTATATTTATCGTATAAGATGTGAACGATACCATCGGCTAAGCCGACTTGAGGAACGTAGATTTTACGGATACCGGCCCATTGCATAATCTTAAGATAGATATCCAATGCCGGAATAATGACATCGGCGCGATCCGGCCGTAAAGCTAACTCCTTGATGCGTTGTTCAACTGTAAAATGCTTTAAAAACCGACGCACTTTCATCATCTTGTTCTCCGAAAGCGGCTTACCGTTTTTACAGTTTGCCAGACGGAATACCTTATTAATATTACCGCCACTTCCAATCGCCGCCATGGAAGTGAAGGGAGCGGTATAGTTCTTCAGCCACTGTCTCATCTTTTTCCAATACGCCTTTGATACCAGGCCTTCCAGCAATCGTATGGTTCCGATGTTAAATGAACCCGATGTAATGATTCGGCCCTGTGAAAACAGGGTGATTTCCGTGCTACCCCCGCCGATGTCTACATAAAGGTAAGCATCGTTTCCACCGAAAATGTCTGCACTTTTGTTCTCAAAAATAAACTGCGCCTCTCTTTTGCCGTCAATAATGTCGATTTTGATGTCAGCTTCTTGGAGAATTCGTTTGCATATCTCAGGCCCGTTTTCCGCCTCACGCATGGCGGATGTGGCACAGGCCATAAAATCCAGCGGCTGAAAGGCTTCGATCAGCTGTTTGAATCCCATCATGGTCTTCACGAGTTGTGAGACCTTGCTGTCTGAAATGCGTTTTGACGTAAAGGCATCATCGCCCAGGCGAATGGGCATTCTGACAAGCGACATTTTTCTGAAAGTCGCTGAAAACTCCCCTTCGAATACACCGGACAATAAAAGCCTGACGGCATTTGAGCCGATATCGATGGCGGCAAATTTTAATATTGGATCCATGAAATATATGTGCTCTCAAATGAGATTTTTAGGTTCAAAATAAACGACTGCCCCAATCGCAACGAATTTTAGCTATACCGCTTTTCATTTTAATGTTCCGAATGGCGGAATTGGGGTATAAGTGGTTGTAGAAAAAAACGTTGACATATCGGAACGATTTTTTTGACAACCACTATAAAGGCAGCTACAAACATACAGTCAAGCGACATCATCACCTTATTACTGAATTTTGCACGAGTCGGAGGCTTTCATATGCAAGATTCAGTTTGTATTAGTGATATTCTGAAACAGGTTTACGAGAAAGTCAAATGCTGTATGGCTTCCGCTTTTGATTAAAAGCTTAATTTTATTTTTATATATTTCCAGTCGTGCGTCCGTACACAAAAACAGACCTGCTCTAAATTGATTAAAAATTAACAGGTTATCGGTGGTTTAGTTTTATTTGGGTTGACATTTCATCCGACTGTCTTTTATAAAGAATGAGTTCGTGGGAAATATCTGATATCACAACCTGCGACTATTCTGAAGCTGATCCACAATACGATTACGCTTTTTTGTCTCGCCAGTTCATCAAACGCGCGTTCTTGTCAATACGATATTTCCTGGGTTGTCAATTAAAGAAATAAACCCGCCAAAAATTGTGGTGAACGGAGAGAAAAATATCATGAGCCCTCAAGAGCATCAGCACAAAGAAGCGTTGCTTGCCAAGGAAGGCCGATTAACCGGCATTGCTGCCGCGAAAGATGGTCCCACCGGAAAGGCATCAACAACCGCAGAAAAACCGAAAAAAATCGATGTTGATTCGCCCAACGCGCTCATCAACCGTGAGTTAAGCTGGCTCAGCTTTGCCCGTCGCGTGCTGGCGCTTGCGGAAGATTCAAATTTGCCCCTGCTTGAACGTGTCAAGTTCGCCGGCATCATGGGTATGCTGTATGATGAGTTTGCGATGAAACGTATGGGTGGGCTCAAACGCAAGATAGAGAAAAGAAAACGCAAAAATAAAAAGAAACTGTCTCCCGACGGGCTCAGCGCCGAAAATGAATTGCAAGCTTGTCGAGAGGAATTGCATAAGCAGGCTCGCCTGGTTTCCCGTCTGGTGACCCATAAGCTTAGACCCGCTCTGGCAGAAGCCGGAATACCCATCCAGGAATATACAGAGCTGAGTGACAAACAGCAGAAACAGATGCAGCGCTATTTCCGTGAATCGGTGGAGCCCATCCTGACACCGCTTGCCGTGGACGTTTCACACCCCTTTCCTTTTATCAGCAACCTGGGGTTGAACCTCGCGGTGGAGGTTAAAGAAACCAAAAAGAAGCGCAACCGCTTCGTACGCATCAAGATTCCGGCAAACCGCCCGCGCTGGGTGCCTCTGCCCGACGGTGCCGGTTTTGTTCCGTTGGAGCAGGTGATCGCGTCCAACCTCAATCTGATATTTCCGGGGGCAGCCGGCCTTAAGTGCTATTTTTTCCGCGTAACCCGCGTCGCCAAGGATGACCCGTGGGAGCGGACAATTTTGGAAGACCCTGAAGCCGATATTATTCCGGGGCGGCTCATCGGCATGGTAACGGAAGAACTGACAGCTCGAAAATTTGCCGGTGTAACACGCCTTCAGGTGAGCGCTGACATGCCGAAAAAGCTGCAGGGCTGGATCTGCAAACAACTTGAGGCGGATCCAAGTGAACTGGAACCCGTGAAGGGTTTGATGAGCCTGGCGGACTTGATGAAGTTCCAGGTGGAGGGTTACCCGGAACTGCGCGACCCACCCCATCATCCTGTGACCCATCCCCGGCTGCGACGACTGGATCCCGGCGATTCTGAAGACATATTCGCCGAAATTCGTCGAGGCGATGTTTTGTTGCACCACCCTTACCACAGCTTTGACAGTTCGGTACTGCATTTTCTGCAAAGTGCGGCGGTTGACCCGCAGGTGCTCGCCATCAAGCTAACCATCTATCGCACCAGCAGTGATTCTCCGATCATTCGGGCACTGATGGAAGCGGCACACCAGGGCAAGCAGGTAGCAGTATTGGTGGAGATTACCGCGCGCTTCGATGAGGCACCGAACATCGCCTGGGGCAGGCAGCTGGAACGGGAAGGCGCTCACGTTGCCTACGGTGTAGAACGACTGAAGACCCACGTAAAATTGGCTCTCGTCGTCCGAGAAGAAAAGGACGGCATTCGTCGCTATGTTCACGTGGGAACGGGTAACTATCACACCGTCACGGCCCGAATTTATGAAGACATGGGTATTTTGAGCTGTGAGCCTGAACTGGGATCTAATGTTGCGGCCTTGTTCAATGAGCTGACTAGTGCCACGCCGTCTCCCGGCTACGGCAGGCTGATGGTCGCTCCTTACAATTTGCGCGAGAGCTTCACCGATTTGATCCGCCGCGAAATTCAGCACCACCAGGCAGGCCGTCCCTCAGGCATTCACGCCAAAATGAATCAACTCCAGGATGCAGAAATGATTCGCGAGCTTTACCTTGCCAGTCAAGCCGGCGTATCCATCAGCCTGAATATCCGCGGTCTATGCTGCCTGCGCGCAGGGGTCCCGGGATTATCCGAAACCATTCGGGTTTACAGTACCCTCGGTCGCTTTTTGGAACACTCACGGATCTATCGTTTTGAAAACGGCGGCGACCCGGAGTTCTTCATTGGTTCAGCCGACTGGATGCGGCGTAACCTTAACCGACGCATGGAAACTATCATGCCCGTTACCGACCCCACACTGAAACTGGAGTTGGAGCAGACCTTACAAGTTTATGAAAACGACAACTGCTCGGCCTGGGATATGCGGCCTGACGGCAAATACGTAAAACGACGCCCACGCAAAGACCAAAAACGGCGCGCCGCACAAGAAATGTTTATCGAGCTCATCGGTAAGCAATCAAAGAATAAAGGCAAGGTCCAATAGCGGTTTCATCGTTTGTGACGCCGAGTTTAACAGAAACACGCAGGTTTATAAGCATACCTGTCACAATGAGGCTGAGATGTTTGCAGCCATCATTCGTCATTTCCAGAATTCGTCTCTGGGATTTGTCCAAAAATCATCTATCTAAAGAATCAGATCATGATCAACAACCTTAAATTCAACTTGCCGGACGGCCATGATGAAAAACAATCCATTCGCCATTTGACCGATCAATATACCATCAAAAAGGCGCCCACTGTTGCCGAACGGTTTACGATTTACGATACGTTCGACTGGCGCTTGTTTAATAAATCACTCATTTTGCATTCAACCGGAAACAGGCTGTTTTTGCGTAAACTGACAAAAATCGAAATATTGCATACAGCAGAATTCAGCAGGGCACCGGTTTTCATCTGGGATTTCCCGGACGGTGAATTAAAAGCACAGTTGGCGCCGATTATAAAAATGCGCGCCCTTTTGAGGCTCGTTGAAGTCCAATACCGATCAAGGCCGTATCACATTTTAAACCCGGATGAAAAAACGGTGGCACGTTTGGTTTTTGAAGAAATTCGCCCGCCGGGTAAAAGAAGCAGACCGGCGCCAGCCAGGCATTTATGGTTGAAACCCGTCAAGGGATATCCCAAATATGCGCGTCATCTGGCCCAAAACCTCAAAGAAGCAGGGCTGACAATCGGCACAGAAAAAGAATTTTTTTTAGATGCACTGGCGTCGGCAGACAAAAAGCCGGGCAGCTATTCGGCCAAAGTTAATATTCAACTCGATCCGGCGATGCGTTCGGATCAAGCCACTAAAGTTATTTTGCGCTTTTTGTTGAAGGTTATGCGGATAAACGAAGCCATCTTTGAAAAGGACCTGGATACGGAAGTTTTACATGAATTTAGAGTGGCGATTCGCAGGACCCGCTCGGCCCTGGCTCAAATAAAAAATGTGTTTCCAGCACGGACAACGGATCGATTTAAAAAAAATTTCGCATATGTGGGTAAAGGCTCCAACGTTTTAAGGGACCTGGATGTCTATCTGCTCAACCAGAATGCATACAAAGAAAGGCTTCCCGCCGTCTTGCGTGACGACATTGATCCGTTGTTTAACCATTTGCGCAAAAAACGGGCAAAAGCTTTTCAGCACGTCAAGCGTAGCCTGAAGTCTAAAAAATATGAGCAGATAATGAAGGATTGGGAGAGGTTTTTAAATAAACCGCCACCGGATTCGGCTACTGCATCAAATGCAGAGCTGCCCGTAATTGATCTGGCACGCCGGAGGATTTATAAGAAATTCCAGGGTGTTGTTAAAACGGGCAGCAAAATTCTGGCAAACGCCGAAGATGAGATGTTACATGCTCTCAGAATTGAATGCAAAAAATTGCGATATCTGATGGAGTTCTTCGCCAATCTTTTTCCCCGCAAAAAAATTAAGGCCTTGATTGCTCAGCTAAAGTACTTGCAGGACAACCTCGGAGACTACAACGATCTTTGTGTTCAAAGAGATTATCTTATGAAAATTATCGAGGAATTGCCTGATGCCCAACAAAAGTCTAAAAAAACTCTTGCGGCAATTGGCAGCCTGGTTGGGGCCCTGGATAAAGAAAAGCAGACCGTTAAAGACGCATTCGCCAAAACTTTCACCGACTTTAGGTCGCCTGCAAATCAGAAGCTGTTTAAAAAACTTTTCGCCCCAAAGGTAAGATATTGAATATTGTATATTGAATAATTGCGGTTGTCGCTTCGCTCCGTCTCTTTTTAAATTGGACCCACCGAAGGTGGACCTTAAATATTCAATTTTCAATCGACAATTTTCAATTCCAACGATATACAATTTTCAATTTTCAATTCAATTATCAGGGGATTTTGATGTCAACACTGGCACTTTACAGTAACAAGGGCGGGGTGGGCAAGACCGCTGCGGCAGTAAACTTATCTTATCTGTCCGCCCAGACAGGAACAAAAACCTTAATCTGCGATCTGGATCCCCAGGGTTCGGCCACGTACTACTTCCGGGTAAAACCCAAACTCAAGTCCGGACCCAAAGGATTCGTCAAGGGAGCCAAAGGTGTCTATAAAAGCGTTAAAGGCACCGACTTTGAAAACCTGGATATATTGCCGGCAGATTTCTCGCTTCGCAAGTTAGATATTCTATATTCGAAGTTCGGTAATTCAAAAATACGGCTGAAAAAAATGCTATACCCTTTTGCGAGTGAATATCGCTTAATTGTCCTTGACTGCCCGGTTACCATCGGTATTCTGGCTGAAAACATATTGAATGCCGCTGACTACACTCTTGTGCCAATGATCCCCACCACTCTTTCTGTGCGAACGTATAGCCAATTGCTAGCGTTTTGCAAAAAGAAAAGATATGATGTTGCTAAAATTTACCCCTTTTTTTCAATGGTGGACCGACACAAAAAAATGCACAAAGAACTGATGCTTAGCGTGTCAAATGAATTCAGGGGTGTTTTAAAAAGCTTTGTTCCGTATTTAGCACAGATTGAAAAAATGGGAATTTACCGCGCTCCGGTGGCCGTCTCCGCGCCGGAATCTCTGGCTTCAAAATCATATGAAAACTTATGGTCCAAAGTTCAAAAAAATATACTTTGTTCGTCATAGTTGTTTGCCATGATGAAACCAATAGTCAAGAAAGGAATATCGAATGAGCCGATTCGTTATGTTATCGGGGCCGTCGTGTGTTGGCAAAGGCCCACTTTACAGCGCCCTGCGCAGGTTTTATCCTGATCTGGCGAACAGACTACAGCAGATCGTCCTGTACAACAGCCGCGACCCCAGACCCGGAGAGCAGGAAGGCGTGGACTATTATTTCCGGCCCCGGGCAGAAATCGAAGCGCTTGCAAAAAAACCCGGCTTCACGTCGGCGAATGTTCGGGGAGATTTACAGGCCATCGAGATCGCCGGTATTGAAGCGATCCTTGAGCAGAACAAAGACGCCTTTTTTGAAGGCAACCCCTTCATACCCGCCAAGCTCGGTGAATTAAAAAAATTAAAGGATATTCCGACACTTAAGATTTTTCTTGCGCCCCTTTCCAAAGAGGAGGTCGAGTTCTTTAAAGATCCGCAACAGCGGACCGATCTTGAAAAACTGCTGCCGGATATCATGCGCAAAAAGCTGCTTCGCCGCACCAAGCGTCAGAAAATTAATCTCTCTTTAAAAGATTTGGAAAACATCGAAAAGCGCGTTGCCAGCGCCATTGTAGAATTACGGGAGGCCTGGAAATTCGACTATGTCATTTCCACCCATGATGGCGAAGACAGCGAGCACTGGGATGCGTTTTATTATCCCATCGGAGATGCACGTAAAGCCCTGCTGGCATTTGCCGCGCTGCTTCAGGGCAAGACACCCGACTATGCCGAGCACTGGGAAAAGGACCTGGTGCCTTAGAATTGTGTCCTAAGAATAAATTACAAAATATGATCGTGTTGCCTCGCCATCACATTTTCTGAGTGAGATCCGAAAAATATTGTAAATTGTTTTTAGAACGGCGCATTATCGATAAAGTTGGCTGACAACACGTTTAATCAGGGAAATTATGCAAGAGATACAAGCACGCTATGAGTTTCGCGCATTTGCCCAAAATTTTGGTCTTGTAGAAGAAAAGGTGCGCAAACTTTCTAAATTTGAAAAATTCCGGGAAAGTTCGGAAATTTATATTTTGGCGGCGCTAAACAATGCGCATAATATCAAAATTCGCTATGATACGCTCGATATGAAGGTTTTCGTTAAAGCGGAAAGGGGGCTTCAGCAATGGCATCCTCGAATGAAGGCAGGATTTCCCCTGAGGATGGAGGCTATCCGGGACGAGGTGTTTCCCGCTTTAAGTGTGGCGGTACCGGAGTTGAAGCGATCGGTATATTCATTCGAGCAATTTCTTGAGGATATCATTCAACCCCATCCGGCTTTAACGATCGCCCGGGTATACAAGCGCCGTTTTGGTTATACGATTGACGGGTGCATCAGCGAAGTGGCCGAGCTGCTCATCAACGGAGCCGCCATAAAAACCATTGCAGTAGAATCATTGGATGTCGGGGCCGTATTGCAAGCCATAGAGATCCTTGGATTGCAAGAATATGAAAATGTGAGTTATCTGCTGGCAATCAAGCGCATACTCGGCATGGCGCCTCTTCCGGAATAAAAACAAAGCACGCTTTCAACCCAGCTGCCTGTTTGCGCAAAGAAAAAAGCACCGGTTATCATTTTTCGGGAATAGGATGGCCAAGGAAATCGAAAGAAAGTTTCTGGTTAAAGAGGGCTCCTGGCGTAACGCAGAAGGAACGCCATACCGTCAGGGGTATCTCAACAGCGTCAAAGAAAGAGTCGTGAGGGTGCGCACCATAAACGATAAAGGCTACCTGACGATTAAGGGATTAACCGCAGGCGCCTCCCGCCTGGAGTTCGAATATGAAATTCCCCGCCGGGATGCTGATCTATTACTGGACATGTGTGAGAAACCGTTGATTGAGAAAATTCGCTTTAAGGTGGAGGAAGGGGGTTTTGTCTGGGAAATTGACGAATTCTTTGGGGAAAACCAGGGATTAATCGTTGCTGAAGTCGAGTTGGAAAGCGAGGATCAAGATTTCCCCAGGCCGGATTGGGTGCTGGAAGAAGTTACCGGCGACCCCCGGTATTTTAATTCCAATCTCATAAGAAATCCTTTTAAAATGTGGTAGCTGCTCATTTTTGCCAGTGAAATAAATTTCGAAGCTTCGCATTTACAAGCATTGGTATCGTAATTAAGTTGAAAATTGTTGGAAATAATATCATTAGAATAACTATACCATCAGACTTCTTAGTAGATCTGGACAGCATATTCAGGAGAATATAAAATGGCAAAAAAGATGTGCGACTGGAAGAAAAAAGATGTCTCCAAAAACTTTGGCAAGTTCGCCGATATTGTCAGAAATCCAAAATATAAATGCAAAAAATGCGGCTGGGTGTCGACCAAAAAAACCTATCTGCACAAACCGACGGCCCTGAGGTAGTCACCTAATTACCTGTTGCTTAATGAGGTCTTATGGGTTATCTATCAGGATAAATCGGTTTAAGAATAATGCGTGCAGCAAGCGAATAGCAAATAGCAGTTAGCGGTTAATTGTGTATTTTCATTATATGCCAGTAGAGGTAAAAAATGAAAACGCTTTGCCTGCTCAGGCATGCCAAATCAAGCTGGAAATATCCCAACCTGGACGACTTCGAACGCCCCCTCAATAAACGTGGCCACAAGAACGCTCCCTTTATGGGGAAGATTCTTAAAAAATTAAAAGTGGCGCCGAACCTCATCATCTCCAGCCCGGCCAACAGAGCGGCCATGACCGCCCGGATTGTTGCTGCAGCGCTGGATTATCCCCTTGAAAATATTCGATTCAGTGAGGCCATATATGAATTCAGTGAAAAAGCCCTAATTGATGTTGTCAAACAAATTGACGGTGCCGTCAATTATGCCATGGTCGTCGGTCATAACCCGGCTATAAATGGGTTGGCCAATTATATTGGCGACCAGCCCATCAGCAATATTCCAACCTGCGGTGTATTTTGCGTAGAATTGGATATTTCATCATGGGCAAATATAAACGCGCACTGCGGCAAATTAAAATTCTTTGAGTATCCCAAAAAGCAACGGTCTTAATTTCCCGCAGAAATTACAGCCCAACTTGTGTGTCGTAAGGAGGCTTTTGGTTTATTGTGGTTGTTAAATAAGCGTTCCGTTATGCCAACGTTTTTTTCGACAACTACTTCTACCCCAATTCCAAATTCTGGAATATAAATAGGGAAAGCGATATAAACCCATTAAAAATGGAGGTGAGCACTATGGCAAAAAAGAAAGAAAAGAAGGGCAAAAAAGACGCGGCCAAGAAAAAGGCCAAAAAGAAAGCTGCAGCCAAGAAAAAGGCCAAAA
>CAJHYI010000303.1_pt1 | contig 18191 bp, 17 predicted proteins | sample 9198771 | NCBI WGS metagenome assembly CAJHYI01 (sample SAMEA7708367, study PRJEB35096) | sediment metagenome | biome: marine neritic benthic zone biome [ENVO:01000025]; feature: sediment [ENVO:00002007]; material: shallow marine sediment [ENVO:03000034] sea grass bed [ENVO_01000059] ...
ACGCGCCCCATAACCGGGATATTCGGCCAGCACCACCCGATAATCGAGTCGGTTGAATGCGGTGGCGTAGTAAGTCCGATTAAGGGCGTTGCCTGCGTTTCCATGGAACACCAATATCGTTCCGTGGTTTTTTTGAGACTTGCCCTCAGATACGAACCCCCGATAAGTGTCGACCGTTTGCGGCCAAAGGCTCAATTTTCTGTTTCTGGCCGCCTGCTCGATTGTATCAGGGTTTGAGCGTTCTGGGTGGTAGATAAAAAAATCTTGCAAGAAATACATGCCGCACACAACAATCAGATAATAAATTGGCAGGCGTAACATCAGTTTCTTCATGTGCCATTTACGGATTGCAGAAATCCAATATAGTTTGAACCAGTACGTTTGTCGTTGTTATGACTGAATCCACATCCACGTATTCAACGGCAGCATGTTCGCCGTCGCCGGAGGGGCCGAAAATAACGGTTGGAATGCCGGCTTGCGCTAAAATAGCGGAATCCAGCCAGGCCCACATTCCTTCAAATTTAGGGGTTCGATTGTATATCGACTCAAACGCCCGGCTAACACTCTGCACGATGGGTTGTTCACGGGAAATCTCAAATGCCGGGCGGAAGAAAAAAACATCAAAATCCGCTTTGAATTGATCATCCCGGGTCTGGATGTCCTGCAGTAATTTCTGAATCTCCTGCTTAACCATCAGTCGGTTTTCGCCGGGCAGGTTCCTTCTTTCCAGCTCAACTTTGCAGTAATCCGGGTAGGTGCTCAGTTCAGTTCCGCCCCTGATCAGAGAGGCGTGGATGGACGGAGAACCCAGCAAGGGATGAGACTTGCGGGAGAGGTTCGTTTTTGCATAATTTTCAATTGCCGTCAGAAGTTTGCCGGCCTTGACAATGGCATCAATTCCCCGGTGGGGCAAACTGCCGTGGGCGGCACGGCCGAAAATTTCAATCTTAATCCAGGCAAACCCCTTGTGGGCGATGACAATCTCCAGATCCGTCGGTTCACAAATGATAGCTGCATCTGCATCATATTCGTTGACGATGGCTTCAGTCCCGATGCTGGCATATTCTTCATCGGCTACCAGCGCCAGAATTACATCGCCTTTTAGTTTGCTGCCGGATTCGATCAGGGTTTGAATCGCACTGATTTGTGCTGCGACGCCGGCCTTCATATCCAGGGCCCCCCGGCCATAAATTTTGCCTTCTTTTATACGGGCGTCAAACGGGTCAACGGTCATATTTTCGACACTAACCGTATCCGTATGCCCGTTGAGCATTAATGTTTGCCCGCCGCCGGTTCCCTTTAAAATTCCAATCACATTGACTCTATTTTTTTGAATTTCCTGATATCGAACCGTTAATCCCAGCTTTTTGAGATAGCCGCCAATATACCTGGAAATGTCTGCCTCGCCGACGCCATTAGAAGAGAGCAAAGGATTCACGGAGTTAATTTGTATCAGCTCCTGCATAAGGTTGATCAATGCTTTGCGATTGGTCCGGATTGCAGGCATCCATTTATCCTTTTGATCGTGTTTAGGGTCTATTCGACACCTGAAATGGCGACAAATTGGGCCAGTGCTGCGCCCTCACGAATCTTTTTGGCGTCTGCATATTCCGGTGAATTATAGAATTCCTTCACCTTTGCAAGATCGGGAAATTTAACCACAACGGTTCGCCATTTTTCCTCCGGGCCTTCAAGCGTGATGGTCTCACCCCCGCGGACAATAAAACGGCCCTCATATTTTGCGATGATGTCTGGTGTAACCTTTATATATTCATTATATTGTTCCCAGTCAGTCACGTTAACTCTGGCAATCATGTATGCAGCCATCTGGCAATCCTCCTTTCAAACAACACGCTTACTGAAGTATTTCATCGCGATCAGCAGGCTGCCGCTTTTTCTCAAACGATCGACTAGATTGGCCTCAGCCTTCGTATCAAATGCGGCTACATTGACGTTTCTAATTTTAGCGATGTCTTTTTTGGTTTCCGGCCTAATTTGGAGTTGCATGATAAACAAGGGTCCGATGAGGGGGTGTGGGGGGAATTCCTATCCGACGCGGTAAAACGTTAAAAGTTTTACCGCGCCAAACAGGGATGTTTTTTTTCTTCTGACACAACCCAGAGCAGCATAAACATCCAAAACCGGCAGGCTTATTTGCTCTTGCCGATCCTGAACATCTTTGTGCCGCATGTCGGACAAACGCCCTGGGTTGCGGGCCTTCCATTTTTCATTGTTATTTCCTTCGGGTCTTTCATTTCTCGCTTGGCTTTGCATTTAACGCAATAGGCTTCCATCTTTTTACCTCCTCTAGTTTATTTAAATAATGGATTGAATGGGTTTACGGCAAATTTAATGAGAAGATGCAGGCGCAAACTAATATGTCGACGATGAATTCTCACCATACGAATATTTCCTGCAATTTTGAAGTCTATACCATAAACAATAAGTTTGGCAACACTATAAAGCAAACGGTTAAACAATTGCGACAGGGCAGATGATAATGTCCCAAACCATAAGGATTTCTGCTAATTTAAAATTGGCAGTCATCTCTCATATTTATAATTCTGTATACGCAGAGGTATAATTTTTCGTACACAAAACCAATGGCATCATCAAACAACTGTCGGCCTGAGTTTTAAAGAGGACTCTTCCGGTTCACCCTTTTCGCGTTTCAAAAAGATCTAAGGAAGTGATTAAACTAAAGTTTTAAAAGCTGGCGAAGAATACGGGCACCCGCCGGTTTGGCTTTCGGACAGGGGGGGTCTAAAAATCCTAATTGGTACCTATTTTGCAGACAATACTAGCGCCAGCCAACCAATCCGTTGTTTCAGGCGTTTGGACCGGGCAAACAGCCGGGGGGCATTTCTGGGTTGCAGGTCCAAGATAACATATGGCTCAATGTCGGGAGTGGAAAAAAGGAGATCAATCATGCGGCGCTTTTTTCCCGCTTTGGTGGCGGTTCCGGTGGCTCTATGCATATATGCAATGACGGCATGGGGGCAACAGTCACCGGAAACCGTCACCATTACAAAAGAATTCGAATTCAACGATGCTTCCAAAGTAACCGGCAGTGATTGGCAAACGCCGGTGGCTACCTACAACGATGCCATTTATTACGTATATGTGACCCGGCAATTAAAGACGCTCATCGTCAAGAAGTCATCCGACGGGTCGATATCTAAAAACGTTATTTTTGAAGAAACCGACCCTGCGCCCTGGTATAATGGTGCGTCTGTGGGTATCGACCGCAGCGGGTATATTCATGTTGCCGGCAATATGCATCATTCCCCATTTAATCATCCCAAAACAGGTAACCCCTACTATGAATATGCCTGGCAATATGTCGTTTCCGATAAACCGGAAGACATCTCTTCTTTTACATTTGTTGGTGGTGAGCAAGCGCGGACCATCCCGGGAAACTGGATCACCTATCCTTCCTTTGCCCGGGACCTGAACGGCGTTCTTTACGTTGCTTTTCGCCACCGGATAAAATTCGGTACCGGCTGGTCTCCCGGCATCATGGCCGCAGCCATTGCGCGATATGATGCTGACGCTAAAGCCTGGGTGATGCTGGGCGGTACCGATTACGCGCATGCGGCCAAAACTTTTTTTTGGAATGATTCCGGAGCCGACGGTACAGCCTATCAGCCGTATCGACAGCGCATTTTTTTTGACCGCAACAACCGGATGCACATTACCTGGGTGGTGGATGACGGTAATGGTTCATCGGGCTATCATACCCACGTACTTTATGCATTATCGGATGACGGTGGAGACACCTTTAAACGTGCAGACGGATCTCCTTACGAAACATTGCCGATCACCCTTGCAAACGCAGATGTCGTCGTAGGGCCCAACTGGACGGGTAGCGCCGGCAACCTCTGGTACACTAGTTATGTTGGAGCTACCGCAGACGGGCATCCGACGGTGTCTTTCGCCGAAAACAGCAACGATACCTCATGGTGGTCATTGTGGCGTCCCGAGATCGGTTGGTCGGCACCCCTAAAACTGCCTTTTGAGTCTATTCCCGCAAGAATTCTTACAGATGCAAATGGTACCCTAACGGCAGTCGACGGACATAATAAGCTACACCGCAGTTTTAACAATGGCGTCAGCTGGCGGCCCTATTATGTTGAAACACTGGGTATACATTCTACGAATTTTGACTACTCTTTCCTTGCAGAAACCGGCGACCTGCGCTTTCAAACCTATTCGACTACAAGCGGCAAGGTTAAGGTTTGGACAGTTGGGTTTGCTGCCAACAGATAAGATGCCGGCGATCTGTCAGTCGTCCCCCCAAAGATGAGTGTCCGTGCAACTGTGGGACCGGAATGAATTCGCCTGTAATTCCCCGCTGGTATTAAAAACTTAGCTGGACTTCAACTGCTCTGCCTTTTCGACCGTAAGGGTCAGCGCGCCCCAGTCCGCTTCGACCCTGCCGGTAAGCAGATAGGGCCGCTGGCGATCGATGATGTGGCAAAAACGGCGGTAGGCTTGCGGGAAAAAAGTAGTCTCTACAATACCGGTTTCATCTTCAAAGGTTAAAAACTCCATGGGGTCGCCCTTTTTGGTGGAAACCACCTTGCCGGTAATCAGCCAGCCGGCAAGGGTGACCCGCCGGCCGATAAAGTGTGGCAGGTCCACGGCTTTAACGGTGCGACGCGTTTGCAACTGTCCGGCAAACAGCTCCATGGGGTGGCGGTCACACAGAAAGTCCAGCACCGCAAACTCACGCCGCAGCCGGTCACGCTCATCATCGGCGGGCAGCGGCGGCGGGCAATCGGCGCCAGGGTTGGCGCTATCAAACAGGGATGGGTTGGGCACTTTCGGCCGTTTTGATTTCAGCCAGTCGGCCAGCTCCCACCGCAGCGCTGCGCGGTTGCCGCCAGGGTTGAAGGCATCCAGGGCGCCGCAGTTTATCAATGAGCGGGCCTCGTCTTCCGCGGGGCGCGCGCGGTCCAAAAAATCCCTCAGACTACCGTAGGGCCGGCGGCGACGCTGAGCGACGATACGTGCCCGGGTGTCGGTGCCCAGGCCCTTGACGGACAGCAGCCCCACCCGGATGGTGTCGGCCCGGCCGGTCCAGTGAACCCCACTTAAGCTGACATTGGGCGGCAGCACCGTCAGACCCATGCGCCGGGCCTCGGACACGTAGGCAAAGGTGCCGTAGAAGCCGCCCTGGTTGCTGATCACCGCAGCCATAAATTCGGCCGGATAATGGACCTTGAGATAGGCGGCCTGAAAGGATACCCGGGCATAAGAAGCGCTGTGGGGTTTGCAGAAGGAATAGCCGTTAAAGCTCATCATCATGTCCCAGATTTCAGCAGTTTTACCGGCGGGCACGCCGCGCTGCCGTGCGCCGGTGTAAAAGCGTTGTTCAAAATCCCGCAGCTGATGCGCGCGGTCCTTTTTGGTGAGCACTTTGCGCAGCGTATCGGCTTCGGCATGCGAAAAACCAGCGATAACCACTGCAGCGCGGGAGACATCTTCCTGATAAACCATGATGCCGAAGGTTTCAGCGAGCACTTCGGCCAAAAAAGGATGAATCGGGTCCCAGCGGCCGCCGTGCAGGCGGCGGATGTATTCCTGGATAAATTCGTTGGCAGCCGGGCGGATGATGCTGCTGTGAATGACCAGGTGTTCGAAATCACCCACTTTGGACTTTTGCTGCAGCAGGCGCATGGCCGGGCTTTCGATATAAAAACAGCCCATGGTGCGACCCTGGGCCAGAGCCTCCTGGGTGGCAAAATCGTCTTCGGGTTCCCAGCGCAGCTCGTCGAAGGTGGTGCCGTTGTCGCGCAGGTTGACCAGGGCATCACGAATGACCCCCAGGCTGCGATTGCCCAGCAAATCAATTTTGACCAGACCGGCATCTTCGGCGGCATCCTTTTCCCACTGGATAATCGGCACGCCTTTGGGGGCGCGCTCGACAGGGACGTATTCTTCAATGGGCCGCGGCGTGATCACCACGCCGCCGGGGTGCACCGACATATAACGCGGGGTACCGATCAGGCGCTGGGCAAACTGCAAAATGTCGGGCCAGGGCGGGGGAAACGCCAGCGCTTTGGATTCGGGGCGCTGCTGCAGTTCGTCCAGAAATCGGGGGTTGGATTCTTTCACGCGCCAGAATTGGGGCAGCCGTTTGGACACCCGGCCGATCTCGGCATCGGTCAGCCCGAAGACCTTGGCCACTTCGCGCACCGCCATGCGCGGTTGAAACAGCACGTGGCTGGACACCAGAGCGGCGTGACCCGGATACCGGGTCAGGACCGAATCCAGGACCGCATCGCGTTCATCCCAGGCAAAATCCACGTCGATGTCGGGCGGATCTTGGCGGCCCGGGTTTAAAAACCGCTCAAAATACAAATTGTGCTTCAGGGGGCAGACATTGGTAATGCCCAGGCAGTAGGCAATCAGCGAAGCGGCGCCTGAGCCGCGGCCGCAGGTGCGCGGGCTGCGCTGGATGATGTCGCGCACGATTAAAAAATATGCGGCAAATCCCATGTCCGTGATGCGGCGCAATTCGTGTTCCAGCCGGTCCACCACGGTCTCGGAAAGCTCATCGCCGTAGCGCTGCCGGGCGCCTTCATAAGCCTGCTCGCGCAGGCGCTCGGCCGGGTTGCTGCCGTTTTGACCGAGCAGCGGCGGCATGACAATGCCAAACTGCGGGCCGCTAAAATCCAGGTGATCGGCAATTTTGTAAGTGGCGCTGATTGCCTCCGGGCAGATGGCAAAGCGGCGTTCATATTCTTGAGGGCCTGCCAGCCAGGCATCTGCCGGGGCAACTTCGTCGGCTGCCAGGCGTGACAGGGATGTGTTATGCGCGATGGCGCGCAAAATGCGATGCACCGCCATATCTGCGGGACGCAAGAAGAAGCTGCCTGGCGTGGCGACCACTGACACGCCCAGGCGGCGGGCCGTGTGGCGCAGTCGGTGGGTGGCGGGCAAAGGGCGACGCGGCAGGGCGCCGGCAACTGAGACGCCGTCAGCATGCCAGGCGCTGAGCAGGCCCGCGCTCTGAGTAAGGACCACCAGTCCATTTGCATGGGCGCTGACAGCGGGCGCTAAACTAAAATCATCATCCATGTGGCGGCGGGTCAACAGGCGGCAGAGGTTGCGGTAGCCGGAATCATTGGCCACCAGGCAGACGGCTCGTTGCTTGCGCTGCGGGTCGGTGATCTCCGCCCCCACAATAGGTGTCAGTCCTTCGCGCCGACAGTTAGTTAAAAAGGGCCACAGGCCGCACAGGTTGTCGGTGTCGGTCAGTGCCAGATGCGTATAGCCCAGACGCCGGGCCGCCCGGCAGACCTGTTTGACCGGAGCGGTGCCCCACATGAACGAGTAGTTGGATCGAACGGTTAATGGAACCATGGCATTAAATTGATATCTCACCTGGAGAAGGATTTTATTTTTCACCGCAGAGACGCAGAGTTCGCAGAGAGAAAAGTTTCTTTGCCCTGTCGCTGAGACGCCGACAAGGCAAAACATCTCAACCCGGAGGCAGATTGTTTTTTGCTTTCCGACCGCTCAACGGAAAGCAAAATAAAAAATCATCACCGCGAACTCTGCGTCTCTGCGGTGAATAAAATCGTTATTCTTCGAGGTTGTTTACAATCCGGGCGATGCCGTCGCGCATAACCGGCACATTAAAATTTAAAACCAACCCTAGCGTTAAGCCTGACAATTTTAAGTATGTAAGCAATTGGGCTTTGTGAATGGGTTCGATTTTTTCACATGATTTCAGTTCAAGAATGATGGCATTCTCAACAACAATGTCCAACCGGTAGCCACAATCGAGTTCTTCGCCCTTGAAAACAAGGGGCAACAGTTTTTGGTTATCAAATGACAACCCGCGTAACTTCAGTTCATGGCACAGGCACTTTTCATATGCGGATTCAAGCAAACCGGGTCCAAGTGCTTTGTGTACCTCAATGGCAGCTCCAATGGCCTTGTTGCTCAATTGATTTATGTTCATTGAATGTCCCCTTTTTTTGCCCGGAGGGCTTGGGTTATTTCTTTTCGGCCTCTCACCGAAAAGAAATAAGGAAAGCACCCTCTGCGCTCTCTGCGTCTCTGCGGTGAATCCTCTAAGCGGCTAGGCCGCTAAAGTGCGGCCGAACCGCAAGGCCTCATGGCCGAAGCGGTGGCGCACGGTGTCGATGGCGCCGATCAGGTTGGATCGCTTTTCATCGGCTTTCTGGTCGGCGGCAAACAGTTCTAACTGAGCTGGTGGAAAGACCAGCCGGGCGCCGATCAGGCGCAGGTGGCGGATGCGCACCCGTCGCATCCAGGCCAGTTGCAGTGCGCGCCGGGCCAGCTCAAAGAGGGTGAGGTCATTGGCCGTGGCCGGCCGGGCGGCCACCTGGCGGGCGCGGCGCATGCCGTCGGAATAGTCGAGCACAATGGCAATGCGGCGGGCAGCTTGCCGGCGTCGGCGCAGCCGGCTGCCAACCTGCTCCACCAGCCCGTAGAGAACGCTTTCCAGGGTGTGCACATCGTTGGTGTCGGTGCCGAATTCGTGATCGGCGATCACCTGCGGCGGTTTCTGCCCGACCGGCAAAACCGGAGACGGATCGATGCCGCGCACCGCCTCGTAAAGCAGCCGGGCACGAGTGGCAAAAGGGACTTCCAACTGCTCCAGGCTCAGGGCCGCGACCTGAAATGCATGCGTCAAATTGAATTCCCGCAACCGACGCAGGTCATCGCGCTCGATGCCCGGAACCAGGTGAACAGGCAGCGGGGCCAGCAGCGATCTTTCTTCGCCGGCCGAGACGATGTACATTCCATCGGGTTTCACCAGGCGGGTGGCCACTTTGGCCACCAATTTGTTGGGTGCCACCGACCAGATCGGGTCCAGGCCCAGGTCGGTTTTGATCTGCCGGCGCAATTGCCAGGCCACATCCCTGGGCGGCCCGAAAAGGCGGCCGGTGCCGGTGGCATCCATAAACAGGTGGCCGTCGTCTTCACCGGTTTCGATCAGGGGTGAATACGGCAGGGCGCGCTTGAGCACATCACGCATGGCCTGTTCGTAGCGGTGGGGGTGGGGCGGTAGGATGCGGACATCTTGACACAGGCGGACGGCGCGCTGCAGGGCCATGCCCTTGCGGATGCCGGCTGTATAGGCCTCGTTGCTCATGTCATAAACGGCGGCGCGCACGGCGCCTTCGGGTGCGATGATCACCGGACGTTCGTGCAGCCGTTGATCCACCGCCCTTTCCACCGCCACGGCAAAATCAGCCACGTTTAAATGGATAATTGAACGGTTATAAGGGTTCATAGGTTCAGGGTTCACCGTTCAGGGTTACCTTGCTCATAAGCTAGCAAGTACTTAATGAAACCTCGAATGGCAGCGCGGGTACGCCCGGCATGATCATACACGTCCCGAAACTCTTGATTCGTTATGTATTGCTGATCCAATGCCACGTAAAGCTCACTTTGGACTTCGGTGCAAGAGCGCTTGGCATATCGAAGAAAACGAATAAACTCCGGGTTTGTCTCTGAATCGAATCCTTCCGCAATATTGTGCATGGATGAACCTGCGGCTTCCTGAATTTGTTTCTTCAAGCCGAAGTCGCCCGCAAACCGGGGCTTTTTTGTCAATTCATATACCTTCCGTGTTAACTCCCGGGCCAATTGCCAGGCCTCAATGTCTTCAAATCGTTCGATTTTCATTTTTTTCCTCAGAACCTTTGAACCTAGAACCTCTGAACCTAGAGAAGACCTCTTTCGATTAACTGACTGATCAAACGCCGGGCATTTTTGGGTGCCTGGCCGCGGACGTGGTTGTTGAAAAAAATTGTCCCGCTGCCGGCCTCTCGGGTCATCGGTATAATGACCTTATCAGCCCATTCCCGCAGCTCTTCATCACGGTAGTCGTAGTCGAACTGCATTTGCATATTGCCCGAGCGCCAGCCCCTGGCGTTGCGGCCGTGAAACCGAATATAGAAAAGCTCCGGATTGGTGATCACATCGAGTCGCGGAAACAGGCCCGGTAAAGCCGGTTCATCCACGGCCACCAGAGTGGTGCGGCGGCGCTCCAGTTCGGCAAAAACCCGGTCCGCGGCCCAGGAGGCATGGCGAAATTCCACCGCCAGGGGCAATCCGGCCAGTTCGTCCAGAAGGGCGGCCAGGTAGCGACGATTTTGCGGCGCCCGGGAAAAACTCGGCGGAAACTGCAGCAAAACAGCAGCCAGCTGACGGGCCTGGATCAGCGGCGCCATGCCGTCGCGGTATTGAGAGACCTGCCCCCGCCATTGGTTGGGGTCCACCTCATGGGTTAAGGTGCGGGTCAGTTTGGCGGCAAAACGAAAACCGGGCGGTGCCTGCTGGCGCATGCGTTCGATGGCCGCGGCTTTCGGCATCTGATACCAGGTGAAGTTCAGCTCGGTGATCGGAAAGGTTCGGGCGTAAAGCGGCAACATCTGGCCCGATCGGGTGCCTGGCGGGTAAAACCCGGCGTTGACCCACTCTGTATACGAATAACCGCTGGTGCCGACCCACAGGCGGCAGGGGCTTTTTGTTTGCTCGGTTTGCATTTTCGTTTTAAACGCGAAAAGGTGTTGTTAGAAATCGCGCGATACGATCATACCCGCTAGAGGAGCACTTCGCGCACTCGAGACGCTCCGTTTGAGGAGCGTCCCGCTTTTGGCGGAACTTTAGGCTTTAAGCGCAGCGCTCCTGGAGGTCCGCAGGACCGCTCCTCGAACGTGCAGCGTACTCATTTAATCCCCTCCGGGCCGCGATGGATGCCGATGATCTTGCCCTGAACCAGCACTTCGCTGAAGCCGTAACGCATGGGGGCGTAGTCGGTATTTTCCGGACGCAGCTCGATGTGGTCGTCATGTAAAAAGAAGCGTTTGACAGTGGCCTCTTCACTGTTAATGAGAACCACGACGATTTCCCCATTTTGGGCGTACTGACGCGGTTCGCAGATCGCCAGGTCGCCGTTGAGGATGCCGGCAGCTCTCATCGAATCGCCTTTGACGCGCAGGGCGAAGATGTTTTGACTGCGGTAAACGGCGGCATCCAGCACGATGCTGCCGTCCCACTCCGTCTGGGCGTACATCGGTAGACCGGCCGTGACACGACCGATAATCGGGATTTCGCGCCAGCGCTGCAAAGCCGCTGCCTGGCGAGTGCGATTTAACAAATAAACGTTGCGACTGTATCGCCCCTCGCGTTTAACATAGCCTTTTTCTTCCAGCACACGAAGGATCTGGGCGATGGCGGCATGGCTGACTCCCAGATCCGCTGCGGCCTGGCGCAGGCTGGGGCACAGACCGGTTTTGGCGATTTCGCGCTGAAGATAATCCAGAAAACGCTGCTGTTTGGCTGTCAACGAGGGTTGCATAATGCCTCCAATCAGAGGTTCATAGGTTCAGATTTGTTTTTAACCTTTGAACCCGAACCTTTGAACGGTAAACCAGAGAATAATGTAAATATTAATGTAAATATAAACGTATACATTTTGGCTGTCAAGATGAAAATTTGAAGATGGGACTTTGCAGGCCTGCAGGGGGTTAGATGAGCAATTGGGACAGGCGTCTCCGGCCAAAGCGCATTGGCAGAAAAATGGCCAGCAGGCTGAGAACCAATACCAGGCCAAAGGAGCCGATAATCCATATCCAGGCTGACAGGCTGATAAATTTATTGCGGATGCCGGCCATAAAGAGATTATACACCGGACCAGCCTCGATGAGGACCACCAGGCCGATGTATCCGGCGCAGGCAATCATAAAGACCAGTCCGCCGAAACTGGTTATGGTCTGGGCCGGGTTTTCGGCTTTAAAATCCGGATAGGCCGCCCCCAGGCCGATGCCCAGTGCCACGATGCCGGGGACAACAAAAAAAACCGTAAGGGTTGAAAGGATCATCATAAACGGCGTGACCTGCAGCAGGATGTTGGTTGCCGCAATCAGAACCTCAGTCAAGATGAGCAGCGGAAGATAATAGATGAAAAATTTAATCCATAAAAACGTACGGATGGATAGCGGGGAGGTTTTGACCAGCCAGAAGGCCTCTCTTTCCAGACTGACCGCCGGGTAGGCAAATCGAGCGGTTACGGCTGTCAAAACGAACAACGCCAGCCCCATGTTAAGAAATGAGAATAGATTCTGCAGGTACACGGTTTTGATCGGCGATTTTTCAAGGGGCAGGACTTTGAAATTATAAACGTAAATTACCACCAGGGCGGCGATCAGAAAGATCTGCGTCCACTGGGTCTGGTCGCGCAGGAAGGTCTTTATTTCTTTGACCGTAAAGGACTTTATCGGGCCCGGCAGAAAGTTAAAAATGCGATCGCCGATGACGTTGCTTTTAAACAAACGGGCCGGAGCATTCTGTGTTTTGGAGAATCCTTTAAAGTAAATCGCGTCTGCAAACAAGATCAGGGCAAATACAATCATCCCGGCAAAACTCAAAGACAGTGCCGTGAAAAACAAACTTTTGCCGGTCGCACCGGCAAGAGCGGATTGGATACTGTCGTATATCCAGCTGCTCGGCAAAAACGGTGATGACGGCGTTTGCAGCGAGGTAATATAGACCATAACGGTGTCAAAAACTTCCGGGTCAACAAGCAATTCCGGCTGTGAAAGGCGGATGGCCAGATAGATGACGACAAAAGAAAGAATCCCCATGAGAATAAATACACTTTTCATTCGGCTGGCCGGGATAAAGATGACCGCTGACATCACCAGCAGAGTGCTGATGGCCGAAGCGATCGCTGCCAGGCACAACATTGCAATCAGGGTGTTAAAATAGTAAAAAATCCCGGTTTTATAGACGATGCCATAGGAGATGAGCACCGGCAAGGTATAAATGATGACCATCCAGGCACTGTCAATAGTGCTGTCGATCCAGCGCGTTATAAATATCTTATAACTGGAAACCGGCAGCGAATGAACCAGTAAAAGGTCGCGGGACAGATAGAGTTTGGAAAGGGATGTGAGGATGCTGCTGAATAGAAGCAGGGCAAAAGACACCACCAGCATCATGGACAATAATTTATAGCCCAGAATTTCTCCGATATCCTCAATGCCCTTAAAGTAAATTAAAACCCGCCAGGAGACGGCGAATATACCGCACCAGAAAAGCAGGCCGAATGTGCAGAGCAAAAAAAGGCGCGCGCCGCCTTTGCCATTAGCCTTTGACAAACCGCGGTTCTTGAGCGGCCAGATTCGGGGTTTAAATAGCGTCAGAACTTCATTCATTATTGTTCGTCAGATTTAAAAACACTTGCTCGAGGTCAGCTTCGCTGATATTGGCCGCCCGTTGCAATTCTTCGGTTGTTCCGATGGCAATTAAGCGCCCTTTGTTAATTACGCCGATCCGATCGCAGGTGTCCTGGGCAACCTTGAGCGTATGCGTCGACATAAAGACGGTAACACCCTTGTCCGCGAGTTTTCGAAAAAGTGCCTTGACCATTATAATGGCAGCCGGATCAAGCCCTACCATGGGTTCATCTACGATGATCACCTCCGGATCGTGCAGGAGGGCGGCTGACATGATCAGCCGCTGTTTCATACCATGGGAATAAGATTCAACCAGCTCGTCGGCCCAGTCTGCCAGCGAAAAATCCTTAAGGATCTCGTGGGCGGCTGGCTGAAATGCTTCTTCGGATACACCGTAAAGATCAGCGGTGAATTTTAAAAATTCCATGCCACTGAGCTTTTCGTAAAGATACGGCCGGTCCGGAATAAAGCCAATTTTACTTTTTGCTTTTTCGGGCGCATCCTGCATGTTTATGCCGGCAATCGATACCGTGCCTTTGGTGGGTTCCAAAATGCCGCCCATCATCTTAATGGTGGTGGTCTTACCGGCACCGTTGGGGCCGATAAATCCGAAAACTTCACCTTTTTTAACGCATAGGTTTAGATCTTTGACCGCTTCAAAATCGCCGTATTTTTTTGTGAGGTCTTTTAATTCAATCATTTTTTAAGTTTGGCCGGTTTAGTCAGTTGAGCCGGCTGAGCCCGTTGTAATCGCAAAAATGCCTGATTTTATTTTTTAACCGGCAAACAGGCGAACGGGCAACGGGCTCAACTTATGAACCTTTAGTGCATTTTAAGATAGTCGTAATTATACCATATTTTGTTAGAACTCGCCCTAAGTTCTTTGTTTACAAATCAAAACAATGACGACTATTCTATTATCGTTAAACGGATTTTGCCGATGACACCCATGATATCAAGCTGCCGTTCCGGTGAGCCGGTTGCAAATCGCAGATGACTGACGTCGGCCGGCAGCTGGCCGTAAAGGGAATCGGCGGTGACCCACTTGCCGAGGTAGATGAGATTCCAGGCATGGTAGTAGAAGCGACCCTTTAAATATACCAGGCCGGCTTCGATGCGGGTGGGAATTCCTGCGGCCCGGGCCAGCGCGGCCATTAAAACGGCGTGTTCATTGCAATCACCGACTTTGTTCTCAAGTGTAGAGAGAGCATCGGGCAGCGATAGAACCGGCCGCTTTTCGATATGGGTATTCACCCAACGCATCAATTTTTTCGCTCTGGTTAACGGGTCGGCGTCAGGATCGTCTTTTAAAATTTCCTGGACCAGATCTTGGATCCTCTGGTCGTCGGATTGAATAAACGGGCCGGGCTTTAAAAATATTTTTTCAATAGCCGCCAGATTTTCAATTTTAAGCTCCGGGGCCAGATTGGACAGCGTCTCTCTTCTAACCGTCAGCACCTGTTCTTTAAAGGTTTGTCTGCCGCCGTGGAGTTGCAGATTTTTTGATGGCGGCCCCTCGATTTTTACCTTCAAAACCTTAAGGGCTTCAACATTTTCAAGCTGGATGTTGGCGGCGACCGAGGCAATCTTTGTAAGATCCTGGCTCGCTTCAATGGTCAGCCCGTCGAGGGCGTCCTCGCGGTCGGTCTTTATCAAACTGATGCCCAGGAGCCCTTTTTCCTTGATGATGTCGCCTTCTTTTCCTATCCAGGCCAGCTGGGATACACCTTTTACATTCAAAGAAACTTTGGTGGCCGCTTGATTAACCCCCCTGATATCAATGCGCTCCGGGCCGATAACAGCTACAATTACATCAACCTGGCCCATGGAGGCCGGATCGAAAATTTTAAAGGCATATCTGTCACCGGCCTGCAGATCGGTGGCAGCAACCGCATCCATAATACTGTTCATCAAGTAGAGCTTATTTTTAACCGGAATATCCAGCCTGCGGCTTGAACCGGCGCTTTCGGTTGTCACAAGCAGGGTGTTTCCGTCAACTGCGCCCTGAACGGAAAAGTGAAACCGGCCAGAATTTATTTCAAAATCAAGCTCCTGAAGTGTAAAATCAGGGTTAAGCCGGCTTTTGGTGCTCAGGCTGATATTCTGGATCATCCCCATGGTATTTATGCGCATTTGCACGGCTTCGACCAGGCGATAGCCGGTTGTATCTTCATAAAAGCGTGTATGGGAAAAGCCGATTTTACGCTCATTTTGAAAAATATTCATCCAGGTGTCACGCTCAGAGACTGCATTGATGGATGCCAGGGAAAAGGTGCGCGGACGGGACATGATTTGTTCCAATAATCCCAGGCGAATGCTGAAAAGGATGGCAAAGCTCAGCCCAAAAATGCTGCCGGCAATCCAGAATGATTTTAATTTGTGGACGACCATACTTGAAATTTTAATGGATGACCTCCGGTCTGTCAAATTGGCCGGGCCCATATTCGGAGATTTTGCCATGGAATCTGCAAGCGGTTCGTGATATGGGCAGATAGTTTGTGGTTGCGCTAAAGGGAGGATTCAATGGTATCAACTAGCGACATTGCCGGTTTGCCCATCGCGAATTACGATTCCGATCGTAAAGGTATATTTATTCATAAAAATCAATTGGCTGAAAGCAGTTTTAAATTGGGTGACCGCTTTTCTGTTAAATTCGGCAAGCAGGACCTCTTTGCCATCACCCTTGTTAAAGACGGTGAAGGCGATATCGTTTTTGATAAAAACGGGATCTTCATCAAGCGAACCCGCAGGATCGACATTTTGCTGGGTGGTCTTTACGACGATTATGTACTTTACATTGAATCCGACAGTCCAGGCACCATAAAATTAAGGCCGCTGGAAGCGGTAATCAAAAACAATTACATGTAAAAGCGGTATTGAATGAGGAGGCATTGATGGAATGCAAAACCGAACAAAATCTTAAAAAATGTAACTGCAGTTATGAACCCTGTTCCCGCAAGGGAAATTGCTGCGATTGCTTAAGCTATCATCTGGCCAGCCGGGAGCTGCCCGCCTGCTGTTTTCCAGATGACAGAGAGCGCACCTATGACCGCTCGTTTGAACATTTTGCACGGCTGGTGGCTAAAAAGCTGGTTTAAACTGATGGTGTTCGGTTTCCAGAAACCTTCCCTATATACCAATAATGGACAACATCTTAAAGCGCCATTTTTATGCGCGCGACACCCTGATGGTCGCCGGCGAATTGTTGGGAAAAAAGCTTGTCCGAAAATTCAGAGGCAATATTTTAAGCGGCCTGATTTGCGAGACAGAAGCATACCTGGGTTCAAACGATAGCGCCAGCCATGCTTTCAGGGGCAAAACAGCGCGCAACACGGTCATGTTCGGCCGCGCCGGCAGGGCCTATATTTATTTTGTATATGGGATGCACTATTTGTTGAACATCGTTACCGAGGAAGAAAAAAATCCCTGTGCCATTCTCATTCGCGCGATTTTGCCGCTTGACGGCCTTAAACACATGCAGCGCTATCGTGGCAGAACAGGCAAAGAACTGACCAACGGCCCGGCCAAATTATGTCAGGCGCTGGCGGTCAACAAATCGTTAAACGAATGGGATCTTACTGTCGGCCAGAAACTGTGGGTAGAGAAGCAGCCGTCGATACCGGAGCAATTTATTAAAAAAGGCCCCCGCATCGGAATTGACTATGCCACACCGGCCGACAAACACGCCGCCCGCCGTTTCTGGATCAATGAGATGTATTTGCGGGATATGATGTGAAAAAATGCTTAAAGATCTGCAGAGAACTTAACAGCTAAATCAGGTTTGCCCGTTGTGAAAAAAATGGCAAAGATCGTTTACGGATTATCCGGCGAGGGTTCAGGCCATTCTTCCAGAGCGCGGGAGATGCTCAGCCATCTCCAGGAGCTGGGGCACGCGGTAAAGGTCGTCAGTTATGATCGCGGCTATGCCAACCTTAAAGATGATTTTGATGTATTCGAAACCGAAGGGCTGCATATTGCAAGCCTCGATAACCGGGTTTCGAAAGTAAAAACATTCACTGACAATTTGAAGCGATTACCAGAAGGGCACAAAAAACTTCAAGCGCTGCGGAAAGATATTTTTAAAAAATTTAAACCCGACTGTGTCATAACTGATTTTGAGCCCATGACCGCCTATCTGGCCAACCATTATGACCTGCCGCTGATCACCATCGACAACCAGCACCGCCTTCGGTATATGTCCTATCCCTGTCCGGCCCGTTTGCAAGCCGAGCGCAAAATGACGAAAACCATCATCCGGGCCATGGTGCCGCGACCGGATGTGTCCCTGGTGACCACTTTCTATTATGGTGAGCCTAAAAATAAGCGCACTTTTTTCTTTCCGCCGATTCTGCGGCAAGAGGTTTTATCCCTTCAGCCATCTTACGGGAACCATATTCTGGTCTATCTGACCAGCGGGTTTGAATCGTTCCTAAAAAGATTAAAGTCTTTTACCCGGGAATCCTTTATTGTTTATGGAGCTGGAAAAGAAGGCTCAGAAGGCCATTTGTCGTTTAAATCGTTTAGCAAAACGGGCTTTTTAGATGACCTCGCATCCTGCAAAGCGGTTATGGCAACGGCCGGCTTTACGCTTATGACCGAATCCTTTTACCTGCGCAAGCCTTACCTGGCACTGCCCATGCGGGGCCAATTTGAACAGGAAATCAACGGGTTTTTACTGGCGCGCTTAAAATACGGCGTCAACCTAAAACACCCAACTTCAGAAGCCATTGGCAATTTTCTTTATCGAATACCGGATTTTGCTGAAAACCTGAAATCATACCAGGCTCGGGACAACAGCGCCATTAAAGCCAGGCTTGCTGAGCTTCTGGCTGATAATGGTGCGCTTGCCAGAGATTTTCACGCCAAACGGATGCGCCTGATTCCCTGAGTTTCGACGAAAGGAAGGTAATTGTGTTTAATAAATTCAGCCCCCTCGGCTGAAGTCGCTTCATCGGTTGGCTG
>CAJHYI010000268.1_pt1 | contig 17856 bp, 14 predicted proteins | sample 9198771 | NCBI WGS metagenome assembly CAJHYI01 (sample SAMEA7708367, study PRJEB35096) | sediment metagenome | biome: marine neritic benthic zone biome [ENVO:01000025]; feature: sediment [ENVO:00002007]; material: shallow marine sediment [ENVO:03000034] sea grass bed [ENVO_01000059] ...
TAGACCAGCCTTTATCCAGGCGCTCAATACTATCGCGATTCAAGGCCATGATGCGCAGCGCGGTGGTCAGATCGTCTGCCGACCATAAACCGCTCATGTAAGCTTCGGCAGCGCCGATGCTGCCGCCCAGAATCGCTTTGCTGTAAAAGCGGGGATGATGAACATGAACAACCGCCTCGAGTGGAAAGGTGGTGCTCGATTGGCCAAAAACATGACGCTGCGGACCTTCAAGGACGATGATTTTACCGCGCTCCAATTTGCTCAGAATTTTAAAAAACAATTTACGGGCCAGCCCGTCCGTTGGACGGCTCTGGATGTTTTCCAATGCCGACGCGTCTGAGGGCATAATCGATGCAGTCATGGGTGATATCTCTCTCCGCCTGGTTTGCGTTTTTTGGGATGGGCAAAAAAAGGGGTCTTTTTAAGCAACAACCGCAAGGCCTGCCAGTGAATCAGGGTGGTGACCTTGGCGGTCATCAGCGGGTACTTAATCAGCACATGGGTCAGGGCCCTGGGGCTGATCTCACGACGCACTAAAAACAGGCTGGCATCAAAAAGTTTCTGTCCGTTCTCATAGTCGATCATATGCACGCGAATAGAAGCGTCGGGTTCGCGAAATCGCCAGTCATAATCGATATTCATATCGATAAACGGCGAAACATGAAAAACCTTTTCAAAGCGATGCCGCCGCCAGTTTTTGATCGGATGTTCGTTTTGCTCCCGGTTTAAGACATAGCAATGCACCTCGCCCCAGGGCGTGTTATGTATTTCAACAATAATCGTTTCAACACTTTCATCCGCTCGATCATAACAATAGTAAAAACTGGCCGGATTAAAGCAATATCCAAAATAGCGCAAATGAGTCAGCAACCGAACCGGGCCCTCGGGTGGACGTCCGGTTTTTTCGGCAACAAGATCACTTACCGCCTGATCGATCGGCTGTTTCGGATCGCCGAAGTGGTCTTTGCGGCGAAAATAAGCGATATTCGGCCGCCGAGAAGACCAGAGCGGTTGCCTGTCGAACACTGTGGACAACTCTGCCAGGTCTAGGTACATGAAGAACAGGCGATATCGAAACATATTGGGCGTTGGTTTGAACCGGCGATGTCGAATGGTGCCCTCGTAGATGCAACTGTGCATAGGTGATCCTGGCTGCCAGTTAAACAGTGTAATTAGACTTCTCTATAATAAGCATCAAATGCTTTTCGTCAGCACAAAGACGAAGATTATTCCTGGAGTCTTTTCAGGGAGTAGGTGAAGTCCGGACCGGACAGGATAAAACCAGCTGGCATTAGGATTTAGAGGGATTTTCCGAAATGTTTTCCCACCTCCAATGCGCTATTAACCCCATCCTCATGAAATCCATATCCCCAGTAAGCCCCACAAAAATAGGTCCGCCTGGCGCCGTTGATCTCTTGATGGCGGTTTCTGGCTGCCAGACTTTGAGGATTATACACCGGATGATGGTATTGCATTTCTTTGATTTTTTTAGCCGGATCAACGGTATTTGGCAAATTGAGGGTAACGCAGTATTCGACTGGAGCGCCCAAACTTTGCAAGATATTCATATCATAGGTAAGGGCCACCCGTCCCAACTCTGCTTGCGGTATGTGGTAATTCCAGCTGGCCCAGGCAGCCTTATTGCGGGGTAAAATCGATTCGTCGGAATGCAAGATCGCATGATTGTCCTGATAGGGGATGGCCCCCAGGATTTCTTTCTCGCTGTCTGTCGGATCCTGCAGCATCGCCAGGGCCTGATCACTGTGGGTGGCGATGACCACCTGGTCAAAGCGCTCTGGCTCACCGTTTGCAGCCTGCACGCTGACATGATCCGGATAGCGCCGAACATTTTTGACCGGGCAATTTAGACGAATGAGGTCTCGAAAAGGCCGGGTCAGAGGCTCCACATACTGCTTCGAGCCTCCCTTGATGACCAGCCATTGGGGCTGATGGCGCACATTTAGAAAACCATGGTTTTTAAAAAACTGTGCAAAATACAGGGCCGGAAACTCATTGAATTTAACCGGATCCGCCGACCAGATGGCTTCGCCCATGGGAATTATAAAATGCTCGACAAAAAGCTGTGAAAACTTCTTGGCGGCTAAAAAATCTTCAAGTGTCAAGGTGTAGTCATCGCTTTTCAAAAGCGCTTCGGATTCTCGCCTGAATTTAAATATATCGAATATCATCCGGTAAAACGATGGCCTCAACAGGTTCTTGCGCTGGATGAAAAGCGAATTCAAAGAACTGGGGCTAAATTCCAATCCTGTCTTTTTACACTGCACACTAAAGCTCATATTGGAAGGTTGCCAGGCAATGTCCAGCCCTTTCATCAGGCGGACAAAATTGGGGTAGGTTTTCTCGTTGAAAACAATAAATCCGGTATCCACCGCATACGTCTGACCGTTCGAACCGACATCGATAGTGTGCGTGTGACCGCCGACATAATCTTCTGCTTCAAATACGACCAGCTCATGCTCATCACTGAGCAGATAAGCCGCCACCATGCCGGCAATACCAGTTCCGATGACAGCGATTCGCATTTAGATTTCTCCTTAAAAATTACGAGATGAATGTCATTTAGGACGTGTCGACGACCACCCTATTTTGGTCCCGCAAGCCTTCCGGCAAGCCCCGCAGGTCCCAGACAATACCCAGCCATGAAAAAACCTTAAGCAGGTAGTAGGTAATATCAATTTCCCACCAGTAAAATCCCTGGCGTGCAGTAATTGCATAGTGATGGTGGTTGTTATGCCAACCCTCACCCAAAGTAATCAGGGCTAAAAATGCATTGTTGCGACTGGTATCCGGGGTATCATAGCGCCGGCTGCCGATCATATGGTCAAACGAATTAATCGTCACCGTCCCGTGAAAAAGTACAACCGAAGATATAAAGAAACCCCAGATCAGCAGCTGGGACCCGTTGGTTTCAAGCTGGGGCGCATGGATCTCGAGAAGTTTGCCGCCTACAAATAAAGCCAAAGCCAAAAGAACCGGAATGACGATGTCAAAACGATTGATCAAGCGCAGCTCCGGATATTTGGCCCAATCCTTTACATACTTCATTTTGGTCGGAAAATTCGCGGGTGACGTCAACCATCCCATGTGGCTCCAGATAAAGCCGTGTCGGCTGGGTGAATGGATATCTTTTTCCGTGTCCGCGTAACGATGGTGATGGCGATGATGCGCTGCCCACCACAGCGGCCCGCGTTGAACGGAGGAATTGCCGATTGCAGCAAACAGAAATTGCCAGAACCGATTGGTTTTAAAAGCATTGTGGGAGAAATAACGATGGTAAAATCCCGTAATCGCAAACATCCGAATGAAATAAAGCCCGGCAGCCGTTAAAACGGCAAACCAGCTCCACCCCACCCAGATGACGCCCAGACACATCAGGTGCATGATCACAAATGGAATGATGCGAAACCAATCGACTTTCTTAAGATTGGCGCTCTGCGTTTCATCAGCAGATGCATCTGCGTCGAACCAGCGCAAGATCGACAGCAGGAAAGATGGTCTTTTAGCGGTATGCTTACCTTTATTCATTATCTAAACTTTTTTGTCGTTAATAAATTTAAATTGCTTTTATTTCCCGGATGAAGGTTTGGCGGAAGGGTCGCCTATACTTAGAGGATTTGTTCTTCAAATTCAATAAAATTATAGGTTAGATTGCTATATTACTGTTTTCCCATTGGGATTTCAGTGGCGATCAAGATTGGAAGGCAGCCAATAAAATGAGATAGAGTCGTCCAAAACGTCGGGAATACCCTGATGGATGGTTGGAAACTGAGGTTCCTCACCAATCGCTTGATGGATCGTTCCAGGTACTACCGGTAACCGCAGATTCCAACACGAAATCGCGCCGCTGGGATAAGGATTGGCCTGGGCGGTTAATTTGAAGAAAACAGATAAAATAGTTGTGCCAAGATAAGCGATCAATCGCGGGACATGCATTACGCGCAGTCTTGGATGATAGGTTTGTAGGGTTTTAAAAAAATCATTCCACGTGCAGGAGTGCTCATCGGCCACAACCCAGATGCCCGAGCGGCCGTTTTCAGCAGCCTTGATGAAGGCACGGGCCGCATCATCAATATGGATGTGAGCAAATAGATTGTCCCCTCTTCCCGGAAAATAAATATTACCGTGTCGAATGCGGTCAAACAACAGGCTGTGGGCTCCGTAGACATGAGCCAGACGCAGGGAAACGAAGCTAATGCCAGCGTCAGCAGCCAATTTTGCCAGGCGCTGTTCGGCCTCAAGTTTGGCCCGACCATACCCGGACATCGGTGTCGGTTGGGTGGATTGATCAATCGCCCGGTTGCTGTCCCTGTAAACCAGCAGACTGCTGGCAAACACAAAGTTTTTAACGCCCGCCTTGATGGCGGCCAGCATAAGGTTCAGGGAGCCCTCGACGATGGATGGATACACTCGCGTATAGGGTTCAAAAGCAGCGCGCGCCCCTAAATGAATGACAGTGTCTATTCCGTTAAACATACGGATCAAGCTTTCGGAGCGGTGGAAATCAGCTGACACAATTTCAGCATCCAGATTCTTGAGCATGCGCCCGCGCTCAGGGCGCCTGACCATCAGCCTGGGGCGCATACCCCGCTCCGCTAATTGCCTGGAGACTTCGAGGCCGATAAAACCGGTGGCGCCGGTAACCAAGATTTTCTGCACCAGTTAATTCCTTATCATCTGAAGGTTCGCAATGCGCTGATGCCCCCGTCGACGTGTATAATCTGACCGGTCATCCAGGCACTGGCTTCCGACAGCAAATGAACGGCTATTTGCGCAATTTCCTGCGGTGTTCCGATCCGTTTTGATGGATGGCGCTCAGCCGATGCTTTGCGTTTATCTTCACTGGACAGCAAACCCTGTGCCAGGGGTGTATCGGTTAGTGAAGGGGCGATCGCATTGACACGGATACGGGGCGCGAATTCAGCCGCCAATGAGCGTGTCAATCCCTCCACAGCCGCTTTGGCACCGGCGACGGAAGCATGAAACGGCATCCCGGTTTTGACGGCCACCGTGCTGAACAGCACAATGGCGGCGCCGGTTGTCGATTTTTTTAGCCGTGTCAGGCAAGCTTGAATCGTTTTAATGGCCCCTAAAAAATTAACCTGCCAGTCTTCCAAAAACTCATCCATCGTCAAACGATGAAAAGGCTTAAGCCGGATGGTTCCCGGACAATATACGATTCCGTTCAACACATCTGGCAGCCCTTCGAAATTGAGCGATTCGGCCAGCACATCGATCGTTAAATGATGCAGGCCGTCCAGATGGGCTAAAGCATCATTTGATCGGGATCCCACATAAACGCTGTCGTTTCTTTCATGGAGTGCTTTGACAATCTCCAGACCAATGCCGGAACTGCCGCCGACAATAAGAAAATTTTTCGTATCCATACTAATTCCTCCTCAGACGTTTGTTCCGCTTAAACCAGGATCGCCGAGCAGATCCACTGATTAAACTTGAACTCATTATTTGCAAATTTTGATTTACTGCACATAATTTTATATACGATAAGTCTGTGCGAGACATTGTAAAGTCTTTAGATTCGATCATCTCAAAAAAACGCATTTACGGAGTGCTTCAAAGCTAATGAAACGCATCACCATCGGGTTTTCAATCCATCGACCGGAAATTGTCAGCATGACGGGAAGCTTCATGCAAGACCATGAGGCCATTTTCCTCGAGGAACCGCCGCAATCCGGATTTCAGCTAATGCTCGCGGGCGCACTTGCCATTGAAGACTATTTACTGCCCATCGACGTCGAATACCCGGTCTTCAGCCGCCGCATGTGTCGGCTTATGCGCACACATTATGCAGACGGGAAAAAAATCCTTCAGGTGGAGCCGTTTTTACAGCATCTGCTGGCTGTTCATGATTTTTTCTCTCAGGGCCAGCGGCCGGAAGAATTAGATCCGGATTCGCTTCAGTATCAGGTGTACGGTGCCGAACGGGTTGCCACCAAAGTTCTTTTAGAATATTATCAGACGGTTATGGACGGTTCGTTCGAAGCGGTTATAGAGGCGATTATCCGCTTTGCCCGCGCCGATGCGGCCCGCTTTCGATTGCGTGACACCCTGCGGGCCAGGGCCCTGACTGACCTCATAAGTCGGTATGAATCCGCATTTATTGAAGCCGGGTCGATTCATTATGGGTTATATCTGCAGCTCAAGAAAATGCTGCCCAAACAGGTCCAACTCAAACCCGTATTTATCGCCCATAAGGCGCTGCAAACCCTTGGCAAGCGCGGCCATCTATTTGGACCGGGTGATCAGTTAACCCTGACCTACATATTTCACCCCAACATCAAAGACACGCAGCGCGAAATAATGCTTGCGGCCCGTTCGTTGATCTATACAAAGCTTATTGAAAAAGAGGAGCTGGTTGCTGATTTGGAAACCTTTCCGCATATTCGCGATGAACTGACATGTATTCGAATGGTCAAGCGGCTGACTTGGGGTGACTGCGCTCGTTTGTTTCCGTTGGTCCGTCGGGCCAGGAGCGTCCACGCCCGACAGCTGGTCGAAGATTATCTGTTGCGATTCAAGAAAAATCAGCGCCCCGAAATCAATAGCTTATCCAATTAATCCGGTTCAAAAAAGAATGTCTTTGAAATGAAACCCATACCTTTTGATCCTCAAACAGATCTGGCGCCCATGGTATTTGACACCCATATTTGCCAGCTGGCACAAGAGATCAAGCGCCTGGGAATCAAGTGGCAACCGCATGTGGGGTGTTTTGTGTGGGATCCGGATAAAACCATCAAGGTCGATTCTCCGTTTCCGCATCGAATATATTTTATCCTGAGCCTTCCGCGGTTTATTGACTTATTCGGCAGCGTTGAGGCGATTGTCGATAGGCTAGTATGGCTGCCGACCTGGCATCAGGCCCGGCTGCTGTGCAAACAGCTAAATGTATCGGATGACGCGGTGGCAGATATCTGGGGAAGTCAAAAAGGCGTTCCGGTTGGTGAAGAGCTACAAAATCTATATAACTGTATTATTGAGGCCCTGCAGAAACGCTGAGGGCAGATGGCATAATAAAGGTTGTGCAAATGGTTGCCGAAATTACTTCCCGTACAGTCATAGAATACGGGGAATATAGTCTTCAGCTACAACGGCGCCCTAAAAGCCTTCGCATAACCGGTCAATTCTACATATCCGTCAGCCCTTACGGGCTGTTCGGCAACCGATCCGGTTGCCGATACGCTGCCTTCCCAGTAGGTAACCCCCGTACTTGCCGCCGTTACCATTTCCTGATCGGTTAGATTGGCAACTATAGTCAATTCAATCGCTAGCGGCAAAATAATTAAGCGCCAGGCTACCGGATAAACAGCTTCGGATCGGGGACTTTTCCACTGCTCTACGGCTGTGATACTGAAATCTTCTATGGTTAGATGTCGCGGCCTCCCTGATCGGTTAATAAAGGTCCCGCTGGATGCCGCGTTTATCTTACCGTTATCTTCTCTAAGAAGATACAGCATGAGCTCGGTAGAGTCAGAAAGCTGCAGGCTAAACCAGTCCCAACCAATAATACCAGATTCCAGAGGCGCCGTACTGTATTCATGATCCATCCAGCTCAGGCCTTCAACAGCAATTGTCTTGCCGTCGATCTTCAGCAATCCTTTGGATTGCAGGCGTGTCAGAGAGTAATAGCAGCTGGCCCTTTTGGCAGTTGATCCTTTGCGACTGTAACCCGCCTGACCATGTAAAATCGGTGGCTTGGCAGGTTGCAGGGTAAGATCAATTGAAAAATGATCTGTTCGTGCTGCCAAAATGTGGCTGTCAGCGCCTATTGTGGCCGACCAGTTTTTTATAAATACCGTGGTTGCAATCGTCTTTTGAGAGGCACCTGCCATTCCCAGCGCTTCCCTTGCCATTCGTTCGGCGTGCCGGTGCTTCTTTTTACTCAGATCTGAAATGGCGGCGTGCCCCACAAAAATCTGCTGGGTTCGCCAGGCGGACGATGGTCGGGGCCAATTCGCGGTTGTGCCCGATGGGCTGATCTGGCTGCGAAAAAATGTCAACTGGTATCCATATTGATTGCCTGATTCGGCCACCAGATTACCCGTATAATACCACCACTCGGTGCGGTACCCCGGATGCGGACCGTGATCTTTGGGGAATGTTAGATTGCAGGGCCCGGTGACAGCAATATAGTCGTCCACATTTTCAGCCAATACGCTTCGACCTGCTATGGAAGTCATCAAACAAAGACACGCAAGCGCAAGGGCACTTTTATGAAAGATTCTTTTCATATTTGTGATTGCCATCATATTTTTATGTTCGCCGCCTGCAATAGAAGCAAACAAAATACAAAGACCGAATTTATATAACCATTTTTGTAATCCGCAGGGTTGATCTGTTTTGCCTTGTCGGAGGCCGACCAATAATTTTTAAGATTAGACCGGTCATCCCGCCGCTAAGGCGGGGCGTCTCAGCGACAAGGCAAAGAAACTAATCTCTCTACGACCTCTGCGCCTCTGCAGTGAACGCATCATCGTTCGCGCAGAAGCGTTGCCGGTGGCTTGCGAAAAACCATCTTGACCGCCGGCAGGGCTGCAGCCAGGGCGGTCATAATGATCAACGGAATCGAGGCGCCTAATGCTGTCCAGTTTACGCCATAAAGAAACGTCCAACCAAAGGATTGGCGATTGATCACATATACCAGCAAATAAGACAGAATAAACCCGCAGATAACTCCGGCCAGCTCCCCGATCACAACTAAAAAAGCGGCTTCCCAGAATATCATGGTTCGAATCTGCCGGAAACTGGCGCCAACGGCAAACAGGGTGTTTAACTGCCTGGACCGTTCCAGCACCAGTACGGTTAAGGTGGTGGCGATTCCCAGGGCTGCAATCACCAGGGCAATCAAAAGCAAAACCGTTGTCACCGCAAACGTTTCATCAAAGATTCGCAAAACAGCGCTGCGCAATCCCTTCCCGCTGTACATATCGACTCGATCCCCCATGCGGTCGATAATGTCGTTGCGGAGCGTGGCAACTGCCAGGTCCAAATCCTGAGAGCGATCTTTGAAAAAAAAGCGTAAACCGCCCCAGCACGTTGGATGATACCGCACGTCAAAATGGGGCATGGAGTAAAAAACTACACCGCCCTGCGTGCGATAATCACGCACAATGCCCAATATAGGCAGTTCAACATAGGATTCCTCGATTTGCGTCTTGAAATCATCGCCGACACCCAGGCCGGTACGATTTGAGAATACCTCTGAAACAATGACGCCCTCACCGCGCTTGAGCATGGGACGGATTTTTTGCGGGTCACCCTTCAGCCAGAAAAAGGAGGCGTATTGCATAAATCCCTGCATATCCAAGAGCTCAAACTCGTAGGGAAATTTTCCATATGTTAAAAACATTCGCCGGTTGGGCAAGATATCCACTTCAGATTTGTAATCCTGCAGATTGTCAATAACCTGCTGGGGAATAGGGTAGCGAAAGCGATTTATTTCTCCCATTTTGGAGGTTAAAAATAGATCCCCCTTGATGGTCTCGTAAGTCCAGTATTCCACCGTCTGGCGGAAGCTGTAGATCATGATCACCAGTGCTGCAAATAATGCCACAGCCGTAATCAGGGCGCCGACCGAGACCGCCGTGCGTGTCCCGCTGTCACGAACATAGCGACTGGCAAGATAAGCCGGTATGCCTACCCGTTTCAGCAGTATGGATGAAAAGCTATGGCTGATTCTCTGCAGGGTCCACGGCGCCAGCATCGCAAAACCGACAAAAAGCAACAAAATAGCCAAGTACCCTGGCAGCGGCATGTCCAGTAATGCCGGAAGCCGGGATAAGGGCAACACCAACAGGATACAGATAAGTCCCGCGAAGGCGAGCTGTCCAGCTGATTTACGGGGTCGCATACCCAGTTGCGAAATCTCCAACGCTTCTTTAGGGGGCACCTGCATTGCCTCCCGAGCGGGTTGATAGGCAGCTAAAATAGAAATACCGACGGTAACGGCGAAACTGAAAATTACTTCTGAGATGCTTAAGCCAAGCGTTTCAACTTGCACGCGTACAAAAAGGGTAGAGATGGTTTGACTGACACCCTGCAGCAGATATTTGATTAAAAAATGGCCAAGGGGGATAGCCACTACCCATCCAAGGATTCCCAGAAAAGCGCCCTCAGCCAAAAAGATGAAAAAAACATGGTCGGCAGAGGCTCCGGTGGCCCGTAAAATCGCCAATTCATGACGACGGGAAGCCGCATTCAGGGCTACCAGGCTGTAAACCAGAAACATTCCCACAAACAAAGAAGCAAAGCTTAAGATGGAAAGATTGAGTTGATAGGACCTGATCATCATCTGCCCGCTATCGCGCGTTGCAGTTGGCGGATTCAGCTGAATACTTTCTGGCAGCAGCCCTTGGATCTCGGCCAGATCCCTTGCAGTGGCAAATGATTTCAGCTTCAGATCGATTCGGTCGACTTTGCCAAAAAGCCCGGTAAATTCCTGAAAGGTTGAAATGTCCGTTAAGGCAATTCGGCCACCTTCAGCCAGCGACAGTCCGCTGACTTCCAGCATCCCTAATATTTTGAAGCGTGCTTTTTGGCGTGCATGCTCCAGATACAGCGTATCGCCCGGTGTGCGCATTAACTGCCGGGCCAGCGGTTTACTTAAAATGAGTGTATAGGGTTCTTTCAGTAGATCTAACCAGACGATACCCTTTTGGCCCCTTTGATCATCAATTTGCCATTGACGCATGGGTCGATCAAGGATTGGATCAAATCCAATCAGCAGAAACGGCTCTGAAGCTTCCTGTGAAACGCGCGTATAGGTCGACAGAACCGGTGAGGCATTTTGAATCATCGGATGGTTTAGGAGTTTAGCAATCAGATTTTCAGGCACATAGCCGCCGGGCCGGGTAAGCACGTGATCTGCCCGTCCGGCAATCAGGTCCATGCTTTTGGAAAAGGAATCCAGTGAGGCGTTGACCGACAGACGCACGCTGGTAAAGACCGCTGCACCCAGCGCTATTCCAAAGAAGACCGTTGCAGCCCGTCCCATATGTTTGCGCATATTTCGCAGGCTGAACCAGATAAAGAGGCGGAAGAAGAACAGCAAATTTCTCATGGAGCGCCTGTAATCTTACCATCTTTTAAGCCAATCCTGACCGAAGCCTTTTCATCGGCAAGTGTGCTGTGGGTTGCGATCAAAACGGTACGTTCCCATTTTTGATTCAGCTCGGCCAGCAGATCAATAACGATCTGTCCGTTACGACTGTCAAGATTTCCGGTGGGCTCATCGGCTAAAACAATGGCAGGATCATTAATGAGCGCTCTGGCAATGGCGTTGCGTTGCATCTCGCCGCCGGAGAGCTGGGCCGGAAGGTGATTTAAACGGCTTTCAAGCCCTAACCATTGGACTAACTCCATGGCTTTGGGTCGACTTTCGGCGGCCGATTTGCCGGCCAGGAGCGCTGGAAGACAAATATTTTCGAGCACATTTAGCGTCGGCAGTAGATTAAAAGACTGAAAAACCATACCAACGACCTGCCGGCGAAAGTGGGTCAATTGGTTATCCGATGTTTTATTCAAATCATACTCGGCCACTATCAACTCACCCCCGGTGGGCCGATCCAAGCCCGCTAGTAAAGAAAGTAAGGTGCTTTTTCCGGAACCGCTGTTGCCTTTGAGCACAACCAACTCGCCGGCAGCAATTTCTAAATCGATTTGGCTGATTCCAATGACCTCACTGTCACCCAGAGTGTATATGCGTGTTAAACCTTTAGCCGAAATAACAGGAATAGATGTATTCTGGTTCATAGCGCTGAAACTTAATTGAGATTTTATTTTGCCAAAAAACCCCTCTCAACCGCATCTTCGATAAGGTCTGCGATATATTCCCATAAAAAGGGAGAACCGTCATCCACTGGTTTCATTCTGTTGACGACCTGACTTTTTTGAATACCGTGCTTTTGCCAGGTGTGGCCGCGGGTAAAATAGTTGTGCAAAAAAGGCTGCACCCGATCCAATGCATTGGCAAATTTGGATTCCGGTGACCTTTTGGCCTCATATTCATCCCATAACGCCCGCAGCGCCTTGGCCTGATCCACCGGCAGGATGCTAAAAATGCGATCAGCCGCTTTGTTTTCGCGCTTCAATTGATCCTGACCGCCAACTTCATCATAGCAGTAAGTGTCGCCGGCATCGATTTCAACCAGATCATGAATCAACAACAGTTTGATGACCCGCAAAAGATCCAGGTTCTCCTCTTCGGCATACTCGGATAAAATCAGTACCAGCAGCGCAATGTGCCAGGAATGCTCGGCCGAGTTCTCCTGGCGGGAACGATCGAGCAGGGTGGTCCTGCGCTCGACTTTTTTTAGCTTATCCGCCTCAACAATAAATTCAATCTGGCGTTTAAAGCGCTCATCATTGACGGGCTGGATTTTGCGCTTCTGACCTGCGCTACCGGTTTTGCCATCATCTTCTGCTTTGAACATGAGCCGACTCCTGTTACCGGGTTATCGTCATCATTTATTGAGCTTAGCGGGTATATCCCCACACGGCGTACACCGGATCAGAGAACAGAATCTGAGTGGCGTACTTATCATCTGCCGGTCGCGGTAACCCCCGCAAGGAATAGCTCTGCAGGTTTGTATATTGACCGGATTTTAAGAAAAATTCAAGTACCAGACCCATGCGCTCAAATTCATGCAACTCCGGCCAGATGTTGATGGCTTTGGGAGGAAACCAGCGGTTGGAGAACGTAACGACAAAAACACCCCCGGGTTTAAGGACGCGGTGGATTTCTTCAAAGACCTCAAACGGCTGAACCAAATATTCAACCGAGACAGTGCAAATCGCTGCATCAAAAGCGTGATTGTCAAAGGGCATGTGTGGATTGGCATTCAGGTCGTGAACGCAGTAATCACTCAGCTGACTGTTGGCTTGCAGTTCTTTTGCGTTCATTCCAAGGCCGGTGAGGGACTTTAATGGAAGATCTTCCGGCAGATGGGATACCCAGCTGCTCATCAAATCCAGAACCTGGCTTTCGGGTTGTACCAGCTTGCCATACAGCCCGCTGATGATATCAATGGCCGTGCGATCAATATGGTGCACCAGGCGTGGCTGCTCATAAAAGCGATGGTCCGGATATTCATCGGGTCGGCGGAATGGATGATCGGCAAAAAAATGGGTAGGGCTGCCATTTACCCGTGCCTGCATCCCCGGCCCACCGAGGGCGGTTTCGGCCCAGTCAATACTGGTGCCGCCATGTTCCTCAAACTTTTCACGCACATCCCTGATGATTGCTTGAAACCGGAAGGGTTTTTCGGTGAGCGGATGATTCGCATCCGCTTTGATGCTCTCCCCGTTGGCGGATACACAGCGAAAAGGCGTTATATTATTGGGGTATACACCCGCTACATTCTTGAGAATTCCCAGGGGATAAAATCGACCGAATCTTGGCTGAATCGGATCCGCATGCGGAGAAATCGGTGTAATCTGCCGTTGTTGGACCTTGTAGATATTGCGATTATCTCTGGCCGTCACCCAGGCGCCGGGTTTGATATCCAGCACTACCTGATCGCCGGTTTGTTTGCCGTGTAATTCTTCAAGCAGCTGCGGGGGCAGTATGTCCCGCCATAAATTGATTCGTTGCCCGTAATAACAGTCGGAATGCTGGATATCATTGTGTTGATAAGATACGTTAAATTCTACGCTCGCCAGAACGTCTTCTGATATTTTCATCTCTTTTTTCCTTATCCATCTCCGGTCAATAATGTCAGATCAAGTAACGGTTTAGGTAACAATAATGATTAATCCGGGAAGTGCAATTGGCAAATGCAGAAATGGATAATCATTTTAAGATCTAAACGGAGAGAAAAAAAGTCGATCAGTGAAGTGCGGCTGCGAGGATTTAAAGCCGGTTTAAATCTTTTTTGTAGGATTCCGCCTGTTTCAAAATGCGTTTCTGATCTTTTGGATTTTTGCGATTCCAGGTCCGGTACATCATACCGATGCGGGGGTTGTTTCCCAATTGTTCGCGATGCCGGTCAAAGAAATCCCAGAACAGACAGTTAAACGGACAGGCAGATTCACCATGGGATGTCTGGCGATCGTAGCCACACTGGCTGCAGTAATCACTCATTTTATTGATATAGTTGGCAGAAGACACATAAGGCTTGGTGGCGACCAATCCCCCGTCAGCCCACTGGCTCATCGCGCGCGTATTGGGCATCTCAACCCATTGAATAGCATCGATGTATACCCCGAGGTACCATTCTTCAACTTGATCGGGATGCACCCCGGCCAGCAGGGCAAAATTGCCGGTGACCATCAGGCGTTGAATGTGATGGGCATAAGCATACTCCAGTGATTGGCCAATTGCAGCCTGCATACATCGCATTTTGGTCTCGGCCGTCCAGTAATAGTCGGGCAAGGCGGCCTGGTGGTTGAAAAAATTCATGCGACCTAGTTTCGGCATCAGCGCCCAATAGATTCCGCGCATATATTCACGCCATCCTAAAATCTGGCGCACGAATCCTTCAATCTGCTGAATTTTGATGGTGCGTTTTTGCTTTTCCCAGGCGCGGATGGCCGCTTCGATGACTTCTAAGGGGTGCAGCATTTTGGTGTTGAGCGCAAACGATATGCGCGCGTGGAATACCGACCAACTTTCGGTCGTCATGGCATCCTGATATGTACCGAATTCTTTGAGCCCATCTTTCAGAAAGGCGTTTAACAGAGATCGGGCCTGGGATCGGTTGATCGGCCAGATTAAACTTTTGGGTTTGATGGTGCCAAAGGTCTTCACCCCGGCTTTTTCAATCATCTTGTAAAGCTTACCGACGTCATTGCGAAACAACTTGGGCTTTGGAATTGGAAGCCGACCATCGTAGCGCCGGCGATTTTCTACATCAAAATTCCAGCGCCCGCCCAGAGGCTTGTCACCGTCCATTAAAATGTCAAGCTTTTTGCGCATCTGGCGATAAAAAGATTCCATCAGATAGCGCTTTTTACCGGTAAAAAAATCCTTAAGATCCTGCCTCCGGGTGAGAAAATGCTCGCTATCAACCGCCTCCCAGGAGGCCGGCAGCGTCTTGACCATCTTCTGCAACGCGACATCTAAGCGGTGTTCGTCAGGCAGCAGATACGCAAAATGGGTAAAGTCTTTTTCCTTGAGCAGTTGTTTGATGTTGCCGGCGATGGTGTGTTGGTTTTTGGGATCATCCAGTCGCTGATAGATGACGGCGTGTCCTTTTTCTTGGAGTTTTTCGGCAAAACTGCGCATGGCGGCAAAAAAGGCCAGTACTTTTTGAACGTGATGCTTGACGTAGTCGGTTTCCTGCCGGATTTCCATCATCACATAGGTGACCGCCCTATCCGGTTTTTGAAACCAGCTGTGCTTTTCGTTAAGCTGGTCACCCAGAATGAGTCTTAAGGTTTTAGCCGTTGCCATGGGTGTTGTCTCCCATCCATTGGACATAATATTAACTTGGAATATACTGAACGTGGTTAAGCAGTTACGCCAAAAAAAGCTGCGGTTCGGGCATGTTATTTCCTGCTTTGTCTTTCCAGCGCATCTACTTTTTTGACATAGGCTTGGATATCACATTTGCGCTCCAGCCCGGATGCGGCCATATACCGAATTTTACCGAAAATCGGACGCTCAAACCAGGCCCGGTCATGGACCCCGAAAACCCAGGCCACACCGGTGTATGAGTTAGCATCCCGGCCGTCCAGAAAATATTTATTGTTGATGGCCAGCGTTGTTTTAAAGGCCTGTTCAGGCGTTGTAGACCATTCCAGATTTTTTTTACCCCAGTACATGCGCATATAATTGTGCATAAATCCGGTAGACTTCATTTCCCGCATGGCCGCGTTCCAGTATTCATCGTGGGTTCTGGCGTTTTCCAGCTGCCTGCGCGTATAGCGATATTCACGCCGGTCTTTTTTATGTTCGGCCAGCGTCTTTTGCGCCCAGTTCGGCAAACAGGCATAGGAATCGTAATTTGGCGTGTAATAGACGAAGTTCATTGCCAGCTCGCGCCGCACGACCAATTCTTCTATGAATGCCTCTCGGGCGTCCTTATAACCTTTATCGGTCTTCAAAATCTGTAAAGCCAGATAAAGAGGCGATATCTGACCGAAATGCAAATATTTGCTCATATGGGAGACATCATCGGTCTGCGGCTGGTTGCGGTTTTCAACATAGTTTTTAAACCGCTGACGTAAGAAATCGGCGAATATTTGGCGGGCCTGAGCGGTGCCGCCCTTAAAGAAATGGCTGACTGGCCCGACACTTCGATTCAGAGACATCTTCTTTAAAACAGCACTGATATCGCTCAGATCGATGCCCTTAGTCCCGAGCTGCAGAGAAGATTTTTTTATTTTTGTCGGTTTGAGTTCAACAAGGTAATCCTTGATATGGTTGTGTATTTTGGGGCGTATCGTGCGGGCCGCGTACTCAGCTTTGCCGGAAACCGCCTCAAGCGGCACAACCACATCACTTTCAACCTGGACCACCCGGCAGCCAGCTTTGCGCGCCACCTTTTTGCGCCACTGCCGTTGATGCCGGAGGTAGCCGCGATCACACACAATCAGGGAAGCTTTCCGGCCGGCGGCAAGGGCAACATCAGCCGGGTGCCCTTTTTGGACGATCATTTTGATGCCGCGCTTGCCCAGAACAGCCTTCGTCTCCTGAAGTCCCTCGAGCATAAACGTGTAATGCCGCAAATTGGCTTCCGGGTAATTGTCCATCAGCCCGAAAACCACTAGAACCCCCTGCCCGACTTGGTTGGCCTGTTGCACCGCGTATTCCAGAGCATGGTTGTATGCAGCCCGCTGGGACTGCTGCATCCAATAGAGCACAAAGCTACCTTGACGCAAATCACGATCATTGAGTGACTGAATCCGTGAATCGTGGATAACCTGAAGTTTCATATGCTTACCGTTTATTGTAACGTTATGACCTATTTTTTTGAAGCTGCATCAAGTTGCTTTTGCAGCTTAAGCCAGTCGTTGAGATCCAGCAGCGTTTGAGAAAGTTGGTAGCGGCCCCCTGCAAATACACCATAATCTCCCCCGCCGGCCATCGACGATGCGAAACGGATCGTGTTGGAATAAAACAGCCAGGTTTCGCTCCACTTCTTTTCAACGGCTTCGTCGTAAGGGTTGTCCTGCCGGCTGGCCAGACCCAGCTTCCAGATGTCCTGCATGATGCGGGTAGCGGTCAGCGTCTGGGCATTGGTTTCTTTAATGGTATTTTCAAAGCGTTGCCAGTGACCGTTGACCCAGGACGCATCATGGCAATTCAGGCAGGCCGCCTGCATGGCTTGCTTGCGGGCCCCCATTTCCTTTTCATCAATGAGGTATTTTGATGCGAAGCCCCCGTCAAAGTCGGTTGGCAGGGGCACGCCGTCTTTGTTGCGGATGATGCTGGTATCCGGGTTTATGGGGTGCGGGTGGGCGTAAATCAGCCCCAGAATACGCCACGGCAGCCGATTGTTCATCTGGTGGGTTCTTTCAACCACCACTTCCTCATCGGTGTTGACCAGCAGGCTGATATGACAGGTGGCGCAGGTGGGGGCCGTAAAATCTTTGCCGATGGTCCACGGCACAGCTTTAAAATTCCAGGTGTTATGTTTGCTTGAAAAGATGGTGCCATGTTTGCTGGCGGCATAGACCTTGTATGCCGGCACATCGGGCCCCACATGGCATTCTTTGCAGGTATAGGGCTTGCGTGCCATTTCAATTGAGAATGTGTGCCGCGTATGGCAGGCCGAGCAAGATCCCATAGAGCCGTCCAGGTTAATGCGGCCGACACCCTGATTGGGCCAGCCTTTGATGATCGGAAATTCCAATTCACCGGCTGATTCGGTGTCGCGA
>CAJHYI010000057.1_pt1 | contig 17810 bp, 15 predicted proteins | sample 9198771 | NCBI WGS metagenome assembly CAJHYI01 (sample SAMEA7708367, study PRJEB35096) | sediment metagenome | biome: marine neritic benthic zone biome [ENVO:01000025]; feature: sediment [ENVO:00002007]; material: shallow marine sediment [ENVO:03000034] sea grass bed [ENVO_01000059] ...
AATAAGAAAATCAAGATCATCGCCGACGCAGGTATGTCGGGTGACAGCAACACCATTTTCTCCCAGCTTTGTGGCAATATAGGCCGAATTGCTGTCGATGAGTGCGCCGGTGCGAATCTCTTCGCCGGTTGCCACAATTTCAGCAATCATCTTCTATTTGTCTCCTGCCCTGTTTCGGACAAAACCAATTTAAATGAATATATATCTCAAAAATGCCGCTATCGAGGACAAGAACGAGGACGATATTGGGCATTATTTATTTCGCTTCGAACTCGTCGTCGTCCTCGCCCTCGTACTCGATATCTAATTCCTTGGGACATGACCTTATTAAGGCGGCGTCAAGACAAACACAGACGGCGACAATTCTACGTTGATCCAGTACCGATGGATATCGAGCTGGAAATCGATCCCATCATCGTTAGAAAACCTTAAGCGCTGCGGCACCTGGAAGCCATTTACCCGCTGGGTCGTTTCGACCTCGGCGCGATACCTCAATGACCCGGAGCGATGGAATACATCAACCCGCTGAACCTGAGACAGCGCGGCATTATAAAAAATTTTTTGACGCGTTCCCCACCAGCTATCTGCAAGAACCAAAACAGGGCCTGGATTCGATGTTTCTTCGACAAATGTGACCGAATCGAATTCCGGCAGCGGAATCCGGCCGGCCATAAACGCAATCACATCGCTGATGGATATGGGAATCGATATGAGTCTTTTTAAATCCGGATCACGAGCCGCCATTTTTCTGAATTGTGTCTCCTGGCCCCGGACCTCCAGAAAGTAAAGCCATTCACCGTCGGTGGCCAGCTTGACGGCCGGGTAGCCGGATATCAGCACCGCAATGCTGAACTTGACCGGCTTTTCCCCGATCCAGGCAACCCGTTGATCAAACTGAGTAAGACCATTTTGCCGGACGGCGATATTGCCAATCCCCTTGAAGTTTATAAGCGCATCATTTTGGGATCTGAGGGTTGCAAGCAGACCGCGGACTTGATCGGACCGTTCGACGGGGGTGACCGTTAAATCTCGGGAGGGTTTAATTGTTGCGCAGCTTAACAGCAAGCAGACGACAGCAAAAGCGGGAATGATCCGATACCATTTCATACCGGTCAGGAACCATTGGCGGAAATTTTGCGAATCTTTTGTTCGAGTTTTTCTTTGTCTTTATCTTTGAGCTGTAATGCTTTTTGATAGTATTTGAGAGCGCTGGTCTTGTCGTCGAGTTTCAAATAGACATCACCGAGATGCTCCAGCATAATCGGGTCATCCGGAACGATTTCAACCGCTTTTTGAAGATATTGCAAAGCTTTCTCAAATTCTCCCTTTTTATAATATACCCAACCCAGGCTGTCGGTGATATATCCGTCATTGGGTTTGTATTTAAGGGCCTCTTTGACCAACTGTTCCGCTTCGTCCAGATTGGTACCCAGGTCTGCGTAAGTGTATCCGAGGTAGTTCAACGCATTGGCATGCTTCGGGTCCAGCTCAACAACCTTTCGCATGGTCGCAATCGAAGCTTCTTTTTTATTCCATTTATCATAAACGACACCCAGACGAAAATAGTAGCGGGGATTATCAGGGTCTGATTCGATGGCCTGTTTAATATAATCCTCCGCTCGATTATATTCCTCCGAATCTTCATAAAATGTGCCCAGATAGTATTTGAATTCCGCATTATCGGGATCATGGTCAATCGCATCTTTCAACAGCTCAATGGCTTCTTTATTTTGCTTGCCTTCAGACAGAATATAGGCTGCATGTATGACGGCATCTTCGTAGAATCGGGACTCCGGGGTTACTTTCTTAAAATGCTGCAACGCATTGGGATTATCTTTTTTGCCGTAATAAGCAATACCGGCAAGATGGTTTACTTCCGAGCTGTCAGGGACGGCTTTCAACATGCCCTGAATGATTACAAGCCCTTCCTCAAACTTTTTGGGGTCAATGTAAAGTTGAATTGTTTTAATGATGACTTCAAACTCGTCAGTACTCCGCTGGCCCAGTTTTTTAAAAATTTTCCCGGCCCGGGCCACCTTACCGTTGATATAATAATAATAGCCCAGCTCCATCGCAGCCCGTATGTTGTTCGGATTGCGATTTAAGATATCCTGATACATGCTGAGGATTTTTTGTTCATTCTTTTCTTCTTTGTAAAGCCCGAGAAGCTCGTATCGGGGTTCCATAAGCTCAGGTTCGATTTCAAGCGTTCGTTTGAATTGTTTTTCGGCCTCGGTCCGTTTGCCCTGTTTGGCAAAAGTTCTCCCCAGATAGAAATACCCGATATAATTGTTTGGGAAATGCACTATCATTTGATTAAATATTCGTTCGGCTTGATCAAAGTTTTCAGCTTCCAGATACAATCCGCCCAAAAGTTGATAGACTTTTTCCTGTTTCGGATCCGTGGCAATGACGCGCTCATAGGCATCTATCGCCGCCTGGCGATTTTTGCGCACCTGGTTAATTCCGCCATAAATAATTAGAGAGCGAGTGTCATCCGGGTGGTCTTTAAGAATACTTTCTAGTACTTTGAGGGCGTTGTCATCGTCCTTATTTTGCAAATAGACGGTTGCCAGCTCACGCTTAAGGTACAACGAATCCGGGTCCATTTCGATGGCCTGTTTAAGCAGCTCGATTGCTTTTGGCAAATTACCCTTTTTGCGCTGGATCTGGGCTTCGGTGAAGTAATAGTACTGATTCCCGGTTTGATCCTCAACCGTACGACCAAATAAGGGTGGCCGTTTGGGGGTGGAATTCGATGTACATCCCCCGATAAAAAAAACGACCACCAACTGTATGGTCACCGCAAGTCTTAGCAACTTCATGTGCAGCTTATCCTATGAACAACTTTTATGATCAGCAGCGGCCTAATCGGCTCTGCTGCCTTCGGTGTAAGAAGCAAAGTCAGGGATTTCCCGTTTGAAAAATTCCCTCATTTTCTTGATGATATTTTTTTCTACCTGTCGAACCCGTTCTCTGGATATTCCGTAACGGTCTCCGATCTCCTGTAACGTCACCGGGTTGTCTGAAAAAATGCGCAGATCAAAAATCTCGAGCTCCCGAGGCGTCATTTTTTTTCTAAACTCCGCGATTTTATTGTGGAGAAGAACTTCAATTTCTTTCTTTGATACTTTGTCTTCAATGGATTCGGCATCGGTGCTTACAAATTCGATTCTTTCGGTATCAGAGTCTTCCTTGAGCGGCGCATCCAGAGATACATCCCAACCATCCAAACGCTGGTCCATGTCAACGATTTCCCGCTCCGAAACACCCAGTCTTTCAGAGAGCAGTTTGGGTCTGGGTTCGAAACCCTCGTCGATTAACTTTTGCTTTTCTTTTTTCAGTTTAAAAAATAGCTTGCGCTGTCCTTGAGTGGTCCCAATTTTAACCAGGCGCCAGTTGTCCATGATGAATTTGAGAATATATGCCTTTATCCAGAATGAAGCGTAATAGGAAAATTTGACATTTTTGTAAGGGTCAAATTTTTTAACTGCCTGCATTAAACCGATATTGCCTTCCTGAATCAGGTCCAATAAGTTTTGCATCCACACCCGCTGGAACTCCAGCGCAATCTTAACCACCAGTCTTAAATTAGAGGTTACCAGACGAAAGGCCGCATCCTTGTCACCCTTTTCTCGCACTCTGATGCCCAACTCGTGCTCTTCTTCTCTGGTGAGCAATTTGTACGAGCTGATTTCCGTCAGATACCGTTGCAGCGGATCAAATTTAGCCAGCGCTTTATCAGAAGATTTCGCTGCAGGCCCTTTTGTTGCCGGCGCCGGTTTCAACGGTTTTACACTTTTGGGTGTTTTTTTTGCTGCAATTTTGGTGCGTTTGACTGATTTTTTGGCCGGGGATTTAGAAGCTTTACCTGCCTTTTTAGCCGGACTTCTGGCAGTTGCAACTGTTTTCTTCGGCGCTACCTTCGTGCTCCGGGTCGTCTTTTTGGCAGGGCGCTTAGCGCTTCTGGCTGTCGTTTTGACCGGGGATTTAGTGGCCTTGGTCGTCTTTTTAGCCGGGCTTTTTGCAGCTTTGACCGTTTTCTTTGCCGCGATCCTGGTGCTCCGGGTCGTCTTTTTAGCAGACCGCTTGGCGCTTCCGGCCGTCGTTTTGACCGGGGATTTAGCGGCCCTGGACGTCTTTTTAGCCGGGCTTTTTGCAGCTTTGACCGTTTTCTTCGGCGCTATCTTCGTGCTCCGGGTCGTCTTTTTAGCAGAGCGCTTAGCGCTTCCGGCCGTCGTTTTGACCGGGGATTTAGTGGCCCTGGTCGTTTTTTTGACCGGCGCTCCGGTATTGCGGGCCGACTGCCGGGCTGCAGTTTTCTTTCCAACGGTTTTTTTTTGTTTAGCCGGCTTTTGTTTCATCAGAATTATCCAAATTTTAAAAATGCGCTAGACATGTATTTTTGTTCCGGCAAGAATAAATCCCTACCTGCATTTTTATGGACATGAAAGTGAACATATGATATCTAAAAGGTTTACATGAGCGCCTGTAGCTCAGTTGGATAGAGCAACGGACTTCTAATCCGTAGGCCGCAGGTTCGAATCCTGCCAGGCGTACCAGTTTTTCCAAAGCTCCCGGGCAAACGGCTGGGGAGCTTTTTGGGTTGGAGTCAGCACGGAATCAACTGAAGCAATATTAAGGTAGGCCTCTCGTTCTGCCTTTAGAGTGTTTCGCCTTCTCTTTGTTTGGTCCAGATCATATTAAATAGCAGGACTGAGCGGCGAACACAAGTTTTTTCTTTCTACAGTCTCTAAAGAGCGTTTTGAGATGAAGAAGTTACAAGTCAAAGCGATTCTAAAAATTGTCCGGCCTGATAATCAAATTCTCTGGTTTCAATCTCAACCGGATATTCGATGCGGTTTTGAAAACAGTTTTAATCGATGACCGTCTTGTAATATTTAACACCGACCCGATACCCCAAAAGCGCGTTGTCAGGCTGAGGGTGGCACCATTTGACCTCGGCAAAAAAGCCTTCGTAGAGCTCCGCATGTATCGAATCCGGAGAATAATTTTCCATCATGATGTAAATATCAGAGCCCGGGTCAATTCCATCCGGTGTTTTAAAGCACATACCGCCCTTGGAATAGTCACACATCACCGCATGATAGAATTGATCGGTATTATGATAGGCAAATATGATGGGCGCATCATTTTTAGTACGATCAAAAATCCTTCTATCATCATTCATCATTTTTCTTCATACAACCCTTTTAAAGCCGGGGTTTAGCGGGTAAGGATGCTTCCAGTTTGAGATACAGTCTGGAGAATATAAATCAGGCAGGTTTAGAATATTATTATCGGTTAAAGCTATGCTGATGTCAAATAAAAATTATAGTGATATCAAACAAATGGATAATACATTGATCGCCACGGGGCTATTTCACATCCTAAAAAAGACCGAAAATTCTGACCGGAATTCCTCGCTGATTTGCCTTTAGCGGCCATATCAGCGCCGGACGCGCCTGGGCATGGTCGACGGCAGTGCTCTAACTTCATCCCGGCCTTGATAATGGTGCCTGCAGCACTGCATATGAGGCCGCAGGCGCATCATCTTAAGTTTGATTGCCAAATGGCCGATACGCATTTTGTAGGGTCAAACTCTGGCTTCCGACAACACTTTTTTAGCCTGCCTTTATTCCGGGTGGGGTGAGGTGTTGCCGATGAATCCTCAGCAATCAAAGAAGGAGAAAAACTTATGGGCACCAATAATGTGGTCTTTTTAGAAAATTTAGAATGGTTTGACGACACCGGCCAGGAGCTTGTCCACCGCCTGCCGGAAGAGGGCTCGGGTGAAATCAAATACGGCGCGCAACTGACCGTCAGAGATAGTCAGGCCGGCGTTTTTTTCTATAAGGGCAAAGCGGTCGGTGCCTTTGGCCCGGGCAGACACACCCTCAAAACCCTGAATATTCCGCTTTTGACCAAAATCGCCAGTCTACCCTGGGGTGGAACAAGCCCTCTGCGCGCTGAAATGTACTTTATCAACTTAAAGGTATTCACCAATCTAAAATGGGGCACCCGTGATCCAGTAGCTTTTCGAGACTCGGAACTGGGGTTGATCCGGCTGAGAGCGTTTGGCGTCTTTAACCTGCAGGTCGTTCAGCCGGTTCTGTTTGTGAACAGTCTGGTTGGCACCCAGGGCATTTTTACCACGGCTGAAATTGAAGAATATTTGAATCGTGTGATCGTGTCCCGCTTTAATGATTATATGGGTGAAACAATCGATTCTATTTTGAATCTGCCGTCCAAGTATGACGAATTATCCCAGGGTCTTGCGGAGCGCCTGACAGAGGATTTCAGCCATTTTGGAATCCGAATGACCCATCTTTACGTTAATGCCATCACGCCACCGCCAGAGGTGCAGCAAGCGATTGATGACCGCAGCCGAATGGGCGTTTTTGATGACATGAACAAATTAATGCAGATGAAAGCCGCCATGGCAATGGAAAAAGCCTCTGACGCCGAAGGGGGATCCGGCATGGGGATGGGTACCGGACTCGGATTAATGATGCCTGCCATGTTTGCACAGTATTTTGCCAGCGCTCAACCCCAAACAAAGCAAAATCAACCGGAAACAAAATGCCCGGATTGCGATAATTCCATACCCGCCCAATCGAAGTTTTGCCCGGATTGCGGACACCAGCTATTGGTGTTTGAGCAATGCCCGCGCTGCTCAAAAAACCTCACCCCGACGGCGAAATTTTGTTCGCGCTGCGGTCATGCGGTTGAGGAAAAACCGGCAACAAAATTCTGCCCGAATTGCGGTAATGAGAATTTATCCGATGCGGTTTTTTGCAACGAATGTGGCGAAAAAATGGGATAATTTGTCAAATATTCAATAAGATAAAATTAAAATATCAATACCTTGCCACGAATTCCGCGACCTTGCCACGAATTCCGCGCAACAGCCCTAATACGCGCTATTTGAATTGATCCCGTGTTCGGCGTGGTGCATTGGCGTGCACCAGGAACGGAGGCCATCATTAATTTTTTAGTAGAACATCAGTGTCCTCAATGTGGCGCACCCGCCATTATGGAAGAGACAGACCGTCTGTTTGTCTGCAAATTTTGCCGGGTCAAATCTTATCTGGTGACATCCGATGTTTTTCGCTATATCCTCCCCAGCAGGGCGCCGGAATCAAAAGAATTGCTGTATTTCCCCTATTGGCGTTTCAAAGGTATGCTGTTTTCCTGCGCTGGCAATGGGGTCGGACATAGATATGTCGATGTGAGCCATCAGGCCGTATCATCGCATGTTTTCCCTGTCAATTTAGGCCTGCGCAGCCAGGCACTGAAGCTTAAATTTGTGACGCCCGAAACCGAAGGCCGATTTCTTAAACCCACGCAGTCGTTGGCGCGTATTGAACAATGCTTTGATGACCGCTTCGGCAAGACGCTGCCCAAACCCGTGCTGCATCATGCCCATATCGGTGAGACCATCAGCCTCATTTATGCGCCCTTCTATATTGAAAACCACCTGTATGATGGGGTACTCAACTGCCCGACTGCCGGGGCTTCGATCCATGATTTTGATATAGACCAACTGCCAGCCGAAGATCCGCACTGGCGCATTCATTTTATGGCGACTTTATGCCCCAACTGCGGCTGGGATCTGGCTGGAGAGAGGGATTCGCTGGTGTTACTGTGCAAAAACTGTACTTCGGCATGGTACCCGGTGGGCAAACGCTTAAAGCAGATCAAATTTGGCAAGCATCCCGCAGGCCGTAGCGATTCTATTTATCTGCCCTTCTGGCGTATTCGTCCTGAAATCAAAGGCTTAGACCTTCAAACCTATTCTGACTTAATCAAAGTTGCCAATATTCCCAAGGTCGTTCAACCCGGGTGGGAAAATATTGGTTTTCGTTTCTGGGTGCCGGCATTCAAAGTGCGCCCCAAGATATTTATGCAGCTTTCAAAAAACATGACCCTCGCCCAGTTCAACGCGGAACTGGCAGTGGAATTGCCCGAAAACGAGCATTATCGGATCAATTTACCGGTCACTGAGGCCAACCAAAGCTTAAAAGTCAACCTGGCCAGTTTTTTCAGACCCAAAAATCGACTGGCAGATATCCTTCATAAAGTTAACATCACCACAGAAAGCTTCGTGCTGGTATATGTTCCCTTCATAGAAAAGCACCATGAATACATCCAACCCGATTTAAAATTCGCCATTAACAAAAATATTCTGGCACTTTCCGAACATTTATAACTCCGGTCTTTCGCAATATTGTTGGCGCATTAATGGGTTTTAGCAAATAGTCCGCAGATACTATATCCATTTTAAACTGTTGAACTATTCCACCATCTGACGGTTTGACGAGACATGCATGGGCTTAGATTGATAAATATGATGAACCATGCGATAAGTCAGTTATGGTGAAACGCAAGCCGCCCAATCCAGATACCCTTATCGACCAATTCCTAAATTTTTTGCTGGTTGAAAAAGGTTTGTCAAAAAAAACTCTCGAGGCTTACAGCCGGGATATCATCCGATACCGTAATTTTTTGGCAGAACATCAAACGGCTGTATTCTCGGATGATGATACCCCGCTAATCTTAAGGCATTTAATTCATCTCAGAAAATCCGGTTTGGCGGCACGTTCGCGCGCGCGGCATCTGGTGACGATCAGGGGTTTTTATCGATTTCTGGTTCAGGAGAAAATCCTGCGCAACGATCCTGCCAGACTGATTGATCTTCCAAGGACCAGCCTAAAATTACCCGATGTTTTGTCCCGGGAGGAAATTGAGGTTTTAATGCAGGCGCCGGACACCGACAAACCGCTTGGTGCCAGGGATGCTGCCATGCTGGAACTTCTTTATGCCGCTGGATTACGTGTATCTGAACTCATCAACTTGAAGTTACAGGATGTCAATCTGGAAGCCGGGTTTGTTCGGGTCTTTGGCAAAGGTTCTAAAGAAAGAATTGTGCCGATCGGCATGCAGGCCAAAAAAAAAATTCAGTACTACCTGAAAACCGTCAGATCAAAACGTTTAAATCAACAATCCAGCCCTTATCTGTTTATTGCCCGGTCGAACAGGCCGATGACCCGCCAGGGGTTTTGGAAGTTGCTGCGGCGTTATGCGCTGCAAGCAGGCCTGAACAAAAAAATTACCCCGCACAGCTTGAGACATTCGTTTGCCAGTCATCTGCTGGAAGGTGGTGCCGATTTACGGGCGGTGCAGATCATGCTGGGCCATGTCGATATTTCGACAACCCAAATTTACACACATGTCACCCGTGACCACCTTAAGCAATTGCATCGAAAATTTCATCCGCGCGGATAAGACCGGTGGGGTTTAAAAAAGGGTATGGTGTTGACGGTGAGATCTGTATTCGCGGAGACCGTTAAAATGGCATCCGCAATGGCAACACGCAGAACCGTGTCGTCTGTGAGCCGGAAAGATTTTGAAAATAAAGGAAATGTGGTTGTTTTAAACGGAGACTGCTCGAACACAGTTGCAATGATATCTCCGGCACTAGCCCCAATCATCGTCAGTCGATGCGGCTATCCACCTGGGCCGGCATCGCGCATAAATCAACATGCTCGATGGACTGAACAAAAATTTTACAGGGTGGACAAAATTTTTTGGGTTTGCCCCGTCCGCTCCAAATTAGCTTCATTCGATGGTTGTTGCCACATTTGGGACAGACACAATTTACTGTAAGCGGTTCCGTTAATTTGATCCGACGAACAACGGTTTGCCCGTCTTTTAACAGCTGGTTTTTTTTGGATACGGCCATTTTAATCTCTCCTTACGATAGAAGATTTAAATCCTGTTCATTCGCCCGTTTTTAAAACTCCCCCTTTTTAGTGGACCGCTCCTTTCCTATCGATTAAAAGATGTTTTGATCAGCAGCGCGCGGCTTGTAGCTTCACAGTGACGATATGCGGATGACAACCTGCACAATGATCGTATTGTTACTTTTCCTTGTATTTCTGTAGAAGATCTTTGATTGCTTCTTCCAGTAAAGCACCCAGGGACTTGTCCTGATCGACGGCAAGGTGCTTGAGGGCCTTGAGGAGGTCCTGGTCAATCCGGGTTGAAAATGTTTTCTTTTTGGCCATGCAATAAAACTTATATTAAATCTAAATATAAAGCAAGAAAAAAATAAATAATATATCTCTAATTTTTGAATTATATAATGCTAGCATTACATGCACCAGCATCCGCCGGTCGTCCAAATAAAACGGACTTTATGCGTTGCTTGATAAGGGCCCCATTATGAAAAATTCGATAGAAGATAATTCGAAAGTGGTATCGACCAGCATAATAAATACCCCGCCATACGGTCGCTCTGGAAACGGTCGGCTTACAGCCGGCTTTGATTGTCTTAAAACCATAGGCATCTTGACAAGTCCATTCGCTAAGTGGTACTGGCTGATTCGAACCTGTGCATTGCAGCTTTTTGCCGATTGATCTGTGCTAACTATCCTACAGCAGGCGAGCCATTTGAACGTTGTCCTCCTTATCATCGGATTGATGCTAGCCATTGCCGGTGTGGTCGGCTGCATTCTTCCGGTCCTTCCGGGTCCGATTCTGAGCTTCTGTGCATTGCTGCTTATATCCTGGACCAAAAACTGGCAAATATTCAGCCAGACTTTTTTAATTGTCATGGGTGCAGTGACGGTTTTATTGATCCTGTTGGATTATATTGCGCCGGCGGTGGGGGCTAAAAAATATGGTGCCTCGAAGCGCGGTCTGTGGGGGTCAGCAATCGGTATGATAATCGGCATTTTTTTTATTCCGCCCTGGGGCATGATTGTGGGCGCTTTCATCGGTGCCCTGGTGGGTGAGCTGGCGTCCGGGAAATCGGGCAGCAAAGCCCTGCGCGCGGGGTGGGGCATACTGATTGGAAATGTGCTGGGCGTCGGACTGAAATTGGCCTTTACCGCTGTTGTCCTTTTCTATTATATCAAGGCGCTGTTTTAGGCAAAACAATACTTCCGCTCAGGCCCTAACCGACATAAAACATCCGTGTAAGACCGTTCCGTTTTGCTATTCAACAACGAAGCCATTCGTCGAATTAACGATTTGACGATTGGGTGAAAGCGCTTGACTCAACTTTTAGCACCGGTTACCGGGAGCTATAATTTAGCTTGCTGTTTCACCCGCAATAGCCCCGGGCTGTTGTGCAAATACATTAGCGCAGAAGAATAACCCGCATTTATAAAAAGAGCCTCAATCGCATCAAATAATACCGGCCGATCCGGCCAGGTAAACTGTTTTTTCAAACGCTTTAATTCTTCCCATTCTTTTCGGACCGCGGGTGATGGGTCAAATACTTGCTTTTGAGCCGATTCACAGATGAACATTTCACAGACGATCGGTTTAAACTGCCAGCGGCAACCCTCGGGTCCTAAATAAATGCATTTGTACCCCCTGTTGGGCGCCTGCAGGATGTGGACCAGAGAACCGATTTGCGCCGGGCTTGAAACCAGCGCATTGATCACCACATCCGCAAAAAACGTGATGATGCCCTCTTTCGAGCAGCAAGCACTCAAACGGCTTTGATAGCACTTTTGGGTGCAGACACCTTTTAGATGCGTCGTTAAAAATGCGTTGACATCTTGACGATACTCACGGTATTCAGCCGTTAAGCCTGTCAACATCTGCCTGTCTGCGGCTGGCATTGATTGAAGGTGCTTGTGCACCATTTGGAGTGCTGCGACTTGCTCTTGTTGATATGCGCTCATTGACGGACCAAATTCCAAATATTCAGATTAACCTCAAAAATGACTGCTGCCCTTTTGTTTTCCTATAACCCAACAGACCGAATTTATCAACTCCGCCGCCAACAGGGTTGATAACTCAGCTTTAAACGCCAGGGGGATTATAAACAATTCCGTGTTGTCTCGTAATAACAAGACTGAGAAGAATCACTTCGACGCCCTCATCATTGGTGCGGGCCCGGCCGGCGCTACAGCCGCCTACATGCTTGCCGCAAGCGGGTTTAAAGTTGCTGTGATTGAAAAACGACAGTTCCCGCGGTTCAAACTCTGTGGTGGGCTATTGACCCAAAAAACCATTGGACTGCTTAAAGATATCTTCAACACCAACGTATGTGATCTGAAGTCAGAGGGTGCTATCCAGTATCAGAGCAATTTTTATGGTGTTGGTGATCACAACGGTAACTATTTACAAAGAAAACTGGATTTTCCTTTTCATTTCGCTGATCGGGCAATTTATGATGCTTGCTGGTTAGATAAAGCAGTTAAAGCCGGGGCAAACGTTATTTTTAAGGAAAGTGTTGAAAATGTTGATATCGCCACAGGAGAAATCATCACGCGAACAGGAAACCGATTTTCAGGCCGTTATATCATTGCTGCTGATGGTGTTTTCAGTCGCGTGCGATCAATCCTGCATCAGCGTAACCTATTAAAATGCCGCCACCGACAGGATATTGCCGCGGCTCTGGAAACATTTATTCCTAGAGGTAAAATCCGTGAGCTACCGGATTATCCGGTTATTTTTTACGGCTATATACCCTGGGGTTATGCCTGGTCTTTTCCCGGTCCAAATAGTCAGATTTTCGGTCTCTGCAGCCTGAAAGGGAAAGCCAAACAATCGCTTTTTAAAGGCTTTAATACTTTCATACAAGCGCAAGGAGTCCGCCCGGAGAATTTGGTGAAACCCAAAGGATATGCCCTACCCTACGGCAATTTTCTCAGCAAAGCGGGTTATAAAAATATATTGTTAGTTGGAGACGCAGGCGGGTTTGCCGATCCTTTGCTCGGCGAGGGTATTTATTACGCCCATAAAAGCGCTCAAATGGCGGTTGATGCAGTCAAACACTCGTGGGGCCACCCCCAAAAGGCGGAGGCAATTTATAGTCAGCTGCTCAATAAAGATGTCACGGCAGAGCTCAAATACGCAAAGATGATCCGCCAATTTTTGTTCTCACTACCCACTCGAAGGCAATTAAAGGTGCTGGGCTTCATCTTCAAAAAATTATCGCCTAAATTAGAAGAAGCAGTTCAAGGACAACGCTCCTTTAAACTGCTTCTTCCAAGAAGTCGTATTTAAAAAATACAAAGATTTTATTTCGCGCGGACGTAAATTCCTCTGCCGACCTTTTTGATTTTACCTTCTTTTGAAGCCCGAAAAATAATATTTCTAACTTTTTTATCTTGAAATCCGGTTTTTGTTTTCAATGTAGGAACATCCACACCTTTTCTGGACCTTCTGACAATTTGCAGTATTTGCTCTGTTGCTGTCTTTTGCGGTGCTTTTTTGCGACCGGTGGTTTTTTTGGCAGCCGCTTTGCGCTTGGTACTGGTTTTTACAATTCTGCGCTTTACTTTTTTAGTAGCTTTTGGCCGTTGCGGTTTTCCATAAGCCTTCAGCAATTTTTCCAATTTCTTCTCAAGTGCTTTGATGTCTCTTTTAACTGCTTGCAAATCTCTTTTTAAAATTGCCATGATATCCTTCCTCCTTAAAATGATTTATCCGATGTTTTCTTCAATGACCCATAGATCAATGCCTATAAATTTTAACGAAATTATTAAGAAAAACAACCCTTATCTGAGATCAAATCGACAATATTTTTTGCTAGTAGTTAAAATAATGTCTAAAAGCTTAGCGACCGTTTAAGATTTTGTCAAGAAATAAACGAAGAAAAATGAAGACAAAAGAGATTTCGTGCAATATTGTTATCAATTACTTCGAAGAAAAAAACGCGGCCAGTTGCCATCGGTTTGTTCTTAAAATTCGGCAGCAGCAATCTCGCTCAACTTTCAAGACAATATAAAAAAACTGTTTTTGTTTAAAGACGCTTGACAGGTGAATTATTTTATTTCTGAAGGCAAAATTCTCTATCTTGAAAAAGGAGATTACGATGTCTAAAAATTGCTCATTTCTTGATTGAAAACGAATCAGTAATTTTCTTTAGAAATTTATATTTTCGGAAAGGCGCGAACTAACCATCTTGCAAAAATCATCGATTTTGATATATATGCCCATTCCGAGAATGACAGCATGACCGGCATGTCTGTTGACCGAAATCATCGTCTGACTTCAGCCGCTATTGTACCTAAATCCTGCGCGAGTCTGAGATTTTCATATGCTGATTCATTTGTCATACAAGATCCAGGTAAGAAAATAAAAAGGAGGCCACTGATGCAATTAACAGACCTGGCGCCGCTTGAAAGATGGAAACAACTTGAAAAGGATATTCATCAAAAGTCCGGATTGGATGTCAATGTTTTTGACACCAAAGGTTATCGAATCTCTGAATTTAAAAATTGGGCCAATCAATTGTGTCCGGCAATCAAAGCGACCGATAAAGGCCAGAGCTTTATTTGTGCCCCTGCCCATATGAACATTGCCACGTTGGCCATGCGATCGCAACAACCGGTTATCGATGAATGTGATGCAGGTATGCTCAAACTTGTCGTGCCAATTTTTGCAAACGAAGAATTTGTCGGCGCTGTCGGCGCGTGTGGTTTTCTCCTCGATGATGGAGAAGTCGATGAATTTTTGGTGAACAAAATGACGGAAATAAGCCCAAGCAAAATTGAAAGTTTGAACACGGACATACCGAACATCACGAGTACCAGGGCGAAAGCGCTGGGTCAATATATTTTGAATCAAATACATGAGATCATCACAGTCGAAAAACAGCAACCACAATAATCGACCCTGCTTTTTACGTGACAAAATAATTCATGTATGTATCGTTTGTTAAGGCCAGGATTTTTTATGGCCTTGAAGCGGTTACTTCGGTTGACAGAGGCCCCCTGTTTGATAAAAAGATGAGTGGACGCAACTTCATTTATGCCACCCCAAACCGCCGAATGGTGTAACACCTGCGGAGCCGATTTATGAATAAAGCGATTCTCGCAATTTTAGGGCAGGACAGACCCGGCATCGTCGCCGCCGTGTCCAAGATTTTATTCGAACAGGATTGTAATATCGAAAACGTGAGCCAGACGACACTTCAGTTCGTTTTTGCCGGTATTTTCATCGTATCCATGCCCGGAAATCTTTCTTCTGAATCTTTGCGTCAAAATTTAACTGCAGAACTGGCCCCCCTGGGGCTCGAAGTCCATATCACCCTGTTTGAAGCAACAACAGTCCCGGTTTCTCCGCCGCAAAGTGAGGCCTATATCGTAACAACCAAAGGACCGGATCGCAAAGGACTGGTAGCCGGTATCAGTGAGGTGATTGCTCGCTTCGAGGGCAACATCACCAACCTTCAGGCGGTTTTTAAAGGCGGTGACGACCCCGGCGATAACATTATGATTTATGAAGTTGATATCCCGCCCCAGACCGATCAGCAAGCCCTGTATCAAGAATTAAAAAAACGCGCCCGTGAACTGGCGCTAGATATTGATATTCAGCATCGCAATATTTTTGAGGCCATTCACCGGGTTTAATAGGGGACAGAAACAAGAGGACAGATATCAGAAGACAAAAAACAGCAGTTAGAAAACTAAACATTGGACCGCCAATGTAAATATGAAACGATATCAATCCATAATCAAAAAGGCCAACCATGCTGACTCAGAGAGAAATCCTTTCGACTCTTGAAATGCTTAAAAATGAAAACCTGGATGTGCGCACCGTAACCCTGGGCATTAATTTACTGGATTGTGCCAGCCATAATATTGAAAAACTGACCAATAAGATCCGTACCCGTATCACGCATTATGCCGACAACCTTGTAAGCGTCTGCAATCATGTCGGTCAAAAATACGGCATCCCGGTGGTCAATAAAAGAATAGCGGTCAGCCCTATCGCTGCGGTAGCCGCTGCCATGTCGTCTTCTCAGATGGTGGCCGTTGCGCAAGTGTTGGACGAGGCGGCCGCAGCTGTTGATGTTGATTTTATCGGCGGGTTCAGCTCTCTGGTTGAAAAAGGAATCGCCCGGGGCGATATGGCTCTATTAGAGGCCATTCCACATGCTTTGGCCGCGACGCAACGTGTTTGCGCTTCGGTTAATGTGGCATCAACAAAGGCCGGCATCAATATGGATGCGGTATTGCTGATGGGCAAAGCCATCAAACAGGCGGCGCATCTGACCGCGAAAAACGACGGTATAGCCTGCGCCAAGCTTTGTGTCTTCTCCAATATTCCACAGGATATACCCTTTATGGCCGGGGCTTACCTGGGCCTCGGCGAGGCCGATGCCGTCATCAATGTCGGGGTCAGTGGACCGGGGGTTGTCAAGAATGCCGTCGAACGTGCCCTTAAATCCAATGAGCAGCTGGATCTCGGACAAATCTCAGAGCTGATAAAAAAGACCGCCTACAAAGTTACCCGGGTTGGAGAACTCATCGGTCGGGAGGTTGCCGATCACCTTAATATTCGATTTGGCGTTGTCGATCTGTCGCTGGCTCCTACGCCCAATGTCGGAGACAGCGTCGGGGAAATCTTTCAGATCCTGGGTCTTTTGAGCATCGGCGTGCCCGGAACAACGGCGGCCATGGCGTTAATTAATGACGCCGTCAAAAAAGGGGGTGCGTTCGCCAGTTCCCGCGTAGGTGGATTAAGTGGCGCTTTTATCCCGGTGAGCGAAGATCTCAATATATCCGATGCCGCCCGCAAGGGCTACATCGGGCTGGAAAAACTGGAAGCCATCACCGCCGTCTGCTCGGTGGGGTTGGATATGATTGCCCTGCCGGGCGACACAAGTGCAGAAACCATCGCCGCTATTATGGCCGATGAAATGGCAATCGGTGTTATTAACAACAAAACCACAGCCACGCGGCTAATACCGGTTCCCGGGAAAAAAGCCGGTGATAGCGCCTATTTCGGAGGGCTGCTCGGCCAGTCTACGATTCTCGCGGTAAACAATGGCAGCAATCCGAATTTATTTGTTCGGCGCGGCGGCCTCATACCCGCACCATTACAAAGCCTGACAAACTGAGTCGCCGACCACCGGCAGAGCGGATGGCTTGGATTTCTCCGCCACACGCGGGAGGAACAAAAACACAGCAGCGCCTGAATCGGTGCGGGTTTAACCGGGTGTAAAGCACCTGGTTTGCAAACGCCCAATCAAACAGCATCGACACTCAACAAACAGTTCAACCAAGTGTCCCTGATTTGCGGGTTTGAGGATGAATCCTTCAAAACAGACAATACGCCCAACGGTTGCACCCGGCTTAAAACGACAGGTGCTGATAGATCTGTCTAAATACTTACTCGTTGTGGCCGCTTTCAGCTGGTTGATGATAAATGGAACCCGGCAACTCGGTTATAATTGGCAGTGGTACCGGGTGCCGCAATATATTGTCTCCACGGCTGACACACAGCCGGTACCCGGCCCTTTGATCCAGGGCCTGCTGATAACCATTCGCATCACCGCCATCAGCCTGTTGCTGGCGTTTATTTTTGGACTGACGACTGCGCTGATGCGGCTCTCGCACTCATTTCTGGCTCGCATCGTTGCCCGCGGATATCTTGAAGTCATACGCAATACCCCCCTGCTTGTTCAGCTTTTCTTCATTTATTTTGTCTTGTCGCCGGTATTGGATATCAGCGGGTTTACATCAGCCGTGCTGGCTTTGAGTCTGTTTGAAGGCGCATATGCATCTGAAATATTTCGAGCCGGTATCGTTTCCATTCAGCGCGGACAGTGGGAAGTCGCATTTAGCGTCGGGCTGAACACCTACCAGGCTTATCGTTTGGTTATTCTGCCTCAGACGCTGCGGCGTATTTTGCCACCGCTGACCAGCCAGGCCATCTCTCTGATAAAGGATTCCGCTCTGGTCAGCACCATTGCCATTTATGATTTAACCATGCGTGGACAAACAATTATCGCTGAAACCTTTCTGGTATTTGAAATCTGGTTTACAGTTGCCGCG
>CAJHYI010000074.1_pt1 | contig 17274 bp, 15 predicted proteins | sample 9198771 | NCBI WGS metagenome assembly CAJHYI01 (sample SAMEA7708367, study PRJEB35096) | sediment metagenome | biome: marine neritic benthic zone biome [ENVO:01000025]; feature: sediment [ENVO:00002007]; material: shallow marine sediment [ENVO:03000034] sea grass bed [ENVO_01000059] ...
AGAATTCCCAAAACCTGCATTATCTGATCCTGAATCTTTGCTCTTGATAAGTTATTTTTGGTACAGATGGATTCGACGAGTTGGTCTGCGCTCTGATGACCGTTAAAAAATTCAGCATCAATGAGATCCTGGGTCGGCACAAAATACAATCTGGGTCCCCGGTAGTTATAAAAAAGAAGCCCAAACCGCTCCTCTCGAACCTGGACCCCTTCAGCCAGGTTATAAATTATGGGTGAGTTCATACCTGTGGTTAAATGTTCGTAGCGTTAGAAACCGTTCTTGGACCTTTGATTACCAGGCGGCAAATGCAATGATGCGAGGCACTAGCATAAATGCCTAATAGATCCCGCATATACCGTCCACCGCCAGTTCTTCAATGTTTATCTCTTCGAGTATTTCGGGGATTTCGCCCTGTTTATCATCCGTTTCCAGCTCTTTTTCCTGAACTTCCCTTTCATTTTCATTCATTGATACATGGCTCCTTTCCGGGGGACATTTTAATTTAGGGAGCTTGGGCTGTCCAGCCTGAATCCACTGTGATGATGTTGCCGTGAATACACCTGGAGTCATCACTGGCCAACCAGAGAACCGCCCGACCGATATCCTCCGGCGTCAGCTCCGGATCTTTAATCATGTGCCCCTGAAAAAATTGCTCTTTGCCTTCATCGTCTTCCATGCCGAAGAATTCAGCGATCCCCTTCATCATATCCGTCCAGACGGTACCCGGACAAACAACATTGGCTCTGATGTTGTGATCGGCAACTTCCATGGCAATGGCTTTATTGAGTCCGATGATACCATGTTTGGCAGCACAATAATGCCCTCCCATGCCGAAACCGCGCTGTCCGCCAACTGAAGAGATGCTGATGACGTTGCCGCTTTGTTGCGCGATCATCTGGGGTAAAACATAGCGACAACATAAATACATACCCTTCAGATGGGTATCGAGCACGGCATCCCAGGTCTCCTCATCCATGTCCGCAATGGCCACCATGGAGGAGTTTCCGGCATTATTGACCAGGATATCGATCTTGCCGAAGGTTTCCATTACCTGCTTCACCATATTCTCGACATCGGCGGCCTTGCGCACATCGCACTTAATTCCGATAGCACGGCGCCCCATCGCTTCAATCTTCTCAACCGATTCGGCCATGACCTGGGGCGTCGACATTTTGTAAGGAATGGTCGCCACATCTTCGCAGATGTCAGCAATAGCGATGTCCGCACCTTCCTCCGCCATGCATTTAGCGGCAGCAAAGCCATTGCCGCGGGCTCCGCCGGAAACGATGGCCACTTTGCCTTCCAATTTCATGCCGGCTCTCCTTTCATTCAGCTGAACGATTTATTAAATTTCGTAGCTGGTGCTAAAAATTCTGGTTTGATCAAGCCTCTTATATTGCCTCGCTCAATTCTTCCAAGTTAAATTGCTCGCCGATTTGTTGAAGACTAAAATTTACTTCCTGCAGATCGTCCTTAAGCGAATCCAGCCCGTATTCACGCACCTGGTAATCAAGTTGTCCCTCCAAGCTATAAACAAGATGCAGTAAGTTGAGCAGGTAGACCCATTCTGGCCGATTGATCAGACGTTCAAAATATTTATTCATCAGGTCACCGGCTGCCAATTCCTTGAGACCCCATTCAAGTGTTTCGCGCCCGACTTTCTGTAACATCACGCCTCTAAGGAGCACGGCTGTACGGACTCCCAAACGGGTAATATCCCGAACCATTTCTTGATCCGACGGATTCAGCTCCATGGAAATCTCCTTAAGTCATGCGCACTTTCATGGTCTTCACGTGGTGTATGATTTTCTCCAGCTTATCATAGAACGGAATGCACATGCTTTCCGCCCCGGCTTCATCGCAAACCGCCAGTTTGGTTTTCATCTCCTCAAACTGTTTGGACAACTCTTGCATGTCCTCAGTGCCCTTTTGAGTTTTGAAGTAAAGCTTGGTGGCGATGGGCTCGAGGGTATCGGCCAGAGAGGTCAGTTTTTCCTTTACGGCTTCAAACTTCGTTGTTTCAGATACTTCGCGGAAGGTTTGACACATTTCCCGTACATATTCGGTTCCACTTTTGTGTTCGCTCACGATGACTACTCCTTTCTCAATTGATTTTTAACTGGCATTTATTGATACAGTTCAGCGCCGATGGTGATGATGCGGTTGATGGCATTCTTCACCGTGGCCATGGTGGTGATCGTGTCCGGCCCCAGGGCACGGTCGACTTTCTTCCGGCGGCGCCTCCGGCACCTCCTTGGGCGGCAATTGCCCTTGCAGGGTGTCGGCGATTTGCGAAAAGGCCTCGGCCGCTATGCTTTTCGGATGAAGGTTTACCACCGGCACGCCGCTATCCGCGGCTTCGGAAAATAGAGGATCAATCGGTATGGCTCCCAAAAAAGGGATTTCCATCATACGAGCAAGTTGTTTTCCGTTGTCTTTGCCAAAAAGGTATACCGTATCGCCGCAGTCGCGACAGACATACATGCTCATATTTTCGATCAGCCCTAAAACCTTGGCTCCGAATGTCTGCGATGCATTGACCGCTTTGGAGCACACCAGGGTGGCGACTTCTTGAGGTGTGGTGACGATGATGACCCCATCCAGGTCTGGTACCGATTTGAGAATCGCGATGGGCTCGTCCCCTGTTCCCGGAGGCAGATCCACCAGCAAAAAATCAAGTCCACCCCATTTGGCTGCTGAAAGCAACTGCCGTATGGTGCGACTCTTGGCTTGGCCCCGCCACAGTACCGGTGTCATGTCTCCAGGCCAGAACAAGGCCACCGAAAGAGCTTTGATACCATGCTCGGTAACCACCGGATCGAGCCAGAAGGCACCGTTGAGTTTAGCCTCTTTCTTAATCCCCAGCATTTTGGGCACGCTGGGGCCGTGCAGATCCGCATCGAACACACCCACCCGCTGGCCGGCATTTTGTAGGGCTGCGGCCAGATTGACGGTAGTGGCGGTTTTGCCGACACCTCCCTTGCCCGAAAGGATGGCGATTTTATATTTGACGTACTGCAGGGCTTCGGCAATGGCACCCTCACCGATCAGCTGCTGTTGTTGTTTCTCCCTGAATTCCTTGCGGGTCAATTCCTCCATTGTCTCCTCCCTGTTGATTATGACAAACGTTTGAGGGTATATTTAGTGGTACCGATTTCAAAACGTTCTGCCTCTTTGAGCACGGCTTCAAAATCAATTCCGCTGATATCTGCAAAATCGAACCGCCCTTCTTCCTGGATGATATCAAGTGTGGCTTTATCGATGGCGACTGGATCATGCGAAGCAAGAAAACCCATGTTTTCAATCAATGGTTTTTCGCTGTATGGGTAAAATTCCGGTTGGGGGGTAACATCCCAGAGATAGTTGATAAAAAACACTTTGCATTCCATCGTGGAGCGAACGCCGAGAAAGCTTTCTAAGGCCCGGCTCTGGAAAGCATGTAGGTTCGATGTAGATTGCTTTATTCCATTAAAAATATAAGGATTGATGGATTTGAGTAAACGTGTTTTGGCCCTTCCGACCAAGCAGTCAAACCCGCCGTTAACTAAAGCTCCGCTCAAACCCAGTAACGGATGCAGGGTAACGTGTGCAAGCACCCAAAGTGCGTCACTGCGGCAAACTGTCGTACCCACTTCAACCCCGCCGAGTTCAGAATCGGTTAAATTGCAGCTAAATAGATCCCCTTCATCACCGCTGAAACCGCCGTTTATAACGAAATGACCGCCCAGGGTTTCGTTAGAATAGCCATGGGCGCTGGCTATTTTCAGAAAATGGTTGCCCCGGTGTTGTTTCCAGTAGTCAACGAGCTTGAGGCCGTCACATATGACCGGACGTGTATTAGTGGCAGAAAACACGCTTTCAGCCACTGTCCTCAGGAAGCCGGGGCGCAGCCCGTATTCGTAACCTTCCTCAGCGGTGTTCACCTTTATAGCGACACGCATGCCTTCTGACAGGTCTTTAACAGCCTTGGAAGCATCGATAAGCTTGTGTAGTTTATGCCTCACAGTGTTATCGACTGACATACGGTTTAGGTCTACCCAGAGAACTTCGCTCATGGCCTTTACCTTTAGCACGTAATTCGCTATGCCCGTAACCGATGGGGGGAGGGTGAATCCACCCTCCCCTTCTCCATGTTTTCAATGATTAGCCTGTCTTACCCTTGAAGGGATCGTACTTCTTCCACTCGTTGAAAGTCCAATCCTTTTCGTATTCGACCCGTCGAAAGGGCATGACTTCATTGGTCATATCATGCTTTCTAAACACTTCCCGCAGCCGAATGGTTGTGGGTTTGTGATTCGCCACGCCGCCTTTGCGGATTTGCCATTTGGCGATGTGCTTGGGTGTCAATGGGGGTTCGTAGTTATTGAGCTTGTATTTGCGTGTGCCTAACCCAATCTTTTGACCTGCTGCCTGGGTGATTCGAGGGCTGAAACCATTGACCTCGCGAAACTTGTCATCACCGGGTTTGAGCCCTTTCTCAGCGGCAACTGAGCCCGGACTGATGGGCGCATTGTCAATGGCATCCAGAGTGGCCTCTTCAACAGCGAGCAGGTCCTTGCCGGCAAAAATCCCGACATCCGGACAGAGCGCCATGCCGGCCCAGGGGAAGCAGTCGCATTCGGGCACCACATCAATGGCAAAGTTATAAAAACCGACCTTGCCGCGATCAAAGCACTTCAACGCGCCTAGTGCCGCATCGGCATGCGCGATCATGGCATTGGGAAAGTAATTTTCCTCAAAGGTGATGCCAGTCATGCCTGAAAAAATACAGGTCACCTGGCAGGAGTAGCACAGCCGGCAGCGCTCGGGATACCAGACTTTACCGTGCTCGGCGACATGATGGGCCTTGCGCGGGCAGGAGTCGTCGCACATTTGGTGGAACTTACAGGCCTTACCGGGGCACTTGTCCGTGAACTTGGGCCAGCCGATGGCATCGTGCGGATCTCCCCAATGGGCCAAATGGGTGATATACTTGCCGCGCTTCGACTGGCAGCCAATGCCCAGTTGCTTCAGGATACCGCCGTACATGGTAATCGAGTGCCCACGAGCATGGCCAAGAACGATCATGGCATCAGCCTCGGCAATGGCCCGACCGATGTAAGTCTCCTTGAGGATATTACCCTCGGGAATATCGACGCGGTAGTCATCCTCTCCGGCATAGCCATCGGCGATCAGCACCGGGCAACCAAAAGTCGCATCGGTATACCCATGCCGAATGGCACCCTCCAACTGGTATTGCGATATGGCCATGCTGTTGTATGTGTGGTAAGAAAGGGTTGTATCATTGACCACGTAAGGGTTGCCGCCACAGGCTCTCACCTCCTCTACGATCGCCGCAATGTACTCAGGGCGCAATATCGCGGTCCGATTGTACTCGCCGTAGTGAATTTTGATGGCAACCTCGTCTCCTTTTTTGAAGCACTCGTTCATTTTGGCTTCATAAAAAAGATCCTTTGCTTTACAGATCATCGATTCAGTCCAGTTGGTGGCATTTGCCTCCGAGAACCACACGGGGGCGGGACCCTTTTCGGTGAAGGGGCCCCACTTTTTCTTGGTGGGGTTCCAGCTCTTGGACTGATAAGTGTCGCGCCCACCAATGACTGGACCCTTCATCTCATTCCATTTGGTTGGGTCATACTTGTAATCAACCATCGGGTTTCCTCCTTTCATCACAACGGGTAAAGGGTTACTCAAAGCAAAAAGATCCTGACAAATGTCTTATACCTGTTCAGGAACCTTTTGACAAGAGGTCAAAAATTGCGATCACCCCCTTTCTTTTCAGAGTTAAATAAAGTGCCGCTTTGATTTAGCCGGTAAACTGCGGCTCAAGTGCTTTCTGACGAACAGGCATAAAAGGTAATGCTATGTGAGTCACATATCGCCGCTAAGGTTCGCACCGTCCATCAGCTGATCACCAGACACTTTTTTTGGCGAACTCCTATTGAATCTGCAAGCCCTATGCCGTTTTGAACTTGAGAATTCCTTGCAACTCGGAAAATAAGGAAGATACGAAAATTTATATGAATATCAGTTAGATATTTACAAGAATAAATTTGTTATGCGGATGTGCCGTGAAATATCAGAGGTCAAACCGTGACCCTGATCCGCTCGTGAAGGTTAAAAGCACCCCGTTTTTTTAATTAAGAAAAATAAGTTGCTGATATTTTGAGAATAATTTGAAAAATGATATGGGGCCAAAAAGGGCAAAGGGCCACAATGTTTATCAACCCGTTCTCTAAGGTCAGTTGCAAATGCCAGGACATCAATGATTCAGAAAAAGTGAAAGGCTTAAATACAATTCGAACGAAAACTTGGAAAACCAGTTCTTCTTAAAAACCGGTCATAAGGGCGCTGATATCCTGGCATTTTTCAGACAGACATTTCAGCGATCTCATCTAAAACGGCAGGGTGCCCGAAACCAACAGCCAAAAAGCAGGAATAAGCAGGCCGACGGCTACCCATACGATAAGAGACCAGGCGAAAAGCTTCCCCAGATTCTTACCATAACCGATGCCCCAGACCAGAAGTGTAAGTTCAGTATATCCCAAGCAAGCCAATCCAAAATAGTTGCTTTTGGCCACCAACTGCTTCCCACCTTCCAGGACGGGTCCGCCGGTAAAGAAAAGGATCGCATAAATAAAAGACACGATTGCAACGATTAAACCGACATTGCCAACGGTCCTGAGATCTTCGATCCCTTTTACCAGGGCGTAACAGGTAATACAGTAAAGCAGACCATGCACAAAGAGCAGACCGGCGGTGAATCCATCCTTGAATATGGCAGCTTGAAGAATAGCGCCTACGACCACAACCACACCCACCATGCCGCATATGGCACCGGTGCTCTTGGCCTCGCCTTTGCCCAGAAAAAAGATAGCCAAAGGAAACCACATAACGCTGATTGCTATAAGTACCGGTAGTGTCATTTCGTTCCCCTCCTTTTCGGAATTAAGTTGTATACATCTCATTCATCAAAACTGAGTTCTGGTGTGTTTGAGTTCCTCTAACGGATCAGAATTTCAGCATCCCCCCTTTCTGTCGGGCTTTAGATACAGAAACGCTCATCAGCATTACATGGGCATTTGGAGAAAGAGGCGTAGAAATTCGAATCTGAATCCGCTTTGAAGATTTATACAAAAACGTTATTGAGGAGTCCGTTGCGTTCCTGATATCGGTCGACCATTTAAACCACAATAATTTCTGCAAATCTTGTGCCGATTGTCTATCTCAATAAACCAGTGTCGCTTTAACCGGGAGCGTCCTTCAAAAAATTTTCATTTAATTCAGATGAATACCCTGAAAACAAGACTTAACTGGGCAATCGTATGGGATTTTAGGAGGAAATCAAGGGAGGGCTTAGTCAGAAGTCAATTGCGAATAGAAAATATCGCCGCGATAGTCAATCTAAATATCAATCTATTGATATATTAACATAAATTGACTAATTATAATTATGGGGTCAAAGGGGGTATAAAACCACAATATTTGCGCGCTAAATTGCCAGAAGCAAATCCGCGATGCGTGAATTATTGGTTTTTAAGAAAAAATTTTATATTTATGAATCTTTTTGTAAAGGGTCTTACGATTAATTCCCAGAATTTTAGAGGCCTTGCTCTGGTTGCCACCCGTTTCTTCCAAAACATTTATGATATGCTCTTTTTCAATATCTTCTAAGGTCTTCGCCCGGCGGAACCTTGTCTCTTTGTTGATCGTGAGGTGAGCGGGCAAATCATCCGGGGTGATGATGTCCGATTCGGAATAAACCGTGGCTTTATTGATGACTGATTTTAACTCCCTCACATTTCCAGGCCAAGCGTAAGTTTTTAGCATACCAAGTGCTTCAGCTGAAATTCTTTGCGGTTCATGGTCGCAGGCTTCCATCTTCAAAAAGTGCAGCGCTAGACATTCAATATCTTCAGGACGTTCCCTAAGCGGCGGTAACGAAATTTGGATAACATCCATCCGGTAAAACAGGTCTTCTCTCAAGGCACCTTTCTTCATTGCCGCCTGCAAATTCATATTGGTGGCCAGAATGATACGGGTATTGACCCGCGACTCTCTGGTTTCTCCGATCCTGCGAAACCGTCGTGTCTCCAGAAAACGGAGAAATTTCTTTTGCAACTCAAAGTCGATGTTTCCAATTTCATCCAGGAAAAGGGTACCGTTGTGGCTTTTTTCAACCAGCCCCAATTTGCTATCCGACGCCCCGGAGAACGCCCCCTTCCGGTGACCGTAAAGTTCGCTCTCAGCCAGATTTTGCGAGAGAAGGCCGCAATCCAAAGTAATAAAAGGACCCGCTGTGCGTTTGCTCTGGCAATGTATCTGTTGCGCCAGGACATCCTTACCCGTGCCGGTCTCGCCAATAATCAAAACGGTCTTATCGGTGGGCGCAACTTTTTTAAGCAATTTATAGGCGGGTTGCATGGCATTGCTGGGACACTGGATGGATTTACCGCTTTTATCAGGTTCTGTCTCCTTTGCCTTCTTTTGTCGGTCAGAAAGACGGCGGTTTTCTTTGATGGTCTGTTTCACCAGTGCCAGGATTTCATCCAACTTAAAGGGTTTGGTAATATATTCGCGCGCACCTTGTTTGATAGACTCCACGGCCGATTTTATATCGCCGTACCCGGTAATCATGAGGACCTCAGTGTCGGGTGATTTCTCTTTCAGAAGCTTGAGGGTTTCAATGCCATTTAATTCTGGTAAATTAATGTCCAGCAGCACCACGTCAAACCTGTGATTATCAAGAAGCCTTAATCCTTTCTCACCACTTTCGGCGGTCGCGACCTCAAAGCCTTCAATCGAAAATTCATTTTTGATCAGATGTCTGATGTTTTGTTCATCGTCAATCGCCAATATCCTGCCATTACGCATCTCTTATCTCCCGATCTGATCATTTCCGGGGCCAATCAGGGCACGTTAGCCGCAAAGCGCAAGATGAAAGTAATTCCCGGACCTTCATTGTTCATTATTTGAAATTCACCCGTATGGTGTTGAATGATATTGTCACAAATGGATAGATCCAGACTGGATGTTTTTCCAATTGGCTTGCTCAAACAGGAGGGGTTATATTGGTCTGGAAACGATTCAGGGCGATTGCCATCTCTGGTATCCGCAATCTGAATTTCAATCGAATTACCATCGTTTCTGGCTAATACCTTTAATTTGCCGCCATTTTCCATTGCCCTAAAGGCATTATTAAATAAATTCAGGAAAACATGCTTAAGCTGGGATTCAATGCCGCGCACTTGGTTTAAGCCGGTGGCCAGATCTTTTTTGGTGATGATGCTGATATGCTTATCCTTGGCATGTTGTCGAAATAGATCTGCTGTGGCATCAATGAGTTGGTCAATCCGAATATCTTCATAATCATCTTCTGAGCTTCGGCTGAAATTCTGTAAATTTTGGATGATATCTTTGCACCGGTAGGCTTCGTTGTTGATGATATTCAGATATTCCTTAAAGGTGGACAGGTATTTGGGGTCTGGCAATTTCTCCATTTTGCCAAGCCGCTTCAGCAAGCCTTCCGAAAAGCCCGCAATCGAAGCCAGAGGATTGTTGATTTCATGGGCGATGCCTGCCGCCAAAAAGCCGATGGCCGCCATCCGATCCGCCTGCATAAGCTTGAATTCGTATTCTTTACGTTCTGTAATATCCCGCATCAACAGAACAATTTCTGCAATATTGCCATGATGATCCTTGATGGGGGAAGTCGTCCACTCCAGGTACCGGCCGGAAAATTCACCGGTCTTAATCAAAGTTTCACCGCGTCGGGTTTCCTGGGTCTTAAAAGTTTGCAGCGCAGGACAATTTTTACAAATTTTATTTTTTCGGTAATACGCTGTAAAACATTTTTGATCAATCAATGAAATATTGGGAAACATTTTTTTTTGGACCAAATTGGCAAAAACGACATTTAGATTTCGATCTAAAATCGTCACGCCATCACTCATACTATTGAAAATAGCTTCCAGCCGATTTCCCCGTTGCGCAAGCGTGACATTCAGTTTTTCGAGTTCCTTAATTTTGGCTCGCACTTCCTTAAAATGGCCTAATTTAGAAAAACCGATGCCCTTGAAATCAATTATAGGGTTTTTCTGATTGCGGTTCATTGGATTGGCCTATAACACCTCATGATACATGGATTCAATTTCGCTTTGCATATAACAGCGCGGATTCGTCTGCATACAGATGTCTTCTTCCGCCATCTGAGCCAAAAGCGGGATATCCGCTTCATCGACACCCACCTGGGTAAGGCGCGTTGGAAGGTCTAATTTGGTGATCAATTGCTGAATTTGATGTGGCACCTCCTGGGCGATGTCCTCAAATGATCTGCCGCGCGTTTCAGCACCCAGGGCACGGGCAATCGGGGCAAACTTGACGGGCACATGCTCCAAGTTCTGACGAATCACAACAGGCAGAAGCAAAGCGTTGGCGAGCCCATGGTGAATATCGTACAGGCCGCCTAAAGGGTGGGCCAGCGCGTGCACGGCGCCCAGGATAGCATTCGAAAAAGCCATACCGGCTTCCAGGCAAGCAATCGACATCGCCTCTAATGCCTGCATCTCTTTGCTTTGGGCTGCATTAATTATATTTTTTTGAGCCAGTTCAATGGCATGAATGGCATGCGGATCCGTCATCGGCCAAGAAAGAGAGGAGACATAGGCTTCAATCGCATGGGTCAAAGTATCCATGCCTGTGGTTGCGATCAGTTCCGGGGGTTTGGTTTTCAGCAGACGTGGATCCACGAGGGTAATGTCAGGCGTAATGGCCCGGCTGAGAATGGTCATTTTCACCCTGGTGCGCTTATTGGCTATTACCGCAAATTGACTTACATCCGCTCCCGTCCCGGCTGTTGACGGCGCACATATTAACGGGGGAATCGGCTGGGCGACCAAATTGCAACCTTCATATTCTTGGATCCTGCCATGATTTGATGCCAGAATCCCAATCCCTTTGGCCGTATCAATCGGACTTCCTCCGCCGACTGCCAAGATAACATCGCAATTTTTTCGCAAATAAAGCTGAGCACCTTGCTCTACCTGATAGTCCCGAGGATTGGTTAACACGTTGTCATAAACAAAGTACTGAAGATCTGCCTGCTTTAAAAGTGTTATACTCTCATCCACCCAACCGGCGGCAATCAAACCAGGGTCTGTGACCAGAAAGATCCTCTCACCGCCCAATCGCTTGGCGCAATGGCCAATTTGGGAGAGGCTTCCCAAACCATAAATAATCTCTGGAATCTCAAATTTTAGCAGGGAATCTTCGACCATCATCATAAACGTGTCAATCTGCCATGGTATTTATTTGTGCAAATGAATTCATGATATTGCTATTCCAACATTCAATTTGGGGCGAAGTGGTAAGTTATTTTGATGTTCAGCCATGCACGTCAAGGTTTAAGTCGCTTATTTTTAACAGCATCTTTTTGAAAAGTAAACCCCTCGGCCGGGTTAAATCCGCCACCGAATAAAATTCAATTCAAAGGTGAGAAAATGTTGTGAATAAATGCCCCAAGACGACAGGCAATTTGATTTATAATATTTTGATAATATTGGATTAATTTCTTTTGGGGCAGGTTGAGGCCAAATGGGAAAGAATTGTAATTAAACCCAAATCGTGCGCCAGGGGTGCGATGCGATATAAGTGTAACCTGTGCCACAGTAACGCTTAATTATTTGGAATTATTGTCGGATTCAAAATAGAAAATAGAATTAATTTGGTGGCTTTCAATTGTGCCCGGTGGCGTGGTTTTTGCTTTTTGAAAGTATTGTTCAAAGGAACACCTGAAAAATCCATTTTTTAATCATGAGTTGAATTTCGTATAGCAGGCATGGTATAGATTTTTTGAATAATTTGGCAACAGTTCTTCATATTTACCAAATCCAAATTTGCTTAATCCGCGATGGATTGAGGCGTTTAATTTAAACGAAGGAGGATCCCATGGCAACCCAGGATAAATGCTGTACGATCGTACCCTATTTCAAAGTTCAGAGCGGCCAGCTTGAGGCGTTTAAGGCTCTGTGCGAACAATTTGTGGAGAAAAGCACTACTGAACCCAAATGCCTCTATTACGGATGGAGTTTCGACGGGGATCAGGCTTTTTGCCGTGAAGGCTATGACGATGCTGAGGGCGCACTCGCTCATCTTGAAAATGTTGGATCTCTACTTCAAGAAGCCCTGAAAATCGCGGAACTTACCCGCCTGGAAATTCATGGCCCCGAAGAAGAACTGGCAAAACTCCGGGCACCGCTGGCTGAATTGAAGCCCCAGTTTTTTACGCTGGAGTACGGTTTCCGCCGCTAGTTAATTAAAAAAGACGGTTCGAGGTGTGCTAAAGGTTTGACGATTCGTGAAACCTTAGGCGCTTTACGAATACACCAAACCTACGTCTCCATTATCCCGCAACTATGCACCGTGTCCTCTCAACACAACTTGCGCACTCAATATCAACCGGCCCAGATGGTTTCATATTGATTTTCAGGAATATTTTTTTTCCGCTCCCATTGAAACTTATATCTGGAATCTGAATATGATTAACTGCTATGGTGAAGGAAACCCAACGAGATTTTAAAGGCAAGACGGCCTTAATTACCGGCGGCGCCCGCAATATCGGCTTGGCCATTGCCCGTGACATGGCTTCTCAAGGCGCTTCTGTTGCTATTGTGGATATCTGCCGTGATCTGGATACGATTCCTTATTGTCTCTCAACTAAAGTAGACCTGGAAAGGAGCGTCAAAGATTTATCTGCCTTGGGTGTCAAGATCGTTGGGCTGACTTGCGATGTTCGCGATGAGAATCAGGTACAAAGCACAATTGATCAGGTGGCAGAAGCGTTTGGCAAACTGGACATATTGATCAACAACGCCGGCATTATTTCTCTTTTTCCGCTGACGGAAATCACCGAGCAAGCCTGGGATGAGGTGTTAGATGTATGCCTCAAAGGGACCTTTTTTTGCTGCAAGCATGCCGTCCCCTATATGGTTGAAAGAAAGTATGGCAAAATCGTAAATATTTCTTCGGTCGCGGGTTTAAGAGGATTGGGACTTTCGATCCATTACGCTGCCGCTAAGCACGGTGTCATCGGGCTCACAAAAGCTCTGGCCATGGAAGTTGCGGACCATAATATTAACGTCAATGCCATATGCCCGGGGACTGTAGAATCTTCCATGCTTGAGGGATTGGCCTCTCAAATCAAATTGGAGAAAGATACCTATGCGCATTTCTCTGAAGGACATCTAATTAAAGATCGCCGCATTACACCACAGGATATCGCCAATGCTGTGCGCTGGTTAGTTTCGGACGAGAGCCGTTTTATGACAGGAACTGTTATTAATGTTGATGCGGGCTGGACAGCCCACGCATAACTTACTTTTCGCCATCACTTCATTTTTGAGCTTATTTTACGCGTTTTTACAGACTCGACTGTAGGATATTTATCTGTGCTATGAATCACCCGGAATTAGAAAAACTGGCCTACCGTTTGAGAACAACTGTGACCTATCATGAAAAGGATGGGACGCCTCAGCTGCTGCTTTCCTATCCGTTGAAATCGATCGTTCTGTATCCCCTCTGGCTAAAGCTTTTTAGGCATCTGGCCACTCATGAGTATATCCCTTTCAACGATATTTTGGCGCTGGTTGATAATTCAGAACCGGATAAAATCGAATTTTTTCTCAACAATCTGGTCCGCAAAGGTTTTCTGAAACAAAAAGGTGTTGCCGCGATACCGAACGATCGATCGGTTTCGATCCTTATTCCAGTCCGAAACAGACCCCAAAACATAAAGGAATGCCTTGGTTCTTTGATGCAATTGAACTTCCCGAAAGATAAGCTTGAAATCATAGTGGTCGACGACGCATCCACCGACAACACGCCTGATGTGGTTTCACAATTTCCGGTTCATCTTATTTCCCTCAAAAATAACATGCAGGCACCTTTTTGCCGCAATCTGGCTGCGCGGAATTCAAAAGGCGATATTTTAGCATTTATCGATTCAGACTGCCTGGCTGATCGGCAATGGCTGCTGGAGCTTATTCCGGCTTTCAAGGATTCGTCCTTGGGCGCAATCGGCGGTTTGGTAGATTCTTTTTATTCGGATAGCGGATTGGAGCGATACGAGAAAGTTAAGTCTTCATTATACAAGGGAACCTGGCCAAAGCGCTCAACCGAGACGGACCCCTTTTTTTACGTTCCATCCTGTAACCTCCTGGTTAGGCGGGGTGTTTTTCTGCGACTGGATGGCTTTAATGAAACGCTTGTCGTTGGTGAAGATGTAGACTTTTGCTGGCGATTACAAAAGCAAGGATTTCACATCGAATACCGGCCAGTGGGCAAAGTGTACCATAAACACCGCAATAGAATACCGTCTTTCTTTAAAAGACGTTTTGATTACGGCACTTCAGAACCTATCCTTCAACAGTTGCATGCCGAAAAAATCAAACAACTGGTTTTTCCGCCCGCTAAAGGGCTGTTTCTGGGTATTGTGGTGCTGTCAATTATTTCTGGTTATCTTCCGTTGCTTGCGCTAAGTACCGGCCCTATCATAGTCGATATTTGGTCAAGGTGGCTTAAGTTCAAAAGCATTCCAGTTAGCTTGGCACAGATTGTCCTGGCTGTTGTCAGAAGTTATATGGCGTTTCTTTATCAGTGTTGTTTCTTTGTGTCCCGTTACTATTTAATGTGGTCCTTTATATTTCTTTTCTTACAGCCAACACTTTCTGTGGCAGTTCTGGGTATGCATCTTTTAGCGGGAATCGTAGAGTATTTCACCAAAAAACCATACCTGAATCTCGTTTCATTTTTGTATTATTTTTCCCTTGAGCAGTTGTCTTATCAACTCGGTGTGTGGTGGGGATGCCTTCGTCATTTTTCCTTTGCCTCTGTTAATCCTAAACTTGTAAGTAAAACAACGTTTTAAGGTCATAATGATAAATAATAGCTTGAAGATGGTGTTGCAGTTATTTGGAAACGGAATCCGTTTTCAGTATTCGTAACATTACCACCTGGACCTTGACAAATTTATGTAAATATTATGAAAGCCCTGGCCGAAGAAAACCGGTAAACCAAAGGATTGGCTAAATGGAAAGTAATGAACCTGAAAATAGTGCCAGAATGGTGGTAGATGCCTGTTCGGATTGTGATGTTTGTCGATTCCTCTTGGATTCGGACTGCCTGATGTTCCCGAATCTCTACCGACTCTATGACAGGGAGATGGAAACCGGGGAACAAATTACTTCCACCGAACTCAGAAATCTGGTCGATCTTTGCAATTTCTGCGCCCTCTGCCCGTGTCCCAATATCCGTGGTGATATCATCAGGGCGAAAACTCAGTTCATTAAAAGAGACGGATTGAAGTTTGGGATGCGCACCCTGGAAGACGTGGAACGGGTGGCAAAGCTTTGCGGTGCGTATTCATCAATGGCAAACAGGCTTTTCCAAAGCAAGCTGAGCGGCCGTTTCTTCAAAGCGGTCACGGGAATTCACCGGGAGCGCCGGGTCCCCCTGTTTCCAACAGAAAATTTCCCGCAATGGGCCAAAAAACAGAGTTTGAACACTCAGTCAAAGAAGCAGCAGAATCGAAGAATCGCTTATTTTGCAGGATGCACAGCAAACTACCTTTTTCCGGACGTGCCCAAAGCAGTGGTTGAGGTATTTCGCATCAATGGGTTTGATGTCTATTATCCGGAACAAAAATGCTGTGGTATGCCGAGCCTACTGGAAGGCGATCGGCAGCTGACGCTGGAGTTCGTGCGAGTCAATATAAACCATCTGGCCGATGCGGTGGCGTCGGGTTATGATATTGTATGCTCCTGCCCGACCTGCGGATTTATGCTGAGAAATATCTTAAAGGAGGGCGCCTATTATTCCCGTGAATATCAGGCATCGGTGGGTGCCGATGAAACCTACCTGAAAATTCCGGCCGCAAAGACCTCCGATAATCCGGGCGGGAATAACTTTGAACTTCTAAAAAGAAACATTTATGAAGGCATTCTTAAAGATGATGGCTATTTCTCAGCGATCGACCCCATGAAGCGCATCATGGTGGCGGAAAACATATTTGACCTGGGAGAATACCTGATTGACCTTCGCCGGTCAGGGGAGTTAAAAACAAACTTCGGTGAGGTCTCCGGCCGTATGGTGTATTATCCCCCCTGCCACCTCAGAGAGCAGAACATCGGCCGGCCGTATCAGGAGCTGCTGGATTTATTGCCGGGCATCAACCTAGAGTCGGTGGATGGCAGCTTGTACTGCTGCGGTATGGCAGGAATTATGGGCTTCAAACGGGATTTTTACGAGTCGTCTGTTAAATTGGGAAAACGATTAATGGCCAAAATCAGAGCGCTCAATCCGGAAAAACTGGTCACCGATTGCCTCAGTTGCCGCCTGCAGTTTAACCAACTGTTGCCCTATAAAGTCTTCCATCCGATTGAGATTCTAAACGAAGCATATTCAAAGGGAAAAGGCCGGCTTAGACAATAGTCTTTAAGGTTCTGTAGAAATTTTTTCCATCCGTACTAAGACAAAAGCACATTCGCAAACTTTTAAGTGGAGGCTATATATGCTAAAGCAAGCACCAAGATTTCTGAAAAATGGATTTAGCAAAAGAGTCGAAAACCTTTTGTCGCGAAAACTGGGACTGTTTCTCTGAATTTTCACAAGTTAATTTAAAGGAAAAAACAACATGCCTGAGCCAATACCGATTGTATGCCCCTATTGCGGAGTGGGGTGTAACCTGGAGCTGACTCTGGATGAAAACGGCATTCCAACAAAGAGCCGCTCTGCCGGGCGCAATATGGAGCTTAACGGTAAGTACCTTTGCATAAAAGGGTTTTCCGTGCATGAGCTTGTCACCAACAGCGAGCGGGCCTTATACCCGCTTGTCCGTAAAAAGGGCAAGCTGGAAAAATGCTCCTGGAACGAGGCAATTGGCACAGCAGCCGAGAAACTGCAGGACGTCATTGCGAAACACGGCCCCCGGAGTGTGGGATTGTTGTGCAGCGGTAAAATTCTCAATGAAGAAGCCTACCTCAGCCAGAAATTTCAACGTGCAGTCATTGGCAACAACAATGTCGACAACTGTGCCCGGCTCTGCCACGGCCCCTCGGAGGCCGCGCTCAGAAAACAGCTGGGTTTTGGTGCCGTCAGCACATTTTTGGAAGACTATGATGTTACCGAGACTGTTGTTTTGGTCGGCGCCCACACCACCGCCACGCACCCCGTGATCTGGATGCGACTGCGCAAAAATGCCAAACAACGGGGGATCAACCT
>CAJHYI010000249.1_pt1 | contig 17271 bp, 14 predicted proteins | sample 9198771 | NCBI WGS metagenome assembly CAJHYI01 (sample SAMEA7708367, study PRJEB35096) | sediment metagenome | biome: marine neritic benthic zone biome [ENVO:01000025]; feature: sediment [ENVO:00002007]; material: shallow marine sediment [ENVO:03000034] sea grass bed [ENVO_01000059] ...
GAGGAACCCTATGGATTTCAAAATATTGCTGACAACCTTCGGTTTAATTTTTTTGGCTGAACTGGGAGACAAGACACAACTGGCAACCTTTTGTTTTTCAGCCGATTGCAACTCGCGAATTTCTGTATTTTTAGGATCCGCCGGAGCCCTGGTTCTCAGTTCGCTGATTGCCGTTGTTTTCGGCGCTGGAATCAGCCGCTTGATTCCCACGAATTATATCAGAATCGGTGCCGGTATTTTCTTTGTCATCGTGGGAATATTGACGTTATACTCTTCCGTACGCACCGCAAATGCTCTTTAAGGCAGAGTCAAAATCAATTTCGGCAAATGAATTTCGACTGCCTTGCCGAAAACAACACCCCTATGCCCGCTAACCCCCATAAACCAACAGGTGGATCCTGGCCTTTTTTTCGCTCAGGCCGCTCGGCAGGAACGCTGTTGATGCTGGCTTCGGCTTTCTTATTTTCCGTTCTGGATGGTCTAATCAAGCTTATGGGACCTGCATTCCGAACCTGGGATATCGCTTTTTACCGATTCGGCTTTGGACTGGTTATTCTGATTGGCATTTTGGGATGGAAGGGTAACCCTTTCAAGGTTCACAATCTTAAACTCATGATCATTCGAGGGCTTACCGGAACCACCACTTTTATATTACTCGTTTTTGCCATCCGCCTGATTCCAATATCAACGGCCATAGTTCTATTTTTTTCTTTTCCGGCTTTTGCCGCACTTTTCTCATTTTTATTGTTCGGTGAGCACATCTCAATAGGGCAAATCGGTTGTATTCTGGGAGCCCTGTTGGGTGCCGCCATTTTATTTGAATATCAAATTTCAGACAGTCTATGGGGTCAGGCGGCCGGCCTGACCTCCGGCATCTTTGCCGGATTGACGGTTTGTTTGATTAAAAAATTAAGAGAAACAAACGGAGCACCCGTCATTTACCTTTATTTTTGCCTGCTGGGTGCTGCGATTACTTTCCCAGCGTTTATCAGCAATCCTCAACTGCCTCGCTCCGGAATCGATTGGCTGATGACCGGCGGCATTGTTTTCACCGCGTTGTCCGCCCAGCTTTTGATGAATCAGGGGTTTAAATATTGCAAAAGCTGGGAAGGCGGGCTTATTTTGACCGGTGAGGTGGTTTTTACTTCACTGCTGGGTATCATGTTTCTGGGAGAAATCTTCAGCTGGCGGTTTGGATTCGGCGGTCTACTGATCGTCGGCAGTGCTGTTTTCTGCAATTTTGCAGGCGGTCGTAAAAACCCTGAATATTCAGGCGATCAATCACAGCGGCTTTCCCAGCTGTAAATTGCTCGAGACGGTTGTCATTTCAGAGATAATTGTTTAATTAGAATATACTGTCTGGCAAAGAAATCCTACGACGAGACTGACGAACAGGGCTAATGTCCGGCAGATACAAAAATGGTATCAAATGCATCTAATGAAAGCCGTATCAAAAAGATTGAGGCACATATGAAACGTACATTTTTGACCTTATTGTTGATCATACTGTCCGGTGCGAGTATCTCCGGGGCCCAGGAGCTAAAGACTCAACAAGCGGCCGATTGGCCCTCGCTGATGACCGACATCAACATCACCCAGGCGCTAAACTTTTGCGGTGAACCGGTTGCACTGGATGTCCAGGAAGTGCGAGAACGCCTGGAAAAAGAATTGCTGCTCACCATCTGGGATCGGCCTCAGGTGGTGCTGTGGATAAAACGCTCCCCTCGCTATCTACCGATCATCGAAAAGATGCTGCGGGAGAACGACATGCCCGATGACCTGAAATATGTGGCCATTATCGAAAGTGCTCTGCGCCCACATGCCGGTTCGCGCAAGGGGGCCATCGGCTTCTGGCAGTTTATAAATTCAACCGGCCAAAAATACGGCCTTAGAATAAACGCCGAAATTGATGAACGCAGAAATATCTTCGCTTCAACCCTGGCTGCAATTAAATATTTTAAGGAGCTCTACGCAATGCTAGGTTCCTGGACCCTTTCGGCAGCCGCCTATAACATGGGGGAACTCGGCCTGCAAAGCGAGATGGTATCCCAAAAAACAAAGGGCTATTACCGGCTTTATCTGCCACTTGAAACCCAGCGATACGTTTTCAGGATTATCGCAGCCAAATTGATCTTATCGGATCCGGAGCGATTCGGCTTCCAATATACCGCAGAGGATCTGTATCCACCGCTGGCATTTGATCGCATTCAGATCGAATGCTTTCAAGATACACCGATCCAGATTGTCGCCCAGGCCGCCAACACTCATTTCAAGGCCATTAAAGATTTGAACCCTGAAATCCGTGGCCACTTTCTGGCGGCCGGCACGCATTCGCTTTTGATACCCCAGGGTGCAGCCGAAGGATTTGATGTGCGTTTCAAACAGCTGGTTCAGCAATGGCGGGCAAAAAACCAGGAGCGGGTGTATGTCGTTCAGACAGGCGACAACCTGACTAGCATTGCCGAGCGTTTCAATGTACCGCTGCCGGTGCTGCTCATCTGGAACCGTCTGAATGGCAAAAAGCCGATTCATCCGGGTGACCGACTCGTAATTTATCCCAATGAAATCCCATCCACACAAGAAAACCCCGATAGCGGGGATCCCTGACACCAGCCGTTGCCTGCCCAGTTAATGCTGTGGAAGCTGAATTTTGCGTTTTTCCGGATCGGTCTGCTGGCGGTAGAAAATGACAATATGACCGATCATGCCAACCAGCTGACAACCCACCTCAGCCGCAACCACTGCGGCTGTGCTGACTTTCTGCTGCCGGTCTCTAAATTCAACAAACTTTACTTTTATCAGCTCATGAGTTCTAAGGGCCTCGTGAATCGATTCGATCAGGTTGGCGGTTAGACCCTTCTGACCGATAAAAACCACCGGCTTTAATCCGTGGGCAAGTCCTTTAAGAAATTTTTTTTGATAGCCCTTCAATGCTTCCATAGGTGCTCCTGATCAACACAATTCTTTTGTAAATTGAAAAATATGATTATTCATGAGATAACTCCGTCATGGATCGACAAAACATTAATCCGCCAACCCAATATTCAACATAGAAGGAGATCCATGCATGCCAGACACGAAACACCCCCAGGAAGCCGTAAAATTTGAAATTCAAGCCTATCGGCGCCCAAAAGATCGAAAAGCCCTGCACAGGACGCATGTCGCTTTTTCCGGATCACCACAGCGGCATCCCTATGATAGAGATAAAATCATATTGATCGCTGATCCCTACAGTTCCCATAACGTGTTTTACGAATTTTATAAAGTTGATATTACTTACGTGGAGGAGCTGCCGAATATCGTCAATATGGACGGAGGAACCATCACCATGGTGCGGGCTTGGATCAAGAAAATGAGCATCGGCATGCGATGCTCACCGTTTATTGTCGAAGACATGTCTGGAAATACCATCGAGAAAAAGGCATAAGTCCGACCATACAATGTGGGGCCAACTTTAGTGCACTTTAATGACCACCAGGGTCGCATCATCATCGATTTTTAGCGGGTGACAAAATCGAGTCAGGGATTCAAATACGGTATCCAGGATTTTCTTAGCCGGTTGAGAGACCGTGTCGTTGATCACCTGCAGCAACCGCTGCGTGCCGAACATTTCACCTCTGTCATTGACCGCCTCTTTGATGCCATCTGTCCCGATCAAAATAATCTGGCCGGAACTGATCTGTTTCTGATATTCTTCATAAACAGCGTCATCCATTATCCCCAGCGGTAATCCCTTGCCGGCAAGCAATTCGGGTGAATCAGCCGCTGACGGGGTCCAGAGAATTGCCGGTTCATGTCCGGCTTTAACCCAGCGGATTAATTTTTCTTTAGCGTCAAGCTCACAGTAAAACATGGTCATAAAAAGGTCCAATTCTTCAACATCCTGCACCAGTCGTTTGTTCACATCCGAAATAATCGCAGCACACGCAGTGGGGAAGGCCTGGATGCGCTCTCTGAGAAAGGCACGGGCCGTTGTCATCAGCAGAGCTGATGGGATGCCGTGATCGGCTACATCGCCAACAACAATACCGAGTCTTTCTTTGCCGTTTGCAGGGGGATACAAAAAGTCATAATAGTCTCCACCGGTTTCATCACACCAGATGCTGCGGCCGGCGATGTCAAACCCATCAAATTCGGGATCCGATTTCGGCAGCAGTTCCTGTTGAACCTTACTGGCCTGCTCCAGAGACGATTTAAAATTATTCAGCTGCTGTTGATGGGAAATGACTTTGTGATATTTTTGAATAGCGCTTAAAATGCCCTGCCTCAGTGTGTCGGCCGGACACGGTTTGGGGTGAAACTGAAAAATATTACCTTCGTTTACCGCTCGAATCGCAGTCGGCATATCCGCAGAGCCCGTCAGCATCATGCGGACAGTGTCCGGACTGGTTTTTTTGACATACGATAAAAATTCAACGCCATTCATTCCCGGCATCATGAAATCAGATACAATTACGGCATAGGGCCCATTCTCCTGTACCTGTTTCAAAGCTTCTTCGCCACTGAGCGCCGTATCAATGCGAAACTGATTTCGCAGCTGGCGCTTAAGTCCGGCCAGAACCATGGCATCGTCATCGACCAGTAAAACTTTATCTTTCATTATACTTTCCTCTCTGCGAGATCTTTACAAACAAGCTGCCAATCATCGATTCGATGGCAAATACCGAGGTTGTCAAGATATCCGCGATCCAATTGTTTCAGCTCATCCGCACCATTTTCGTCACTTTTCAAACGGTCATACGCATCGCCAAAATGTACGGCGGTTAAAAGTCCGGTTGAGTTTGATAGACTTTTTTTGGGGCAATGATGAAACGCGATGGCTTCAACGACCGGGTAATCAAGCCCCCATAATCCCATTAAATAGGCACCTATTTCAGCATGGCTGGTACCAAACATATCGTTTTCAAGTTCCCACAGATGTCGTTTGTTTTGCCCGGCTGCAGTCAAAATCTGTTGATACGGTTCTTGAAAATTGGTGACCAGAATAAGCTTGCCCAAATCGTGAAACATGCCAGCCATCAACGAGTTGTTTATCAGGTATTGGTCCAGGCGCTCCTCTTTGGAGATGGTTTGCGCAAACATACTGACCGACATACTGTGATTAAAAAGTTCGTCAAAATTAAACCAGGTAAATTTTTTCTGGTTAAATTCTGAAAAAATCTTTACCGAAAGCACGAGGGCTTTGATGGTTTCCGTTCCCAGCAGCATAACCGCCTCTTTGGGGTTACTGATTTTGCGAACAAGTCCGAAAAATGCTGAGTTCACAACCTGTAGAATTTTGGCCGTCATGGCCAGGTCGGTGGATATAATATCGCCGATTTTTTGCACCGATGGATCCGACGCCTGCAGCTCATTGATAACTTCGGTATAGATGGCCGGCAGGCTGGGAAGCGTTTCGGTTTGTGAAACAATGCGTTTGATGGATTCATCTTCCAGCAGATTTCGTAAACCGAACAGCTTGTTTAACGTATGCTTTAAAATATCTGCATCACAGGGTTTGGAAAGGCTTTGATGCGCCAGTTGCACGGATTTAAATGTGGTTTCCTGTTCTACCTGCCCGGAAAGAATAATGCGCACAACCTGCGGATGTTTGCGTTTTACTTCAGTGAGCAGCTGGGCCCCATCCATCTGCGGCATTCTTAAATCAGATACAATCACATCGAAGGGTTCGACGGCAAGAATATCCAGCGCCTCCTGGCTGCTGGAAGAAAAACGCATCTCCCATTCAGTCCTCATTTTTCTGAGCGACCGCTGCAGACCTTTCAAAACCATGGGCTCATCGTCAACAAATAATATGCGTCTTTTGGTTTGATCATTCATTTAAGGATTTATTAGCGTCTATCGGCAGCCGAATCACAAAGGTGGTGCCTTGGTTTTTTTCGGTTTCAATGTCAATTGTGCCCCCATGCTTATCAACGATCACAGAATGCGCGATCGCCAGCCCCTGGCCCGTACCGCGTCCCGGCTCCTTGGTGGTAAAAAAAAGATCGAATATGCGATGCCGGATGTGCTCCGGAATTCCGGCTCCGGTGTCGCTGATTCGAATTTCAATCCGGTTTCCGGAGCGATTGCTGCTGATCGCAATGGTTCCTTTTTCAGATGAATTGCCTGTTTTTGCGTCAGCAATGGCATGCGCAGCATTAACAATCAAATTCAAAATCACCTGGTTAAATTCCGCGCGGTGGCAGGGCACGGCCGGTAAAGCGGTATCGAAATCAGTTTTCAATTCAGCCACATACTTCCATTCGTTGCGCGTTATGGTAATGGTTTTTTCAATTTCTTTGTTGATATCAACGGGTTCTTTTTCAGTTCCGCCCGGATGGGCAAATATTTTCATGGCCTGCACGATATGGGTGATCCGATCGACTCCTTTGAGCGTCTGCTGAATGGCAAGCGGAACCTCTTCTTCAAGATAGGCAATGTCCAGCTCTTCGAGGCGTTTTTCGATGTCTTGAATGTGTTGCGTGTTTAATGCCGCGGATTTGACTGCGTCAATTGATTCTTTGTACAGATTGCAGGCTTCAAGCAAGTCGCTGAAAGCATCCTGCAGAAACCGGGTGTTGTCACCGACAAATTGGGTTGGTGTATTGATCTCATGGGCAATCCCGGCAGCCAGTTGCCCAATTGCCTCCATTTTCTGAGACTGATGCAATTGCGCTTCAAATTTAATTCGATCGGTGATATCAGCACCTATAATTGTCAGGCCCGAAATGCACTCATTCTCGTCCTTAAAAGGTGTGATGGAAAACCCCAGATAACGGTCCTCGCCATCGGTATTGCGGTAATGAATGTTGTCCAGCCGGACGATACACCCGTCGGCCAGACTTTTGGAAATACCGTCTGATAATTTATCCCAATCCCATTCGACGCCGCATCGATCCAGGGACAGACCCATCACATCGGTCGAGGGCATGTTAAAGACCCTGGCGGCGACAGCGTTCCAATGAATGATTTCATTTTCGCGGTTTAAGCCGATCAGAATGGTCGGTAAAGATGAAATCAGATGCTCAATTTCGCGGTGCGCCTGTTTAACTGTTCGTTTGGCCTTTTTGCGTCTTTTTATCTGGCGCTTGAGTTCTTGGTTGGATTCCACAAGCTCGACGGTTCGGTCCTGCAGCAGTTTCTCAGTGCGATTCTTGTCGGTTAAGTCCAGCATGACGCTGATGATACCGGCAACCATCCCATTATGATCGGCAAGCGTAGATCGGCTCAGCAAAAAATCGCGCTGTACACCGTCAGCACATGCGATGGCGGTTTCGTAAGTTTGTATGCCGGGTTCGTTGAGCAGCTTTTTATCGTTTTCCAAACAGATATCTGTCAGCGCCTGGGGAATAACGTCAGGCAGATCAAAAACCGATTGCCCCACAATATTTTCGCAGCTGGTTCCCAGTATTTTTTCAGCAAAGGCGGTGTTGCAATCCATGAACACACCGTCTTTATTTCTAAAAAAAGCCGGGTTAGGGATTGTATTGATTAAGGTGGACAGAATCTGCTGAGAATTATTCACTGGCTTCAGATTTTTGACAGTTTTATCCATAGTATTTTTAAACTACTGATATGATACAAACTTCCTTAAATTATGATTTTAAATACACTCTGAATAAGCAGCAGTTGCGCTTCGAATGGGTGGTGCAGCCCGAATCATTCAAGTTTCACCCGGAAACAGATCAGCGGTCTAAGACACAGCTTTTATCGGCCCAAACGGCTAAAATCTTTACCGGTATTTAGGCTTTCGGGATTTAATTTTGCTCAATATTAAGAGGAATCCGAAATGCTGAGGCGTGTAATTCGCCAGTATCATCAATGATTTAGTATTTGCAAATAAGACAGGGGTATAGTGAGGATGAACGATGTATAAGTTCGATGGATATCGGAATAGTTGATGTTTTTCGGGGGACAAGAAACGATGAAAGCCCTTAAAATAACAATATAAATTAATTGATTTGAGATGCTTACTTTTTCCTTGACATCGCTTTGATTCTTTATTAGCTTTTCAGGTTCGAATTAATTCCCAGTAGCTCAGTCCGCCTGCGGCGGATTATCCACCGACTCCTGGACAAACATCGTGATTTACATAAACTTTTATTCGTTAATATGTTCCCCAGTAGCTCAGTAGGCAGAGCAGGTGGCTGTTAACCACCGGGTCCGCGGTTCGAGTCCGTGCTGGGGAGCCACATTTTTAAAGGCTCAATCTGAATAGATTGAGCCTTTTATATTGCGATCAGATTTTCGGATCCATCCATTATTTCGCTATCGGCTTCAGTTTTAGATAAAGCTCATCCAGCTGCGCTTTGCTGGTTTCCGACGGCGCCTCAGTAAGCAGACAGGCTGCTTTCTGGGTTTTGGGGAAAGCAATCACATCCCGGATAGATGATTCGGCGCACATCAGCATCACCAGCCGATCAAAACCGATGGCAATGCCGCCATGGGGCGGTGCGCCGGAATCTAAAGCATCAAGTAAAAAGCCGAACTTGCCTTGATAGGTCTTTCGATCCATATCCAGGGCCTTAAAAACCTTTTCCTGAATGCTGCGTTGATGGATCCGAATGCTGCCGCCGCCGATTTCAAAGCCGTTTAGCACCAGATCGTAGGCTCTGCTTTTGACCGCAAGGGGTTCTTTTGCTAGGCGGCCGTAATCGTCCTCCAGCGGAGATGTAAACGGGTGGTGAAGCGCCTGGAGCCGCTTTTCGTTTTCATCATATTCAAACATCGGAAAGCGGGTGACCCACAAAAAATGATATTCATTTTCATCGATCAGACCCAGGGTCTTGCCCAGGTGATTTCTGAGATGGCCCAGGGACTCATTAACGACTTTGGGTTGATCGGCGACAAAAAATATCAGGTCTCCGGGTTCCATCTCGATCCTTTCGGCCAGCGCTTGTTTTTCCGCTTCTGAAAAGAATTTAGTGATCGGAGATTGCCACTCATTTTCTTTGACTTTTATCCAGGCCATCCCTTTTGCCCGGTAAACACTGACAAAATCAATCAAATCATCGATTTCCTTACGCGAAAAATTGATACATCCTTTGGCGTTTAAGGCTTTGACAATCCCTCCCTTTTTGACAGCATTGGCAAATACCTTAAAGTTGGAACCGCCAACGATGTCGGAAATATCTTTAAGCTCCAGGTCAAAGCGTGTATCGGGCTTATCCAGCCCATAGCGGCCAACAGCCTCCTCATAAGTTAATTGTGAAAACGGGCGCTTGAGTTTTACGCCGAGAACACGTTTAAAAAGCTGGATCATCATGCCTTCGGTCAGTTTCATAACGTCGTCTTCGCCCACAAAAGACATTTCAATATCGATCTGGGTAAACTCGGGCTGACGATCGGCTCGCAGGTCCTCATCCCGAAAGCACCGCACGATTTGATAATAACGGTCAAATCCGGATATCATAAAAAGCTGTTTGAATATTTGCGGCGATTGCGGCAGGGCATAAAATTGACCCGGATTTACCCGGCTGGGTACAAGATAGTCCCTGGCACCTTCCGGGGTGCTGCGTGTTAAAAAGGGGGTTTCCAGGTCGAGGAAACCGTTTTTATTGAGATATTCTCTTACTGCAGCCATGGTCCGATGCCGCAAGATAAGATTTTTTTGCATTTCGGGTCGCCGCAGATCCAGATGACGATATTTGAGCCGGATGGTCTCGGAGGCATCAATCTCATCTTCGATCAGAAACTGCGGGGTTTTGGCCTTATTTAAAAGCCTGAATTCGGTGACGGTAACTTCAATTTCACCGGTCTTCAATTTGGGATTAAGCATGTCGCCCGGCCGTTTGTCCACGTTGCCGCGCACCGCCAGCACATATTCATTGCGGATGGCGTGCGCCCTGGCATGAATTTTTTTGTCTACCTTCGGATTAAACACCACCTGAGTGATACCTTCCCGATCGCGTAGATCCACAAATATCACACCACCGTGATCCCGGCGCCGATGGACCCAGCCCATTAAAACCACTTCCTTATCAACGTCACTGGCATCGAGCTCCCAGCAATGATGCGTTCTGCGCATGTTACCGAGTTGATCTGACAATATTATCTCCCTGTTCCACCGGTTTTATTGGTTTATGAAGCTTGATAATCTCTTAAAAAGTCAATAAAGCAATTTATTTACGAGTGTGTTTGGTATTTGGTGTTTAGTGTTTAGAGTTCTAACATGTCGATATAGCATCATAAACTTCATGCCAAACACCAAACACCTAATAAATCCGATTTTTTATAGCTTCAACCAGACCGTCGAGGGGAACTGAGGCCTGATCTTTGGTTTTCATGTTTCGCAGAATTGCCTCACCTTTGGCAAGTTCATCGTCACCCACTATCAGAACATAATCGGCCTCAAGCCTGTCGGCCCGCTTCATCTGGCTTTTTAGGCCTTTGCCACCAAAATCAAGTTCCGCGTTGATGCCTTCATACCCGAGGGCACAGATCCATTCAAAAGCCAGTAAACGGCTTTTCTCTCCCAGAGCCGCCACGAAAATATCCGGTTTTCTGTAATATTGGCTGGCGGCAAGCCCGGTCAATTCAGTGAGTCTGTCAAAACCAATGGCAAAGCCGGTTGCCGGAATGTCCGGCCCGCCCAGTTCGCTGACCAGTCCATCGTAACGGCCGCCGCCGGCAACTGCATTCTGGGCGCCCAGCGATTTGGTCTGAATCTCAAAAGTAGTGCGGGCATAATAGTCCAATCCGCGCACTAAATTCTTATCAACCACAAAGGGTACGCCCAGCTTTTGCAACATATCTTGAACCTCTTCAAAATCTATTTTGCATTCCGAACAGAGGTAATCGATAATGGCAGGTGCGTCCGCCATGGCCGCCCTGCAGTCCGGCACTTTGCAGTCCAGAACTCTCAGCGGATTACGGTCCTTGCGCCGCCTGCAATTGGTGCACAGCTGATCACTGACGGTTGTTAAAAATTCCGATAAGGCGGCTTTAAATTTCGGCCGGCATTTCGGGCAGCCCAGAGAGTTGATGTGCGCTTCGACATCTGCAACTTTTAGTCGCGCAAACAATGTCACCAGAAGAAAAATAAGCTGGACATCGACCAGCCCGGATTGGACACCAAAGATTTCGGCATTAATCTGATAAAACTGCCGATACCTTCCCTTCTGCGGCCGCTCGCGGCGAAACATGGGGCCAATGGTGTAAAATTTTTGGACCGGGTCCTTGGCATACAGCCGGTGCTGAATGTAGGCCCGCACAATCGAAGCGGTGGCTTCCGGGCGCAGGGTTATCAAATCGCCTTTACGATCCGGAAAGGTGTACATTTCTTTTTCGACGATGTCGGTATCTTCACCAATGCTTCTGGCAAAAAGCTCGGTTCGCTCCATAATGGGGATGCGGATCTCTTTAAAGCCGAAATCCTCCAGAAGCTCGCGTGCAACTTTTTCAACTGCCTGCCAGAGCTCGACTTCGCCGGGAAGAATATCTTTAAATCCTCTGATTAACTGGATCATCGAACGCAATGTCCTTCAAGTCCATTGATTGGCTGAAAAATGGTAAAGCACTCAACTGGTTTCTTTGTCCGGTTTTCAAGTAAATCTGAATTTTTATCTTAGTATTAACATTTTAGTCAACCTTAATATTTAGACGGGTTCTATTTTTAATTCTTGACACCCCAGGTGTGATTGCCTAATTGATTTACTTTCAAACTTAAATAATTGTATATTAATCTGATTTTAACTCGATAGAAATTTATTTCTGGAGGCGAAAAAGGATATTATTTGACAAATATAGGCAAAAATAACGCTTTGACAGATGTGGCCGGCTTAAAAGTTGGCCATTACACGGACACAGATGCCGCCAGCGGCGTAACCGTAGTGATTTGCGGAGAGGGGGCTGTTACCGGCGTTGACGTGCGCGGTTCTGCGCCCGGCACCCGCGAAACCGATCTGCTGGCACCGACCAATCTGGTCGAAAAGGCGCAGGCGGTGATGCTTTCCGGGGGTTCGGTTTACGGCCTGGCCGCCGCAGATGGCGTGGTGCGGTGGCTGGCAAAAAAGGGCTTCGGGTTTCCGCTGGACAAAGGATATGTTGCTCCGATCGTACCAGCTGCTGTTCTATACGATCTGGATCGCGGATCTGATTTTGTGCCCCCCATTTGCGCTGAATGGGGCGAAAAAGCCTGCCGGGCAGCCGGCGGTGGTCCGGTGGCATGCGGTTGCGTGGGTGCCGGCACCGGGGCATGGTCCGGCAGCATCAAAGGCGGGTTCGGGACCGCCAGCCGGATTCTGGATTCCGGCATCAGCGTAGCCGCTTTAGTGGTCGTCAATTCGGGCGGATCGGTCATCGATCCAGCCACCGGGCACCCCTGGGAAATTAATCTGGAAATCGGACAGGAATTCGGCCAGCAGGGAAAACGGGCGGTAAAACTGCCGCCGTTGCCCGCAAGCGCTCCGGCTCAAAACACTACCAACGCAATAGTCGCCACCGACGCCATCCTGAACAAAGCACAGGCCCGCAAAGTTGCTCAGATGGCACATGACGGCATGGCGCGAGCCATTCGGCCGGCGCATACGATGTTCGACGGCGATACCATCTTTTGCATGGCCACCGGCAAACGAAAATTACCGGAAAACGCCGGACTTTTCAGTGCACCCCGAGCCCAGGCCATCACCGACATCGGTCACGCCGCCGCAGACTGTCTGTCGAGAGCCATCATAATCGCCATCCTGACGGCCAGCAGTATGGCGGGCATGACGGCATTTTGTGATCTTGAGGATCGATAAAAAGATTATTTAATTTAATCTGTTAAAAGGAGGAACGATGAGGAAATTGCTCTTTATCATCCTATTAATGGCTTTTTTATTTCCGTTCAGCACGATTTCCGCTGCCGCTCCGATCAAAGGCGGGAGTCTGGTTCTGTGCGTGGGGGATGAACCACCGGGGCTGGATCCGACAGCGAGTGCCTCTGCCGCAATCGATCGGGTCGTTTACGCCAACATCATGGAAGGTTTGATCAAAGTCGACCGCAATGGCAAATTTGTGCCCGGTCTGGCAGCTAAATGGGACGTTTCCCCGGACGGCAAGGTATACACGTTTCAACTGCGCCGGGGGGTCAAGTTTCACAACGGTGAAATTTTCAACGCCCGGGTGGCCCGGTGGAATCTTGAGCGCGGCGCGGCGGCGGACACTAAAAATGCCCACCCTGAATTTTTCCGTGTCATCGATAAAATCGAGACGCCGGACGACTTCACACTGGTGGTGACCCTCAAGGATGTCGATGCCCTGTTTATCGTCCACATGGCTGAGGGCGACGCCGTTATGCTGCCGATGAAAGGATATGAAAATACCGCGGCTGCGCCGATCGGAACCGGACCGTTCAAATTCGCTAAATGGACCCGCGGCGACAGCGTGGAAATGGCCAAAAACGTGAAGTATTGGAACCCCGCCCTGCCCTACCTGGACAAGGTGACCTATCGGTTCATTAAGGATCCCAGTGCCCAGGTTGCGGCTTTGAAAGCCGGTGACGTGGATCTCATCGGTTGGCTCTTCGCTCCCGAGCTGGCGGCGGACATCGCCAGGGATAAACGGTTTAAGGTGCTCTCGGGTGCTTCCACTTCCGAGGTCATCATGTCCACCAATAACAGGGCCAAACCTTTTGACAACAAGCTTGTGCGCCAGGCCATCGCCTATGCCATTGACCGCCAGACCGTCATCGATCTGGTCATGGCCGGCTACGGCACCGTCATCGGATCCCACTGGCCGCCCGTCACTCCTTACTACAAGAAGATGTCCGACAGGTTTCCCTACAACCCGCAGAAAGCCAAAGAGCTGCTGGCCAAGGCCGGTTATCCGGGCGGTTTCGAGGCAACTATCAAACTGCCGGCCATCTATCCCTATTCCCAGCGGGCCGGCGAAGTGATCGCAGACATGCTGGGCCAAATCGGAATCAAGCTCAAAATCGAGATTGTAGAGTGGGGTTTCTGGCTGGACCGCATTTTCAAGCAGAAGGACTTTGAATTGTCCATGATCGGTCACGCAGAAGCCTGGGACATCGGGATATACGCCAACCCGAATTATTACTTCCAGTACGATTCCCAGGAGTTCCGGGAAGCCTACGGCAATGCGCTCAAGGCGCCAAATGAAGCGGAAAAAGCCAAATGGTTCGGACGCTGCCAGGAAATCATTGCCGAGGATGCCGTCAACGGCTTTCTCTTCCTTTCACCTGCACTTTCGGCAATGAAAGTCGAGCTGATGAACTGGTGGGAGAATTATCCCACCATTGCGCTCGATTGCACCGAAGTGTGGTGGAACCGGTAGGTCATAGCTTAAATTGGAGTAATGGAGTATTGGAGTATTGGGGTATGAAAATGACGTAAATGAATTTACGACCTGTCATTTCTTCAAAACCATTACTCCACTACTCCAACACTCCAACTCTCCAAAGGTTTTTGTGAGTAATGCTCCGCTACCTGATCAAAAAACTGATAATCCTGTTGATTCTGCTTGGTCTTGTCTCCATTACGGTATTCGCGGTTCTTTTCGTTCTTCCCGGCGACCCGGCTCAGATTATTTTAGGGATCAATGCAACCCCCGAGTCGCTGGCGACTCTGCGCGCCGAGTTGGGTTTGGACAAATCATTCATGGGACAATATGCCCATTGGATGGGAAACCTTCTGCTGGGACGGAGCCACCAGTCCATCCATTACAAGATGCCCGTTTACGAGCTGATCCGGGACAGCCTGGCCGTAACCGGGCCGCTGGCCCTTCTGGCCATGCTGTTCGCCCTCGCCATTTCACTGCCTTTCGGCATCTATGCTGCCCGGCATCAAAACCAATCCGGTGATGTGGTGGTTATGGTTTGCACCCAGCTTGGGCTGGCCACCCCGGAATTCTGGTTTGGAATTCTGCTCACCCTGTTGTTTTCGGTTCAGCTGGGCTGGTTCTCCGCAGGCGGCTTCCCGGGCTGGAGCGCCGATTTCTGGGGTTCGCTCAAAGCGCTGCTGTTACCGGCCTTCGCCCTGGGCGTCATCCGCGCCTCCATCCTGACACGGCTGACCCGCTCCTCCATGCTGGAGGTTTTACGTGAGGATTACGTGCGCACGGCGCGCGCCAAAGGGCTCAAAGAGGGGACGGTCGTTTATGGGCATGCTCTGCGCAACGCACTCGCTCCGGTCCTGACCATTATGGGCCTTCAGTTGGGACAGCTTCTGGCCGGGGCGATCATCATCGAAAACGTATTTTTTCTGCCCGGTTTGGGAAGGCTCGTTTTCAACGCCATCGGCCAGCGAGATTTGCCGGTGGTGCGAGATATCGTATTGTTTATGGCGGCTGCCGTCGTGGTGGTCAATTTTCTCGTCGATATAGCTTACGCCGCTATTGATCCAAGAGTAAAGCTGAATTGAGCAATTTCATAAAAGATCTGAGGATAGGCGTCTATGTGTTTATCTTGAATTTGATACGAAAGAAATGAAACGCTTCTTTAGAAATAAAAACTTTACCGTTGGATTTTTTTTGTCATTGATTGTGGTCATCGCGGCTGTCATCAGTCTGATCTGGACACCCTTTGATGCCAACAGGATGAATGCCAAACTGCGTCTGCAGGGCCCGTCCTGGCAGCACCCGCTGGGAACAGACCAGTACGGCCGGGACACGCTTTCGCGGGTGATGGTGGGCGCCGTAAATTCGATTATCGTCGGGCTCATGACGGTGGCGATCGGTTTGAGTGTCGGCGTGCTATTGGGACTGGCATCGGCCTATTACAGTAAATGGGTCGACGAGACGATTATGCGATTTTCAGACTTTTTATTCGGGTTTCCAGCCGTATTGACCGCTATTTTGATAACCTCGATTTTCGGGCCTTCCATGATCAACGCCATGCTGGCGATCAGCATCTTTTATATCCCGGTGTTCGCCCGCCTGACCCGGACGGTGGCCATGCTCATCTGGGAGCGTGAGTTTATCGTGGCCGCCCGTGCGGCCGGAATCAGTGAGTGGTTGATTGCCTGGCGCCATGTACTGCCCAATATTCTTTCGCCGTTGCTTATCCAGGGCACGATTCAATTTGCCGTGGCCATTTTGGCCGAGGCCGGGCTGAGTTATTTAGGATTGGGAACCCAGCCCCCACACGCCTCCTGGGGCCGAATGTTGAACGAAGCTCAGACCTATATGTCGCTATCACCGTGGATGGCTATATTTCCCGGATTGGCCATCGCCTGGGCAGTATTAGGATTTAATTTACTGGGAGATGGGCTCAGGGATACATTGGATCCCAAAATGGCCAGAATCAGATAGTTTTCATCTGGAAATGGCCCTTTTCCCGATGGGCGGTGTTCTCCGCAGGCTTTAGACCTCGACGTACTTTAAGTACGCCTCGATCAAAAGCCTTTGTGCGGCCGAGCCCATCAAAAAAATTGCTCATTTCCATATTGAAAACAATAAAAAACATATTTTCGAAATCTAAATTCGTTAAACCAATCAATAAATAACAATGGTACCTTCAGCAATTATACAAAAAGTTCTCAGTCATATTGATGCAGACGAATTGATATCGTTGACGGCCGATCTGGTTCGCATCAACTCGGTGTGGGATCCGGCGGCCGGCACCAGTGAACAAACTGTGGCGGAAAAGGTCGCGACCTGGGCGCAATCGCAGGGTTTTGTTGTTCAAATCGACCAAGTCGCTCCAAACAGGCCCAATATCATCATCAGCGGGCCAGCCGGATCGGAAAAACGGACGCTCATGTTTGAGGGCCATACCGACGTGGTCACCCCGGGGGATGTTTCGGCCTGGCGATATGACCCCTTTGGCGCTGAAATTGTAGGTCGCCGGATGTATGGCCGCGGCACCAACGACACCAAGGGCAACCTGGCGGCCATGCTGATTGCAATGAAAGCTTTAAAAACCGCAGACATTGAGCTTTCCGGTTCGGTGATCGGCGGGGCTCTGTGTGACGAAGAAGATCAGATGCTCGGCGTCATGGATTTTATAAAAAAAGGTCATGCCGATAAGATCACCGCAGCTGTGATCTGCGAGCCGCAGGACGGCATGATCTGCGCCTCTCAGAAAGGCGCGGTTCGCGCCAGTTATCGGATCACCGGCTGCATGAGCCATGGTGCCATGCCGCTATCCGGTTTGAACTGCGCGCCGGCAATCGCCCGGCTCATTGACGGCCTGCACCAGTTGGAAAAAAAGGCGGCAACCTCTGTCGGATGCGATGCGCATTTAGGCTGGCCCAGCTTCACACCAACGGTCATCCAGGCTCCGTCGGCCGGTGCGCCCCAGCTCAATGTCATGCCCGGGGAAGCCAGGGTACTGGTGGACATTCGCACCAC
>CAJHYI010000293.1_pt1 | contig 17219 bp, 16 predicted proteins | sample 9198771 | NCBI WGS metagenome assembly CAJHYI01 (sample SAMEA7708367, study PRJEB35096) | sediment metagenome | biome: marine neritic benthic zone biome [ENVO:01000025]; feature: sediment [ENVO:00002007]; material: shallow marine sediment [ENVO:03000034] sea grass bed [ENVO_01000059] ...
ACCTGGGTATCATTCAGATTGCTCCACTCCTCCTCGCAGCCGAACTGAGCATAATCTTTGCTGGTAAAAAGCGCTTCCCACTCAGCCTGGGTCTTATCCGCCGGGCTAACCGGGGGCGTTTGAGAATCAACGGCACCGCGTTCAAAGCATGATTTGTAAACTTTGCGATACGTGTATTTCCCTTTGCGCTTGTTGCCTTTATCCAGAGCAAAACTGATACCCAATGTTGAAAACACAAAAAACAGGGCCATCGTGGCTACAATTATTTTACGAATCATGAGTTCTCCTTTCTGCTTGATACAATCAATTTGGTTTATAGGGTTAAACGGTTTATTCCAATTTCAAATTACTGCGAACACCATTTCGAATGTCGATTATTCAGGTTATGTTAAATTAGCAAACCCCATGCCAATTAGCGACAGCGACATCAGAATTTTAAAATACTGAAATATTTATATATTTTTCTTTTAGGCATTTTTGAAATGCAATTTGAGAAAGGTGGTGTTAACATCTGTCAAGTTAACAGGTTAACACTTCAAGCACGGCGTTTGCGCCTTATCCAAAATCAGTCTTACAGGCAACCGAACGGTCAAACAGCACACGCAAACGTTGGGTTATGCCTCGCTGAGGCGACAGGATATTTCTTAATTACAACATTTTCATACCAATGCTGGAGGCTATCCGTTGTGGAAGATATTCCATGTTCAGGGCTATGGGTGCTGTAAAACTCAAAAGGTGTCGCTGGAAAACCTTCGTTATAAATAAATTTAAAATAAAATAAACTACTTAAAATGAAAAGCGGCGTACATGTGTATTGTCAAAAAATACGCCCGAAAAATTCGATCGCAGCATTTTTCCCATTGCAATTGTTAATATTGATTGTTAAGTTAACACATCAAAGGTTAACAGGGTTAACAATTTACGCATTGCGGTTAATACTTCTTAAATATAACAACATTATTGATGAAATCGGTTAAATGCTTGAATCTGTAAGTCGGAAAGCAAAAAGTATTCAATTTTTTTTGATTTTATCGGCTTTCTAAAGAATGAATGCTTCGCCTGATTTCATCAGCGCACGAATTTTGCATCCAAGGAGCGCATGCTGATGGAAATAGCTAGATATTGGAAAACCATCGTCGATACGTTACAAGACGGTCTAATGGTTATGGACCCGCAAGGAAATATCCTGGCGATGAATCCGGCAGCCGAGAGGCTGACCGGCTACTCGGCCGATGAGCTGGTCGGTCAAAATTGCAGAGTCTTGAATTGCACCGGTTGTGAGCTTTACGGGCGCGGTCCCGGTGTTGACTGGTGCAGCCTGTATGAAAAAGGCATCGTCACAGCCAAGAAATGTCTAATTTCCAGAAAAGACAGGCATCATTTGCATGTTGTCAAAAATGCGACCGTGCTCAAAGATCCTGAGGGGCAAATGATCGGATCAGTGGAAACCTTCACCGATATTTCTGAAATTGTGCGCCAGCAGCAGGAAATTTTAACCCTGCGCAAAAGCTGTCGGCTTGAGGAGGAACACCACGGGCTCCTGGGAGATTCACTTCCAATGCAGCGTCTTTTTGAGCTCATCGAGAATGTGGCCCAGACAGACGCGCCGGTATTAATCTATGGTCAGAGCGGTACCGGTAAAGAACTGGTTGCCCGGGCCATTCATGAAGACAGCCCCCGTAAAGACAAGCCGTTTATAAAGGTAAACTGCGCCGCTCTGAATGAAAATCTGCTGGAAAGTGAGCTTTTCGGCCATGAAAAAGGCTCCTATACAGGGGCTGACCGAACGCGCATCGGGCGCTTCGAAGCCGCCCATGAAGGCACGATCTTTTTAGACGAAATCGGCGACATCCCGCCGGGCATCCAGGTAAAGCTTTTACGGGTCCTGGAAGAAAAGGAAATTGAACGGGTCGGTGATCATAAGCCGATCCCGGTGGATGTGAGAATTATCTCCGCCACCAATAAAGATCTCGAGAACCTGATCGCCCAGGAATTATTTCGCGAAGACCTGTTTTTTCGCATCAACGTGTTTCCCCTCAAATGCCCGTCCCTTTCCGAGCGGCTCGATGATATCCACCTTATCGTCCAAAATTTTATTGAGCAAAATGCCGCAAAATCGAGCAAAAAAATCATAGGCCTGACGCCTGAAGCCATGGAGGCCCTTTTCGCCTATTCCTGGCCGGGCAATGTGCGGGAGCTGCGTAACGCTATTGAATATGCGTTTGTTTTGTGTTCTGGGAATTGGATCCACAAAGAACACCTGCCTCCCCAAATTGCCGCCAACGGTAAAAGACCTGTAATGAATCAGCATCGCAGCTCTGCATCATGGGAAGAAGAGCGCAAAAAGATGATTGATACGCTACGTCAGGTTGGTGGCAATCAATCCGAAGCTGCTCGAATACTAGGAGTCAGCCGCGTGACGGTCTGGAAGCGGATAAAAAAATACGGTATCGATTTGGAGACCGAATTAAAAAAAATAGCGGCAGTGTAGATTTTAGGGTGGGTTTCTGAAATAATTTAACAGAGATTATGCTGCGGCAGACCCCCTTTTTACTGCTGCACAACAGGCCATTTAAAACAATTAAAAACGGCAGCCCGATCATCGGACTGCCGTTTTTTCACTATTAAGGAGGGATAGTCTTAGCGACGGCGGGCTTGGTGCGCCATAGCTACTAGCGACGGTTGCCGCGTCTGCCGGATCCTTCTGGACGGTTGGCATGCCTTCTGTGTTCCCGTCGATCTTTACGAAATTCGCGGACATCCTCTTTGCGGTCCCGGCGATTTTCTCTGCGATCACGGAAATCCTCTCTGCGGTCCCGACGATCTTCCCGGCGGTCGCGTACATCTTCCCGGCGATCCCGTCGATCTTCACGGTGGTCCCGCACGTCCTCGCGCCGATCCCAGCGATCTTCACGGTTATCCCAGCGGTCTTCCCGACGGTCGTATTTATCCTCTCGACGATCCCAGCGATCCTCGGCTTTATCTCTGCGAATATTCTTGTTTAAATGGTTGATGCGTCTTTCAAGCCTTGCCTTTTCTTTCGGGTCATCAGTGTTGGCCAGACGCTCTTCTAAATTGCTGAGCCGATTGGCCTTTAATTGATCATCTTTGCGGTCCCGAATGTCTTCGCGGCGATCCCGCACATCCTCACGGTGATCGCGGCGATCTTCGCGACGATCCCACACATCTTCTCGGCGATCACGCACATCTTCCCAACGATCCCGTCGATCTTCACGATGGTCGCGCACGTCCTCGCGCCGGTCCCAGCGGTCTTCCCGGCGATCCCAGCGATCTTCGCGGCGGTCGAATTTATCTTCCCGGCGGTCCCAGCGATCTTCGGCGCGATCAAACCGTCTGCGCGCATGCCGTCTTTCATTTCGATCAAGTTTGCCGTCATTATTGCGATCAAAGCGTTTGAGATAATGTTTTCTGAAAGCCGCCTTTTCATCCGCATCGATGGTACCATCACCATTGGTGTCAATGCGCTGCCGCAAAGACACTCCCGGCTGCAAATCTGCGCCGTCATCTTCAGCCAGAATGAGGTTGGGATTTGATGCAAAAGCCAGACAAAGTGTCACCCCGGTTAATGCCGTTAACAGTTTTTTTCTCATGCTTTTAGCCTCCGTTTTTATATTTACTTGTGTATTTTTCATTTGGCGGGCCTCGACTTTACCTGGGTTAAACACTGCGGCCTTGAAAAAGTTTCGCCCGGCTCCAATTTTTTTCCGGTTATTGGCTTAAGTAGGAACAATTATTATTAAAATGGTATATTCAAACCTGGGATTGCCGGACTGATTTTGACAAACATGATAAAATAGTGAAAGATACTTTTACCGCTTCTGATAATATGAAGGGCTGAAGATGGAGGGATGATCATGGCGGATATGCTGATAAAATTATATGAGCTCAAGACGCAGGTGCCCTTTTTGGCGGATCAAAAAGCGCTCGGCATCACGCTTCGCAAACCGATCGGTCCGGAAAAACACACAATTATCGCCTGGGTGGCCGATCATTTTGATGCCGGCTGGGCCAGCGAAGTCGATGTGGCCCTATCCAATCAACCGCGCACCTGCTTTGTGGCCGTAAAAGACGCAAAGGTCATCGGTTTTGCCTGTTACGATGCCACGGCATTGGGATTTTTCGGCCCGATCGGTGTTGCCAAATCGCATCGCAAAAAAGGGACCGGTAAGGCATTGTTGAACGCCTGTTTACTGGATATGAAACACAAGGGATACGGCTACGCGGTTGTCGGTGCCGTAAAGGACACGGATTTTTATAAAAAAGCCGTTGATGCAATGGAAATTCCCGATTCCGCACCCGGTCTATACCAAAACCAGATCAAGACGCCGCAACCGAAAAGCAAACCATAACCACCGATAGATCCATAACCTAAAAGCGTCCTTAACCATTGAACCCCGAACCTTCTATTCAAGAATTCCTATTCCTATTCCGCATAAATAAATCCGCAATCAAGAGCGCTTGTCCCGCTTCAGCTGCTGTTCAATCGTGGCCAGGCGCTTTTTCAGATTGATGAGTTCTTTGGTCGAGTGCTGATCCCGTTGTTTGCGGTCAATGGCCTCGCAAAATGCGCGCAAATCGGTATTGATAGCGCCGATCAGCAGCTGATCGTCGGAGCCGTAGATTTTGGCCAGCATCTCAACGGCCGCACCGAAACCGGCCGTGTCCGCATCGCCTTGCAATTCATCCGCCGACCGGGGATTCCAGCTGACCCGGAGCCGATAAGGTGATTCCTGACTGGCTAACGCACCCATATCTTGAGATTCTCCCGAAGCATAGGCCACACGTTTTTGCGGGCCCTGTCCAAAACGAACCCAATCCATAGAGCACCCGCTGAGCTCCGCCACCTTATAGATCCATCCCGGGGGAACGTCGTCCCGTTTGCGGGCCGCACCGATATTTTGCCGAGTAATGCCTAAATATTTTGCCAGTTGCCCGTCGGATTTGACATCCAGCGCCTCTTTCAACCGTTCGATAATCTCTTCTGTTTCGCGCAATGGCCGCTTTATTTCATTGTTTTTATTTATTTTTTTATCCTCAGCCATATTTTACTCCTGACTTTCAGGGTACCAAGAGAAGTTCTTGTGGTAAATTTTTTTTGCTTTATTAGCAAATATTAGTTGACAAACACAATTTGTTGTATTATGGATTATAGGTATTATTAGCAGAAAAAAGCTCATCATTGGTTTTTATGCAAAATTTAGGTAACAAATTTTTAGCAATTTGGCAAGTTCTTATTGACATATTTCAAAAAATTTTGCGCTTTGTCTTCAATGATCCCATGCAGGGTTGCATGGGAACAATTCATAAACCCTCAAGCGAAAGGAGGAAGAAATGCAAAATCGTAGACGAATCGTAGCCGTATGGGTTGTTGTTTTAATGAGCCTGATCCTTGCGCCCGGCGCTTATGCCGGCGATGTTGAAAAAATTAACATCAACACGGCCACAGTTGAACAGCTGACGCAATTAAAGGGCATCGGTTCAAGTCATGCCGCCGGGATCATTGCCTATCGTGAAAAAAACGGGCCCTTTCAAAAACCGGAAGATCTAATCAATGTCCCGCGTATCGGCCAGAAAACCTTTGAAAAAAACAAAGCGTTGATTACGGTCCAAAAGCCCAAAAAGCAGCATGCCAAAAAGTGAGCTTGCTTTGACAGGGGGCCATCAGCCGCCCGGGCACCGGGCGGCTGATCCCGCTCCCACATCGACACCATCACATTTGAAAGGGGAGGTTGAAAGATGAAGGATAAAATAACAAGTTTTAGAGACTTAAGGGTTTTTCAGAATGCCATGAATACCGCCATGGACATTTTTCATTTAACCGCGAAATTTCCGCCAGAAGAGAACTATGCTTTAACCGATCAAATGCGGCAAGCGGCGCGATCGGTTTGCTCGCATATCAGCAGGGCCTGGCGCAAAAGACGCTTTAAAACCCCGTTTATCGCCAAATTAAACGATTCCGAAGGCCAGGCCTGCGAGACCCAGGTATGGATCGAATTTGCCCGACAATGCAATTACCTTGACGATGATACCTGTGAGCAATTAAACTCTGCTTATGAACAAATAATAGGACAGCTTGGCAAAATGATCAGTCAGGCGGACAAGTGGTTGATCAAAAATCAGCAGAAACAGGCCCCTGGTTCTCAAGCATCCTGACCTTAGCGCGATATCACATCCGGCAAGGCAGATATCGCATCGTCTATTCCAACCGATGCGATGACGGCAGCATCCGGGTCGTTAAGATCGGCCACCGCCGTGATGTCGATCGATAAAACCGCCGGCGGTCACCTTGGGTGGCCGCCCCAAAAAAAGCCCAGTCAACGGAAAGGGAGGTGAAATCTTATCATCTTGTCGCCTGTTGAACCATCGGCGAGAACCTGTGCAGGGACGGATAAAATGATGGCACGGCGCTTCGTTTGCATTCTCCTGGGGGTCCTGGTTGCCAGTTGCCATACCCTGGCGCCGGCACCTGTACGTTCACCGGAGGCCTGCCTCGATGATATTGTGGCGCGTCTGAAAGAATTGCCCGAGAATCCGTATCTGTCCACTCTGGATGGGCAGACGGTCAACCTGCAGGAATTTTTCGATGCCTGTGCTCAAAAATGGCCGAACTGCGCTTTGTATGCTAAATTCTATTATTGGGCAAACGAGGTCAAAGAGATCAAATCTGAGTCGGCCCACGGGCGGGTGCACCATAAAATCCGCATGTATTTCAATCCTCGGTCAACCTGCTATCCGGAAAACGTAAATCCCGGCCGAACACACGGCGATGTCGTCGAAATCTACGATTCGGAAGGTATTTTCATGGGATTGGGAGTCTACATGGGGAATGGTTTGTACGTCACGCTGCCCCATTCCGGCTACAAAGGGAAATGAAGTTTTTCTCTTTAGCCCGATCCTGCTCAGCACCATATCGTAATTTTTGAATTCGATTCTATTGTAAATATAGGTCAATTGTCTTATGTATGCCCCAAAAAAGATGCTTGCGGGCTTTCGCGGGCAACGCTTTCGGCCGGAAGGCCGGAATAAATCAGGCCGTTTAAACAGAGCAAGGATATCCTGTGATGACAAAACTCATTTATCTTGACAATGGGGCCACTTCTTTCCCCAAACCGGAAGCGGTGTATACCTTCATGGACTCGTTTTTTCGCGAATTCGGGGTCAACCCGGGGCGCTCCGGATATGACATGTGCATGGAAACCGGTGCGTTGGTAGACAACACCCGCTGCATGCTGGCCGATTTTTTCGGGGGCAAGGACCCCAACCGGCTGTGCTTTGGGTATAACTCCACAGATGCCCTTAATCTGATCATTTTCGGGCTTTTAAAACCGGGCGATCATGCCATCTCAACAACACTCGATCACAACTCCGTGCTCCGGCCGCTTTATCATCAGAGCAAATTGCACGGCGTAGAGGTCGACACCGTTTCCTTCGACTCCAAGGGCTTTGTCGACCCGGATGATATCAAACAAAAAATTAAAGCCAACACCCGTCTGGTCATCATCAACCATGCCTCCAATGTGATCGGCACGGTTCAGCCGGCAGAGGCCATCGGCCGCATCTGCCGCGAGAACGGTGTCCTGTTTGCAATTGATGCCTCTCAGTCCGCCGGCAAAGTGCCGATTGATATCGAGAAATTAAACATTGATATCGTAGCCTTTACCGGCCACAAATCCCTGTTGGGACCCACCGGTATCGGCGGCCTTTACGTCAGAAAGGGAGTTGACATTCGGCACACCCGGGCCGGCGGGACAGGGGTTCGCTCTGCTCATCGCATGCACCTGGACGAATATCCATACCGGCTTGAATACGGTACCGGCAATGTCATGGGCATCGCCGGGTTGCATGCCGGCTTGAAGTGGATCGCACAAAAAGGTATCGATCAAATTCATGCCCATGAAATGAAGCTGGCGCGCATGTTACGGGATGGCCTCAAGGCGCTGGATGGGGTGACACTTCATTGCCAGAACGACCTGACCGATCATATCAGTGTTCTCAGTTTTAATATAGACGGAATGGAGGCGCTCGACACAGGCACCTTTTTGGATGGCGAATATGATATTGCCTGCCGCACCGGACTTCACTGCGCCCCCCTGCTACACGAGCAACTGGGCACCGATCAGATCGGCGGTTCGGTTCGCATCGGTATCGGCCCGTTTAATACCGAAGACCACATAAAGACCACCATCGAAGCTGTCAGTGAAATCGCCGATTTTAGAAAGAAGAAAAAATAGAAATATCGGTGGTGCGGAAACCTTGCCGACCGAACTTGGATTTGGGGCGGATCTGGACAGAGACGGCCGGATCACACCGCACCGCTGGGTGGACATCAACCGGGACGGCCAACGGCATTGGTTCGAAGTGGAAGAGCGGCGCAAGGGAAAGATTGACTTCGACGCGTTCGATCCTCACGAGTGCTTCGCCGGAACAGAGCTGTCTTAAGGCTCCTTTGCCTCCGGGCGCGCCCAGCGCTATTCGCTACAGATTTTAAATTGACGGGTCATAGTCATTGGACTACAGTGTGCCCATATGGAATCTGTCAAAATTGATGAGATGCTGGCCAATCCGGATTTATCCAAGTACCGCACCATTTTTACTGCCGGGCAAACCATCTTCCTAGAAGGGGATGACTCTCAGGATCTCTACATTCTGGTGGCCGGCCAGATTGAATTTTTCAAGGGCGACAAGAAAATACGGGAAATCACTGCGGCCGGATCTGTTTTTGGAGAAGTGTCCTTTTTTTTAGGCGACAAGCGAACCGCCTCCGTTAAAGCTAAAAATAACGTGGAGGTAATTTGCATCCCCAAAGAAGAGATCATCCTTTTTCTAAATGAATTTCCGACTGCAGCGCGGGAGATAACCCGACACCTGGCGCAGTGGCTCAGTGAGACCAGCCAAATAATTCACGGATTGAAGGAATTATGCGATCAATTACCGGAGGCCGTTATCTTAAGCGACAAGGCCGGCAAAATCCTGGTGTGGAATGCTGCGGCGGAAAGACTCTATGGCCGGGACTGGTCCCAGATGAGCTCGACTCATGTCGCCGACTTATATTCGCAGCCGCAGGAATACAAAGATTTTCTGCGGAACGTTCAAGACCAATATTCGATCAAAGAAAGTGTTTTTGAAATCAATCATCCCCAGAACGGCATTCGTGCCGTCTGCACAACCTTTACCGTTCTCTACGACGGCCACCACAATTTCAGGGGCGTGCTTTCGCTGGGACGCGATGTCACCGCTGCAAAGAACCTGGAAAAAAAATATAAACGAACATTTTTGGGCCTGATTTCTGCGGTTATCTTAATTGGCCTTCTGACAACGGCAATTTTCTTCGGCTACCCCTATTTTTCAAAAGGCCACCAATCAGTAACGTTCAGGCAACAGGAACTCAGAAATCATCTCGCCAAAGATTATGTTCTGCTCAGCGCTTGGTTGGCGGATCACATCACCGCAGAGCGCAACCCGGCAATCGACCGCATCATGCAAAAGTTTCTCGATATTCAGCAAACAAACGCAATGCCGTACACCGGTTTGGTTTTACTGGACACGGACAAGAAGGTGCTCAACTTCTATTCCACAGAACCGGATGCTGCTGCCGACCAAATGGTCGGCAGCAGCTACGCGGCCATTGATTTTCAGGGAGATGAGCGCTCGTCTCACAGAGTACTGACCGTCTACCGGACCGCAAAAGATCATCCCATGGGTAAAAAAGGCATCGAGGTCGCCTTTACGCTTAACAAAGACGACACCTTTTTGGGCTGGCTCATATTTCAGTTGAACATGGAATCACTGGCAAAAACAAATGGCATCAATGTCCGGCGTCTAATCGAGCTGCAGTTTAATAGGCCTTGAGGTATGAAAAACTCACAGAATTCGCAATCATGCCGCTATGAGGTTTTACAAAACAACGACGGGGTGGTGACGCTTCACCTTCATGGCCGCCTGGATGCCGCCACCGCGGCTCAAACCATCGCCGGCCTGAAATCCTGCCTGCAGCCCCCCCTGCCGCCGGCGCTGACTGTTGACCTTTCAAAGGTCAGCTACCTGGATGATTTCGGAGCACTGGTGCTGGTGGAATTAAAAAATTTGATGCGCGCCCAAAACGGCGGTCTCTTTATTACCAACGCTAATGAGCACATCCGGGAAATCCTGTCGATGCTTAAATTCGACACATTGGCAGCGCCGGCCTCTTTGAGCCGGCAGCGCCACCCCGGCATGTTTGTTCGCCTGGGGGAAAAGGTCCTGGCTCAGGCAGCGGGGCTTGGTTTAATATTTTCGTTTATCGGCGCTGTCTGTTTGGCCTTTGTTCATATCTGCCTGCACCCCGGCGCGCTGCGCAAAGATGATACCTTCTCATCGATGGAAAAAGTCGGTGTGGATGCGCTGCCCGTGGTGGCCCTGATCAGCTTTTTGCTGGGGTTGATCATGGCCTTTATGTCTTCGGTACAGCTGCAGCAGTTCGGGGCCAACATCTATGTCGCGTCGCTGGTCAGCCTGGCCATGGTCCGTGAACTGGGGCCGATCATGACGGCCATTATCGTCGCCGGCAGGTCGGGGTCCGCATTTGCCGCCGAGATCGGAACCATGAAGATCTCCGATGAAGTCGATGCCCTGTTTACCATGGGCTTTGACCCCATGTGTTTTCTGGTAATCCCCAAAATCGTGGCCGCAGTAATCACGGTCCCCCTGCTGACACTTTTTTCAAACCTGTTTGCCATACTCGGCGGTCTGGTGGTCGGAGTCTTTATGCTGGATCTGACGGCCAATGCCTACATGGCTCAGACGCTGCAAACCCTGACTCTGTTTGATGTTTTTTGGGGATTTTTTAAGGCCGCCGTGTTTGCCCTGCTGATCACCGGGATTGGCTGCCTGAGGGGTTTTCAGGTTAGGGGCGGAGCCGCCGACGTGGGCCGGGCGACTACATCGGCCGTGGTCAGCAGCATCTTTTTCATCATACTAGCGGATGCTCTTTTTGCCGTCATTCTGCGATACTGGAAATGAAACGCAACCGATGAACACAAAAGCGATTATCCAGGTTAGGGATCTGGTCGCCCGATACGGCGACGATATAATTCTTGATCGGATTTCATTTGATGTTTACGAAGGTGAAATATTCGCGGTTTTAGGAGGCAGCGGTAGCGGGAAAAGCACCTTGCTTAAACACCTTTTGGGGCTGCTGGAACCCGCCGCCGGAGAGATCATCATTGATGGCGATGGCATCACCGATTGCGATGAAAACAGGTTGCAGCAGATACTCCAAAAGGTTGGTGTCCTTTACCAGAGTGCCGCCCTGTTCGGCTCAATGACGGTGGCCGAAAATGTGGCGCTGCCGATTTTAGCCTATACGGATTTGCCCGAAAAATTTGTGTCGCATCTGGTGCGCATGAAGCTCAATCTTGTTCATCTGGGGGGTTATGAAAATTATTTGCCGTCCGAGATCAGCGGCGGAATGAAGAAAAGGGCCGGACTGGCAAGGGCCATGGCCCTGAATCCCAAGATCCTGTTTTTTGATGAGCCCTCTGCCGGACTGGATCCGGTCACGTCTGCCGAGCTGGACAACCTGATGCTTCATCTAAATAAAAGTCTGGGAACCACCATGGTAATTGTCACCCACGAGCTTGAGAGCATCTTTGCCGTGGCCGATCGCGTGATCATGCTGCATAATAGCACCCGGGGGATTATCGCAGAAGGCGATCCGAAATATTTGCGGGACCAGAGCCGCAATCCATTTGTGAAGCAATTTTTCAATCGTCTTCCCGGCGATATGACCGCCGTCAATCGAAAGGATGAATTATAATGGCCACCCGCAAAACCAAGTTTGCCGTCGGCCTGTTTGTCTTCATTGGACTGGCGTTTGCGATATGGATAACCATTTGGCTGGGCATGTCCCGCTATTTAGAAAAAGGCCGCTATTACGTTACCTATTTTGATGAGTCGGTTCAAGGCCTCGGCATCGATTCGCCGGTCAAATACCGGGGGGTTTTTATCGGTCGCGTCGAAAGCATCGGGGTGGCGCCGGATTCAAAGTTGATCAAGGCCATTTTAAACATCGAATCCGACCAAAAACTTGACCCGAACATCGTGGCCCAGCTAAAAGCAGTCGGGATTACCGGATCCATGTTTGTGGAGCTGGATCAAAAAAAAGCGGACGAGCCGGACCAATCGCCTCCGTTGGGCTTCCCGTCGGAGTATCCGATTATTGCCTCCAAACCGTCTGAAATCAGCGGATTATACGGTGGCCTCAATAAGGTTCTGGATCAGATAAAATTACTGGACCTGGAGGGAATTTCGCACAAAATTAAAACGACCCTGGATAATATCAACCAGACTGTTGACAATGCCAACATCCAGCGTCTATCTAAAACGGTTGAAACCTCTTTTGAGCGTATGGAAAGGATTCTGGCGGATCAAAGGTGGGATAAAATTCTGGCCACAGCCAACAGCACCCTGAATCGGCTGGACGACCTTGTCAGCAGCAAAGAGCAGACGATCGCAAGCGCTATTAATGATTTTAGCCGGGCAATGCAAAATGCCAATATCCTTTTAGACGAGGGCTCCGCGCTGGTCGGCGGGACCGATGCCTCTGTATCTGAGTTGATGCACCATCTGTTAAATGCCGCCCGGAATTTGGAAAAAGCCAGCGACAATCTGGACCGACTGATGGAAATTCTGGCCGACCATCCGTCACAATTGATGTTCGGCCAGCCACCCAGGCCCCGCAATGTCGAATCTGAGGCCGGCAATCCGTAAGGGGAGATGATGTATGACACGTGCTACGGTAGTTGTGATCCTATGGATCGGTCTGATGCTGGGGTTGAGCGCCTGCCTCGATCTTAAGCAGCCCAGCAATAAAATCGAGTATTACAGCCTCGAATATGATCCGCAGCCAATGCGCGATCTTGAGCCCATTTCGAATGTCATCGCGGTGGAACTTTTCGGTGTCTCGCCGATTTACAATACCCGTAAAATTATCTATCGCGACAAGTCATTCAAAAGGGCCGCTTATGACTACCATAAGTGGCATGCGAATCCGGGGGAATTTGTCAGCCATTTTCTGGCCCGCGACCTAAAGCAATCCCATCTGTTCAAGGCTGTTGTGCCCCGCAATCGCACATTGCCCGGAGCTACCGTGCTGGGGGGCAGCGTGGATAAATTCCTGGAAGCCGACATGCCCGATGGCTGGCAGGCGGTTTTATCGCTGAGTATTATCTTAATTGCGGAACACGAAGCCGATGCCGCTAAAATAATCCTGTTTCAAAAAATCTACGACGTACGCAAGCCCTGCCGACGGAAAAATCCCAGGGCTTTGGCCGAAGCCATGAGCCAGGCGATGTCGGAAGCCTCAGCCCGCATCATCAGAGACGTTTATGAACATCTGGCGCAGAGCCAATAAAATTTATGGCGGCGACCCATCCTTGGCATTCGTTTTCCGGCCACTACCTTCTGCCCTCTGTGATCCGACTTCTGTCCCCTGACCTCTGATCAGTTAGGTCACACTCCCGTCTACCAGCGGTATGATCCGCAGGGTTACTCTTCTATTTGTGGCGTTGCTCGAAGAAATCGGCTGGGACTCACCAAAACCGACAGAGCGGATCCGTTTGGGGTCGATGCCGTGCTGAATCAAAACATTTTTTACGGCTGCTGCTCTGCGTTCGGACAACTGCTGATTATAAGTTTCGGTGCCAATCGCGTCTGTGTGTCCTTCAACCTGAATGGCGGTGTGATCGTATTTCTGCAGCACGGGAGTGACGCGATCGATTTCGGCAAATCCGCCGGATTTCAGGGCGGCCGAATCAAAATCGAAGAACACATCCCCTTTGAAAGTGGCTAAAAGGATATCGGTGTTTTCCCGGTCCCGTTCAATGCTGGCACGATTGTAGGCTCTTGATTCCGCAAGGGCGGCATTGAGCTCGACTTCCTGCCGGTCCATGTAGGAGGCCACCTGATAACCAGCCAGACCGCCGAGTCCGGCACCGATTAATCCGCCAATCCATGCCCCGGTATTGCCACCGTAGGCACCCCCGATAACGGCCCCCACCCCGGCTCCGCCGGCAGTTCCGACAGCAGTACCGGTTTGCTGTCTTTGAGACATCCCAACACATCCAATTAGCGACAATACCAATACCAGCCCTACGAGTTTCTTTTTCATCTGTTCCCTCCTTTTCTCATCAGTAAATGGATCAGGAAAATTTAAAGCCTATGACGCAATTGATTTTCGAAAGGTTTACAAACACGGATTTGAGACCTGCATAAGTTACATTTTTTATACGGCTTGTTTATTAAATCTGTCAGTTTGGAGAAAAAGAATGGCCGGTTTGGCGGCTAACCCTAAGGATTAATTCAATTTTAAAATAAAGCCTTTCAGTGGTGCGATTATTGCACAATCACAATAGGTTATTTAAATGAGGGGTCTATCTAAGAACAAATCAATATAACTATATGGAGGGGCGCCGGTGCGACGGGTACTGAGTTTATGCATGTATTGCTTTGTATTGCTTGGCGGAAATGTGTACGCCGGCTTTGAATCCGAGGTGATTGACCTGGTCAATGTCGAAAGAGCCGCCGAGGGGCTACCGCCACTGAGTTACGATGCCAGCCTGGGGGCTGCCGCCCGGGGTCATTCCGAAGATATGGGGTTGCAGAATTATTTCAGCCACATGGGCCTTGACGGGCGAACCGCATGCGGTCGCATCACGGATGCCGGCTACACCTGGAACTACTGCGGTGAAAATATCGCTGCCGGGCAGCCAACCCCAGAAGATGTCATCGACACCTGGATGGCCAGCGACGGACACCGCGCCAATATATTGAACCCCAGTTTTTGCGATATCGGTGTCGGATATGCTTATGTAGCCAACAGTGCCTATGGCCATTACTGGACCCAGAATTTTGGACGCCGCAGCGGCCTCAGTTCCTGTCCGGAAACTGCCACCTATATGTTCACGGCGACAGCCGGCATGGGCGGCAGCATCGCACCGCAGGGCAGCTTTTCAATCGATCAGGGCAGCGATATCACCTTCACCATCACGCCGGACGTCGGGCACAGCGTGGCCGCGGTTCTGGTGGACGGAGCCGCCGTCGATATTGCCACCACATACACGTTTGATAATATTAGCAGCAACCACACCATTGCAGTCAGCTTTGCCGTCAATCAGTTACCGCCGACAGCCGATGCCGGCGCCGACCAGAGTGTGGTCGAAAGCGCAACCGTCGCGCTGGACGGGTCGCAGTCAATGGACCCCAACGATGCGGTTGTCACCTACGAATGGACCCAGACTGGCGGCCCGTCAATGGTCTTATCCGATGCAAATGCCGTCAGACCCACTTTTGTGGCCGCTCCCATCACCGCAGATGCTACGGTGGTTTTTCAATTAACCGTACATGACTCGGGCGGCGATTCCGATTCGGATACAGTTGAAATCGACATCACCGAAAACAGCTTCCAGTCGGTGCCCGATGATGCCATCGCGTTTCAGACCACAACCAATTCGGTGCTGGGATTAAAGTCGGATGACGACTCGGATCTGGTCAGCCTGCAGCCTGTTGATCCTAATGGTGAAGATATAATGAACCGAAACGGGATGCCGCAAAATATCATTTACGGCCTGATGGATTTTAAAATCAAAGTCGACATCCCCGGCAGCAGCACAAAAATCACGGTATTGTTGCCGGAACCCATGCCGCAGGGCTACAAATGGTATAAATACAGCCAGAGCCAGGGCTGGTATGACTACAGCGAAAATGTTGCGCTCAACGTCGATCGAACCCAGCTGAGTATCACACTGGTTGATGGTGGCACGGGTGACGACGATGGTCAGCAAAACGGCATCATCGTCGATCCTTCCGGACTGGGCGCTGCACCCGCCGGCTCCGGCTCGTCGGGCGGCGGCGGCGGGGGCTGCTTCATCAACACCCTGGGTGACAATTTCAAATAACACAAAGACTTGACCCCTGCCCTTTATTACGATTTAACGAATTAACTCTGCAACTATTTTTTAAAGACACCCGTGCCATGGCTGCCTTAACCATTGAGGAAATTCGCAACGCCCGCCGGAACCTGCAGGGCATCATCCGGGAAACCTCGTTTGAGCGCTCCGCCGCCCTCAGCGATCAAACCAGCATGGCGGTTTATCTCAAGGCGGAGTGTTTGCAGCGCACAGGCTCGTTTAAATTGCGGGGCGCCTATCACAAAATCGCGTCTCTGGGGGCGCGCGAAAAGGCGGGCGGCATCGTTACCAGCTCCGCCGGAAACCACGCCCAGGGTGTGGGTCTGGCCGTCAGCCGCTTCAGGATCCCCTGCCGCATTTATGTGCCCCAAACCATCCCCCGCATCAAATTGGAAGCCATTCAACAATACCCGGTTGAAGTGGTCATCGAAGGCCGCCTTTACGATGAGGCCCACGCGGCGGCCCTGGCGGATGTTGAAGAATCCGGCCGGGTGTTTATTCCAGCCTTTGACGATCCGCTGATTATGGCCGGCCACGGGACCGTGGGGCTGGAGATGCTGGAAGCGGTTTCCGACCTTGATGCGGTCATCGTGCCGGTGGGCGGTGGTGGGTTGATCGCCGGGGTAGCAACTGCCGTAAAAGCGGTCCATCCGGCCATCCAGGTCATTGGTTGCCAGTCGGTTGCCTCCTGCGCCATGGCGCGTTCCCTCGCCGAAAACCGGGCGCATTTAACCTTCCCGTCCGAAGAGACCATTGCCGAGGGCCTGGAGGGCGGCATCAGTGAAATCACCTTTGAGCTCGGCCGCCGCCTGATAAACCGCATGGTGCTGGTCTCAGAAGATGAAATACGTTCCGCCATTCGCTTCTTGCAGACAAATCACCAGCTGGTAGTGGAAGGATCCGGGGCGGTGGGCGTCGCCGCCCTGTTGCACGACCACTGGTCGGACGCGGGCCGCAAAGTGGGCGTGGTCTTGACCGGCGGCAACCTGGATGAGCAACTTTTAAAACAAATTACCGCCGACTCGCCTTGAGCAAACCAAACGATACATTAATCCCTTGTAAATTTTATCCGAAAATGCATGCATGCTTTTGATCGCATCTGACAAAAAACTGGTATATTTGCAAGGGGCTAAAATTACTGATAGGTTGAAGATCCCTGAGGTTTGAAAGCTTACTTAATGGAATGAGAAATAATCATCAGAAAGGAGTAAATTTAAAACCGATTGTTCCGCCTGCGCTGCAAGGCTTAAAGAT
>CAJHYI010000217.1_pt1 | contig 17171 bp, 16 predicted proteins | sample 9198771 | NCBI WGS metagenome assembly CAJHYI01 (sample SAMEA7708367, study PRJEB35096) | sediment metagenome | biome: marine neritic benthic zone biome [ENVO:01000025]; feature: sediment [ENVO:00002007]; material: shallow marine sediment [ENVO:03000034] sea grass bed [ENVO_01000059] ...
CCTCGAAGGTTTTGGGGCCGATTCCGGGAACCTTAACGAGATCTTCCGGCAGCAGGAATGGGCCGTTGGTTTCCCTGAACTCGACGATTGCTGCCGCTTTTTTTTGACCGATACCTTTTAACTGTGCCAGTTCTTCGGCTGATGCCGTGTTGATATCTGTTTTGGGAGTATCTTCGGCCCACAAGGGCGGCAGACATACACCGATTGTAACGATTAGGGCTGTTAATCGAAAAATGGATTTTAATTTCCGCATTTCACACCTCCGTTAATTTCGGGTTATGGGGGTAGTCAAAAAAACGTTCCGGTATTTATAGGGATTGTCAAAAAACGTTGCGGTATTCAAACGTTTTTTTCTATAACCCCTTATGCCGCACTTCTAGATTTCGGAACATAATTATGGAAAACGGTATAAATTGAATCGAACTAAAACGAATCAGCCACCCGTCTGCAACAGGTGGCTGATTGTAGGAGCGCTCACATGATGGAGTATGGCGCTTATTGCGCGATGATTTGATCTTTGATTCTGGCAAAGGTCCGCAGCCCGATCCCCGGAACGTCCATAACCTCTTCGGTAAGTTTGAAAGGACCGTATTTCTGGCGATGTTCAATGATCCGCACGGCGTATTTGGGACCGACATTTTCTAATTCAGCCAATTCTTTGGCCGTGGCCGTATTGATATTTAATCTTTCGCTTTCCTGCCCCCACAGCGGGCCGGTAAAAACGAAAGTTAAAAACAGAGCAGCAAAACCGACCCGAATTAATGTACAACGCATCATAATTCAATCACCCCCCGGACGCTTACGACGACAGCACATTAAGTATGTATATCTTATCTGAAATGGAAGCGGGTCACAATACGGCAACTGTCGTATTTTTTTTAATACTTTATCCGTAACAGCGACATAAAAGTATTAGGACAGGCGGAGTGGGAAACAGCATTTTTTAAGGAAAAAGTACTACCAATAACTAAAATCAAAGGGGTACGCCGGCCTTATAACAGATGCCCTCCCCTTCAAGGCTGTAGTGCTTCACAGATGCTGGCACAATGGCCGAAGCCCCCTGCGGCAGGTGGGTTTCAGTTTGAAGTTCGCGGTCGGCAATCGTCAACTTTCCCTGCGTGCAAATGATAATTTCAACATTGCGCTGCCGCGGGCTTTGATACACGCTGCCGTTGTTCAGTGTAATGACCGACAGTACAAATTCTGCAGCCGGGCTGGGATAAATCATCTCATTTGCAACCGATGTCTCCGGTGCCAGGAGCGTAATGTCCTGACCTTCAAAATTCAATACCCGCAGCAGTTCCGGTACATCTACATGTTTGGGCGTCAGCCCGCCGCGCAGGACATTGTCTGAATTTGCCATTACCTCAATGCCCAGCCCCTCCAGATAGGCATGCAGTTCACCGGCATCCAAATATACGGCCTGTCCCGGTTCAAGGCAAATCAGATTCAAAAAAAGAGGCGAAAGCGCACCCATGTCTTGCGGATAATGGTCTGCAAGTTTTATCATCCATTCGAACACCGGATGCTCGGCGGCCATACTGCGGGCATTTTTCAGAGCCTCGGCAACTACCCTTTTTTTTTGATCATGCTTTAAAGACATCAAAGATGTGTAAAATCGCTGCAAACCCTGTGGCGTTGGCAGTTGTTTGAATTCTGTGAGCATGTCGCTGAGCTGCCCCAGGTTCAGCTGCTGCAGGTAGGTGAGGATTTCGGGAATCTTTCGGAAACGGCTGAGGGCCCAAAACTGCGTTAAGGCGCAGATGCATTCAGGTTTGTGATTGTCGTCCCGATAGTTGCGGTTGGGAGCCTCCAGAGGGATTTTTTGGGCGTTCTCACGCTGGAAGCCCGTCCGGGCCTGGTGTCGATTGGGATGGGCCTGAATGGAAAGTGGTTTTGCGGCCGCCAGTACTTTGAACAGAAACGGCAGACGAGTATTAAATTTTTTAGCGACCTTTTTACCCAAGATATTTTCGGGGTCCTGCGCAATCAACCGCAGCAAAGAAATCCATTGACCATTGTGGTAAGCCAATGAAGGTGCTTTGGGATGGGCACCCATCCAGAGCTCTGCCTGTGGTTGCTTTTTTGGATTTTTGCGCCCCAACAGATCCGGAATCGCACGGATCGATCCCCAGGCATATTCCTGAATCGTATTTTTTAAAAGACTGATTCTTACCATTTCCTGCTCCATTGTGATGAATCCGTTTGAGCTAAAAGATGCTTATGCCGGCGCAGGCGCCATCCCGGCGCTATTATTTTGACCATCTGTGGCGGTCATGTCAAAAAGTGGTACGGCGTGCTTTTGTTGATTTTTGCGATATTGACCATTCTGCCAACCTGCTGATAATTAAACGTAAATTTTCAAAGACTTGACCAAAACCCATTTTTGTAATATAAATAATGATAATAACTAGTTAGTTAATACCCATCGGAAAAAGGGACATTTCCGGATGTAAACTGGTTAGAATACAATCAGCGGTGCAGGATTTTAGCATCAAAACTCATTTCATTCACCAAAAGTCAACCAAAATCTGAAAATTTTATATATGATTGAAATCGATTCTTCGGGTATTACCGACGTCGGCAGAAGAAGAGAACAGAATGAAGATTCCTTATTCTACGATGACGGCATGGGTCTTTATGTAGTTGCTGACGGAATGGGCGGGCACAACGCCGGTGAAGTGGCCAGCAGGCTGGTTGTGGAAACCATGCGGGACTACCTTAACCAGGACCCGGCCGATGACCCGCCGCAAAACACGGTCGACGCCAATGAAAAACTTTCCAAAGACGCCCGCAGATTACTTGCCAGCATACACCTGTCCAACCAGGTTGTCCATCAAACCGCGTCAAAAAACGAGGATTGCAAGGGGATGGGGTCCACGGTTTCAGCCGTTTACTTTACCGACAGGACCTTTATTGTCGCCAATGTGGGGGACAGCCTGGTTTATTTGATACGTAACGGCAAAATCAAGCTGCTGTCCGTGCCCCACACCCTGGTTGCCGAGCAGGCCGAGCTGGATCCGGAAAACGCTGAATTGCTGTGGCGTGATTTTAAACATGTGCTGACCCGCGCAATGGGCGTTGACAAATCCGTGCAGGCTGACATAAACGAGATGCCTTTTTTCTCAAACGATATTCTGGTTATCAGCTCTGATGGGTTAACCGATAAAGCAAGTCCTGAAGAAATTCTTGAACTGGTCGATGATCAAGGATCAGATCAAGCCTGCCAAAAACTTGTCGATCTGGCAAACACCCGGGGCGGTGATGACAATATTACGGCAATTGTTCTCAGAATCAAATCTGGCCCGAACAATAACCGCAGCATTGCCGGGTGGTTGAAAAAGATAATGCATAAATTATTTAATGCCAATTCGCATCAGGAAGTTTAAATATACCGGACAGCCCCATGCCGAAGATTACGCTTAAATTTAAAGACAACGTTTTAGCCGATTATCATTTGCCCCCGGGGCGTTCTTTAAAAATCGGGCGCAAGAAAGACAATGATATTGTTGTCGATAACCTGGCCGTATCCAGTCACCATGGCAAAATCGATTCTGTCGCAGATGGATTTGTCTATATCGATCTGAAGAGCAAAAATGGCTCTTTTATCAACCAGCAACTGGTCAACTCGCATTGGCTGCAAGACGGCGATGTCATGCATATCGGCAAGCATTCGTTAACTTTTTCATATTTTGACAGTGAGGCCCGCCCGGATGACGGAGAGCAGGGCGAAATAGAAAGAACAATGGCCATTGATACCAATGAATACCGATCCATGGTGAGCCAAAACGATTCCAGGCCGACAACGGCAGCACCGCCTGAGCCGGCACCGCCTGAGCCGGCAACGCCTGAGCCGGCAACGGCTGATAGAAGCAAAAAGAAGCCGGTCCGGGGGTATCTCACCTACCTGGCCGGTGGTGAAGGCGCGCTGGCTCTCAAGCAAAAAGTCACCAAAATCGGCAAAGATGCGGCATGTGATATCGTGGTAGGGGGATGGAAAATCGGAAAAACGGCCGCCACCATCAGCCGTACCCGTGATGGCTATTATTTCAGCTATGTGAGCGGTTTTGCAAAACCTAAAGTCAATGATAAAATAGCAGTCAAAAAACCCCTGAAATTAAATGATTTAGATATCATTCAGATTGGCCCGCTCAAGTTACAATATATCGGCAAAAAGCCCAACAAACAAAAGGCGGATTGAGACGTCTGCCCCGGAGATTTTCGACCGCCGGGCAACCGCAAAAGATCAACTTTCATCACCATAGCCTGCCCTCTTTCGGCCTTATTCCCCTTTTCTTTTCGATCGTGATTTAACCTGTCGTTATGGGTGCTTGTGGCTGAAATATGCCCGTCATCTCAATCGCTGCTTGACGGGCGATTGCATTCGAGATACCAATTTTAGATAAATCCTGATGCATGCCGTTTTTTGACAGCCACTATAATCAATCACATTCCTAAAAAGGCTTCGCTTGCAAATCGAGATTCAATGAAAATCGCCTTCATCCATTATCATCTGAAGACCGGTGGGGTAACCACCTGTCTAAAACAGCAACTGGAAGCACTTAAAAACGATTGCGATATGTGTGTTATCACCGGTGAACCGGCGCCCGCCAACTTTCCGGTAAAAACCTTTCACATTCCGCAACTGGCTTATAGCAGTGTTTATCACAAACCATTTGAACCTGAAGATGTTGCCGCAGCGGTGGCCAGTAACATCCGGTCCCAATTTAACGGGCCCTGTGATATTGTTCATGTGCATAACCCGCTGCTGGCCAAAAACACGAAATTTTTAGCAATTTTAAAGGCCATGCAGAAAGGGGGCCTTAACCTTTTGCTGCAGGTTCATGATTTTGCCGAAGACGGTCGCGCCCATCTGTATTTTGACGAAGACTATCCGGCAGACTGTCATTACTGTGTTGTTAATTCCCGCGATTATCAAATGCTTCTGGCAAGCGGATTAAAGGAACAGGGGCTGCATCCGCTCTTTAACTGCGTGAGCCAGCCGCAAACACCCCCCGATCCTGTTGCGCAAAGACCTTTCGTCGTCTATCCCATCCGGGCGATCCGCAGAAAAAATATCGGAGAAGCGATTTTATTATCACTTTTTTTCGGAGACCGGGAAAAACTGGCAATTACACTGCCGCCGAACAGTGCGGCCGACATTGCAAGTTACAGGGATTGGAAAGTATTTGTCGCCGATTCTCGTTTGAGGGTTGATTTTGACCGCGGCTTAAGCGAGCCATTTGAAGCCATCGTTTATTCGGCACGCTATCTGCTGACTACCAGTATCACCGAAGGTTTTGGGTTTTCTTTTTTAGAACCCTGGCTTTTCAACAAGCTGGTCTGCGGGCGAAAACTTTCCGATATCTGCATTGATTTTGAATCCCGCGGGGTTTGTCTGGACCACATGTATACGCAGCTGAAGGTGCCCGTTGACGGGTTTGATTCAAATGGTTTTTTCGACAAATGGAAGCGCACGATCAAGGATACCGCCCGGTTTTTTAACCTTCAAATTGACCCGGAGCAAATACGAAGTGCCTATGATGCAATCACAACAGGCGGAATGATTGATTTCGGCCTGCTCGCTGAAAATTTCCAAAAACAGGTCCTGCGGCATCTGCTGTCGGGAAAAGCGCATGTACAAAAAATGAAATCACTCAACCCGCTTCTTTCAAAAATCGACCGCGCTGCTCTTGAAAAGAATATCATCGCATCCAATCGCGATGCGGTTGTTCGCAATTATAATATGTCCCAATATCGACAGAACCTGTTAAACATGTACGCGCAGGTGGATGCGACCGCCGTACAGCAGCGTATCAACAAAAAGAAATTGCTGGCTGAATTTTTCGATCTGAGGCGATTTAGCCTGCTGAAATGGGGCGCTGATGATCCGCAGTGATCTGATCAAGGCTTATCTGACGCCGATGTCGCCGCAGCCGACTGCCATGTCTCCCGGCGGTCGACTCGCACAGAGGATTGAGTGTATTTTGTTTGATATTTACGGCACGTTATTTATCAGCGGCGCCGGCGATATCAGTATGGCCCGCAAAGCCTCCCCCCAAATTTCGAAACTCGAGCGCCTGCTGGCTAAATTTGAGGTGGGCATTTCGCCCCGAATGCTCATAGAGCAATTGCACCGGGCCATCGATACCCAACACCATCAGCTAGCGCAACGCGGTATCGATATACCCGAAATCGAAATCGACAAAATCTGGCTGCAAATACTCGCATGCGATGATATTGAGCAGGCCCGCAAGTTTGCCATTGAATATGAGTTGATCGCCAATCCGGTATACCCGATGCCCAATCTGGCGAAACTGCTGACCGCATGCAGACAGCAAAACCGCCCTATGGGCCTTGTTTCCAACGCCCAGTTTTTTACGCCGTTATTATTTAAGTGGTTTTTAGGCGCTGACATGGAAAGCCTTGGTTTTGATTCCGAACTTATTTTTCTGTCATATCAAATGGGATATGCCAAACCATCGCGCGTGCTCTTCGAAACGGCCGCCGCTGCGCTTAACGCAAAAGGCATTGCCCCATCTTCGGTTCTGGTTGTCGGCAATGATATGCTCAATGATATCTACCCTGCCAAAATACTGGAATTCCAGACCGCTCTGTTTGCCGGTGATGCACGCTCGCTTCGGTTGAGAGCGGATGACCCCCGTTGTCGCAATCTGTCAGCGGACCTGATTCTGACGGACCTTGAGCAGTTAATCGGCCACATCAACTGACTTGAATTTCAGATGACAGATGTCAGCGGGCAGAAGACAGATAGTCATTGCCGGAGGTTGAAACATCCTGTCTTTTATCTGTCTTCTGTTTTCTGTCCTCTGTCTTCTGTTGACTGACACCTGGCACCCGAAACCGGGTTATGCCTGAAACCATCGTCAGCGTGTTATGAGGAATCCAAGCGGCTTCATTTTAAGAACCGCTCCGTTTGCCAGTTCACCGGGATCCTCATCTTTACCTGATTGCGATTGCTGAAAACCAGGTACCCCTTTTGCCGGCCGAACAGGAAAAGATCCCGCGTCAGTTTCACATCCATTTTACAGTAATCGATGATTTCGCGAACGCGTCCCTGCTTCCACCATCTGAGGGCCTGCAGACCATCCGCCGTCTTTTGTGAGTTCAACGTTGCCTGAGCCAGATGCGCCAGAGACAACCTGAACCCTAAATGGTTGTGGATCTCTTCAAGGATGTCCAGGGTCTTCAGCGCCCTGAAATCAAAACTTGAATAGCCCTGCAGCACGCGATAATCAAAGCGTTTAATGTTAAAGCCGATAACCAGGTCAAACCGGCTCAGGTGTGCAATCAGGCGCTCAACCTGATCTTCCAGGTAAACTTCAAATGCTTTTTTGTGAGCGTCATATATGACCCCGCAGCTGATGCCCATCCGGTCAGCCCGGTGCCAGCCGCCGACTTCAGCGGCCGAGCGCTGCGTTTCAAGATCAAATACACCATAATTAAGCTCGCGGGATGTTTGCACCTGCCTGCCCCGGGGTGCCTTTTTCTGGTTTTTTTGTGGTTCAAACTGAGCCCGGGGTAACCGGATTTTTGGATCGAAATCTTTAGTCTCGCCGCCGGCTTCAAGGCGTGCCAATATGAAAACAGCCCCATTTTTGTCCATCGGCCGGTTACCGGACCCACACTGCGGTGATTGAACGCAGGACGGGCAACCCGATTCACAGGGACAATCACGGACAACCTTCAGGGTGCAGTCTAACAGGCGTTGCGCATCTGCAAATGCCGCGCGGGTCAGGCCGGCACCGCCCGGGATGCCATCATAAATAAAAATAACAGCCGCGCCCATCTGGGGGTGATAACTGGTGGACATACCCCCTATGTCGTTGTGGTCCGCCATTACCAGCAGCGGGAAAATGCCGATGGCCGCATGTTCAATGGCATGCAGGGCCCCCATCAGGTCCACACCCTGGTCATCACAGGCATGCTGGATCAACGCGGGTATCTGAAACCAGAGCCCCTCGGTTTCAAAAATCTGAGGCGGCAGGTCCAGCATAATTCGGTCCACCAGGGTTTGGGTCCGGATGCTTCGGCGCTCGTATTCAGTAACCTGATCTGTTACATTAATATTTCCATAGTAAATATCTGTTCCATAAATATATTTTTGATCTTCAACATTTAATATCTCTGTCAATTTGTGGCCCCGCACGCGCGTGTAGTAATCCACCCGGGCCTGAGAAACGCTTATCTTACGCCGCTTTATATCCAGATCTTTAACCACAAAGGTGTCACCTTTATGAAGGTAGACGGCCCCGGGGTGGGTTTCCCGGAACGCTCGATGGTCGTCGATTTCGCCGATCGGTTTGTCGGAATGCGCGGCAATAATCTGAAAAGGATTTCCGGCGCCACGCAGATTGATGCTCCGGTGAGGCATTTTACGATTTGCGTAAATGGTCCGTCCATCCGCACTTCTGAACAACTGACCTTTGCTTTCAAGTTTGGCCAAAACTTCGATTGCGATATCTCCGCTGAGCATGGAATCTGCTGCGGCCAACGGTAATTCTGCCGCCGCGCAGATCAGATGCGGGGCCATGATTTGACCGTTCAACGGATTGACAACCGCCGATTCCGGCTCACGGTGGACAAAATCCTGCGGATTTCGCATAAAATACTGATCCAGTGCGTCTTGCCCGGCAATCAGGATCAGAGCCGAATCCTGACCGGACCGGCCCACACGGCCGCCGCGCTGCCAGGTTGCGATGACCGAACCCGGATACCCCACCAGCAGGCAAAGATCCAGATCACCAATATCGATCCCCAACTCCAGGGCACTGGTGGAAATAACCGCCAGCAGTTCGCCATTTGCAAGCCGCGCTTCAATATCCCGCCGTTCCTGCGGGAGAAGCCCGGCACGATAGGCGCTGATCCGATCGGCAAAACTACCGGATTCGTTGCCGGCCCACATGGCAATCAGTTCGGTCAGTTTGCGGGATTGGGTGTAAACGATGGTTCTGATATTTTTTTTCAAGGCCTTCTGCAGCAAAAGAATGGCGGTGCGGGCCGGCCCCAGGGTTGGGTTTAAAAATAAAAGATGCCGCCGCCCCCGGGGCGCACTGCTTTTATCCACGACGTCGACCCGCAGCCCGGTGAGCTGATTGGCCAGCTGCGCGGGATTGGCCACCGTGGCTGAGCTGAAGACAAATTTTGGAGAGACGGCATAGTGGTCGGCGATGCGATGAAACCTTCTGAAGATCTGTGACAGGTGGGACCCCATCACGCCGCGGCAGGTATGGACCTCGTCAACAACCACCATGCGCAGTCGCGACCAGAAGGCTGCCCATTTGTCATGATAGGCCATCAATGACAGATGCAGCATCTCCGGGTTGGTGATGACCAGGTTGGGCGGGGCCTGCCGGATGCGCTTGCGGCGATAGGCGCTGGTATCGCCGTCATAAATCGCAGCTGTCGGTTGCGAAGGTTTTAGATGGGCGGCCAGCATTTCAAACGTTTGCAGTTGATCATGTGCCAGCGCTTTTAAAGGAAAGATGTATAAGGCGGTTGCATCCGGATCTTTTAAAAAATGTTCCAGCACCGGCAGATCATAGACCAGGGTTTTGCCGCTTGCAGTCGGGGTGGCCACAATCACGTGTCGGCCGCTGCGGATAAGATCAATGGCCTGTGCCTGATGCCGGTATAAATTTTTGATCCCGGCGGATTTCAGCATTGCCCGAATCGCTTCCGGCCAAGGGTGTGTCGGTTCGGCCCAGTCAGCCGGTTTGGCCGGCAGGTTATGCTGATATACCACCTGAGATCCCAACCGTCTGGAATTTGAGAGCGCTTTTAAAAATTCACCTATTTTGGAATCCGTAACCATGCGGCTTTGAAGTTAATTATTCCAGAATCCATACGGCCGGGCGCTGTCTATGTTTTCACGCGTTCGACATATTGGCCGGTGCGGGTATCGATTCGGATCAATTCACCTTCTTGAATAAAGGGCGGAACATTTAAGACATAGCCGGTTTCCAGAGTCGCCGGTTTGGAATCACCGGAAGCGGTATCTCCTTTTACCCAGGGATCTGTTTTAACAATTTTTAGATCGATAAAATACGGCAGCGTAACTTCAATGGGCCGGCCGTCAAACAGCAGGACATTGCAAACAGTATTTTCTTTTAAAAAATTTTTGGATTCACCGAGTTGCTCTTCAGTCACAAACTCCTGTTCATAGTTGGATGTGTTCATAAAACAGAATCGATCCCCATCCGCATACAGGTATTCCATTTGGACTTCTTCCAGGTTTGCGGGATTGAACTTTTCGCCGGATCGAAAGGTTTTGTCAAATTGAGCGCCGGTAAGCATGTTTTTTAATTTGCACTTGTATAGCGCCTGACCCTTACCGGGCTTGACAAATTCAAACTGGACAATCACATAGGGCTCCCCTTCCAACTCGAGTTTCAGCCCTTTTCTTAAATCACCGCTTTCGAGCATGTCTTCCATCCTCCTTGGCTAAAAGATTTTCTTTCCGCCGAACCTGTTCAACCAGTTGTTTAACTTTGGCCGGATCTTTTTTAAACCGAATCGGGTTGCCACCTTTATCAAGCGCATTGGTTCCGGTGCAGCTGTCGACGCCGGCCGGTTTGACCTGACGGATGCCGTCCACTGCATTTTGCGCGGAAATGCCGCCTGCCAGGATCACCGGAACACGGGAGACTTCAACCAGCTTGCGGGCTGTTTCCCAATTACAAATTTTGCCGGTAATACCGACAAAACCCTCTACCGGCTGGTTTTTGTGGGTACTGCCGGATGCCTCCACCAGGAGGGTATCGGTCAGGAAAAAATCGCTGCTGGGTTCAAAACGCCGTGCAAACTCAATCGTCGGAACCGCACCGTCACAGCCGCTTTGCACAATCGGAATAGATCGCATAATCTTAATTTGCGGAAAATGATTTTTTACGACCGACTGCAGGTGGATCAAGCGATCACAGAAATCCCACATCCCGGCATGGCCCACCAGTGCTTCACAAAAATGGACAATGTCCGGTTGATAATAATCCAGCGAACGCAATACGGTTTCCGGGCGATTGTACAACAGTATCAAACTGCTTTTGGCAGCGGATGACCGAATGCTTCGGATGGTTTCTTTTATTTGCGGAAGCTGCCAATTTTCTTCCGAAAGGATAACGCTGCCGATGTGATCCACATCCAGTTCGACGAGACGCTCAGCTTCTGCAGGCGTTTGGACTTCATATATCTGTACAATCAATCGCGGCACGGGCAAACCGGTTGAAAAATAAAAATAAAAGATTAACCTAAGTTAGAACGCTCAACTTAGGTCCTAATTTGAGCGATTGTCGAGGTTGCCGCATATACAAGGAAGATGGCTTTCCGCTATAGTTGACTATGCGGGACGACATCTGACACCGAAGATGCGGTAAGATCGGCAATCCCAACGGGTTTCAAATTTTAAAAATATAAATGGATAGAATTCATTTAAAATCAAAAAAACATTTCCCAATTTTAAAATTTGAAACGCTCAACTTAGCCTTTAAATGGTTGACATTTAGAGCCGTCTCTAACATATTCACCCTGAATTCGCAAACCAGCGGCCGCAATTTATTTCATTACGCTTAAGCAATCCGGTTGGTCACATGATACTCATTATTGATTTCGGATCCCAGTACAATCAATTGATCGCTCGCCGTGTACGCGAAAATCACGTTTATTGTCTGATCGAGCCGCCGACCATAACAGTGGCTGCCATCAGGCGTTTAAATCCCGAGGGCATCATTTTGTCCGGCGGGCCCGCGAGCATTTATGAAAAGGGCAGCCCGAAAATACACCCGGCGGTATTCAAGCTGGGCATTCCGGTTCTGGGTATCTGCTACGGCATGCAATTTATGATGTCGGCTCTGGGAGGGACTGTCAGGCGGGCCGGGCGGCGTGAATACGGCTTTGCCGAACTTCGCATTAAACGGCAGAGCGGTATTTTTAAAGACATTCCGAAAAAGATGCAATGCTGGATGAGTCATGCCGATTCCACTCAGCGGCTGCCCAGGGGCTTCACGTTAATGGGTTCCACCGAAAACACGACCGTGGCGGCAGCGGCACACCCCGGCAAACGCTTGCTGGGGGTCCAGTTTCATCCTGAAGTCGCTCATACGCCGCAGGGGACGAAAATACTGCGAAATTTTTTGTTTGGCGTTTGCGGGTGCAAACGGTCCTGGTCGATGAAATCTTTTGCCAGGCAGACCATCCAGGACATCCGCCGGACGGTTGCTGACAAAAAAGTTATTCTGGGTTTAAGTGGCGGGGTAGATTCTTCTGTAACAGCGATGCTGCTGCACCGGAGCATTCATAAGCAACTCACGTGCATTTTTGTCGATAATGGTCTTTTGCGGAAAAACGAAGCCGGCAAACTAAAAGTGACTCTCAAGCAGCATCTGAACATCAACATCCGGTTTGTTAATGCCGCTGCCCGATTCTTAAAAGCGCTGAAAAACATCACCGATCCGGAAAAAAAACGAAAAATTATTGGCCGAATTTTTATGGAGGTTTTTGAGGCTGAGGCCAAAAAAATAAAAGGCGCTGAATATCTGGCCCAGGGCACCCTGTATCCGGATGTCATTGAGTCCGTATCGGCTTTTGGCGGTCCGACATCTGTTATTAAATCACATCACAATGTCGGCGGGCTTCCGGGCAAAATGAAATTAAAGCTGATTGAACCCCTGCGGTATCTGTTCAAGGATGAAGTCCGCCTGCTGGGCAAGGAATTGGGGCTGCCGGCTGAACTTATCTGGCGCCAGCCCTTTCCCGGCCCGGGCCTGGCCGTTAGAGTTCTGGGTGAAATCAAGCGCAAGCGTTTGCGGATTTTACGGGATGTGGACGACGTTTTACTTGAAGAGATTAAGAATGCGGGATATTATAATAAGTTATGGCAGTCTTTTGCCGTCCTGCTGCCCCTTAAAAGCGTGGGGGTAATGGGTGATCAGCGAACCTATGAAAATATTGTGGCGATTCGGGCGGTGACGAGCAAGGATGCCATGACCGCAGATTGGGCCAAATTGCCACATAAACTGCTCGGTAAAATTTCCAATCGGATCATCAATGAAGTCGATGGGGTTAATCGGGTGGTTTATGATATCAGCTCCAAGCCACCCAGTACCATCGAATGGGAATAGAAAGTAAGGACAGTGATCATGATTGACGACGAACAATATTCTTCATTTAAATTTGAAGGAGACGACGAACCGGAGCCCGAACAAGCGGTCTACCAGGATGACGCCAAAGATCGAAAGGTTGAAAAATTAAGCCATCGCGTTACCATTATTTCGATTCTGATCCCGGTTTTAATCGGCGTAATTTTCTATATTGCCTACAGCGATGTCACCAGCCGCGTCAGCCAGAGTCAGGATGTCGGCGCAATGGAAATTCAAAATCTTTCCAGTCAGCTGAAAGAGAATTTTGCCGCCCTCTCTGCAAAATACGGCGACCTCGAAGTTGCGTTGACCGAAAAACTGGCCAGCCTGGAGAAGGTCGATAAGGCCATGAAAGCCAATCTAAAACAGGCGGAAGCTACCGTCGCTAAAATAAATGCGACCAAGGCAGATAAAAAAGACCAGCAGCAGGTTATTGCCAAAATCGATTCGGCCTTGAGCCCCATTCGCAAAGAATTAAAAGACCTGGCTTCCATGCGCAATGACATCAAAGCCGTTTCCGCCGAGGTGACGGCTTTGGACAAGGATCTGCAACAACGGCTTTCCGCTCTTTCTGGAAACGTTGATAAGGCTTTAAGCGGTTTAACGCGAATTCGATCCGATGTGTCAGGCATATCCAACCAAAAATTAGACAAAGACACATTACAGCTGGAACTGTTGAAAACCAAGAAAAACTTCCAGCGAGAGCTTGATCTAACCAAATCGGCAATCGACAAAAGCCTTGCATCGATCCTCAGAAGAATAAAAGATCTGGAAAAAGTGGCGCAGGCACCGGTTTTGTCTCCCAGGTCTCCCGGCGGCACGGCTTCTCAGGGTTCCGGTAGTATCACCGAGCAGGAAATCAAGGAATAGCAAGAATCATAATTTGCCGGCCGATATGGTTTTGGTGCGCGTTGTGTGGCAGCCATGATCAACAGGGGTTGATTGTAGCTTCAAGAACCATGATACAGAGGAACTGCTCTTATGCAAACGGCGGCCGCTATTACTACATTTTCGCAGAGTGAAAAAATAAAGGGAGGATTAATCTGGGCTTCTCAGGCGGTAGAGTTATACAAAGCCCTGCCCGAGACAGACAAACCGGGCGCAGAAAAAATTATTAAGACTTTTGTCGACATGGTCGGCAGCGAAATCCTAATATGCAAAAAATCGGCGCCGAATGAACTCTGGCTGGAAGTCGAAAAAAGCATCGACACCGCCATGGTAATGATCAATTCCGGCGTGGCGCACGAAGCCGGTTATCACCTCACCCAGGCCCTGACCCGGGTCACCACCATCGGTCAAAGATCCATGACAATCTTGAAAGACAACGGGCTTTTGTAATGATAGAATTTCTGAACTTTAGTCACTTAAAACACTTCTCAATTTAGCTCGTTTGCTCTGGAAAGGCTGCCATGAGTAAAAAACAACGGATCCTGATTTGCGTTGTCATTCTCCTGTTGGACCTGGCTGTTTTTTTTCTTCCCCTCACCGCCATATTTCTGGTCTATATCATTTGGGAAAATCCCCCCTGGTTCAGGGAATTTTTGCAAAATCTGGATCACCCGAACCAATCGACATAGACCCTGACAGGCCGGAAGTGGAATTGTATTTCGACAAGGGGTTGACACGTTCAGCAGGTGTCCGGGTCAGGTCTGATTTCTTTAAACGGTTGAATTGCAGTATGCGAATCAGGGGTTGGGAGGGGTTTAATTTTTATAGCAATTGCTTGCCATTTGGATGCTGAGCGCTGCGCGCGATTGCAGAACAGATAGGGTTAGATCCATGTCGTTTTTGCGTGTCTGATCAGATGTGTCCAATTTCTGCCGCCATGCCTTCCCACCGGTAAAATAGAAAGCATAACATTTATCAATTTCCCCCATAAAACAGGGTCTTTTTTCTCCGTTGCTTTTTAAATAATCGATCTCGCTTTTGGCCTGATCCAGCAGTTTAAGAAATTCTTCGTAACTCGCATTGCCTTCGAGTTTTTGTTGGATATTGGAAAGTGCGGCCAGTACCTTTTCTTCTTCCACGGATATTTTTGGACCAGAACATGACAGGCTGCTCGAGATCACCAATATAACAATTCCGATCAATGCGTATTTTTTCATGAAACGCGCCTTTTTACACTGTGGTTTTGACCAAAGCATTGTCTGATTGTTAAGCAACACTCCTATCATAGCCTAAATCAGGGCATTTGACAAGTTAAGCATATAAAAAACAAGTTATTTCATATATTTGTAAAAATTTCATTTTTTGTATTTTCGTTTCAATCTGGCCAGGTCATCCGCTGTATCCCGGGGGTCGTTAAAATTCAACATCAAGGTCACATGACGGTAGGCTTCGATGATCGGAATGGCCAGATTGTCTGCATCGCGATAGAAGACATCCATGCGGCTTGCAATGCCGCTCACGCCCTGCGGGCTGAACAGCATCCTGCGCCGCTCAAACACCCCGGATTCTTGCATCGACCGCATTAGCGCCGGCGGAACCAGAAGATCTTCCTTTATCTGCGACAGACACAGGAGAATGCCATCCTGAATGCCGGTTAATTGAATGGTCTTCTGGGAAGCGTTAAGCAGCTGCCACATATGACCGTTGAATAACTGATCGGTCATGGTTGTGTCATCTTCAGCTGCTTTGACGGTTCCTGATGCGCAAAATATCAAGATCAGCAAACATACCAGATTTCGAATTGTCATTGCCGTTACCTCCCAAAAAATGTGCCTCACATAAGGTGCTCTGTAAACCATAAACACCCTGGCGCTGCTTTCAATGCCGCTGGACGGCTCAGGCAAACAGATATTTTGTTTTAATTTTATAATTTGTTTAACAGGCCGGGTTTAGATGTGATCTCAACTGCGCAGTATTTTTTATGCAGGGTTCAGATTATTCGGGTTTGATGCTAACTTCTTCCCAAAGATATTCGATGGGCAGCACGCGAATATGAACCGCGTTGAAAATCTGTTTCTGCGTCTCCGGCATAAACTCGTCCACAACGAGGTTGACGCGATCGATTAGATTTTCAATCTCCATGTCTTTTAAAATATTGATAATGGCCAGATCATCATGGATTTGATCGATCAGAAAGTTTAAACGCTCGTTGCCGGTTTGAAAGTAGTCAATGCGCTCGTTGAGCAGATTTATATAGGCCTGCAAGGTTTGAATTAAGCTGAGGTTGTAGTGAATGCGCAAATTTTGCAGGGCCGCCTGGCGGGAATAAATCTCAGCGCGCATCTGTTCGGTGCGGATTTCACCGCGCAGCTCAGCCAGACGGTCCTCCAGGTGGCGGCGCATTTCAACAGCCTGGTCTATTTTGTCAATTAACCTGGCCCGCAAGGTTGAAATTTCGTTTATTTTTTGTTCCAGGGCGTTTGTTTTGAGGTCAGCGGATGCTGCCGGTAAAAATGACAGCAACAGTATCATTAGCGCCAAAAAACATTTTCCCAACACAACCGGTTTCATTTGAACTCCTGTGCGTTTCTGATGCATTTAACTGGATTGTTCATGTAAAGCATCAATTTTATCCCTGAGGTCTCCTGGAACAAACAATTTTCCGCCGGATCGCTCCCACTGTGCCAGATATTCAATCGCGATGTTTTCTTGGGAATCACCCGTATATTGCAGACCCATGAGCTCCAGTTGCCCGCCCCCCCATTTTAAGAGCGGTATTCCAATTTCAGCCGGAAATTCGGTCAACCCATTTAGCGAAATCCAGTTGCCGTCCCACTGAAATAAATAGTGCGCCGCCCGCGGCGACAAAGCCCTGATGCCATTCATACATATCCAGCTGCCCTTCCATTGACAGAGCTGTCTCGCAACGCCCGGTGAAATCTCGCTAATCTGGTTGAGAAAAAGGTCGGCGCCGTGCATCTGAATGATGCACTTGGCCGTTTCGGTTGAAATTTCGAAAAGTTCGCCTAACCGATTAAAATTTCCGGCACAAATTTGGTCGGATATAATCTGGTTTCTGGAATAAGCCGGCTCGGTTGAAATATCGTATTGCCTGTTCTGGACCCGCTC